>Ga0310810_10002491_pt1 | contig 19801 bp, 19 predicted proteins | sample NCmetagenome_FD_207641 | JGI IMG/M metagenome (GOLD analysis project Ga0310810, IMG submission 207641) | Soil microbial communities from experimental microcosm in Duke University, North Carolina, United States - NC | ecosystem: Engineered > Artificial ecosystem > Soil microcosm > Unclassified ...
ATGCCGGCCAGCTTGCAGGCGAATTCGTAATATGCGCTTCGTCGCTGTCTTGAAATCGCCCCCCCGATTAATGTCATACACCAGAATTGTTTTATAATTGGCTCGCCTATCCCGAACGTCAGCAAGAAATTCAGAAAGCGCTAATCGTCCCTTCAGCTGTACACCGCTCCGTCCCTCGTCGGCATAAGTGCGAACGATCTCGATGTTGTTCTGGGCGGCATAGGAAGCAATCGCGGATACCTGATTGTCGATGGAATACCGTTGGTGGTCCGTAGACATCCGAACGTATTGAGCTGCGCGAACCGCGACGCGCGAGGCAGCTGATTGTGGTTGCATAATGGTGTCCCCGACGATGCACGCATGGAGGAAGCGCTCGGCATTCTAGTCCGAAGCCCGGACGGCACAGTCACTGCCAGGGGTGAGCATCGCGATTGGACCTATTACCTGCCGCGAAATCCGGCTTCATTTGACGGCTAACGGCCTTGGGGGCGTCTGGCTGAGGAGCAAGAGGCGCCCGGCCGCTTCTAGCTCTAAGCGGACGCATGCGAGCAACACGCCTTAGGTCGCCTTTTGGCCCAAAACTGACATGACGCGGATGCGACTGTCCGTCCGCTTTCAGAGCTGAAGCGGACTTGGCCATGCTACTCTGGCAAACCAACGGCCCGCAGTGCCTCACCCATCGTTTCGGCGAGACCGGGAGCACAGTTCACGCCTGCAAATTGGCGGCTAAAGCGAAACGCCGGCTGAAGCTCGAGCACCCGTGCCGCCGCCGCCGCCGCTTCGTCCAACCGGCCGAGCTTGGCAAGGGCAGCGGTCAATTGGACGTAAGTGATACTGTGTGAGGGGTTGGTTTGAACGGATTTGTAGGCAGCACGAGACGCCTCCTCGTAGCGGCCACGCAATAGATGACTCATAGCCTGCGCGTCGTAGGCCGCCCAGGCCCACGAATCGAACGGGCTCAGCCGGATGCCTCGTTCGCTCCATTCGATCGCGCGTTCGGCTTCGCCGCCCCATCCCAGGATGACGCTGCCGAGGATGTAGGTCAGCGCCGATGACGGACTGACGGCGAGGGCGGCTTCCAGTGTCGTGAAGGCGGCAGCGCGGTCGTGCGCGTCCATGCCGAGGGAGAAGCCTGCCCAGGTCAGCGCTAACGCATCGTCCTGTCCATGGACGATGGCCGATCGGGCGTGGTGGATCGAAGCGGCCCTGCTGGCTTCCTGGAATCCGGCGCGAAGGAACAAACAGTGGTGGCACATCGCGGCGTTGCCATGCGCCAGTGCATAAGCGGGTTCGATGACGATGGCGCGGTCGAGCAAGTGCAGCGCGCGGGTCACCTGCGCCGGCATGCCGGAATCGACGTCAGGTTGGGCGCGCAGCACGAGATCGTAAGCATCGAGGCTGTCGGGTCTTTTGCGCTTGACCCGCTCGATTTCAGCCTTGCGGACGCTTGGCGCGATCGCGCCCACAGCGGATAGCGCGATCTCATCCTGAAGCGCGAAGATGTCGTCGGACCTGCGGTCGAAGCGTTCGGCCCATACGTGAGCGCCGGTAGACGCGTCGATCATCTGCGCGGTCACGCGCACACTGTCGCCGGCTTTGCGGACGCTACCTTCGAGCACGTAGCGGACACCGAGATCGCGGCCAACCTGCTTCACGTCGACGGCGCGGTTCTTGAAGACGAGGGTTGAGTTGCGCGCGATCACGAACAGCCACTTGATGCGCGCAAGCCCGGTGATGATGTCGTCGACCATGCCGTCGGCGAAATAGTCCTGCTCCGGATCGCCGCTGAGATTGGCGAAAGGCAGAACCGCCACCGAGGGCTTCTCGGGCAATGCCAGCGCCGAAACGGCTCGCGCCGTGGACTGGTCATCCGGGCCATGGATGGTGACCGCGGGGCCGATATAGCGGTAGCCGCGGCGGGCCAGAGTTTCGATCCAGCCGCCGCCGTCCGCCGCGTCACCAAGCACACGACGCAGCGCGGCGATCTGAACCGTGAGGTTATTGTCTGCGACCGCCAGCCCGCCCCAGCCCGCCTGGACGAGCGCGTCCTTTCCGACCGGAACCCCTTCGTTCTCCAGGAGCAGGCGCAGAAGCGCGACCGCTCGTTGCCCGAGCATTGTCGGATCGGCGCCCCGGTAGAGGATGCCCGCCTTCGGATCGAGGCGGAACGGGCCGAACTGGTAGAAGCCGTTTCCCGCGGTCATTCGCCCCTTTTAGCAAGTTTTTGGGATCGATTTCACGACTCCCCACCGCCACCTATCGATATTGCCCCGGTCATCTGGCTTCCATGCAACCGATTCAGGGAGAAATGTCATGAGCGCCGACGCCGTCATCCGTATGCCCGATGAGAACAAGGGGGTCATGCTGCGGGGTCACCCGATGGTCTTCCTCGTCACCGGTGATGATACCAGCCACACGAGCATGTTCGACTGGACTATTCCGGCTGGATTCGCCACCGGCCGCCATGTCCACCGGGTGCAGGAGGAGACCTTCTACGTCCTCGAAGGCGAATGCGTGTGGCATGTCGGCGAGAAGACGATCCGCGCGACCCCGGGGACCTATCTCTTCATCCCGCCCGGGATCCCGCACAACATCACCAATGTCAGCGAGGCGCCGGCACGCGTGCTCATGACCGTCTCGCCGCCTGGCCACGAGCACTACTTCGAGGAGCTTGCGGAGCTGGCGGCGCGTGGCGCGCCGGACCCAAAGGCTCTGCACGATCTCCGCGGCCGCTATGACACCGACCAGTTGTCGACCTTGACGACCAGAACGTGATCGACCCACCCCGAAAGGGGTATCGACCTTCGTCATCAGTACTGGCCTAACGAGAAAAGCGGGCCTGTACTGATGCGATGAAAACGGCGACTGGATAATCCATGCGACGGAGGTCGACTCGTGGCCCTAACCCGACTTTAAAGAAGCGTTAGGCCGTCAGGCACCCGATCCCCCCGCCGCTGACAAGTTGTCTGGCTCGGCCTCTGCAGTGAGGCCGAACTTTGGATCGCCGGCGGGTAGAGTTTTTCGGTTCTCTCGCTATGGCGGGCTGGCTGCGCCATTGCGATTCAGTAGCATAATCGGCGTCATCTGGCCGATCGCCCCATGAGGGCGCTCCTCGTTGTAGTACTTGCGCCAATCCTCCAATTTTTCCTGGGCGTCTGCAAGGCTCATGAACCAGTGCGCGTTCAGACATTCTGCTCGGAAGCGTCCGTTGAACGCTTCGATGAAGGCATTGTCGGTGCTTGCCGGGCCGGGAGAAGTCGAGGGTGACACCGCGCTGATAAGCCCACAGATCCAAATCGCCTGACACAAACTCTGTGCCTTGATCGACGCGGATCGTCGTCGGGAATTCCACTTGCCGGCCGACCCTTTCCAGCATCTCAACGACGTCGGCGCGCATAACGTGAAGCGCGGCTCCAGTGCCGGCGAGAACGTGAGAACGTATCGACGATCGTCAGCACCCGAAGCTTTCGACCGGTGGCGAGCTGGTCAGGCTTCAAAGCTTTCGGCGGAGCGCGTCCTGCAGCATCTCCTTGTCCAGCGACGGATCAGCGACGATCCGCTTCAGCTTGTTGTTTTTCATCTTCCAGCTGCTTCAGCCGCCGTATCTCGCTCGGCAGCAGCCCGTCGTACTTCTTCTTCCAGTTGAAGTAGGTCGCCTGGCTGATACCATCCTTCCGACAAATGTCGGCCACCGGCATGCCGTCCGAACCTTGCTTCAGGATGAACGCCTTCTGGGCCTCCGAAAACCGCGATGCCTTCATGGCTCTCCGCTCCTCCCAGCCGGGAAATCGGTGCCGAAGACACTAACCAAAAACGGTCCAGTTTGGCGGCCTCAAATCACCTCCTTGACCTACGTCAAACGGCTATCCAATGTCCGCCGCTACAAAATATCGACTCGCCTGAAGCTATTATTACGTGATGTTCTAATGCTTCTCTATGAAAGAGATTATGTCGAACGACCTGCGTGCAAGACTCTATGAGGTCTATGAGGCCTTTCGTGAAGGCCGGATAGATTCGGCATTGAAGTTTTTCGACGAGAACGCCGTTTTCACGAGCTACGCGCCCGTCGATATTTTCCCGCACCTCGGGCGCCAGGTTGGCAAGCCCGCTATCGCCGCAATGATGGCAAACATGCATGCTGAATTTGAGCACTTGACCTATAGTCCAATATTTATGGTTGCTGAGAGAGACGCTGCCGCCGCAATCATAATGGTGCGGCTACGGCAACGTTCGACAAACAGAATCATCCATCTTTTTTCAGCACATTTTGTCCAGTCTCATGACGGCATGATCTCAGAGATACGCGAGTTCATGGATTCATTCGACGCTGTGCAGCAAGTTCTTGGGCGCGAACTGGATCTTTTGAAACAGTAGCCGTGTCAGATTGTTATTCGCGGAGGAGTCGCGTCCGCTCATGGCCCATAACGGACATATTCGGGAGCGCGCCGTAGGTCCGGCCATGGACCCAAAGCTGACTTCAGCGAGTGTCCGACTAGAGCTTTGACGCCGCTCAGTCCAATTGATCAACACCCCTTGTCCAGTAGAAGCCTGCTTGCTTGGACGTCTAACTCGGCCGCGCGGACAGCCTTCTCGTGCATGAGCGGGCGGACCTGAGTTCTCGTGGCAGTGGAAGCGCTCAAGTTGCAAGGGTTTACCGCCTTAGGCCGGCGTCCTATAATTGCCCGAAGCTCTCCGAAGAGAGTGGGTACGGTCTATGGGTGAGGGGAATTACAGTTACAGCGTCCGAGAAGAGGACGATGGATGGCGTTGGGAGGTTCGGCGAGACGAGATAGTTCTCGCCTCTGGAATCGAGCCGACGTCTGTCCTCGCGCGGGCTCAAGCCATTCGCGCTGCTATCAAGATCGTGAACCGTGGCTATGCCAACTAGCGCGCATAGGTCAGCATAAGGCATCAATTTTTCTGGCTATGTGGCTTCAGGGACAGACGAGGGGTTTGCGCGGGCGTAAAGAGTAAGTTCAAACGTTGGGAGACCGGCCAATGCCGCGCTATTATTTCGATGTCGCGGCTGGGCCGCACTTGTTTCGTGACGCCCATGGTGTCGAGTATGACGACCTAGATTCGGCACGGCGCGATATGCGCTCCGTGCTGGTTGAATTGGCTGGTGTCCATGCCCTCATAGAAAGCAACTACGAGTTAACTGTGCGTGAGGAGCTGAGACCGCTCTGTCGCGCGAGACTTATGTTTTCGGAAGAGCTTTTGTCTCTGGGTGACCCAAGTCTCCAACCGATCTTGTAAACGCCCCCAGGCCCGAAGCTATTTTTCCGCGCTCAGTTGCATAAGGATCGTTTCTAGGTCGCGACAGGACATAGACAACTATTCAAGCCGTGAGGCTGATCATCAAGCGATGCGATATGAGCCTTGTCGCCAACAAGATCGGCAAATTGACACGTGTCCGCTTCTGGCCTTAGCCGAAGTAGGCGGGGCTGGCCGCTCACATCCGTTTCTGACCCAAAACTCCCATTGGGAGGAGGCAGGGCGTGTCCGCTCTGTCCAGTTACTTCAGACGTTCACCTGTTCGGCGACAGCGAGTGCGCCGTCGACCTTGAGCCCGAGGTAACGGACAGTGCTCTCAGGTGACCGCCCACTTGGAGCTTGTCTTACCGGTAAGACCACCGTTGGGTAGTTTGCTGCCGAAGCGTGACGTTCGCCTGGAGTGAACCGTTCAATTTGAGTGATTCAGCAGGACGATTTCATGAGTCGCCTGCTCGGGCTTCGCCAGCGCCAGTTCAGTTCTAGGAGACGGTTTGAATACGAGAATATCTAAAAAGCCGATTGCATAGAGGATCAGCCATATAACGGCGATCCCCCCGTCGGAGTTAAGAGTTCCGCGACGCTCAGATTGGGCACGAGACATTGTTCTCCTCCCAGATCGGCTGAGATGAAGCTATCTCGCGAAAATCAGGACGGCAATGAATATAAGACTCGCGCCAGAATAATGATGCGCTATTTATAGTTCCAAATCCACTACGGTCTGTTTAAGAAAGTCGAAATTGCCTCTTTCGCTGATCAGCCGGTGGATAGAAATTTTACGTCCGTTGCCAACCACTGAACGAACCGTGGCTCAGACGCTGCTGATGCGGGCTGCGAGTTGGGCAGTTGTTATGCCTGATCGTCGGGTAAATCGGGCTCAATGGCCGAGTTGCTTCGAGGTCGGCTTCTGCCTGCTTTTCAAGGCCGCGCCCGCCGGCAGGCTCGTTACGTACGTCTATTCACATTGCTGAGCAGTTACAGCGGCATGGATGTTATTGCGACTGTGCTGGGCCTTCATTTCCAATGAACTTTAACGGTTTCGTTCGGCAGAACCGAGACGGTGGCCAATTCGGCGGTTTAGCTTAGTTCCAGGGCCCCGCAACGGACATGCTCGAGATTCCGGCTCCGGGGGCTGCTGTCCTACCATCACTCGAATAACGTGTTACCGGTGCAGTTCTTTCCGGTAGAGCTCATGATGTGACGGGTGATCGCAGATGACCGGCTTAGTTGTTTGGGACGTGGACAAGCTCCGTATCGCGACGAAGGCGGCGGGCATCGCCCTATGGTCATGGAATGTCGATACTGACCGGTTGGAGCTTGATGAACGAGGGCATATTCTCTGGGGTGTCCCCAACACCGGAACCATTACGTTTGAAGTTCTTTCCGCTCGCATTCATCCAGAAGATCTAGACAGGGTAAGGGCGGCCTTTGCAGCAACTCGCGACATACTGGGTGATTACGAAACGGACTTTCGTATTTTGGTGGATCGAAAAATTCGTTGGATATCCGCGCGGGGCCGCGGCGACGATGAAGGTATCATCGGTCGGATCATGTACGGCGTGTTCATTGACGTGACGGAACGAAAGAAGGCGGAGGAAGCACGCGAAATGCTCGCCGGCGAAATGAACCACAGAGTAAAGAATATCCTCTCAATTACCTCGGCGCTAACGGCAATTTCCTCGCGCTCGACGACGACGAAAGAAGAGATGGCTAAAGATTTGCGTCAACGGATCGTTGCCCTAGCGAGGGCTCACGACATGGTTCGTCCTGATCTAAGCCAGGGACGCAAAGCAGCGCTGCTGGGCGATTTGTTGACCAATCTTTTAGAGCCATATTCAATTAAGAACTCTGATGTCGAGAGAATTGTAATCTCAACGCCGGAAGTATTGGTAGGCGACAAATCCGCCATGACTCTCGCGTTGGTCGTGCATGAGTTGGCAACAAACTCCATCAAATATGGTGCTCTATCGAGTGCAGACGGGGTTCTTGCAATTAAATGCGATGCAGATGGCAATGAAGTAGAACTTGTTTGGACCGAAACTGGCGGCCCTCTAACTTCTAAACCATCCGGAGGGGCAGGATTTGGCACTAAGCTTGTTGTTAGCACACTGACGGAGCAGCTTGGTGGCACGATATCGGCAAGTTGGCCGCCGACCGGTGCGATTATCACCCTTACGATGAGTGAGGCTCGGCTCGGCGCATAATACAGCGTTCATGCCCGAGTCGCCCCGAAGCCGAGCTACGCGTGCAGGGCGCCCGAGGCCTGCGGTCGGCCCCCTGTGCCGGAGGTTGAGGTGTTCGCCTATTGATCGCTTCTACCATGCGAAGCGGCGGCACTCGACGATCGGCTATCTAACTCTATGGAAATCGAGGGAAGGACCGGATCCGCTCAAGTCGGTGTTATCCAAAGCGGCAGCGCGACGGCCTTAGCTGCCGCGGCCTGCGGCGGCCCGCTGCTTCAACGTGTTCGGCGTCGGAAGGTTAAGCTCGCGGAGCTTGTTGAGAATACCAGCTTGGCTCCTTCTGAAGCGGACCGCTATCGCCGCGAGCGATTTGCCCTTCATGAGGACGTCTTTGAGTCCTTCAAGCTCTTCGGCTGTCCAAGGTGGATTAAGGGGCGCTCGAGGCATAAAGGTTCGACCACTTCTTTTCTTCCGCCGTAATTCCGGGAAAGCCACTCTCGTTGGAGCTCGCTCTGCAGGTATTAGAGAATGTGCGCGCAAGCGCGGCGGGGTGCAACGGCTATTTCTTCCCGTCAGTGCTCGGAGCCGTCTCGAAATACGCCCTTACCTTTCCAAAGCATCCCCGAATATATTAGTTTGTATGCGAAGCAGACGTAAGCGGGGGGCCCCTAGGTCGTCTCCTGGTCCATCTCGGACAAAGCTTGCTGGCTAGGAAAACGGTCGGTTCGCAGCGTAACCCCGACTTACTGCAGTCGACACGAACGGCCCCAGCTACTGCCTAATGTTCAAGATCACCGAGGGTGGCCGCACCAATTTGTCGGCGCAGGTCAGAAGTGCATTTGTGACCGGCTCTTATGTGCTGATTGTAATAGGCGACGACATGGTCGGAATCCATTAGCCCGTCGACAGCCTTCGGACCAACATTGCAATTATCGTAGTATTCCGATCCGACCTGCGCGATCAGATAGTGATGGGCTTCGTTGTAGCAAACGCGATGAAGCAACTGGCTCTCTGTGATAGGGGTGCAGTCAAAGGCTGACAGATTTATGTTGCCCCCGCTTTTCAGTCGAATTGACGCAGCTTGCGCAGCCAGTGGAACCAGAAAGATGAGTAAAAATGAGCTGCGCCGCATGTAGCGACTCCAATGTCTGGCGTCTAAGTGTCCCCTGAAAGTGGCTCTCCTGTGATCAAACGTCGCGAATTTCGAAAAGGAGGCCGACCCGAGCCAATCTCGCCAAGATCAGCGAGGAGACCTTCGGAGATGATCGGCTCGACACGGTCGCGCGTCAGTCATTTCATGAACAAGTTCCGCAAGCTCGGCTTCACCGGCTTTCTCGAAGCATAGTTCAGTTTTGGTAATGCGTTTGATCGGCCAGCCGCGCACGATCAGCGTGCGAGACTAAGCGTCAGGCGAAGTCTTGCAGGGGGCAATTATTTCAGTGGCCGGCCCTCTTCCGTGTCGCCTATTAGAGCCTTCTCAGCGATCACTTTGGCGACGCGCTCCTGTGCTTTTGGGGTCGCTGAGAGGGTCTTCCAGGTTACGCGGGCGGGCAAGGCCGATCTGAACGAACCGATTGGCGTGTGAACGGCGAGACCTCGTCGCAAGAAGCCGTGAAAAGAGCTGCCCGAGCAAACGTTTCCCGCTTCCCATGACCAATCCTTGCCTTGTTCAGTGTACGATGCCGGGGCCTGTTTGGGCCATGCACTGCTTCAATTGGACGGGCGTCGGCAGCCCGAGGTGGCGGAGCTTCATCAGGACGCCGTTTTTGCGCCGCCGAAAATGGACGGCAAGGCTCTCCAAAGACTTCCCTCTGTACAGAAGCTCTTTGAGCTCCTCGAGCTCCTCCAGCGTCCAAGGGATAGTGATTCGCGCCCGCGGTTTTGCTGTCAGCATAAGGTTTCTGTAGGCGAGGCCGCTGACGCCGGTTGTCCGCCTCGTGTTTCCCGATTCTTTGACGTTCGCGAAGGGATATAAAGCTTGAGCGTCGATCGGACGGACGACTCCGTTCTCCGAAGTTTACGTGCTATAAGCTGGACGGGCTCTCGTCCGGCGTTTAGACGCTTCAGCGCAAGACGGTCGTCGTCACTCCACCGTCGTATCAGCAAATTGCCCACAGGTGCTCCTCCATAGTATATGGAACTCAATAGTCGCTTTGGCGGATCTAGATCCCCAAGTAGCGAACGGTGCTCTCAATCTTTCTGTCTCCCAGCAGCTAAACGACCCGATATCGAGTTCTAGTAGCGGTGACACCGAGCTGCCGCGGCTTTACCCGCACCGCGTATGCGTCGGAGGACCCCAGTTTGACGCCTTTGGCGAGTGGTTACCGGCGCCTGGTGACGCGATGTATTAGTAATTGTGTTGTCGTGTTTGGCACAATCGCTATTCACTTCGTGACGAAATGTTCGTCGTTCCGCTTACGCCACGCAACGTCCGCCAACCACCTGTAGTTCTGATCGGGCATAAGGGACACGTCCTTCACCGCTTCTTTGGTAATCGGAAGAAAAAAAGTCTCGCGGGTCTCCGAAACTTTCAAAGATCCTATGGGGACGACAATGCTGTCATGGCCGGGCGTGAAGAAGCCGCCGGATGCAACGATTGCATAGTCCTTGCGGTCCTTCGTGCCAAAAACGATGTTCCGGACCTCGCCCACGATCTTGTCGTCAGAGCTCCGGACCTCGACACCAATGATTTCGTCCGCCCTGAGGCCGGGCGCCAGTTCGTCGATCCTGACCAGCGGCTTTGCGCCCTTCTCATTGCGATGACCTTGCTGGCCGCCACGTCGAATCATGGGCTCTCCCGCCGACGCTTGCTTCTCCGCTTCCTCCTCGTCGTTGTCGCCGAGCGAGCCGAGGGGAGGACCTGCAATGAGTTCGCGTATCGTCGCCAACAAGCGCTCACACTCGTCGTGTCGGCCGTAGGACCGCAGGGTTAATGCAGCGTCTCGAAGGCTTCGCAAATCACGCACGGCCTGCCGGTTGTTCGGGCCACGAAGCTTAGGGCTGTTGAGGACGGCTTCTTCAAGCTGTGCGTCTGCGATCTGGCACTCCGCCGATGCGGCCCCGATAGCTTGGAGGCTCAATGTCGCAACCGCTATTAACATCATCGACGATTTCATGCCATGCGTACCTTTGTCTCGAAGGAACGATGCGGCCCAACTTTCAACTGCGGTCTCGAATTCGCATCGTTGCCGCTCCTTTATTGGCGCGCACGCTGATCAATAGGTCTGCGCTCTGTAGCTGTGGGCAGAGCGCTCTTCACGGAAAGCAGTAGGCCCGTTCTCTGACGGAGCGCTGCGCGCGTCAGCGCCTGCCCCAGCTCCCTCGCCATCCACCGCCACCCTCAGGACGCGGACGATCAGCAGCAAAACGAGTGCACCAATGGTGGCGTTGACGATCGCAGGCACAAGCCCCGCCCCAAGATGGATGCCAAGCTGAGGAAGCAGCCAACTACCGATAAATGCTCCGACAACTCCGATAACCAGGTCGCCGACGAGACCGAAACCGGTGCCTTGGATGATCTGCCCAGCCAGCCAACCGGCGGCGAGGCCCACCAGTACTATCACCAAGAGACTCTCACTCGACATGTACATGCTCGGATCCTTCGGATGGCGCCCAATTCGGATGGGCGAGGAGGGCGCTGTGTGTCTCCGACAGCCGGAAACCAACGCAAATATTGTTGGCTTCCGTGCTGTCGGACTGTGGCGGGCAGTAACTTAATCAATGATCTCGACGATCTGATGGGTTCGCGGATCGACGAGCACGGCGCGACCGTTCACGTACGTGTAGCGATAGCCAGTGACGCGGTATTCCGCCGGCACCTCATAGTAGGTTACCCCCTCCTCCGGGAGCGCTATGCCCAGGCGCAGCTCCCTGTCATAGTGATAGGAGGGATGCCCTTGTCGTATCACGTATTCGCGGAACCGTGGGCGCTCCTCAACGCCGAGAATACCCCCGATCGTGCCGGTGACCGCTCCAATCGCGCCTCCAACTGCGGCCCCGACAGGTCCGGCATCGCGTCCGCCTTGAGCTGCTCCGCGTTCCATTCCGCGTACGGTCCCCTGCGCGTGTGCGGCTACCGGCATCGCGAGTAATGCGAGCAGCATCGTTGGTATCGAGAGTTTGTGCATTCGTCGCTCCATTTGTTGGTTGATCGCAGCCGCCAGGCTCCGGGCGGCCGGTGGGATGAGACGGCCGTTTCCGGTTGGGAACGGCCTTTTCGACTGGACTTTGCGGGTGTCAGTTCCGTACGACCGCAGTCGACCAGACAGCTATTGAAGAACGATCATCCGGATAGCCCGCGCACCTCCGGCGGGCTCTGTGAGATCAAATCGGCACTTGAGCTGAAAATTCGGCCAGCCTGGCGCCGAGCAGCCATTCCCTCTGACCGGCACGCGCAAGCGATCGGGATTTGCCAAGGCGTATGACTGGGTGCTGGCATCTTGGGATAGGCTGCCGGCGCCGGGTGAGGCTGTGATGGCGAGGCCCATGACGGTCGCGACGCACGCCGCGGCAGCCGTCCTGACGATGGGTCTGCTAATGATGATTGGCTTGAACATTCGATCCCCCTGATCGTCCTCGTAGACGAACATAAGGGCAACACCCGGTTCCGCTGATCGTTCCAAAATTTAAAATCAGTGCTCGGACCTTCTTCGGCATCGACGAGCGTACCCGCCCGCTCGAGCATGCCCTGGGTTTTATACGTCGCTGAGCAGGTCGACAGCGAGCCTTCGAGGTGCTCGTGTCCATGTGAGCGTTACGGCTCCGAGAAATCAACTGCTGTTCGATTTAAGCGAGGATAACCAATGCGAGCTGGCGGCTGTGCCGGAACCTATTAATCGCAGAGCGGTTGATGCGGCAGAGGCGCATCAAAATGACATATCCCATGTTCGACCATCTTCGTATTCTGAACGAAGTCCTCATCGGAGGCTCGGTTGTATTCGGCCTCGGCACCTTGATCGTATGTTTCAAGCTGTTGGTTCTGCATCCGACACCAGTTAGAGTACTGCCCCGTTCGGCGTGAGGCGGGCCCTTATCTCCGCGACATCCCTATGGCATCGACGCACAGTCCCGGCGTGCTCGGTCTTGCGCACGAGTGATCAGCCCGCCCGCCGACGGCTTGCGCTATCCGGGCAGCAGCGTGTTGTGCGGGTCTGCAGCGGAGTACAGGATAAATTCTATCGCTGCTGCCCAGCCACGGAGCCTTGCTCCGTTTCCGCAAATGCCGAATAGGTCGTGGCGCTATAAGCGAGCGCTTCGCTAGACTAATCTCGAAACAGTGGAATCATTCGGCGTCCTGATCAGCCTTATTCCCATCACGATGCAGAAATCGAGCGATCTGGCCGCGCAACTCCGGTGTTCGCAGTAGCGCGCCCATCGATCCTGCGGTGTCGAAGAGTTCGCGCTGGAGCTTTGCGGGTATTGTCCCCCATTGCAACATGACGGCCGCCCCGAGACACCGGAGAATGTGCTCCTCGATCTCCGTCGCCGTCCGGCCATTGATCTTTTCGCCAGGATATTCAGTTGAACGGCCCTCTTGGGAGCGGACGATCTTGTCGAGATTATCAGCCAGCCAGTCCTCGTTCCGCGCCAACGAGAGGAAGCTCTGTTCAAGCTGCCGTAGATCGCGGATTTCGCCGGGATCGCCAGATTTGTCGGCTTGTTTTGCGCAATCGGACGCTTTTGATCGGAATTTATCTGATTCGAACATGCTGTGTCCTCGAAGCGGCCTGGCGCCCGTTTGTCCAGCCGCAGCGTGTATCGTGTCTTCTCGTCATATAGGAACCGCCAGTCAGGATTGCCATCGTTTCAGCCAACGCCTTCGAAATATATAATTTTGACGCAATAAGCTCCTCTGTTGTTCGGGCTATTCGTGACCACATGAGCAGATCGACCGGATGATGACTTATTCGAGCGATGAACTTGGTGGCATTTCGGAATAAATAATTCGATGATACTGCCAATCCGAGCATCGCCTCGACCGATTTCGACAAATGCCGTCTGAACCGAGCCGATCGCGCGTAAAGCTTCTGTGTCGCCAAGACCACTGCTGAAATGATCGGCTCACGCGGGGATAAACCGATGCGAATTGCTCAAGTGGCGCCATTGGCCGAATCCGTACCCCCAAAGCTCTATGGCGGTACGGAACGGGTGGTTTCCTGGCTCACCGAAGAACTCGTGCGTCAGGGGCACGACGTGACGTTGTTCGCAAGCGGGGATTCCGAGACATCGGCCAAACTTGTTCAAAGCGTCCCGGAGGGGCTCAGGCTGGGAGGGATTCGTGATCATACCGCCAGCCTGCTGGTCATGCTGGACGCTGTGCGCCGCCACGCACGCGAGTTCGATATCATCCACTTCCATATCGACCTCCTTCAGTTCCCCCTATTCAGGGAATCCCGGGAGAAATGTCTGACTACGCTCCACGGACGGCTCGACCTCGCCGATTTCCATCCGGTTTACAGCGCCTTTACGTCCATGCCGCTGGTTTCGATTTCCGCGAGCCAGCGAGGGCCGCTGCCGCTTGCGAATTGGCTGGCTACTATTCAACACGGCTTGCCGCCGGGGAGTGCCCCTGTCGACACCAAAGCGCGCGGCTATCTGGCATTCCTCGGTCGGATCGCGCCCGAGAAGCGGCCGGACCGGGCGATAGAGATAGCCAGGAAGGCTGGGTTGCCGCTGAAGATCGCCGCGAAGGTCGATGCCGCCGACAAAGAGTATTTCGAACATGTCATTCGACCTCAACTGGATCACCCATTGATCGAATTCATTGGGGAAATAGACGATCAACAGAAGCGGCAGTTTCTCGGCGACGCATTGGCTCTTCTGTTTCCGATCGATTGGCCAGAGCCATTCGGCCTGGTCATGATCGAAGCTATGCGCGAGGGCACGCCAGTCGTTGCTTGGCGGCGGGGCTCTGTCGCCGAGGTGGTCGATGACGGTGTCACAGGTTTTGCCGTGGAGTCTATCGATGAAGCAGTGCATGCGCTGGGTTTGGCCCTGGCCTTGGACCGAAAGTCGATTCGAACCCGCTTCGAAGAGCGGTTCACCGTTTCCCGGATGGCCGAGAATTACCTCACGGCGTATGACCACTTGCTCAACGGCGTTGATATTGTCGACTCTAACGTCCGCTCGTCCGCGCATGTCGCGATCAAAAGCGTGCCAGACCCTTTGATTGCCTCCGCGTAGAGGCCATACAGAAACTTTGCTGTCGTCACTGGATTTATGACGACGCGCCTCGGATATGAAACATGCACGACCTTGCAACACTGGACACAGCCGCCGAAGAGATAGGGGCAACAGCCTCTTTGACGGACCGACCTTTGCACAATCTAAAGGATGGCGAAGCTTTCGCTGTTCTGGATAGCCGCGGTGATTTCGGAAGACGGCCGGGTACAGCGGAGGGGCTGTTCTTTCGAGACACCCGGTTTCTTTCTTATTTCGAATTGCGTTTGGATGGCAAAAAGCTGCAATTGCTCAGCTCGACTACGCATGACGACAAAGCGACCTTGTCGGTGAATCTTACAAACCCGGACCTCCGATCGGGAGAGGATAGTCTTGCAAGGGAGACGATCTTCGTCGAACGCACAAAATTCCTCTGGAAGGGGACCCTGTACGAGCGCCTGAGGGTGAAGAATTTCGCGTCCGTGGCGCGACGACTCCGGTTTGATTATCTGTTCGACGCCGATTTTCACGACCTGTTTGAAGTCAGGGGAGTACGGCGCAACGCGCGCGGCTGCATGTCAACTCGTGTGGTTGCTCCCGATCGCGTTGAATTTCATTATCTCGGGCTCGACGGGATCGGCCGGCGGACTTTGGTTGGCTTCACCCCGCGCCCCGTTGTTCTCGAAGTTGGGGGTGCGCGAGTTGATCTGGTTCTCTCTCCGGGCAGAGCGGCGTCGATATTCTCGACGATCGCGTGTCGCGAAGAGGAGGTTGAAGATCTTGCGGGTGTGGCTCAGACCGGTCCGGATTTCTTCCGTGCCTATCGCAGCAGCAGGCGAAGCAGACGCAGGATGACATCCGACATGGCGACGATCGAGAGTTCGAGCGAGCTGTTCAACGAGGTCGTGTGTCGCGCGGCTTCGGATGTCTACACGCTCGTAACTTCGACCGAATGCGGACCTTACCCGTTCGCGGGGATTCCATGGTTCAGCACGGTTTTTGGGCGCGATGGCATTTTCACCGCAATGTTCATGTTGTGGACCGATGCGTCGCTTGCGCGCGGGGTGCTGCGTATGCTGGCGGCAACCCAAGCCGTCGAGATTGATGCCAAAGCTGACGCTCAGCCCGGCAAAATTCTTCATGAGTTGCGGCACGGGGAAATGGCAAATCTCGGCGAAGTCCCCTTCCGCCGCTACTACGGGAGTGTCGATGCGACTCCGCTCTTCGTGATGCTTGCCGGGATGTATCTAGAAACGACGGGCGATCTTAGAACGATCAATGATATTTGGCCTAATATCGAGCGAGCCCTAAGCTGGCTCGATATTTACGGCGATTGCGACGGCGATGGTTTTGTCGAGTACCAGCCTGGCGGCAACGACAGCCTCGCAAACCAAGGATGGAAGGACTCTCAAGATTCCGTTTTTCACGCCGACGGTTCAGACGCTGAAGGGCCGATCGCCTTGTGCGAGGTTCAAGGCTATGTGTTTGCGGCGAAACGGGCCGGGGCGCAACTCGCAAGGAGGCTAGGGTGCGAGGAGCTGGCCATCAGGCTGTCGAGCGAGGCCGAAGCCTTGCGCATCCGGTTCGAGGCGCAGTTCTGGGATGAGGAGATGGGTACTTACATCCTGGCGCTCGATGGCAAAAAACGGCCCTGTCGGGTGCGTGCGTCCAATGCGGGCCATGCGCTGTTCACGGGCATAGCGTCGCCGGAGAGGGCACGGCGCGTGGCCGGCCACCTCATGGGTCGAGATGGTTTCAGTGGCTGGGGCATCCGAACGCTTGCCCAAGGCGAAGCCCGGTATAACCCATTATCGTATCACAATGGCTCGGTCTGGCCTCACGACAATGCGGTGATTGCGCTCGGCTTTGCTCGGTACGGTCTCAAGACAGAGACTGTCCGCGTTTTTGAAGGTCTTTTTGACGCAGCGAGACACCAAGAGCTGCGACGTCTGCCGGAGTTGTTTTGTGGCCTTATTAGACGTCCTCGGCGCGAGCCGACTCCCTATCCTGTAGCATGTTCTCCGCAAGCTTGGGCCGCTGCCGCGGTATATGCCGTTCTCGGCGCTTGCTTGGGCTTAGAGAAGTCGTATGCAGACAATGAAATTCGGCTTCGCGATCCTCTCCTGCCTGATTTTATCGATGAGGTCGTCCTTCGCAATGTACACCTTGGAGAATCGCGGGCGGATTTGAAAATGCATCGCTACGGCAGCGATGTGGCGATGACAGTGCTATCGCGGCGGGGCACAGCTAAGTTTATCGTCGCGAAATGACCGTGGCAGCGGCGACTCTCGATTTGCCAGCGCGGCACGGCGACCCTTAGACATCGGCTTGTGGGACCGAAGCAAATGGAGAGGGAAAGAGGCTAGGAGGGCACGTGGTGGGGAGACGGCGCGTAACCAATCCAGCCTCAACGATACCGGCTTGGGACGTCAACCCGTTGATCTATGACGCCGACGCGCTGCCAGCCTGATTCTTCAACGGAGGTGCCTCGGGCTATGCGGCTTACACGCGAGAGCCTCGATATGAGGGGTGAGAGTTCGTTGAGCATGCCTTTGCAGCATTGGGACACCCCGGGCGGTCGGAATCAAGGACTCCCGGTACGGTCGCAGAGGCGTAGACCCCAGCGGCATACCCATCTAACTTCCCACTTCGGCAAACTGCTCCTAGCTATCACACGGGGCAGGAGCAGAAGGGCGAATAGTGAAACTTTTTGAAGCGTCGGAAACGACGATCGACCTTGACGCACTGCTGAGAGAAGGCGGGCACGACCCTGCCAACGCGCTCGTTTACGACATTAAGGCGATTATCAGTCGGTACTATGCGAAGCGGACAGCCGAGGTTCTTAAGCGGGTGAATGAGGTGCTTGCCAACTACATAGCCGCAAACGAAGCACAGAGCTGGAACTCACAGAGTGCGGATCGTACAACGCCACCGCCGTTTAGGCCGCTATGTTCCGCACTCGATAGATGTCGGAAGAAATAAATATAACGGCATTGTATTCCTCCGAAATAAGCCTACGTTGCAAAAGTAGATTGATACATGATTCATCTTTTTTCCAAAAGGAAATACTATGACCAATACTCAGTCGAATACACAGGATCAGAACAAGAAGCAGCCTGACCAGGCAAAGCCATCACCGGCCCCACAGCAGTCTCAGTCCATGCCTCGGACGCCCTCCGAGCAGACGCCGCAGCAGCAAAAATAGCCTCCTGCGCGTCGAAAAGCCCGGCCCAGTGCCGGGCTTTTTTGGATGGAAAAACCAATGAATGACCGAATCAAAAGCTGGCTAGTGCCGCCGGTCCTGATCCCACTTGTTATCGTTGTGGGTCTTGCCTTCCTGGCCGTCCTTAGCTGGTAAACCTCAAGAGGTCGCCTCAGTTAGCGGTCTCTTTCGGTCCTTATGTCCAAGAAGGATGTGAGGGGCATAAAACGCAGCGGCTTTCAGCGTTGGCTCGGTACCCATCGCCCGCCTTGGTCGCTGCGGGTCCGGAGACATCAAGTGCAGTTCGAATATATCATCTGCCCGGTCTGCAAGAGGCGGACGGGCGTCGCTCGCGCCACTGGACAACTGCGTTCGGAGAGCCTGCCCGAGTCGTTTGAGATTACGTGCCCGCACTGCTTGACCACCCCGACCATCCTGAAGTCGAGCATTCAATCGCAACATGCGCGGAAGGAACTGGCGCGGGAGTGATGCCGCCTACAGTTGCTTAGCTGTTTCCGGGCTCGGATCGTCGCCGTCGAGGAGCGGACAATGGCTCGCACATGTAGTTAATGGCGGCGCGCCGATCCTGCGGGTCCTTCGGCGGTTGGGCCGTCAGGTTCAGGGCGACGCGCCGACAACGGGTGGCGGCCGTCGGATCAAACGGCGAAGACTCAGATCGTAAGCAATGCTCGTTCAGCTTCGCTAACTCATGTTAATTGCTCTCGAAACGGCTTTTCGCGATCGAGCCGCGCTTTTGCTTCGCGGGCGATGCTGAGAGCGAAAAGCTTGGACTCGGGCACCTTCTTCTGGACGAGATGGAGGTAATCGGCCCAGTAGTCCTGCTGCGCTATCAGCGGTTTCTCCTTTGGGATACCGTCCTCATTGCTGTAGGACCAATGCGCCGTGAAGGCCGCGTCGAATTCCTTGACGCCCTGAAGATAGGCCATGGCAAAGCGCACCAGAACGTCGCGCTTCTGCTGGATGAACTGCGTGCGCGCGGCGTAGGCCCCGCGCCATCGGGATCGATCTCGTCGTCGACGGCGACGATCGGTCCTGTATTTGTTGTTCTGGGAGAAGTAGCCGAACTGATGAGCGAGGTCGATGGCGTCAACCCTGCTTCTGCCCGAGCATTTTCATAAGGACGGGTTGAGACACGTCCGTAATCCATTGCACGACCTTGCGCGGATCGAGCCGGCGTTCTGCAAGCCGCGGGCCAAGGGATATTGATTAATGCTGCCCGTCGCTCCGAGGCCGAAGGCGTCGCGAACTTCAACGCGCAGAATAAACCCGGGCGATGCCCGGGCTCGTTTTTGGCGCTTTGGGGATGTTCAGTAACCCATACCCCCCATACCCCCGCCGGGAGTCTGCGGCGCCCCAGTGTCTTTCTGCCGCACTTCCGCAACCATGGCCTCGGTGGTGATCAGGAGGCCCGCGACCGACGCCGCGTTCTGGATCGCCGCACGCACGACCTTGGTCGGGTCGATGATGCCCTTGGACATCATGTTCCCGTATTCGCCGTTCTGCGCGTCGAAGCCGTACGCGTACTGGTCCTTCTCCAGAACCTTGCCGACGATGACCGAGCCGTCCTCACCCGCATTGAGCGCGATCTGACGGGCCGGAGCCTGGATCGCCTTGCGGACGATCTCGACGCCGACTTTCTGGTCGTCGTTCTGCGTCTTCACCTTCTTCAGCGCCTCGGTGGCGCGGAGCAGGGCGATGCCGCCGCCCGGCAGGATGCCTTCCTCGACCGCGGCGCGGGTCGCATGCATCGCGTCGTCGACGCGGTCCTTGCGCTCCTTCACCTCGACCTCGGTGGCGCCGCCGACGCGGATCACCGCGACGCCGCCCGCGAGCTTGGCCAGACGCTCCTGGAGCTTCTCACGGTCGTAGTCCGAGGTGGTCTCCTCGATCTGCGCCTTGATCTGCTGCACGCGCGACTCGATGTCGGCCTTCTTGCCGGCGCCGTTGACGATCGTGGTGTTCTCCT
>Ga0310810_10002493_pt1 | contig 19791 bp, 15 predicted proteins | sample NCmetagenome_FD_207641 | JGI IMG/M metagenome (GOLD analysis project Ga0310810, IMG submission 207641) | Soil microbial communities from experimental microcosm in Duke University, North Carolina, United States - NC | ecosystem: Engineered > Artificial ecosystem > Soil microcosm > Unclassified ...
GCCGGGGCCGTTGGTGAGGTCGCGGTCGCGCTTCACCCTGGGGCGTCGCGCGCGCATGAGGTCGAGCCCGAACGTCGGGGCGACGGCGCGGACGAGCACTGCGGCGCCGTGCCCGCGCTCGCGAGTGACGGCGTTGAAGCACCAGTACATGCCGTAGATGAAATAGACGTACGCGCGTCCGGGCGGACCGAAGAGGTGCGCGGTGCGCGGCGTGAGTCCAGCGGCGGCGTGGCAGGCCGGATCGTCGGGGCCGAGGTAGGCCTCGGTCTCGACGATGCGCCCGCGCGTGATCCCCTCCGGCGTCGTGCACTCGAGCTCCGCGCCGAGCAGCTCGCGCGACACGATCTCGGTGGAACGATCGTAGAACGACTGCGGCAGCGGCGACCCGAGACGAGAACGCCGCGCTGTTCGCGCGGCGTTCTCCGTCACTGCTCGGTGCCCGCGCCGACGGTCTTCTTCGCCCTCGGCTTCTTCGCCGCGATCTTCTTCGCGGCGGCTTTCTTCGCGGCCGGCGCGGAGCCGTCGCCACTCGGAGACGCGGCGCTCTTCTTCGCTGCGCGTTTGGCCCGCGGCTTCGCGGGCGCGCTTCCTCGATCCGCGCTCGGTGCCGGTGCGTGAGCCTCCTGCGACGCGGAAGGCGTAGACGCGGGCGTGGCGGGTTCGGTGCGTGCTGCCGGCGCAGGAACGGCGCTCGACGCCGGCCCGACGACGCCGATGCTGAGCAGGTCCGGCGGCGGTGCGCCGGGACGGCCGCGTCCGCGCGGACCGGCGCCCCCGCGCGGGCCCATCCCTCGCGGAGTGGCGGGTGCAGCGCTCGGTGCCGGCGCGTTGGCCGTCGCGGACCGTGCAAGCTGATCCGACACCGGCTCGGCGTCCACCGCGCGCGCGACCTCGAAGTCGTCGCCGCGGCGGCGCAGGTCGATCACGTCGCTGTCGTGCGCGTCCTTGAGGATGCGCGGGAAGTTGCGATCGCTGAGGCTCTCGCTGTCGCGGCCGAGGAGGTCGCGCGCCTTGGCGCGTATCGCACTGGCCCGCACGGCCTCGTCGCCCGTGACGAGCGATTCCACGGCGCGCCGGACGAGATCGAACGCTTCGTCGCGGGTGAGCCGCTCGCCGCCGACGCCGATCTGCTCGGCGCTCTCGGCGCGCGGCGCGCGCTCCTGACGATCCTGTCGTTCAGGGCGAGGCTGGCGCTCGTGCCGGACGCGCTCGCGCGGCTCCCCGGATGGCGCGTCGGCGCGCGGCTCGGGCTCGGACGTCTCGGCGCGCGCGGGCGTACGCGCTTCCGGCGCCGCGGCACCGTCCGCGAGCACCGGATGCTCGCCCGTCTGCTCGGCGCGCGGCGCGCGCTCCTCGCGATCACGTCCGCGGCCACGCCGTCCGCGCCGGCCGCGTCCACCCTCGCGCTTGCGCTCCTCGGCCGGCTCCGCGCCGTCGCCGCGTGCGGCCTCGTCGGCCGCCGCGTTCTCCGCCGCGCGTGCGTCGCCGCGTGCGCCGCTCGGCAGCCCGATCTCGAGCTGGCCGTTCTCCAGCTTCGTGGCCGAGAGCAGTCCCCGCTGCACGGCGTCCTGCACGAAACGCGAGAACTTCGACATGCCGAGATCCTTCTCGTCGAACGACGCGTCGATCTCCTGCATGACCTGCTTCAGCCGGTCCGAGCGCATGACGTCGCCGTTGCGCTTCATGCGGGTCACCGCCTCGGTCACGAGCTCCCAGGGATCCCACTTCCGAGCCGGCTCCTCGTCGGTGTTCTTCACGAGTCCCGCGAGCGCGTTGTAGCTGTAGTACTCGTCGCAGTTCATGACGAGCAGGTCGCTCGACGACTCGCGGATGCCGACGCCGATGACGTACTTGCCGTACTCCTTGAGCTTCGTGACGAGCGAGGCGAAGTCGCTGTCGCCGGAGAGGAGGATGTAGGTGCCGATCTCGGGGCGCGTGAAGACGAGCTCCATGGCATCGACGGCGAGCCGGATATCGGTGGCGTTCTTCTTCGACGAGCCGTAGGCCGGCGCCATGATCATGTCGATCGACGATTCGGCGAGCGGGACGATGTACTGGGGGTAGCGCCGCCAGTCGGCGTAGGCGCGCTGCACCGCGACCTTTCCCTTGATGATGTCGGAGCCGAGCAGGGTCCGGAGCTCGTTGCCGAGGTCCGAGCGGATCCCCATCGTGACGTTGTCGAAGTCGATGAGGAGGGCTGCGTTCGGGGCGTGCATCGGGGGCACGTAGTTGGCCGAGGCAGCGTGTGACGCGTTGAGCGCCTGGGGGCCGCGGTGGATCAGCGCAGCGCCGGAGCGCGACGGTCCATTCCGCGTGGAGCGTGGGTTCATGCGATCCCTTGCGTCGTGCGACGCATGGCATGTGAGCGGGCGTGGCAGCACCGTGGTGCAGCGCCCGTGCTCTCGTCCGCGGCGGTCCACCCGACCCGATCGGTCGGCGAGCGCGGAGGCAGCGCGAGAGGCGATTCGCGGTGCGTGCGTCGACCGGCTCGCCCGCCGCGCGTCGCGCGGCTCGACTGGGCGATTCCGATCACACCGTCACCGTCGTTGACCGGTCACCCCCGACGCCGCGGACTCGAGAGCTCGCGCCGACCTGGGTGGCCGCGGCGTAATCTATGGCGTCCCAACGAGATGCGTAAGCGCCCGACCGGGCCGGTCAATCGCCCATCGCCTTGAAGATCACACGCTTGGGGCGGCGGCCGTCCCACTCGCCGTAGAAGACGCGCTGCCACGGGCCGAGATCGAGCCGGCCGGCGGTGACGGGAACGATCACTTCGTGGCCCACGGTGATCGAGCGCAGGTGCGCCGCGGCGTTGTCCTCGCCGGTGCCGCTGTTGTGCCGGTACGCGTCGGGCTGCCACGGCGCGATGCGCGTCTCGAGCCAGTCGAGGATGTCGGCCCACAATCCCGATTCGTGATCGTTGACGAACACCGACGCGGAGATGTGCATCGCCGAGACGAGCACCATGCCTTCGGTGATGCCGGCGGCGACACGGCATGCCTCGACGTCGTCGGTGATGTCGATGATCTCCTGCCGGTTCGCGGTGCGGAACGTTCGGTAGCTCGTGTGTACGCGCATGAGAAGGAATGCAGGGTGGATGCGCTCCGTGGCGGCCAGTATGTTACCGCGAAACCCCCCTCCACGCGCCGCGTAGGCGTCCCCGTGAAGCAGCTCGGTTTCCGTGCCCGCCTCTTCCTGATCCTGCTCGGCTTCGCGCTGATCCCGACGATCGTGCTCGCGGGGGCGTGGGAGCTGACGGTGGTGCGGGCGCTGCCGCTGCTCGGCACGGCGCCGGCGATGGAGCGGATCGCGGCCACGGGGGACGTCGCGATCTCGGCGGCGCGGCAGGCGCGGCTCACGGCGGCACAGCGGGCGCTGCTGGACGAGCACAAGCGCGCGCTCGACGAGGGGCTGCTGCGCGGGCGGCAGATGGAATTCCTCATGACGCGCCGCGCGCCCGCGGTGGCCGCGCTCGCGGCGCTCGGCGCCGCGCTGCTGTTCGGCGTGGTGGCGTCGCGCGTGGCGGGTCATCTGAGCCGCAACCTGAGCCGGCCGCTGAGCGAGCTCGTTGGATGGACCGAGACGATCGGCCGTGGCGAGCCGCTCCCCGACGGTCCGCCGCGCAAGGGCGCGCCGGAGTTCGTCGTGCTGCGTAACCGGATGCGCGAGATGGCGACCGAGCTGCGGCTCGGCCGCACGCGCGCGCTCGAGGCGGAGCGCGCGACGGCGCTGCGCGAGGCGGCGCGGCAGGTGGCGCACGAGCTCAAGAATCCGCTGACGCCGATCCGCTTCGCGATCGCCCGACTCCGTCGCGAGGCGCCCGACTCGCTCGGCGAGACCATCGACGTGCTCGAGGCGGAATCGCGCCGGCTCGAGGAGATGGCGCGCAGCTTCGCGCTGTTCGGCCGGCTGCCGGAAGGTCCACGGGCGGCGGTGGATGTCGGAGAGCTGGTGCGGGCGACGACGCGGAGCGCGGTGCCGGTGGACACGCCGGTCGCGGTGAACGTGGCGGACGACGTGCCGATGGTGGCGGGACATGCCGACGCGCTGGGACGCGCGCTGACGAACGTGCTGCTCAACGCGGTGGAGGCGAGCGCGCCCGGCGCGGCGGTGGACGTCTCCGTGCGCCGCGCGGCGCTGGACGGCCGCGCGATGGTGGAGGTGGCGGTGCGGGACCGAGGCGTCGGCATTCCCGAAGGGCGGCTGTCGCGCATCTGGGAGCCGTACGTGACGCACAAGCCCGGGGGCACGGGGCTCGGGCTGGCGATCGTCCGGCAGACGGTGCTCGCGCACGACGGCGCGGTGTCGGCGGAGAGCACGGCGGGCGCCGGGACGACGGTGCGACTCTTCCTGCCGGCGGGAGCGCCGGCCTCAGCGGAGGATGGACGACATGGTTGATGGCGTATGGATCCCGATCATCGCGCTGCTCATCGTACCCGTCACCGCGATCGGGTGGCCGCTCGCGCGCGCGGCGGCGAAGCGGATGGAACAGGGCGCGCAGCAGCCGCGGATTCCCGCCGACGTGTCGGCGCGGCTCGAGCGGATGGAGCAGGCGATCGACTCCATCGCGGTGGAGGTGGAGCGGATCTCGGAGGGGCAGCGCTTCACGACGAAGCTGCTGTCGGAACGGACGTCGAGCGCCGAACCGCCCGGCATCGCGCCTCCGCAGCGATGACGCGCACGCGGCCGGCGCGCGCGTCGTCGCGAGCCGAGTAGGCGGCGATGGCGAGCATCCTGATCGTCGACGACGAGCCGAACATCCGCCGGATGGTGGGCGCGCTGCTCGCCACGGAGGGGTATGAAGTGCGCGACGCGGCGGACGGGGCGACCGGCGTCGCCCGGGCGGCGGAGAGCGAGCCGGACGCGGTGCTGCTCGACCTCATGATGCCGGGAGAGCTGGACGGCCTGGCGACGCTGGCGCGGCTCCGCGAGGCGACACCGGACGTCCCCGTCATCATGATGAGCGGACGCGCCGGCCTCGCCGACGCCGTGAAGGCGACGAAGCTCGGCGCGTTCAACTTCCTCGAGAAGCCGCTCTCGCCGGAGGGGGTGCTGCTCGCGCTCGCGTCGGCGCTCGAGCTGCGGCGGGTGCGGCGCGAGGCGAGATCGCTGCGGGAGGACCTCGGGCTCGCGGGAGAGATGATCGGCGACAGTCCCGCGATGACGCGCGTGCGCGAGCTGATCGCGCGCGTGGCGCCGACGGATGCCCGCGTGCTCGTGACGGGCGAATCGGGGACGGGCAAGGAGCTCGTGGCGTCGGCGATCCATCTCGGGAGCGCGCGGCGCGACCGGCCGTTCGTGCGCGTCAACTGCGCGGCGATCCCGCGCGATCTCGTGGAGAGCGAGATGTTCGGCCACGAGAAGGGCGCGTTCACCGGCGCGACGGAGCGGCGCATCGGGCGGTTCGAGCTGGCACACACGGGCACGCTTTTCCTGGACGAGGTCGGTGATCTCGGGGCGGAGGCGCAGGCCAAGCTGCTCCGCGCGATCGAAGCACGAGAGATCGAGCGTGTGGGAGGGTCGAAGCCGATCCGCGTCGACGTGCGCATCGTGAGCGCGACGAACCGCGATCTGACGCGCGCGGTGACGGAGGGAAGCTTCCGGGAGGATCTGCTCTTCCGGCTCAACGTGATCCCGATCGAGGTGCCGCCGCTGCGCGAGCGTCCCGACGAGCTCCCGGCGCTCGTGGCGCACTTCTCCGCCCTGCACCGGGCGCGCACGGGCCGGCGCGCGCCGCAGTGGACGGAGGGCGCGCTCACGCTGCTCGCGCGCTACCGGTGGCCGGGCAACGTGCGCGAGCTGGCGAACATCGTCGAGCGGCTCGCGATCCTGCACGCGGGAGGGGACGTCGACGAATCGGACGTGCGCGCCGTGCTGCCCGTGGAGGGGGGAGCGCCGAGCGGGGCGCGACGCGCCGATCCGCTGCCGGATCCGGCCTCGCTGGACAGCTCGCTCACCGACACGCTCGACGCGCACGAGCGCACGCTCATCGTGCGAGCGCTGTCGGCGGCGGGCGGGAACGTGGCCGAGGCCTCGCGCAAGCTGAAGACCGATCGTGCCAACCTGTATCGCCGCATGCGGCGGCTGGGGATTCCCGTCGGTGACGAATGACGGGACGAGCCGCCGCCCGCCGGCCATATCCCTCGTGAGACCGATGCGTGGACTGATGCTCGCGGCGCTCGTGCTCTGGGTGCCCGTGACGGTGCGCGGGCAGGGCACGGCGCGCGATACCCTCGCGGCGCGCGACCAGCTGCCGCGCGACGTGGCGCAGGAGGTGGTCGCGCTCTACAACGCGACGACGGGGCTGCGCGCGACCGAGCCGACCGAGATCGCGGCGGGCCGCGACGTCGCCGGTGACGTGGCCGTGCTCGACGGACCGCTCACGATTGGCGGGCACGTGGCGGGGCGCGTGCTCGCGATCAACTCCGACGTGATCCTGCTGCGCGGGGCGCGGATCGACGGCGACCTGCTCGTGGTCGGCGGCGAGGTGGAGGGGAGCGACGGGGCATCGATCGGCGGCGAGCTGCGGATCTACCATCCGCCGCTGCAGTACACGCGCGACGGGGATCTGCTCGTCGCCCAGCTCGACGAGACGCGACCCGTGGAGCAGTGGTGGCGACGGTTCGAGCGGCGCCGGCGGAGGAACTTCAACCGGCTCGAGATCGCGAGCGCCGGCCCGTACAACCGCGTGGAGGGGCTGCCCGTGCGGATCGGTCCCGTGCTGTATCGCGATCAGGGGTGGGGACACGTCCGCCTCGACGCGACCGCAGTGCTGCGCTCGGCGAGCAGCTTCTCGTCGTCGAAGGCGGACGTCGGGCACGACGTGAATCTCGAGGCGCGGCTGGGCCGGCGACTCGGCGCGAGCGTCGGGGGGCGGCTGTTCGACGTCGTGGACGGGGTGGAGCAGTGGCAGCTCAGCAACGTCGAGGTCGCGCTCGCGTCGTTCCTCTTCCACCGCGACTATCGCGACTACTACGGCCGGCACGGCGCGCAGGTGTACGCCGCGCTGCACCCGACGGAGACGGTGGAGCTGTCGCTGGCGTTCGGCGACGAGCGGTGGCGCTCGCGGCCGACGCGCGATCCGTTCTCGCTGGCGATGAACGGGATGCCGTGGCGCGACAATCCGACGATGGATGCCGGGCGGTTCCACGTCGCCAACCTCACGCTGCGGCTCGACACGCGGAACGACCGGCTCGATCCGCGGGACGGCTGGTACGTGCTCGGCGACCTGGAACGCGGCACCGGGCGGATCGATGCCCCGGGCGCGACGTCGGCGGGTGTGCGCATCGTACCGGAGGGCGACACGCGCTATCTGCGCGGTTTCGTGGACGCGCGGCGCTACAACCGGATCGCGCCGAACGCGCAGCTCAACCTGCGGCTCGTGCTCGGCGGCTGGCTGGCGGGAGATCCCCTTCCCCTGGAGCGCCGGCTCTCGATCGACGGGCCCGGCACGGTGCCGGGGTTCGACTTCCGGAGCGGGGGCGGGATGGACGTTGGCACGTGCAGCGAGGGTGCGGCGCCGGCGGGACGGCCCGCGCAGTGCGAGCGCGTGGGACTCGCGCAGCTCGAGTATCGGAACGACATCCACGTCTCGGTGACGCGCGGCAGCGGCGAGGCGAGGCGGACACGGTTCCGGCTCGACGGCGCGTGGGTGTTCTTCGCCGACGCGGGGCGCGGCTGGCTGGTGAACTCGCCGGCCAGTCCGCTCGACGAGGGCAAGGGAAAGCTCCCGTCGCTGTCGTCGTATCGCACCGACATCGGCGCGGGGCTCGACTTCGATCTGCTCGGCCTCTACGTCGCGAAGGCGCTCTCCTCGCCGAACGAGCCGGCGAACGTCTTCCTGCGCGTGCGGCACCGGTTCTAGTCCGTGCATCGTCTCGCGCGCCACGCTCTGCTCGCGCTCGTGCTCGCGCTCCTGTCGCTCGGGAGCGCGCCGCTGGGCGCGCAGCGTCGCGTGCAGCTCACCGTGACCGTGCCCACCGCGACCGCTCCCGGTCTCGTGGTGGCGACCGGCCTGTTCGCCGATCCGGAGATGCGCGAGCTCGTGCGGAGCGGGTTTCCGGCGTCGCTCCGCTTTCGCCTCGAGCTGTGGCGCTCGGGTGGGCTGTTCAACGATCTCGTCGGCACGCACGAGTGGGAGCTGATCGTGCAGTACGATCCCTCTGGGCAGCGCTATCGCGTCGTGCGCCGGCTCGGCGGACGGCTCGAGGATCTCGGCAGCTTCGCGACGCTCGCGACGGCGCAGGCGATGCTGGAGCGGCCGCTGCGGATCACGCTGCTCCCGGATCGTGCGGGACGCCGGTACTACTACAACTTCGTGCTGGATATCTCAGCGCTCTCGGTGAGCGACATGGATCAGCTCGAGCGGTGGCTGCGCGGAGTACGCGGCGGAACCGCGGCCGGCGCGCTCGGCTCTGGGGTGCGCACGCTGATGCTGCGAATGCTCGGAGGGGAGAACCGGCACTACGATCGGCGGAGCGCGCAGTTCGAAGTCCAGGGACAGTAGGCCGTGTATGAACGGCAACCGCTCGTAGGTGGTAGGGAGTAGCGTGTAGGCGGTAGCGAGACGACACGGCCTCGGGAAGCTCTGCCTCCCGAGGCCGTGTCGTTCCCGCTACTCGCTACTCCCTACCCGCTACTACTTACTGCTCGTTGCGGTTTCGAGCAATCAGTCCGCCGCCTCCCCCGACCCGTCGTGCTCCAGCACGTGGAGTGCGCTCGAGTGGGTCGACCGGTGGGGATGCGTGCGGTGCTCCAGGGCTTCGAGCTGATGGAGGATCGCGTCGCCGTAGAAGGTGCGGATGTACCGCGCCTGGGTCTGGGTCAACCGGCGCACGGCCCACGAGAGATGCACGAAGTGCGGCTCGACGGGGCGCGTGAGCGGCATCATTCCGATCTCGGCCGGGAGGCGGTTGCCCTTGCGCGTGTTGCAGGGGGAGCACGCCGTGACGACGTTCGTCCAGTCGTTCGTGCCGCCGCGCGAGATCGGGATCACGTGGTCGCGCGTGAGCGCCTCGCGCGGCCGGAGCTCGGCGGCCGGTCGGCCGCAGTACTGGCAGCGATAGTGATCGCGGGCGAACAGGAAGGTGTTCGTCACCTGCCGGCGGAAGCGCCGCGGTACGTGAATGAACTTGGTGAGCCGGATCACCGCCGGCCGTGGCATCGTCAGCCGCTCGGAGCGCACCACGCGGTCCTGCTCCGCCTCGACGATCTCCGCCTTCCCGTCGATGACGAGCCGCAGCGCCCGACGCATGGGGACCATCGTCAGGGGCTCGAACGACGCGTTGAGGGCGAGACAACCGAGGATCACGCGCTTCCTCCAGGCGTGCGGCGACCTTCTCCAAGGTACGGCCGTTCACCAGCCCCAACAAGAGAGCGCAGCGCGTGACGGGGCGTGAGGCGCATCGTCAGCGGCCCGGCGTCGGCGCCATGGACGTCGCGGCGCGCGCACCGTCCGGTGTCGCGAGCCATGCGCGCAGCCGGTCGGCGCTTCGCTGCACGCGCGCCGCGAGCCCGTGGTCGGCGTCGACCGGCGCGCCGTCGCGCACGAGCGTGCGTCCGGCGACGGCGACGAACGAGGCCGGCGTGCCGGCGAGCGCGAGCACCGCGGCGGAGACCGGATCGTGCGTCGGCGCACGGGCGGACGCACCGAGTGGGAACGCGGCGAGGTCCGCCGACTTGCCGACGTCGAGCGAGCCGATCTCGGCGTCCATGCGGAGCGCACGGGCACCGCCGAGCGTCGCGAGCGCGAGGGCGTCGGACGCGGTCAGCGCGCCGACACGTTGCTCGCGCACGGTGGCGAGGAGCAGCGCGAGCCGGGCCTCGTCGAGCAGATCCATGCGGTCGTTGCTCGCGACCGAATCCGATCCGAGGCCGACGTCGACTCCCGCGGCGAGCAGCGCGGCGAGCGGCGCGATGCCATGCGCGAGCCGCGCGTTCGAGGCCGGACAGTGCGCCACGGCGCACCGGTGCGCAGCGATGGCCCGCACGTCGGCGTCGTCGACACGCACGCAGTGAATGAGCAGCGGATCAGCGCCGAGCACGCCGAGCGCGTCGAGCAGCGCGATCGGCGACCGGCCGCGTGGACCGGCGTCGATGCCGCGCGCGCGGAGTCCATCGGCGAAGGCACCCGCTCCCTCCGTCACCAGCGCGCTCTCGAGCGCGCTCTCCGCGACGTGCACGGCGATCGGAGCGTGCAGCTCTCGCGACAGCGCGGCCGTCGCGCGGAAGAGCTCGTCGGAGACCGTGTACGGCGCGTGCGGCGAGACGCCGGCGCGCACGAGCGAGGTCTCGCGTGCACGCATCCCGAGGAAGCGCTCACGCAGGCCGGCGATCGCCTCCGCGCACTGCGCGGGATCGGGACCGAACACCTCGCGGTAGCAGATCCCGCGCACGCCGCGCTCGAGCATGGCGTCGAAGCCGGTGCCGGAATCGCCGGTGTCGGCGAAGGTCGTGATCCCGGCGCGCAGGCCCTCCTCGACGCCGAGTCGCGCCGAGTCGAGGAGCGCCGCGTGATCGAGCACCGCGCGGCGCGCGTGGGTGAGGCGGAGGATCCACGAACGGAAATCGAGTCCGTCGAGGAAACCGCGCATCGCGGTGAGCTCGAGGTGGCAATGCGCGTTGACGAGCCCGGGGAGCAGGAGCGCGTCACCGAGCTCGATCTCCTCGTCGCCCTCCGAGCGCGGCGCCTCAGCGCGCGGACCGACCCACGTGATGCGGCCGTCGCGCGCGACGACGGTCGCGTCGGCGATCGGCGGCGCCGAGATGGGGAGCACCCAGCGCGCGTGATGGCGCGTCGTCACACGAAGGCGCCGGTGCGCGAGCCGTGGCGCTCCGGATCGTAGAGCTCCCCGTCGGGCACGCCCACCGAGCGCGCGAGCGCGAGCGGCAGCGCGACGTCGGCCACCTGTGCGCGCGAGTGGCCGTCGGAGCCGAGCGAGAGCCGCACCCCCGCGTCCGCGGCGCGGCGCACGAGCCGCTCGTGCGGGCGGTAGCGGTTGGACAGCTCGAACGCCACGCCCCCCGCGAGGAGCGCGCGCACCGCGCGCTCCTCGAGTGCCTCGGTCCACAGCTCGTGCGGATCGAGCTCACGCAGCGTCGGCGACACGAGCGTCGGGTGCGCGAGGATGTCCACGGGCATCTCGGCGGCGAGCGCCTCGAGCGACGAGACGTGCGCTTCCATGTACGCCCCGGAGGTGAGACCGGCGGGGAGGTCGCGATGGAAGACGCGGAACCAGGAGCCGTTCGCGAGGCGGATCGAGTGCAGCGATCCGACGCGATGGGTGAACCGGCGCACGGTCGCCCGAGGCAGCTCGCGCCAGAGCGCGTCGTGCCAGCAGAACTCCCCGCCCCGGAGCACGTCGTACTGCGCGAGGTCGTCGAGGTACGCCTCGACGGCGCGCGGCGAATCGACCACGGTCGGGGCGTCGCGCGAGATGTGATCGCTCACGCTCGGACGCACGCCGCGATCGCGCGCGAGCTCGGCGACCTCGGCGACGGAGAGCGCACCGTCGGAGTGCGTGGAGTGCGCGTGGCAGTCGACCGGCTGCCACGTCATCGGCGCTGGGACGGCGGGAGCGCGAACGGGTTGCTCGTGTCGCGCGGCGTCGTGCCGCCTGCCGGCGACGGCGGCGTGCCGCCAGCGGGCCGGCGCGGCGCGGGCGTGGCCGGCGGGAAGGTACCGGTGAGACCGGTCGCCCCCGCGGCGCTGTCGCGCTGCGATCGTGGGCGCGCGGGCCGCGGGATGGGTGCGGAGCCCTGCGTCACCATCCCACCGGCGGGGGCGCGCGTGCGGTGTGCCGTGTCGCCGGGAGTCCCGCTCGGCGGCGGGAAGCCGAACGACGTGTCCATCGGCGTCATCCCCGGCGTGCCGTAGGGATTCTCGTTCGGGTACGGGCTCACCGGCGGGATGCACGTCGCGATCGGATCGGTGCCGGCGATGAAGAAGTCGGTCACCGGCTCGCCGCACCCGGGCGCCCAGAGCTGCCCGCTGGCGAGATCGACCTGGCGCTCGACGATGCCGTCGGGACGCGGCCAATCGGGCGACGCCGGCTTGCGCCGATACACCTCGCGCATGAACGCCGTCCACGCGGGCGCGGCGAGCAGGCCGCCCTGCGCGTTGCTCTTGATCTTCCCCGGCTTGTCGAGACCCATCCAGACGCCCGCGACGAGGTCCGTCGTGTAGCCGATGAACCAGACGTCGGCGCCGTCGTTCGTCGTCCCCGTCTTGCCGCCGGCGGGGATGTGGAACTGACTGCCCACCGAGCCCGCGGCGGTGCCGCGCTGCACGACGTCCTTCATCATCGACACCATGAGCCACGCTTCCTCGGGCGACATCACGGGCGTGCGCACGGGCGTCGGCTCCCAGAGGACGTCGCCCTTCGCGTTCTCGACGCGCACGATCGCCGTGGGCGCGGCGCGCGTGCCGAGCGTGGCGAAGGCGGAGTACGCCGCGACCATCTCGATCGGATAGACGTCGGCCGAGCCGATGTAGATCGAGGGATAGGGCGGGATCGGCGTGGAGATGCCGAACTTGCGCGCCATCTCGATCACGCTCTGCGGACCGAGCTCCATGCCGACCTTGATGGCGATGATGTTGCGCGACTGGTAGAGACCGCGGCGCATCGGCATCGGCCCCTCGAACTTCCCGTCGTAGTTCTGGGGGGTCCAGTCGCCGCCGCCGGACTGGGGCACGACGACCGGCGAGTCGTCCACGATGTAGGTGGGCGGACGACCATTCTGCACCGCGTCGGCGTAGACGATCGGCTTGAACGTCGAGCCGGGCTGGCGGAGCGCCTGCACCGCGCGATTGAACTTCGAGTCGTCGAAGTCGCGGCCGCCGACGAGCGCGCGCACGGCGCCGGTGCGCGGATCCATGGCGACGAACGCGCCCTGGAGATACGGCGAGTTGGGGGCGGCCTGGTCGCCGGCGCGATCCGCGGCAGTCGCCATGTACGACTCGTACGAGGTGTGCTTGTACGGGCCGTAGCGGCCGGACTCGATCGCGCGAAGCTGGTTCTCGAGCGCACGCTCGGCGGCCGACTGGAGATCGACGTCGAGCGTGGTGTAGACCTTGAGCCCCTGCTCGTAGAGCCGCTGGCCGAACTGCTGCTCGAGCTGCTGGCGGATCCACTCGACGAAGTACGGCGCGACGTCGCCCGCCTCGGAGCGGCGCGCGAGGCGCAGCGGGTATGCCTTGGCGAGGCTCGCGTCGGCGTCGCTCACGCCGCCCTGCTCGCGCATCAGCTCGATGACCGTGTTGCGCCGCTGGATGGCGCGCTCCGGCGCGCGGCGCGGATTGTAGCGCTCGGGCGCCTTGGGGAGGCCGGCGAGCATCGCGGCTTCGGCGAGGTTGAGATCCTTCGCCGACTTGCCGAAGTAGCGCTGCGCCGCCGTCTCGATCCCGTAGGCGCCGTTGCCGAGCGCGATCTGATTGAGATAGAGCTCGAGGATACGGTCCTTCGGGTACTTCCGCTCGATCGCGCGGGCGACCTTGATCTCCTTCAGCTTGCGCACGAGCGACTTGTCGCGCGTGAGCCGCTCGGGGAAGATGTTCCGCGCGAGCTGCATCGTGATGGTCGAGAAGCCCTCGGCGAAGCTGCGGCGCCTGATGTCGGTGAGCAGCGCGCCGGGGACGCGGTACCAGTCGACGCCTCCGTGCTCGTAGAAGCGCTTGTCCTCCGTCATCACGAAGGCATTGCGGACGAGGGGCGGGATCTGCTCGATCTTGAGCAGCGTGCGCCGTTCGAGCCCGAGCTCGGCGATGAACCGGCCGTCGGCGGCGTACAGCTTCGACGTCTGGCGCGGCTGGTACTGATCGAGCAGGTCGACCGACGGGCACGCGCCGGCACGGCAGACGAGCGCCCAGCTTCCGTAGCCGAGCCCGACGGCGAAGGCGAGGACGAACACGATCGCCACGCCGAGCCCGCGCGAGAGTCGCGGATGCTTCCGCCGGAATTCCCTGGAGAACGGTACGTCCATCGAGCGTCGGAAAGGGACGAGCGGGCCGATCGACCGGAGGCGTCTCGGCTGACGCAGGAAGGTTAACGCGCACGACGTGACCCCGCATCGCGGCGGGCGACGTCGCCTGACAATCGGACACCCCAGCGCCTACTTTTGTGCCATGCAGACGACTGGAGTGCTCGAGGAGCTTCGGTGGCGCGGGCTCGTCTACCAGCACACCGACGGCGTGCCGGACGCGCTGGCCGCGGGACCGGTGTCGGCATACATCGGCTTCGATCCCACCGGCAGCAGCCTGCACGTCGGCAGCCTCGTGCCGATCATGGTGCTGGTGCACCTCCAGCGGTTCGGCCACCGTCCCATCGCGCTCGTCGGCGGCGGGACCGGCATGATCGGCGACCCGAGCGGCAAGAGCAGCGAGCGCCAGCTTCTCACCGCCGAACAGGTGGCGGAGAACGCGGCGGGCATCCGCTCGCAGCTCGAGCGCTTCCTCGCGTTCGACGGCCCGAGCGCAGCGCGCATGCGGGACAACGCGGCGTGGCTGAACTCGCTCTCGCTGGTGGACTTCCTGCGCGACGTCGGGAAGCACTTCACCGTGAACTACATGCTGCAGAAGGACTCGGTGCGCTCGCGGATGGACGCGGGGATCTCGTACACCGAGTTCTCGTACATGCTGCTGCAGGCGTACGACTTCCTCGAGCTGCGGCGCCGGGATGGTGTGACGCTGCAGCTCGGCGGCAGCGATCAGTGGGGGAACATCACGGCGGGGATCGAGCTGATCCGGCGAATGGACGGCGCGGACGCGCACGCGCTGACGATGCCGCTCGTGACGACGTCGACCGGCGCGAAGTTCGGGAAGACGGAAGCGGGCGCGGTGTGGCTCGACGCCGCGCGCACGTCGCCGTACGCGTTCTACCAGTTCTGGCTCGCGACGGACGACGCGGACGCCGGCCGGTATCTCCGCTACTACACGCTGCTCTCGCGCGAGGAGATCGAGTCGCTCGACCGCGAGACGGTGTCGTCGCCGGAGCGGCGCGCGGCGCAGCAGGCGCTGGCGCGCGACGTGACGCGGCGCGTCCACGGCGAGAAGGCACTCGGCGCCGCGGAGCAGGTGTCCGGATTCTTCTTCGGCGGACTGGAAGCGGGCGCGCTGAGCGAGGCGGCGTTCGGGATCCTGCGCACGGAAGCGCCCTTCACCGAGGTGGCGCGCGCCGAGCTCGCGAGCGAATCGGAGCCGGACCGGCTCGACGCGCTCAAGCTGCTGACCGCGTCCGGGCTCGCCGCGTCGAACGGCGCGGCGAAGCGGCTGCTCGAGCAGGGGGGCGTGTCGGTGAACAAGCGCAAGCTCGCGGCGAGCGACCGTCACCTCCCCGCCGGCGACGCCCTGCTGCGCGGCGGGCACGTCGTCGTCGGGAAGGGAAAGCGCGACTACGCGCTGCTGCGCGTGAGGGACTGAGCGTCGCCCGCCGCGCCGGCGCGCGCGGCGGCGCTTCCCTCGAGCCGCGCGAGCTCGGCCACCAGCCGCTCGGCCTGACGCGCGCGTGAGAAGCGACCGTCCCATCCGACGGGGCGCGGCGATTCCCCGGCGAGATGGCGGCGATAGCACGACTCGACGGCGCGTTCCGCGCCGGATTCGTCGTCGATGTCGAGGACGATCGCGTCGGAGCCGGCGAGCAGGTCGGCGGTGGCGGAGTCCGTGCCGACGAGCGCGAGCACCCAGAGCGGGAAGGCGACGTACTCGAAGATCTTCGCCGGGATCTGGGTGCGCGTCTCGCCCTGGAACGCCACCGCGATCGACGACTCGCGGAGCAGGTCGCGCGCGGCGTCGCGCGAGCCGGCGGGGCGCTCCTCGAACAGCCCGCCGAGCCCCGCTTCCGCGGCGAGCTCGGTCATCGAGCGGCCGTCGACGCGCGCCGGATGTCCCATGAACACGACGCCGAGATCGTCGGGGCCGAGCGCGAGCCGCTCGCGCACGCAGCCGACGGCGCGCAGGAAGGGCCGAGGATCGCGATCGAGGTAGAGCGAGCCGCAGTGCGCGATGAGGAAGCGCGAGGGCGCGGGGCGCGACGCCGCATCCACCGGCGCGACGTCGCTGCCGTTCGGCATGCAGCGGATGCGGTCGCGGAGCGCGGGGAATCGCTCGCCGAGCGCGCGCTCCGCCGCGGCGGTGTTCGTGACGACGAGGGCCGCGCGCTCGAGCGTCACCGCCTCGAACCGGCGCAGGTGCCGATCGGGAATCAGCCGTTCGGTGAACGAGCGCGGCTCGGCACCTCCCCACGGATCGCGCAGGTCGACGAGGTGCGGCACACGGAGCCCGTGCGCGACGCGCGACGCGGCGACGTGCACGTAGTGCGGCGGCCCGGAGGAGACGACGACGCGATGCCGCTCGTCGGCGACGGAGCGCGCGGCCTGAGCGAGGTCGCGCAGGCCACGACGCGCGCGCGACGCGTGCACCGCGGCGTCGGCGATCTGGCGCAAGCCGACGCGCGCGTCGCTCCTCGCCGCATCGTAGCCCGACACGGCGTGCACGTAGGCGCCCGCCGATCCGGTGTCGCGGCGGAAGGGCGCGCGCGCGCGGCGCATCGCGTCCTGCCACCACGGCGCGGGCGTGGCGATCGCGGCGACCCGCACGTCGGCGGGAAGTCGCGCGAGCCGGTCCCAATCGGGCGGCTCCCACGGCGGCGACTGCTCGATGATCGCGTCGATCCCCCAGCCGGCGGCGGCGAGGTAGGGAGTGAATCCCTCCCAGCGGGCGGCGCCGACCTCGGTGCGCGGCGGGTACGTCGTGGTGAGGAGAAGAATCCGCCGCGCCGAGGCGAGGGGGCCCGCATCGACCGCGCGCGGCAGCCACTCGGCTCCGCGCGGAAGCACCGGTCGCGGCGCGGCGCGGCTCACCGGCTGCGGAGTGCCTCGACGATGCGCTCCCCCGCCCTGCCGTCCCAACCCTCGGGGCGTCGCGGCGCGGCGGGGCGCGCGGCGGCGGCCACCAGGGCCGGCAGCGTCGCGGGATCGCGCACGAGCCGGTTCGTGCCCTCGGTGATCGTGATGGGGCGCTCCGTGTTGTCGCGCACGGTGAAGCAGGGGACGCCGAGCGCGGTCGTCTCCTCCTGGATCCCGCCCGAGTCGGTGATCACCGCGTGCGCGCCGCGCACCACGTCGACCATGTCGTAGTACGGGAGCGGATCCATCAGATCGACGCCGTGCAGCGGGAGCCCGAAATCGGCGATGCGGGCGCGCGTGCGCGGATGCGACGGGAAGATCACGCGGCGGCGCTCGCCGATGCGAGCGAGGGACTCCGCGAGGGCGCGCAGCCGCTGTTCGTCGTCGACGTTCGAGGGCCGGTGCAGCGTGACGACGACGTGGGAGCCGTCGGCGCAGAGCCGGCGCGCGGCGCCGGTGGCTTCGGCGCGCGGGAGCGCGCGAAGGAGCGAGTCGATCATCACGTTGCCGACGAAGACGATCTTCTCCGCCGCCTCGCCCTCGCCGCGGAGCGTCTCGTCCGCGTCGCGCGACGGCGTGAGCAGGAGATCGGCGAGCCGGTCGGCGACGATGCGGTTGATCTCCTCCGGCATCGTGCGGTCGCCGCTCCGGAGCCCCGCTTCGACGTGCGCGATCCGCACGCCGAGCTTCGAGGCCACGAGCGCGGTGGCCATCGTGGAGTTGACGTCGCCATAGACGACGAGCCAGTCGGGCGTCGTGCTGGTGAGCACGGGCTCGAACCGCTCGAGGATGCGGGCCGTCTGCACCGCGTGCGTCGCGGAGCCCACCTCGAGGTTGAAGTCGGGGGGCGGGATCTCGAGGTCGTCGAAGAATCCCGACGACAGCAGCGTGTCGTAGTGCTGGCCGGTGTGCACGACGACCTGCTCGATGCCGGCCGCGCGGCCCGCGTGATAGACCGGAGCGAGCTTGGGGAAGTTCGGCCGGGCGCCGACGACGTGGAGGAGCTTCACGGAGTGCGGTGGGATCGTGGACGTGCGCAAACGAGCGTCACGCGGGGCGCCGCTCGGGGCGCAGCCGCGCGAGCATGGAGCGCACCAGGAGCCGGTCCTCGCCGGTGAGGCCGAGGAACCAGAGGAAGGGCGACGCGATGACGACGGTGAGCAGAACGGCGGTGAAGAAGGTCGGCCAGGTGAGCGGGGGCACGAGCCGCGCCATCGCCTCACCGACGAGGGCCACGACGACCCCCACCGCGAGGCCACGCGCCTGCCCCTCGAAGAAGAGCTGCCGCACGGAGAGGTCCATCGTGCCGGCGACGAAGCGGGGGAGGAACCACCCCTGGCTGATGAGCGAGGGCACGGCCGTGCCGATCGCGACGCCGGCGAGGCCGAGCGGATGCACGAGCGCGAGCGAGAGCGCGAGGTTCGCCGCGCCCTCGATCACGAACAGCCGCGCGAGGTACGCCTGCTTGTTGCTGCCGAACAGGTACTGCGCCGCCGCACTGTGGAGCAGTCGCGGGATCGTCGCCGCGAGCAGGATGAGCAGCACGCTGTCCGACCGATCGAACCAGAGGCCCTGCACGTAGTGCGCGCCGACCCATCGGGCGATGAACGGCGCGCCGAACGCCACGAGCCCGCCGGCGATGAGCCCCGTGGCGAGCGACGCGGCGCGGGTGCCGGCGAAGAACAGCCAGCGCGTCTGGTTCGCGTCCTCCTTCGCGTGGAGGTCGGCGAAGAAGGGGGTGAGCGCGAGGGTGATCGCCGAGACGCCCTGGCTGAGGTACGTCACCAGCGACTGGCCGATGACGTAGACGGTGACCATGCGCGCCCCGAGCACGACGGCGATGACGATGGCATCGATGCGCTGGACGATGACGCCGGCCACGTTGATCACCGACGTCTGCAGCCCGTAGCGCATGATCTCGCGCAGCCGGGAACGGCGGAAGAACCGGACGTTGACGCTCCAGTTGGGCTCGAGCCGCCGCGCGGTGACGAACGCCACCACCCAGACGGTCACCTTCGCGACGACCTGGATGCAGGCGAGGATGTCGAGCCGCGCGCCGTTCCAGAACAGCGCGAAGATCAGGACGAAGACGAGGATCCGGACCGCGGTCTCGGTGAAGGTGATCACCTCGCCGCGCCGGCAGCCGTTGACGATCGCGGCGAACACGTCGAGCGGCAGCGTGAGCACGGTGAGCACGAGCGCGATCCCCAGCGCGACGAGCGTCTCCGTTCGCACGGCCGCCGCCACGCGGAACATGTCGGGGAAGAGAAACAGCACCGCGGTCCCGACCACGAGCACGACCCCGCCCGCGCCGGCGAGGAACCAGAAGGCGGAGGCGGTGAGCTCCGAGATCTCGACGGCGGCGTCCCGCGCGCGCGCCCGCGCCACGAAGAAGCCCACGGCGCCTCGCGTACCGAGGTCGAGGAGCCCGTAGTACCCCGTCACGAGACCGATCAGCGTCCAGATGCCGTACCGCTCGTCGCCGAGCTGATGGATGAGGAACGGCGCCTGAACGAACGAGATCGCGATGGCGATCGCGTAGCCGAGCGTATTGGCGATCGCGTTGCGCGACGCGGATGGTGTGCTCACGACGACCGGCGACGACTCGAGCGAGGGCGGCTGGCGTGAACGAAGGGACGGCCGGCGGGCGCGGCGATCATCTCCCCGCTCCGCCGGGACAGCGCGCCGACGGCGCCGCGGAGGCGAGCCAGACGCGGTACCGGTTGCCACTCATCGGTCGGCCGGGAGTTTCATAGATCAGGTGAGCGTGCGAGGCGAGCACGGGCGAGATGTCCGTGCGCGCGGTTGCGATCAATGCGGCCTGGCAGTTCACGGCGAGCACGGAGTCCACGACGCCGACGACACGCGTACTGACTGGTCGCGTGGAGCGAA
>Ga0310810_10002495_pt1 | contig 19790 bp, 18 predicted proteins | sample NCmetagenome_FD_207641 | JGI IMG/M metagenome (GOLD analysis project Ga0310810, IMG submission 207641) | Soil microbial communities from experimental microcosm in Duke University, North Carolina, United States - NC | ecosystem: Engineered > Artificial ecosystem > Soil microcosm > Unclassified ...
CGCCCTCCGGTCCCACACCCGCCCCAATGAAGCCCCCTGCTCCGCCCGGGCATCAGACCCGCTCGGCAGCAGCCCGGCTTGGACAAATGTATCTGCGCAATACTTGCCGCCACGCCTGCCTTGTGGCATTGCGCCTGCTGCTTTTTGCCTGTTTAATTCCTGACACGAGCCTATGTATCGAGATAAACGAGTCGTAGTGGTGATGCCGGCTTATAACGCCGCCAAAACCCTCCGCCAAACCTATCACGAAGTCCAGGATCAGCAGATCGTCGATGCCATCATCCTCGTCGATGATCGCAGCCGCGATGATACCGTCGCCGTCGCCCGCTCTCTCCAAGGCGTCCAGGTCCACGTCCACGACGTCAACAAAGGCTACGGCGGCAACCAAAAAACCTGTTATCGCCTCGCCCTCGAAGCCGGCGCTGACATCGTCATCATGATCCACCCCGATTACCAGTATACCCCCAAGCTCATCCCCGCCATGGTCGCCATCATCGCCAACGGACTCCACTCCTGCGTCCTCGGCAGCCGCATCCTCGGTGGCTACGCCCTGCGCGGCGGCATGCCCCTTTGGAAATACATCTCCAACCGCTTCCTAACCGCCGCCGAAAACGCCCTCACCGGCGCCAAACTCTCCGAATATCATACCGGTTACCGCGCCTTCTCCCGCGAAATCCTTGAGAAAATCGATCTCGCCAAAAACTCCGACGACTTCGTTTTCGACAACCAGATGCTCGCCCAAATTCTTTGGCACGGCTTCACCATCGCAGAAGTCAGTTGCCCCACCAAATACTTCGCCGAGGCCTCATCCATCAACCTCCGCCGCAGCATCAAATACGGCTTCGGCTGCCTTTGGACCGGACTGAAATTCCGCCTGGCCAAAACGGGACTCATGCAATCGCGGCTTTTCACCGCGCCGCGCCTGAGCACCGTGACCATCGAGGCGCACGCCCGTTGAGCACTCCTATACCCTGATTCTCAATGTCCGAAATCTCTGCCACCTTCGCCTCTTCGCTCTGCGCGCCGGAGAAGCTTTCTCGGCGCATTCGCTCAGTTTACCCCACTTGGAGACTCCTCCCCGTGGCCCTAAATTCTGCACGGCCAAAAGAGTGCCATAAAACGCCAATTCCGGTGTTGTTGATAAGACAATTCGAGGCCAGCTTACTTACAGTTAGCTCGGGGCGTGCTCACTGAGTCTTGCCCGTTGTTTGCATACCATGGGAAAACTGGCACGCTCCGGGCTTTGGATTTTATCCGCCAAAAAAAATGCCAACAACGACGCGTGATCGAAAGGCGTGGCTCAAAGGCGCTGACGCCCGTTGCAATGTGCCCCCAGAAACCCGCGTGCGGCCCCGCCGGCTCGTCCTGTTGGGCGCCCCGGGCGTCGGCAAAGGCACACAAGCCGAACTCCTCGCCGGCCACCTCGGCGCCTGCCACCTCTCCACCGGCGATATCTTCCGCGCCGCCAAAAGCGCCGATCCCTCGGAACTGACGCCAGCCCTTACCGCCGCCGTCGAATGCATGCGCCGCGGCGAACTGGTGCCCGATTCCACCGTGCTCGACCTCGTCGCTGAGCGCATCAGTTGCCTCCGGTGCCCGGGCGGATTCCTGCTGGATGGCTTTCCCAGGACCGTCACCCAAGCCGAGGCCCTTGATACACTGCTCCAGAAACATAAACTCAAACTCGATGCCGTCCTCAGCTATGAACTCCCGATTGAACAAATCGTCGCCAGGCTCAGCGGTCGGCGGACCTGCGTGAACTGCAAGGCCGTCTTCCACGTCGAAGCGCGTCCTCCCAAAATTCCCGGCATCTGCGACCATTGCGGTGGGTCGCTTTATCAACGCGAAGATGATCGCCCCGAATCGATCCGCGTCCGCATGCAGGCTTACGAAACCAGCACCGCGCCCCTCACCGAATTTTATCGCCGTCGTAAACTACTGGTCGCCATCCCCGCCGAGGGCAGCCCCGAAGACATCTTTGAGCGAACCCTCCATTCCCTGCGCTCCGGACACCCAGCTCCGCATGGCCAAGCCACGGTTTGAAATTGACCGTTAAACTGCAGAGACCGGCTGTACGAAAAGAGTACGTGCCATGAGAAATGTCTGCGAATTTCGCGTCTCTGCGGTTAAATTGAGCAGATAACAAGGTTTCCCCGTGTCAGGTCACCAGGACGCTCAAAGTGCCAACGATGTAATTCATGCCGCACTACGGGTTGCTTGATCCGCCCGCCGTTGTTGGCGAGCTCGCCGGGTGCGCGCTCAGCTGGCGCGTTCCATCATAGATATACAATAAACCCGAGAGACCGGTGCAAATTCCTGTGGCGATGGTCCACGCCGTAAGCCAGCGCTCCTCCCATTTCAACAAAATCCAGAGCACGATCACCATCTGCAGAACAGTCGCTACTTTGCCAACAATTCGAGGTCTGACCTTTACCTTACCCACGATCATCTGAATCACGATCAGGCCCGTTAGCAGCAGAATATCCCGCCCAATGATTGTGCCTGTCAGCCAGATCGGAACACTCTGCAGATAGGGGCGCTGATCGAAACTCAACAGCACAATGCCCGAGACCAGCAATAGCTTATCCGCCAATGGGTCGAGGATCGCCCCCAGCTCACTGCGCTGATTGTAACGCCGCGCGATGTAACCGTCGACGCCGTCGCAAATGGCGGCAACCCCGAATGAAACAATCGCCAGGAACCGGTGTAGTTCATTCCCCGTCCTCACATAGTACAGCACCTCAACCACGAAGAACGGAATCAATAAGATCCGCACAATCGTTACTTTGTTCGCCGTGGTCATCCTGAGCTCTCCCCAAGGTTGCTTGGTTGGGTTACCAGGTCAACCATTACCCAGCGGGTAATCGGTGGTTCGCCCGATAAACAAACCACCAAAACCAGGTCGTGCCCAACCCGCCACAAAGCGCCGCACCCATGAAATTCGCTTGAGGACTGATGTGCCAAAGCCACGCGCCGAGAAAGGAACCGGTTGTGACGATGCAATCTCGAATCAAGTAATACGCGCCATAAGTCCGCGCGCGCAATTCGGGATGGGCTTCCCCAATGATTAACGCTTTACGCGCAGGTTCGCCAAATTCCTTCAACCCGCGCACCACAAACGCGACCGCCAGGGCGCGAAAGTCGTTCGCCCAAAGGAGCGTTACCGGGAACAACGTGAAAAAAACGAACGTCGCCAGGATAAATGGACGACGGCCATATTTGTCCGCCAGATGTGCAACGGGGATATAGCAGAACATCGCCGCAATCATTTCGAACGAGACCAGCACACCGAATTGTTGCGGAGTAGCGCCGGCGTGATCGATCGACCAGACAATCACCCACGCATAAGGAATTCGTTCGCAGAAGCGAATCAGGATGTCGCTGACCAGCAACTCGCGCAGCCCCGGCGTGAACGACCGAAGGACGCCGGTAAAGCCCGCGGTCTTTGGCGACGTCGGCGGCGTTGCCGATTCAGGTGCCGGTTCCAGCATCCGCCGCTGGACCATCATTGTCAGCACCGTTAACACCACGCACAAAAGCAAGGCGCAGCGCATTCCCGCGAGCCATCCCAACCGGGTGATCAGCCAACCACCTAGCAACGGCCCGAGCATCATCGGGACGCGCCGCACCATCGATTGCACACCGATACCCATCGTATGTTGACGCGCCTGCAACGAAGTCGCCACGACGCTGAATGTCGTCGGTAATGAAAAGGCACTCCACGCCAGGAACAGAAATGCGCCCAACACAATCGCCAGCCAATGATGCCAAAAGAGCACGATCGCGTAACCGAGCAGTGACAGCGAGCTGAACAGCATCAAACCGCGGCGTTGCCCCCAATAGTCTGTCAGCCATCCACCCGGATAGGCGTAAAGGGCTCCCAGCAGAGTCTGCAGGGCGTCGAAGAGGCCAATAATGAAAACCCCGGCGCCGAGCGTTTGGAGGTATTTGGGAACGAACCCGAGCCAAAGACGCTCGCCGGTTCCAGCCAGCACAAGGGCAGCAAGGAGCAAAGCCGTGTTGCGCTTCAACGCCAGAAATCGTGCAATGCCCCGCCAGGTCATGGGTTAAATGGTGGCTTGAGGCGGTCCATAAAACAACCGTACCATTCAAGAGGGTCCACTCGCCTCCTGAGACTTGTGTTCAAAATTCCGCTCTCCCAAAAGGGAGAAACACCGCTGCGGCCGCGTTTTCGAACTCAAACTGCATCGGTTGCGCCAACTGTCAGCCGAGAATGTTCCCTCTGCCTTTTGGCAGAGGGCTAGGTGAGGCGAATTTGTTAGACCATCGCGTTGGCCATGCTCACCGAACAAGCTGTCGATCCGGGGCAGGATCTATCTTTCCGCTTGCGCGAACGCAGTTAGGACACGAAGCTACCGCCCGATTTCGGTTCGAATTTATGAAAAAGAGCAACTCGAATAAGCCACTTGTGGGAATCCTCATGGGCAGCGATTCCGATTGGCCTACAATGAAAGGCGCCGCTGACGCTTGTGCGGAGTTCGGTATCGTCAACGAAGTCCGTGTCATTTCCGCTCACCGCGCGCCTAAAGATCTCGCTCGATACGCCTCTACGGCGCATGAGCGCGGCCTGTGCGTAATCATTGCGGGAGCTGGTGGCGCGGCCCATCTGCCCGGCGTAACCGCCGCCATGACGCCCTTGCCAGTGATCGGTGTCCCCATCGCCGGTAAATTCCTCAAAGGGGAGGATTCCCTTTACTCGATTGTGCAGATGCCGAGCGGTGTTCCGGTGGCAACCGTCGCGATTGGCGGAGCGCGCAATGCCGGCCTTCTCGCTGTGCAGATCCTGGCGGTCAGGAATCCTCAGCTGCAACAGAAGTTCCTCCAATTTAAAGAACGGCTCGCCGAGGAATCTCGCGCCAAGAACAAAAACCTGGCGCTGTGACAATCACGACAAAGCTGCAGGTGAAAAAAAAGACTACAAGGCTACCTTTTAGGAGATGAGTTTCTACTGGTCGAGCTGCGCGGCAGCGTTGAGGTCCGCTGTCCAGCTCCTTACGGCGTCCCCTTCCTGACCATCGTGCGCCAGATTATCGTTGTTCCAACGACGGCGCCACATCGTGTTTTTTGGGTCGACCATCTCCGGCCTTTTTGAACTATCGACATGACCGTCGGCAAAGAGGATGTCGACACGGTAATTGTGCCGATTTGAAGGCCATTGACTGTGTCCGGCGCTGCTATCGCCAGGATCCAGGTTGGCATCGAAGCTGATCATTGCCGGGTTCTGCTGTGCTTTGACGTCAGCGAGCATGATCATCTCGGTTGGCCGCAACACCGTCGTATCACGCACCGCTCCCAGATAAAAACCCCCATCGACATCACCACCCAAGCCGAGCTGAGGACGATGTTGCAGGTCGAGGCCCCAATCGTTGTAGCCGAGTGAAAACCTGGCTTGGGGAGTCACTGCAAACGGATCGGGGGCGCCCGTCTCGGTAACGCCGCCCAAGGTCCTATTCATGTTCGTATCCCAGGCGCTGTTGGCGGGCGCTGCCGGACAGCTAAAGGCCTTGCGATTGTTTCCCATCAGGCTGAGCAGCCGAGTTGGCCAGACATAAATGTTATGAAGTGGGGAATAATCCCCGGGATATTGCTTGTAATCGTTAATATACAAGACACCGGCAATCCCAATCTGGCGCAGATTGTTGATGCACGCAGTTTGTTTGCTGCGCGCTTTTGCCTTCGAAAGGGCCGGGAGCAACATGGCGGCCAGGATCGCAATGATGGCGATCACCACGAGCAATTCGATCAACGTAAACGCCGAACCACGACGATTCGCGCCATCATAAAAGGGCAAGTATCCGGCAATTTTACCTTTGGACCGGGAACTTCTCTCGATGCTTGAGATTCTCATAAGGGCGTTGTCCTGAATGGCAGTGAGCTTGCCGTGAATTTACACTGACCCGCGAAATTTGCTACGCTTTTTTGGGCCCTCCTCGACAATTCCTCCTTCCCACATTCGTCATTGGTCATTCGTCATTTGCAGTTACTCTCCCTTTGCAGTTTACTTTCTCAGCTGCACTGGCCGCACCTCTATCCCATCACCTTAAGAGCCCGGTCGAGACGGCACAACACGCGCTCTTTGCCCAGAATAGCTATCAAGTGATAAAGGCTTGGCCCCGCAGTGGCGCCGCAGCACGCCAGGCGCGTCGGATGCACCAGTACACCCATTTTAACCCCCAGTTCTTGCGCGACGGCCTTCAGCGTGTTTCCGATCGCATCGGCATCGAACGGTTCCAATTCAGCCAGCGCCTCCCGCAGGCGTTCCAGGCGCGGCTTGTTTTCAGCCGTGAAATCTTTTTGCACGGCTTCAGGATCGTACTGAATCTCGTCTCGGAAATAGAACCCGGCATAGGCCGGTAATTCACCAAAGAGCTTGAACTTGCCTTTGCACGTATCGAGCGCCGCTTTGACGTAAGCCACCGGGTATTTGCTGCTGTCAAGACCCGCGCGAGCGAGCGTTCGCAGCGAAAGTTCGTAGAAACGATCGTCTGCCATTTCCCGCAGGTACTCTCCGTTGAGCCAATTGAGTTTGGTGAGATCAAACCGGGCATTATGGCGCAGAATCTGCCGGAGCTCGAACCCTTCAATCACCTGGTCGATGGGCATCTTTTCCCGGTTGTTCTTCGGCGACCAGCCCAGGAGGCACAGGTAATTCACCAATGCTTCAGGAGCATAGCCTTCCTCCATGTATGTCGTCAAAGAAGCTCCCTGATCACGCTTACTCATCTTGGTGCCATCGGCGTTCAGAATCAGCGGGATATGGGCGTATTTTGGAGGTTCAACGCCAAAAGCCCGGAACAGAGCAATATGTTTCGCCGTATTGCTGAGGTGATCTTCACCCCGAACCACGTGCGAGATGTTCATCTCGAGATCGTCAATCACATTGACCAGGTGAAACACCGGCTGCCCATCTGAGCGCACTATGACGAAATCGGGATCGACTTGCTCCCGATCCGTCAGTTCCCGTCGCACTTCGCCCACCACCAAGTCCGGAATGATTATCGGCTCGCGAGTCATTCTGAACTTTACTGCGCCTTCCTGTTCATACGCCAAACCGTGGGAAAGCAAGGCTTCGACGCGCAGTTGATAATTCTCCTTTCGCTGGCTTTGAAAATACGGCCCATACTCGCCCTTGCTCGCGCCCGTCGCGTCGCCGCTTACCGGCCCCTCATCCCAATCCAGCCCAAGCCAGCGAAGGCCATTGAGGATGACATTAACCGCTTCCTGCGTATTTCTGGCGACATCGGTATCTTCAATACGCAGAATAAAAGCCCCCCCGGTATGCCGCGCGTAAAGCCAATTGAACAACGCCGTGCGCGCCCCGCCGATGTGCAGGAAACCCGTTGGACTGGGGGCAAACCTAACCCGTGCTTTCATAGCAACTCGATAGCCGACTCACTTACCATGCGGCGGTTTCAAACTCAACGCAAGCGCAACGCATCGAGTTGTTGCAGAACCCGGCACAGGCCTTCGAGCCGCGGCACACTCACACACGCAGCCCGAGCCTGACGCAGCGGTTCCAAAAATAAACTCTCCAACTCCAGCGCTTGACCGCGTTCGAAATCAATCAGCGTCGACGCCCTGTACGCACCCATCGTCTGCGTCCGCTCGATTTGTTTGTCGGCCAGTGAAGCGGGCAGATCAAAACCCAAAGCGCGAGCGGTCATGATGACTTCCCCGATCAATTCCCGCACGAGCTTAGCCCAGCGCTCGTCTGCCAGCAGCCGGTCCGTGCTGACGCACGCCGGCAACGCCTGAGTCATGAACTCCGTTGGAAGAACACCGCTCGCGACCGCTTCGAAGCCAGCAATGCCCGCAACCCCCAGCCCGTTGAAGGGAATGTTCCACGTCAGTTTTTCCCAGTGCGCCCGCGCCAGATTATCGGTAACGCTGCAAGGCACACCCGCGTGACGGAACAATGTCGCAACATCGTGCGTCCGCGGCTCTGGCCAGCGCTGGAATTCTCCCAAAACCACCTGCCCATGATCAATATGATGAATCAGGCCCGGCTCGAGGCGGTTCAGGCAGACAAAGCATAGGCCTCCGAGTATTTGTTCAACGGGCATGAGACGGGCAAGTTTCTCCTCGTTTCCGAGCCCATTCTGGAGAGTAATGACCGCGGTTTGCGTCCCAATTAGTGGCGGTAGAAGATTGCCAAATTGATCATTGGCGCTGGTCTTCAGCCCAATCAGGACCAAATCACAGGGACCTATTTCCTCCGGCTTAACCGCACATTTAGGGCGCACCTGAAAATCGCCTTGCAGACTGCGGACCCGCACGCCGTGACGCCTGACGGTCTCGTAATCGGAGCGCAGCAAAAAGTGCAACTGCCCGCCGGCCCGTGCGAGTTTGGCCCCGTAGAAACTGCCGACCGCCCCGCAACCCACGACGCCAATCTTCATCCTGCAAATAAAAAGGCACCCTGAATCTCTTCAGAGTGCCTTATCAGAAAACAGCAAATTACTTGGCGCCCAAGATAGCATCCTTGGCAGCTTTGGCGACGCGGAATTTCACAACGCGTTTGGCCGGGATTTTGATGGTCTGACCTTTATTGGGGCCGAATTGCATCGTCATCTCACGGGCAGGACGGTTGACGAGCACGAGTTTGCCCAAGCCCGGAACAGTAAAGGTATTCTTGGCTTGTTTGTAAGCCAGCTCTGCGACCGTGTCGAGCGCCTGAACGGCTTGCTTCTTGGTGATGCCGGTCTTCTCTGCAATCGTCGCGGCAATTTGCGATTTGGACATTGCTTTAGCCATAGTCTGTGTTGTCTGAGTTTTGTTGTTGTTTGGTCTAAAAAGTCGTTCGACTTGGCTCGAATTAAATCGCTTCAGCCTTTTGCTGCAAGAAGAAAATGCGAAAATTACCAAGAAAATTTGGGCATTTTTGCGCGTTTTGGTCTCCCGCTGACCCCAGGCTTGACTTCAAAGTGCGATGATTCAAGATGCACTCGTGGCGCTGTTCACAATTCAGAACGAGTTCCGATACGAGATCGTACGCAAGCTCTACGAAGGCGGCATGGGCATTGTCTACGAAGCCGAACAACTCGGCGCCCGCGGCTTCGTCAAACGAGTTGCCATCAAAGTCGTCCGGCAGAACTACACCGACCAAAAGCAATTCATCGAGAACTTCATCGGCGAAGCCAAGCTCGTCGCCGACCTGATCCATACCAATATCGTCCAGACCTATCAGCTGGGCGAATCCCATGGCCTCTATTTCATCGCCATGGAACTGATTCGCGGCGTCAATCTCGAGCAATTCTCCCAGCGCCTCACCGATCGAAAACGGATCCTCCCGAAAGAACTCGCCGTTTTTATTGTCAGCCGTGTCGCCCGGGGCTTGGCTTACGCGCATGCAAAGACCGATAAGGACGGGCACCCTCTGGGCATTGTTCACCGCGATGTCAGTTTCAAAAACATCATGATCGCCTTTGAAGGCGACGTGAAGTTGAGTGATTTCGGCATTGCCAAAGCCCGTGGCTTCTTAGTCGACAATGAAGGCGAAGTCGTCGCCGGCAAAGCCGATTACATGAGCCCGGAGCAGGCTAATTTCCAAATTACCGACAAACGCTCCGACCTGTTCTCCTCCGGTGTCGTGCTGGCGCACCTCCTTCTCGGCAAAAACATCTTCAAGGGCGTTACTGCCGAGGAATCCCGCCAACGGATGATCAACATGCCGATTCCCGACTTTCGTAAACTTGACGAGCGAGTTGATGATCGCCTCAACCAGATGCTTCACCGCGCGCTGGCGCGTGAGCTCGATAAACGGTATGCTGCCGCCGACGAGTTGCTCTATGATCTGGAGCATTACATTTATCACTCCGGCTATGGCCCCACCAACGAGACTATGGGCAAGTTCGTGCGAGAACTGTTCGGTCAATCTGTTCCCTCAGCCGCCGTCGCCGTCCCGCATGGCACCACACGGCTGGTTGAAGCCGTCCGCCCCTACACCAATACCTAGTCGCCAGACTGGCGTGTTTGGCCAGACTGACCTTGATTTGGTCGCGGTATTGAGCATTCACTTTCATGCCTGTTAATTCAAAACCTCCTCCCGTCACCATTGGCCTGATCCAGGCCTCATGCTCATCGGATCCTGAAACGAATCTGCGGAAGACTTTGGCGGCCGCCGAGCACGCCGCGGGTCAAGGAGCCCAAATCATCTGCACACAGGAGTTGTTTCGATCTCAGTATTTTTGCCAAGCTGAGGATCACCAATACTTTGCTTTGGCGGAACCAATCCCCGGCCCGAGCACGGCAGCATTCCAGGCATTAGCCAAGAACCGCCAGGTCGTCGTCATTGCTTCCCTGTTCGAGAAGCGCGCTCCAGGTCTCTATCACAACACGGCCGTAATCATCGACGCCGATGGTTCCCTATTGGGGCGCTACCGAAAAATGCACATCCCCGATGACCCGTTATACTACGAAAAATTTTATTTCACCCCGGGCGATTTGGGGTTTCGCACCTGGCAAACCAAGTATGCCAAGATTGGCGTCCTGATTTGCTGGGACCAATGGTATCCCGAAGCCGCACGCCTCACCGCTTTGCAAGGGGCCGAAATCCTTTTCTACCCCACCGCTATCGGTTGGCATCCGGTAGAAAAGGCTTCAATGGGCGAACAACAACACGCTTCGTGGGAAATTGTTCAACGTGGGCACGCCATCGCCAACGGCTGCTACCTCGCCGCGCCCAACCGCGTCGGCCATGAAAAGCTCGCCGGCGACGGCATCGAATTTTGGGGCCGAAGTTTTATTGCGGGCCCGTCGGGGGAAGTGCTGGCGCGCGCCAGTGTTGATCGTGAGGAGACCGTGGTCCTCCCACTGGAGCTCGGCAGAGTCGAGACTACGCGCACACACTGGCCGTTTTTGCGAGACCGGCGAATCGACGCGTATGGCGACCTTACGCGCCGCTTGATCGATTAATGGCGGCAAGGTTCATTTGGGTCACTGGTGCCGGCGGACTGATTGGTCACCACCTCGTCGCCACCGCACGGGAGTGCGCTCCCGACGCGGAAGTGCTCGCCCTGACGCGGCCGATGCTCGATTTGACCGATTTTTCCGCTCTGAAAGACGCTTTCCTCCGCCGCCGCCCTGGTTTGGTGATTCATTGCGCTGCGCTAAGCCGGAGCCCTGATTGCCAGGCAAATCCCGCCTTCGCTCGGAAGATCAACGTCGACGTGACTGCCACTTTGGCGGAACTGGCAGACCGGCTCGTCTTTTTTTCGACGGATTTGGTCTTTGACGGTCGCGCCGGCAATTACGATGAATCCGCCGCCGTCAATCCGTTAAGCGTTTATGCCGAAACGAAGGTTGCCGCCGAGCAAATCGTTCTGGCCAATCCCAACCACCTGGTCGTGCGCACCTCATTGAACTGTGGAATCTCCCCGACCCGTGATCGCGGCTTTGATGAGCAATTATTGCGGGCGTGGGAATCGGGCCAGACGCTTCGGCTGTTCACCGATGAATTCCGCTCGCCGATTCCCGCCCAATTCACCGCGCGCGCGATTTGGGAATTGGTCGCCCAAAACAAAACCGGGATCTACAACGTCGCAGGAGCTGAACGGTTGTCTCGGTGGCAAATCGGTCAACTATTTGTCGCGCGATTCCCACATTTTCAACGGCAGGTTGAACCCAGTTCGCTCAAGGAATACAAAGGTGCTCCTCGCTCCCCAGATACTTCACTCAACTGTGCGAAGGCCCAACGTTGCCTCTCCTTTCCCCTACCGCATTTGAGCCAGTGGATAAAATCTCAAGGATGATCTGCATCGAATTCATGTCGTCATTCGTCATTCACACCCCGCGTGCCAGGTGATCCTTTAATCTGCAGTTCCTATCGCGGCCGCCTCGCCCCATCCCCCACCGGCTACCTGCACCTGGGCCATGCCCGCACATTTTGGGTTGCTCAACAACGCGCCACCGCGCATCACGGTGTGCTGGTCTTGCGAAACGAGGATTTGGATCGCTCTCGCTCCAAGCCTGAATTCGCCAACGCGATGTTCGAGGACCTCGACTGGTTTGGTTTCCGCTGGCAGGAAGGTCCTGATAAAGGCGGTCCCTATGCTCCGTACGTCCAAAGTCAGCGTCGAGAGCTCTACCTCCAGGCATTCGAAAAACTGCGCGCTGCCGACTCCGTCTATCCCTGCTCCTGCTCGCGACAGGACATCCTGCGCGCGTTGCAAGCCCCGCACGCCGGCGAGGATGAACCGCTCTATCCGGGAACCTGCCGCCCCAAAACAGGTTCTCAACCCCAGGTTGTGACCGGCACCGACGCCGGTCTCGTTCGAACAAACTGGCGCTTCCGCGTCCGCGACGGTGAGCTGATTTCTTTCACCGATGGACAGTACGGTCTTCAGCAATTTTTAGCCGGAAAGGCTTTTGGCGACTTTGTCGTCTGGCGTCATGACGACCTGCCTTCGTACCAACTGGCCGTAGTCGTTGATGATGCTGCGATGGATATTACCGAGGTTGTTCGCGGCGAAGACTTGCTCAAATCGACCGCCCGTCAATTGCTGCTTTACCGCGCTCTGGGCTTAACGCCGCCTGGCTTCTTTCATTGTCCGCTGCTGACCGATACATCCGGCGTACGCCTGGCCAAGCGTCACGATGCTTTGAGCCTCCGCATGCTCCGCGCCAAAGGTCTGACGCCCGAACAAATTCGCAGGGATTGGTAGCGGCAGGCGTCCCGCCTGCCCTGGGGCATCTTGCCCGGCTCAGCAAATCTGTACGACCTCAACTCGGGCGGCGAGACGCCGCCCTCTATGTCAGGCGAGACGCCTGACGCTACATAAGCTCAGCACTCGTGAGGGCACTCGGGATAAACCGGTTTCCAATGCGGCCTATTAAAAGCAACCTGTTTCTCTTCATTCAGGAAGATTGATTCGCGATTCGCGGCCATCTGTTGAAGCTTGGCAACCGCCGGCGCATCCAACTCCCGAAACGCTTTGGCCGCCGCGATTGTCTTATCCAGCAGATCGACAAATGAGGTCGGAATCGCCGCTACTACACCCTTTTGCGACAAAGAGAAACGCATCGCCAATTCCACTTCGTCCGGATGCTCGACCGAGTTATACCACCAGTCACGCGTCTTCTGGCCATCCTTGGGCCAAGTGCCCCACGAAAGCGGTTTGATCGCGAGCACCCCTGCTCCTTGTTCATTCGCCAGGGCCAGCACTTCCTTGCCGAAACCCCGAGTATAGAACTCGACGAAATTGATCGGGAACATCACCGTGTCAAAACGGAACGCCTTCATCGCGTCGACGGCGGCCTTGGTCGTATGCGCCGAAAAACCGATATACTTCACCTTCCCTTGGTCTCTGGCTTTTAAGATGGCCTCCATTGCCCCATCAGGGCCGAACACTTGCTTGACCTCGGCGGGACGGACCAGATGATGTAATTGATACAGATCAAAATGGTCTGTCTTCAATCGTTGCAGCGAGCGATCGAGCTCCATTTGCGCGCCATCCTTGTCTCGCTTGTGTGTTTTACACCCCAGGAAATATTTCGCCCGGTCCATCCCCTGCATGCCAATCCCCATCTTAATTTCCGCGTCGCCGTTTCCGTAGTTTGGCGCGACGTCAAAATAATTGACGCCTCGTTCAAACGCATCGTGCAGGGCGGCTGTCCCTTTTTCTTGATCACAATGGGTCAAAGACAATCCCGGGAATCCTACGACCGAAAGTTTCACCCCCGTGCGCCCCAACATACGGCGTGGTAAACCCTCTTTTTCCTGGCCGTCTTTTTGCTCCGCAAAAATCCCCGGAGCGCCCAAAGCAGCAACACTGGCAGCACCGCCAACAGTTTTGAGAAAGGCTCTTCGTTTCATAGCGTTTTTGGAATGTGGATTGACTGGATTACTTTCTCCCATTTTCCTGCCCCACGCAACTGTTAGATCCAGCCCTGGAAAGCGCGGACTGGCAGTCGGCCATGTTCTCAATCGTCGCTAAATTCATTTGAAGATCAACGCGATCTGTTCACGTTGATACGCTCCCCGCTTATAACTAAACGTGCTGATCTGTGCCTTGACACGAGCCTGTCTGCGTCCTATTGTACTATGACAGTAGAAATAGCATGCTCCTGCAAATTAATTATAAGTCCGGCAAACCGGTCTACCTGCAGGTCGTCGATCAGATCAAGGCAGCCGCCGCCGCCGGCACCCTCCAAAGCGGCGAGTCGCTCCCGACGATCCGCCCGCTCGCCGAGGAGCTGCGCGTCAACCGCAACACCATCGCTAAGGCCTACACGGAATTGGAAAGCCAAGGCATCATTGAGACCATTCCCGGCAAAGGATGCTTTGTTCGGCCAAATAATTCTCCTTTAAAGAAGGATGTCCGGCGCAAGCTGCTGGCTGAAGAGATCGACCAGGTCATTGTGCAAGCTCATCATCTGCAGGTCCCGCAGCCCGAATTTCTTGAACTCGTACGGGAGCGGCTGAAGATTCTCGAAGAAAAGCGGCGCGCACATGAAACCGAAAGACCTGCCTGAATCGAAACTTATGGAACCCCCATCTCCCAATGCGACCTCGCCGAAACGCGAAAGCTTCGCGGCAATTGAGATCCGTGGCCTCACTTACAACTACGGGCACAACGAGGCCGTGCACGATTTTAATCTGACGGTGCCGGAAGGCCACTGCTACGGGCTTTTCGGGAGAAATGGCGCTGGCAAAACCACCACCATGAAATGCCTGCTCAACCTGCTGCGCCCGCGCGCCGGCGCAGTGCGAGTTTTCGGCCTGGATCCCGCTAGAACTGAGGTCGCAGTGAAACGACGCCTGGCATATGTGCCGGACCACGTCGCCTTTTACCCGTGGATGACCGTACGTGAGACGTTGGATTATTTGGCTTCTTTTCGCGAGCGGTGGAATACGGAGACTGAACGCGACTTGCTCGAGCGCTTTCGATTGAATCCCGATCAACGCACCGGCGCACTCTCCAAAGGCCAACGCACACAAGTTGCATTGGTGGCAGCGATCTGCCCGGAACCCGACTTGTTGTTGCTCGACGAGCCAACCTCCGGCCTGGATCCCATAGTGCGACGGGAGTTTATCGAGACCGTCATCGGCGCTTATCAGGAAGGCGGCTCCGGCAAGCGCACTATTCTGGTCTCCACCCACCTCATTACGGAGTTTGAAGGATTAATCGACGATTTCACCATTATGGACAAAGGGCGCGACGTCATATCTCTGGGCGCGGATGAAGCTCGCGAACGATACCAGAAGATCCGCGCGCGCTTCGCACAGCCGCCGCCGTCGGTTGATTTCAAAGCGGCGCTCCAGGTGCGGCGCAACGGACGGGAATTGGAGTTGGTGGCCAATGGTGAAGGACCAGAAATTATGGAAATGCTGCGCGCCTTCTCGCCCGAGTCGCTTACTTCGGAGGCACTGAGTTTGGAGGAAGTATTCGTGGCGACCCTCAAATGAACGCAACTGCAACAGGACGCTCAAGTGGCAAGCTGGTCAAGGAATTTCGGCCCCTCCTTCTGCCGGCGATCGTGGCGGTGGTCGGCTCCATTACTCCGCCGGTGGATGATGTGAGCGCAATCGTCGGAACACTCGCCTGTTTTGGTGGATTTGCCCTCTTGGCCGCGATGACCTTCGGCCTCGAATTCCAGCAACGGACTTTACCGCTCTTGCTGAGTCAACCCATACCGCGCTCCCATATTTGGGGCGACAAACTTTTGGTCGTATTCCTTGCCGGAATCCTGTTGCTGCTGCTTAACTGGCAATTTCAGCAACTCCTTGCCGATCTGCAGGCGCTTTCCCTTTTGATGATTTGGATGTTTTTTGTGGCGACTGTTTGTGCAAGCGGCTTTTGGATCCGCTCTACCGGTTCGCTCGCAGGTGGGATCGCCTGCAGCCTGGCCAATCAACTCGTGATATTCAGCGGGCTCATCGTGGCGCTTCGCCGCGCAAGTCCCTATTATGCCTCCTCTGCCAATGAGGTCCTTCTCCCGGTTTTCCTGGCCAGCATTGTTTACATCCTTACTTTTCTTTGGCTCGGCCGAAGGTTTTGGAAAGGCACGGTTCTCAAAGTTGGCGGTGCGACGCTCCTGGTTCTCCTGATGATCGCTGTGAGCCACATCTTAGCTGGAGGCCTTACAAGTCGGACATGGGAAAGCCGCGGTGCAGAGCTCTGTCTCACGGGCCTGTTCATGCTGGGCCTAGCCTGTTCGGCCGGCTTTTGGACGCTGCTGGCACGCACAACCATTGGCGGAGCAGCGCTCAGCGTTGCGTCTCAATTTTTGGCGGGTTTGGCAGTCATGTTTGGGTTGGCGCGCGTTTATGGTGTTGACCCGAATATTGAGCAATGGCGGTTCCTTGGGCCGCTGATGCTATTCGCAACCATTTATTGCACCGTGTTCCAGTGGCTTGGCTGGCGCAAGTTCGCGCGGCTGGAGTTGAGGGAGAGTGCCGCCGAGAATGTGGCGGACCCTACCGGCTTTTTTTACCGAGGCGGTTGGTCAGCCGCGTATTTGCGTTGCCGACCGCACCAACACTTCCGCAACCTGGTTCGCAAGGAACTGCGTCTTCAAAAGCCCCTGTTAACGTTGGCGGGCCTGTCCGCTATTTGCTGGTTAGCTGCCTTTGGCATCCAATGGCTTCGACCGGAATACCGTATCCTTAGCGATGTCGTAATGTGTGTTTACGCACCAGTCGCCTTGCTATTGGCGGGCTGCGTCTCTCAAGGTGACGAAAAGGCTCTTGGTTTAACCGCCTGGCACCTGACTTTGCCAATCTCAACACAAATCCAGTGGCTGGTGAAACTGCTGGTGTCCGCGGGCACAGGCTTTGTGCTTGGCCTATTGCTCCCGCTGTGCCTGCACCTGCTTTCGGCCACGGCTAACGGCGCCGGCTGGATGCCGAAATCTCATGTCGAGGGCTACGAAACCATTGGGTTCCTATCCGGTGCACTGTTCATCCTGAGTTTTTGGGCCGCCACGTTGCTCAGTAATACCGTCCGCGCTGCCCTCTCAGCGGTTATTGCGCTGTTCGGTCTGTTTTTATGTGGGATGGCCGGTGGTTGGTGCGCGGAGCATCTAGAACTGCTCAGGATGGCAGTGTCGCCGCTTTATACCTGGCTGGTGATTCCGCTAAGTTCAGCCTCGGGAGTTCTCAACCCGGCGGCAACAACCCTCTACCTGGGTCTAGGCCTCGGCACCGGAGTAGCCTTGCTACAGAGTTACCGACAATTCCGGCGTGTCCAGCTCCCGGGTACCACGCTAATCAAAGCACCGCTCCTTCTGGCAGTGATTTTTGTGCTGGTAGGTTTTGTCCTTTACTCGACCGACTATCTGGCGCGCGGGTAATTGTAGGAGACGACGTCAGGAACTCTGCCCTGTCATAACGTGAAATGTAAAACGCCCCGAAAGGCGCTCTTGCGCATGACGCTTTACGTCGTACGTTTTACAATCAGAGTCTCCTTACGTCGTCTCCTACAGCTCACATGTGTTCGATGATATTGTCGCCGAATTGCGAGCACTTGATTTCGGTGGCGCCGGACATTAATCGCGCAAAATCATACGTCACGCGTTTCGAAGCGATCGCACCGTTCAATCCTTTGAGAATCAGATCGGCAGCTTCCGTCCAGCCCAGGTAGCGAAGCATCATTTCGCCACTCAGGACAACGCTGCCCGGGTTGACGCGGTCCTGGTTGGCGTACTTGGGAGCCGTGCCATGGGTCGCTTCAAAGATGGCGTGACCCGAGGTGTAATTGATATTTCCGCCAGGTGCTATCCCGATGCCGCCGACTTGTGCCGCAAGTGCGTCGCTCAAGTAATCGCCGTTCAGATTAAGCGTCGCGATCACGTCGAAATCGTCAGGACGCGTCAGCACTTGTTGCAGCGTAATGTCCGCAATCGCGTCTTTTACGGTAATGCCCTGCGGCAACCGGCACCACGGCCCGCCGTCGAATTCCACCGCGCCGAACTCCTTTTTGGCCAGCGCATAGCCCCAGTCCCGGAAGGCGCCTTCGGTGAACTTCATGATATTGCCCTTATGAACCAGGGTCACACTCTTCCGTTTTTCACGCACCGCATATGCCAGGGCGGCTCGGACCAATCGCTCAGTGCCGGGCCGGCTGACAGGTTTCAGTCCAAGCCCAATTTGGTCGGCCGATTCTTTTCCGAAACGTATGCGTTTGAGTGCGGCCGGCAATTCACGCTCCAGGAACTCGAGAATTTTTTTCGCCTCGGCACTCCCAGCCTGATAATCGATCCCTGCGTAAATGTCCTCCGTGTTTTCGCGGAAGATCACCATGTTCACCTTCTCCGGATGCTTTACGGGCGAAGGCACGCCCTCAAAATATTGCACCGGGCGAAGACAAACATAGAGGTCCAACATTTGTCGCAGCGCAACATTCAGCGACCGAATGCCGCCGCCAACCGGAGTGGTCAGTGGTCCTTTGATGCCGACCAAATATTCTTTGAACGCATCGATCGTGTCGTCCGGCAGCCAGTTGTCGAATTTGTTCTTGGCGGCTTCACCGGCATACACTTCAAACCATATGATCTTTCGCTTGCCCCCATATGCCTTTTGAACAGCCGCATTGAAGACTCGCTCGCTCGCGGCCCAAATGTCCGGGCCCGTCCCGTCGCCTCGAATGAACGGCAGGACCGGATTATCGGGCACGATCAGTTTTCCGCTTTGAAGCGCAATCTTGCCGCCTGCCGGCGGAGTAATGTCTTTATAAGCCATGGTCAGTTCTGCTGCTCGAACTCGAGCACTTTAAAATGAGCACTGAGTGAAAGCGTCCGGAAGCCGGAAAGCAAGAAAAGAAATGTGGTAGCGGCAGCCATCTTGCCTGGTGTAGAACCGGGCATCTTGCCCGGTAGGTGAAATGGCAGATTCCACCCCCTTATTCCGGACGGCGAGACGCCGCCCTCTACGTCAGCCGAGACGCCTGACCCTACGCGACGATACTTTCGCGAATAGCAGGAGCAGACGAAAACTCCGCCCGCACTTTCTCGACCGTGTTTTGAACCGTCAGTCCGTATTTCCTGCGCAGGTCATCGACAGTCGTTGCGTGCTCGATGAATTGATCGGGCCAGCCAATTTGGATCAGGGGCGTAGTGATCCGTTTCTCATTGAAGAATTCGAGGATAGCGCTCCCATAGCCCCCCATCACCACGTGGTCCTCAAAGGACACCACGACCTCGGCCGCGCGGCCAAAGAATTCGGTCACTCCAACATCGAGCGGCTTGATGAAACGAGGGTTGATCAAAGCGACATCATACCCTTCGCTGGCCAACTGCGCCGCGGTTTGCCGGCCCAGTCGCATCATGTTACCCAGCGCAAATAGAGCAATCTTGCGTCCCCCATTATTCGCGAAACTCTGGATGATTTCGGCTTTCCCGATCTCCAACAGTTTGGGCTGCTCCTTAATCGGAACCCCTTCGGCCGGTCCTCGCGGGTAACGAATGAACGTCGGATGCCGCTCATGCGTCGCCGTAAACATCATATCAACCAGTTCGTCTTCGTCTTTCGGCGCCATCAACGTGCAGTTCGGCACATGTCGCAGGTATGCAATATCAAACAGCCCGTGATGAGTCGGGCCGTCCTGGGCCGACAGCCCGGCGCGATCCATACAAAAAATCACCGGGAGATCCTGCAGCGCGGCGTCATGCACGATGCAATCGTACGCCCGCTGCAAGAAAGTCGAATAAATCGCGCACACAGGATGAAAGCCCATTGTGGCCATGCCGCAAGCAAACAAAACCGCGTGCTCTTCTGCGATGCCGACATCGTAGTAGCGGTCCGGCATCGCCTTCTCCAAAATCTTAAGGCT
>Ga0310810_10002496_pt1 | contig 19789 bp, 16 predicted proteins | sample NCmetagenome_FD_207641 | JGI IMG/M metagenome (GOLD analysis project Ga0310810, IMG submission 207641) | Soil microbial communities from experimental microcosm in Duke University, North Carolina, United States - NC | ecosystem: Engineered > Artificial ecosystem > Soil microcosm > Unclassified ...
AAGCCGCTCTCACCCGTCTCAAGTCCGATCGCAGCCTCGACGATGAGCGCGTGGCGGGCGCGATCGCGCGATCCGAGACCAACCTCAAGAAACGCGGCCGCTACCGCGTGACCAGGCAGATCGAAGCAGCCGGCATCGCACCCTCTATCGCGAAACGCGTCGTGGACGAAACCTTTGCCGCCATCGATGGCGACGACTTGCTCGTGCAGGCGCTCGGGCGCCGGCTGCGAGGCCGCACGAGCATCGCCGACGACCGCGAATTCCAACGCCTGTACCGGTATCTCGTGGCCCAGGGCTTCGAGCCAGATCGCGTTCTGGCGCTCCTGCGCAGCAGGTCCGCCTGAAGGCGGACACTACGTCGATCGCAGGTCAGGCTACGTCAATCGTAGTGTCCGGCTTTAGCCGGACCTACAATAGGGATCAATGACGTCCAAGGAGATCCGCTCTTCGTTTCTCGAGTTTTTCGAGAAGCAGGGCCACCGCATCGTTCCAAGCTCCCCGCTCGTGCCGCACGAGGACCCAACGCTCCTCTTCACCAACGCGGGGATGAATCAGTTCAAGGACACGCTCCTCGGGAAGGACACGCGCAGCTACACGCGCGCCACCACCGTCCAGAAGTGCATGCGCGTCAGCGGGAAGCACAACGACCTCGACAACGTGGGACCGTCGTTCCGGCATCACACGTTCTTCGAGATGCTCGGCAACTTCTCGTTCGGCGACTACTTCAAGCGCGAAGCCATCCCTTTCGCGTGGAGCCTGCTGACCGACGTCTGGCAGATTCCCAAGGACAGACTCACGGTCACGATCTTCAGGGGTGATGCGGCAATCCCTCGCGACGCCGAGGCCTACGACATCTGGCAGGCGCTCCTCCCCACCGAACGGATCGGCGAGCTGGGCGCAGACGACAACTTCTGGACGATGGGCGACACGGGGCCCTGCGGACGCTGCTCGGAGATTTACTTCTTCCGCGGCGGCAACGTCCCGTGCGGTGAGGAACTGGCCGGCCGATCGTGCCGAGGCGTCGAGTGCAGCTGCGACCGCTACATCGAGATCTGGAACAACGTGTTCATGGAGTTCGATCGGCAGGCGGATGGCAAGCTGGTTCCGCTGCCTGCGCCCTCGATCGACACCGGCATGGGGTTCGAACGCGTGACGGCAGTCCTGCAGGGCCACTTGTCGAACTACGACACCGATCTCTTCGCGCCCATTCTCTCGGCCATCGGCGAACGCGCCGGCACGACTCACCGCGGCACGATGGAACCGTCCGACGTCTCTATGCGGGTGATCGCGGATCACCTGCGCGCGATGACGTTCCTCATCGCCGACGGCGTGGTGCCGTCCAACGAATGGCGTGGGTACGTACTGCGCAAGATCATGCGGCGCGCGATGCGTCACGGGAAGCAGCTCGGCATGCAGGAGCCTTTCCTGCACACGATGGTCGACGTGATGGTCGCCGAGTTCGGCGACGCATATCCGGAGCTCAAGACCGGGCGCGACATCGTCGCGCAGGTGATCCGAAGCGAGGAAGAGCGGTTCGACGCCGTGCTGACGAGCGGCCTGCCCAGACTCGAAGAGATTCTCGACAAGGCGGCGGCCGGTAACGGCGTGGTACCGGGCGAGGCCGCGTTCAAGCTGTACGACACGCACGGCGTGCCGCGCGATTTCATCGAAGACATGATCGAGACCAGGAAACTCCGGTTCGATCAGGAAGGCTTCGACCGCGCGATGGAGATGCAGCGCGACAAGGCGCGCAGCAAGAGTACGTTCAAAGGCGCCGACGTCAAAGATGCGACGTGGACGGCGAGCGACGACGTCCGCGCGGCGCTCGAGTCAACGGGTGACAAGGCATTTCGCGGCTACGAGACGACGACGATCAAGACGCAGATCCTCGCGCTCTTCGACAGCCAGCGCCAGGAAGTGCCATCACTCAGCGCGGGGCAGGACGGCTTCGTTGCTCTCACCGAGACGCCCTTCTATCTCGAGGCCGGCGGCCAGGTCTCCGACGTGGGAACGATCGCAGGACCGCGCGGTGAGGCGCGCGTCGGCGGAGTCGTGCGCACGGGGCACTGGCCGCGCCTGCACGGCGTGCACGTCACGAGCGGCGAGCTGTCGCGCAGAGATCTCGTCACTGCCGACGTGAACGCCAGCCTGCGCGACGCCACTCGTCGCAACCACACCGCCACTCATCTGCTCCACGCGGCTCTTCGACAGGTGCTCGGCCAGCACGTCAAGCAGGCGGGCTCTCTCGTCGCGCCAGACCGGCTCCGCTTCGACTTCGTGCACGTCAGTGCCGTCACGCGCGAGCAGCAGCTCGAGATCGAGCGCATCGTCAACGAGCAGATCCTGCGGAACACGGCCGTGCAGACCGACGTGAAGAACACGCAGGAAGCCATCGCCGCCGGCGCCATGGCGCTCTTCGGCGAGAAGTACGGCGACAAGGTGCGCGTCGTCTCGATCCCGGGTTTCAGCGTCGAGCTGTGCGGCGGCACTCATGTCCGCGCGACTGGGGACATCGGCCTCTTTGCGATCGCTTCCGAGAGCGGCGTCGCCGCGGGAGTGCGCCGCATCGAAGCCATTACCGGCCTCGACTCGTTGACGGCGTATCAGCGTCAACGCGACGAGCTCGGCGCGCTGTCCAGTGTGCTCAATTCCCGTCCGGGAGAGCTTGGCGCACGACTCGCCGCGCTTCAGGACGAGAACAAGCGGCTCGCTCGTGAGCTTCAGCAGGCGAAGATGAAGGCCGCGCTTGGACCGCAGGGTTCTGCATCAGCCGAAGACGACGTCACTGAAGTTGCGGGTGTGAAGCTGGTTGCGCGTCAGGTCAGCGGGCTCGACAAGGATGGGTTACGCGCGCTCGTCGATCAGCATCGCGACAAGATCAAGAGCGGTGTCGTCGTGCTCGCATCGCCATCCGACGGCAAGGTCTCGATCGTCGTGGGCGTTACGCCAGACCTCACGAAGAAGGCCCCGGCCGGGCAGATCGTCAAGCAGCTCGCTCCGATCGTCGGTGGTGGCGGAGGCGGCAGGCCGGACTTCGCAGAGGCGGGTGGCAAGGATCCGTCGAAGATCGGCGAGTTGCTGGCCGCGAGCAAGGGCGTTATCGAGAAGATGCTTTCCGCCTGATCTCCTCGACGCGCTGTTTCGCGTCCGTGAGCGACAGGCCGTCACGTTCGCGAAGGATGCGAATCGCTTCGATCGTCTTGCCAGTAGCGATCAAGTCCTCCAGGTCCTGTTGGGCCGTGGGTTCAGCGTCATGGCCCAGCAGCGCCCGGATACGATCGGCGATCTTCACAATGGCGTCGTCTGCATCCGGCCGGTAGCCGACCGTGAGCGGCACCACTGAGCCGTCCTTCGTCTTGAGCGTGACACGCCGGCTCGGAGCGCCGGTGTCGCCGATCGGCCGCTCGACCTGCACTGCCTGAATCTCGCTGAACGGGATGGAACCCGAGCGTTCGCGCAGCGCACAGCGGCGACGCCATGTGACGATGTGCGTCGGGCGTGAGAATTCGAAGCGGGCGGTCTCGAAGAAGATGATCGAGATCAGGAAGCACGTGGCCGCTGATGCCAGCAGAGCGACGAGGCGATCGGTCCCGCGAGCGCCGACGAAGACGTCGTAGCCGGCGACGCCCATAAATAGCGCCGTGGCCGCCAGCATCAGCTTCGTCAGACCGCGCCCGTCATACGTGACGACGAGTGTTCCGTCAGCGGCCTGCTCGAGATTCACTGGCGACCCCTGCTCTTTGGCGCAGGCTTGCCGGTGGCAAGGAGCGGAACGGCGGGCAGCGCGGTCTCGATCGCGCGCCTGCCGGAGCGGCGGACTTCATAACCTCTCGCCTGGGTACGGGACGTCACGATGCGAGTGAGGCTACGGCCGACAAAGTGAGCCGCGGCGCCATCATCAAGCGCCAGAGCCTTCGACACTTTCCCGCCGGCCACGAGGCGATGGAGTCCGGGCCTTCGTTCTGGCTCACCGTCGAAGTGTGGACAACAGGTACCCGGAAGAAATCCAAGACCTGGCAAACCCGCCAGGCCAACTGCGGCCGAATCAGTGACGCCTGTCCTGAACCAGCAAATGGCGCCGGCGCTGATCCCCGCCAGCACAATCCCCATGCCCCAGGCTCGTCGCAGCAGCCGCGGAAGTTCCCACTCACGCCAGACCGCCAGCATGCTCTTCGTATTGCCGCCGCCGACGTAGATGACGTCCTGCGTCAGCAGCACCTGCTTCAGGTCTGGCGTTCGACGAAACAACGGGAGGTGCGTCGGCCGGCAAGGGTGCGACTTGAACGCCGCGTAGAACTTCTCGATGTAAGCATCGGCGTCGCCACTCGCCGTCGCGAGGAAACATACCGCCGGCGTCCGCTTTCGCGTTTGCGCCAGGACGTACAAGTCGAGGGCGGGGTTCTCCTCCATCGAGAAGCCGCCCCCGCCCATCGCGATGATCTGTGTCTTGTGCATGCCCTGACGGAAGACATGCTACACGGGTGAACGTGAAGGCCGAACTAGGTTGACTTCTTTGCAGTCAGTTCGTCGTACGCCACCTGCAGCTGCGGCGTGCCTTCGTTCGACGCGAATGCCGGCAGCCCGCCCTTCACGATCTCGTCCGCCGACTTGCCGGCAGCGATTCCCTTCCGCACGTACTCGAGCATCGCGCTGAAGTAGTCACGCAGTGCCAGCAGATCCTTTGACGAACCCGTGACGGGAGCACCGACCTTCGAGTGCCCGAAGATGTAGACCGTGTCCGCGTTGTGATCCTTGACGGTCTTCTCGAGCGACACGAGCCAGTTCCTGATCGACGCCCCCGCCGGGCGATCGACCCGCGGATGCCGCAGATGCGACATCAGGTCGCCCATGTGCACGACGTTCGCCTTCTGAAAGAAGATGACGCCGTCGCCCCCGGTGTGACCCGGGCCGTAGTGATGCGCCGAGACGACCTCACTTCCGAGATCGATCTTCCAGTCAGTTTTGTAGGTCGTGTCCGCGTACGCCTGGTCGGCCTCGCTCTTGTTCGCGGCCGCCTGCTTCCGCTGCAAGCCGGGCGCGTTCTCCTGCGCAACCATCTTGACCACCGAGGGCTGAAGCACCTTGTTGCCGCCGGTGTGATCGGGGTGATGGTGTGTGTTGATCAGGAGATCGATCTTGCGACCACCGATCATCGGCTTGAACCCGTCGAGGAACATCTTCGACGTGTCGGCGAACTGGCTATCGATCACGACCACCGCGTCCGGCCCGACCATCCACCCCATCGTCCCGCCGCGCGCGGTGAACGTGCCGACATTGCGTCGCAACGACGCGAACACCGGGACGGTCGGCGGTGCCGGAGCGGCTGCGGGCTGCTGAGCGAACAGCCTGCTCGATCCGATAGCGCTGGCCGCGACGGCAAGCGTCGATCTCACGATGAAATCACGTCGATTCGAGTGCATACACACGCTCCCTGTCCGGCTGAAGCCGGACACTACGATTTCGTTAAGCAGTACGCGGCCACTACACAGTGATGACGATCTTGCCCACAAACGCGCGTGAGGCCTGATGCTGATACGCCGCCGGCGCCGAGTCGAAGGAAAACACTCGATCGATGACAGGCGTGAGGCGATTGACGGCGATGGCCCGGTTCATCTCTTCGAACATCTCGCGATCCCCGACGAAGATGCCGTGCAGGCTTCCTCCAACCATCATCAGCGGCGTGGGATTGGTGTCGCCGTCCCGGCCGGCGAGGAATCCAATCAGACCGATCTTGCCGCCGCGCGCGAGCGATCGCATCGATCGCGCGAGCGTTCCGGCCCCGCCGATCTCGAGGACGCAGTCCACGCCGCGCCCGGACGTCAGCTTCCTGACCTCCTGCTCCCACTCCGGCGTCTGCCGATAGTTGACGACGTCCGATGCGCCGAGGGCCTTCGCGCGCGCGCCCTTCTTGTCACTCGACGACGTGGCGATTACGCGTGCGCCAGTGGCCTTGGCAAACTGGAGCGCCGCAATCGACACCCCACCCGTTCCGAGCACAAGGACCGTGTCGCCCGCCTTGATCGGGCGGCCCGCATGGAAGAGCGCGTGCCACGCCGTCACGGCCGCGCAGGGCAAACACGCAGCTTCTTCGAACGACAAATGATCGGGAATCGCAACCAGGCCATCCTCATTCAGGGAGACCTGCTCCGCCAGCATGCCATCGAGTGGCGAGCCAAGCGCGGCTGGTTGGGGACCAGGCTGGAAGAACGTGGCTGCAACGCGCGCGCCCGGCTTGAAGCGAGTGACCGACGATCCGACGGAAATCACTTCTCCCGCGCCATCGGACATCGGGATCAGGTCGCGAGTGACGGCGCCGCCGAAGTACTGCCCTTCGACCACGGCCTGATCGCGATAGTTCAGCGATGTCGCGCGCACGCGCACAACCACGTCGCGTGCGCCGGGGACAGGATAAGTGCGCTCGACCATTCGCAACTGGTCGAGGCTCGTGCACCCCTTGGGGACAATCCAGACGCGCATGCTCTCAGGCTGCCGACTCGGCTTCCGCTTCTTCGTCCACCTGCCGCACCGGCCGGCGACGAAGTACGCGGTTCCACCACATCACGACACCCGTGAAGAACATCACTGCGGGTACGAGGCCGACGATCGCCCAGAAGGCTTTGAGCCACGGCAGCCCTCGCCAGCGGCCGAAGTGCAACCGAGTCAGCCACGAGAGCACGATGTCACCGGGGCGTTCACCGAGGAACGCGTCAGGATCCGAGATCGAGTCAACGAAGTTGGAGAACGGTTCGGGCACGCCGAGATAGAAACCCGAGATGCCCCACATCAGCATGAAGAAAAAGAGCCAGAACCCGAGCGCGCTGTGGAGATCCCAATTGAAGCGCTTCCATCCGACACCGCGCTTCATGATGAGACTTCGCTTCCAGCGACTGACACCGGGCCACCAGACAAAAATGCCGGTCACGACGAGGACGGTGGCGACGGCACTGAGCATGCCGTTCCAGTATCGGCCCGTGCGATCGAACAGGAGCTCGTCGTGCAGGCGCGCGAGCCACAGGACGAAGTACTCGCCCTGCGTGACGGAGTCGCCGAGCTCTTCACCCGTGTACGGATTGAAGAGGCGTTCTCTCTTGACGCCGTCCTTCTCGGCCCAGACTTCGAGCGTTGGGTTGCGACGCGAGATCCGGTCGCCGAGTCGCGTGATCTCCCAGCCGGGATATGCCTTCTGCGCCACCGCGCGCAGCTCGTCCTCGGTGAGGATCTTCCGCCCCTGCTCGAACTGCGGCCGCGGCGTCGCGAAGTACCGATCCATCTCGTTGCGATAAACCAGCACGCTGCCCGTGATGCTGAGCATCACGATGTAGAGGCCAATCGCCAGACCGATCCACAGATGCACTTGAAACGATGCTCGGCGCAGCCACACCCGCTGCGGCTGCCGCATCCACCCTTGCCAGAATTTCACGTCCCCCCCGCCCCGGCGCCGAACGCGCCCGTGGATTTGTACACCACATTCCGAAGTTTTGCCCCCTCCGAGCCGATAAGACCGGAAACCCCTTGGAAGTGCGATTGCGCATGCGATTCCGTGCATTTCTGTTTGCCGCGCTCGTGGCGTGGACCTGGCCCTCCCAGGCGGATGCGCAGATCTACGCGTGGAGAGACGCCAACGGGACGCTGGTCCTTTCCGACCGATCGATCGATGCACCCACCACGGTGTACAAGGTGCCTGGATCGCCCAAGTACGTGACGACCCGACCTGCCGAGGACGTGGTCTCCGAGGACGAGCGCTTCGAGCCGCTCATCCAGGAACACGCCACACGTCAGGCCCTGCGGCCCGAGCTCGTGCGAGCCGTCATCCAGGTCGAGTCCGGGTTCAATCCACGCGCACTGTCCCCCAAAGGCGCGATGGGGCTGATGCAGCTGATGCCGGCCACCGCGCGCAGCCTTGGTGTGAACAACCCCTGGGACCCTGCGCAGAACATTCGCGGAGGCACGGACTATCTTCGCCGACTCCTCGACGAGTACGAAGGCAACGAAGAGCTCGCTCTTGCTGCCTACAATGCGGGTTCTGGTGCGGTCGAGAAATACGGGCGCCGCATACCTCCCTACCGCGAGACGCGCGACTACGTTCGCAAGGTCGGCGCCGCCGCGGGTGAGGGCCCGGCTCCTTCTCGCAAGAAGCTCATCATCTACAAGACCATCGAGGTTCTCGAAGGCCGCGCGGTCCCGCGATATTCGTCGGAGAAACCGTCCTCCGGAAGCTTCCAGATCGTCAGCCGCTGAAGTTCGCGGTGACGAATTCCTGCGTACACCGTAGGGCGGGTCTTCAGACCCGCCCAGGCCCCGCCGGCCACACCCACGGCGGGTCGAAAGACCCGCCGCTACGAGTCATCGTCAAGTCACCCCTGCTATAGTCCCCTCGTGCGCGCTTCACGCACATGCATCCTCATCGTCCTGCTTGCGGCCGCGAGCCTCGCCGCTCAGAGCTCCGAGCCGCTGCCGCAATCACTTACCCAGATGATCGAGGCCGAACGGGCATTCGCCGCCCGCGCGCTCGTCGTCGGATGGAAGCAAGCCTTCCTCGAGTACTTCGCGTCAGACGCCGTCGGCTTCGAGGAAGGTCGCGCCGGGCTCGCGCGCGAGCAACTCGCCAAGGCTCCCGATCCGCCGCCTGATCTGCAGCTCATTTGGGAGCCGAGATTCGGGGACATCGCGGGCAGTGGTGATCTCGGGTACCTCACGGGGCCCGTCCGCAACGTGCGCGCCTCGCGCGACGGGGGCAAGCCGCGCTACTCCAACTACATGAGCGTGTGGAAGCGACAGCGCGATGGATCATTCAAAGTGGTGATGGACGCCGGCATCAACACGCCAGGAGCCGTGACCTTCGCACCCGGCTTCACGCGGGCGTCGCAGACCAACCGCTTCACCGGCGACTACGACGACACGACGCCACCGCTCGCCACGGCCGATGGACTGCTCAACGCGGAACTGCGGCGGGATCAGGCGCGCGCCTATCGGCCGAACCTGGCGGCCTCGGCCCGGCTTCATCGTCCGAATGTGATGCCGATTGTGGGCGACAAACGGATTCTGCAGTGGCTGGCCACGCAACCGCCGTTCACGACGACGGATACGCGATTTACGGAGGCGGCCAAATCGGGCGATCTGGGCTACTCGTGGGGCACCTACAGCACCAAGGGTGCGCGCGGCGCGGCAGCCGGCGGATTCTACGTCCGCGTCTGGGTCCGGGAGCGAAATGGCCAGTGGAAAGTGGCGCTCGACGTCCTCCAGCCGCAGTGACCCCGGCGGGCGTGGTACAATACCCGCTTTGTAGCTCTGAGAAATTTCCCGACTGAGAGGACGCCAGAACGTGGCCAAGCGCACCAAGTCCGCACTGAAGGCAAATCGACAGAACATCAAACGCCGCGAACACAACCGGACCATGCGGTCCAAGCTGCGTTCGGCGCTCAAGTCCATCCGGGCATCGCTCGACGCCAAGGATTTGAGTGGGGCGAAAACCGCGCTCAAGCAGACCGTGTCGCTCGTCGACAAGATGGCGACGAAGGGGATCATTCACCGCAACACGGCGGGGCGTTACAAGTCGCGGCTGGCGGCCCGGCTGACGAAAGCCTCAGCGTAGAGGCGCGCCTTCAGGCGCGCCGGCCCTCACACAACTCCACCACCAACCGTTCGATCAGGATCCGCGGGTCGCCGCCCGAGGACTTCAGCGCGATATCGGTCCTGAAGACCGCCTCGACGGCCGACTTCACGCGCCGTGCGGGCAACCGCTGCGCGGCAAGGCGGATCTGGCCGAGGATGAAGAATGGGACCATGCCAGCCTCGAGCGAGCGTCCCACTTCCCTGAGCGCCTCACGCACATCGTTCCGCTGAATCGCATTTGCGATCCCGAAGTCGGCGTGCGCTTCAGGGCCCGCCGGCACGGCCTGTCGCACATCCTCTGGCGTGATCGGCGCGTCGCCCAGCGCGTAGAGGCTGACGCGTTCGAGTCCTTTCCGCAGGCGCACGATGTCCAGGCCCGTTCGCGCGACGATCGCCCGGGGCGTGGCCGGGTCCAGGTTGATGCCGTCGCGTGCGGCCCGAACTTTGACCCAACGCTCCGCGTCGGCCTCGCTCTCGATGACGCCGCAGTTGACGATCTGCGCCTTGTTCATCAGCCGCTTCACGGCCCGGCGGCGCAGATCGAGCGCACCGCAGACGAAGACGATCGTCGTATGCGGCGCCGGCGCATCGATGAACTCTTCGAGCCGCTGCAGTTCTTCTTCGGATGCCTTGCTCTCGCGCTTGGGGATGAACAGCTTCTCTGCTTCGAGGACGATCACGACTCGTCGCGGCACCATCATCGGGAGCGTGCTCGCGGAGTCAACGAGATCGCTCACCTTCATCTCGCCGCCATACATCCGCTCGACGTTGAAGGCGCGCAGCCCCTCGTCAACCATATCGGAGAACTCGGCGGCGACCGCCGATTTCTCCGGATCGTCGCCGCCGACGAGCGCGTAGAGCGGCTCCGTTTCACCGGATGCGATCTGTTTGCGAAGAACCGATGTCGCAACGGGCGGCACGTGGCTAAAACGCCTCCAGGATAGAGGTCACGATCGAGCGCGCCACATCTGTGGCGATGCGATCGGCCGACGTTCGCTCCTGGTCGACGAACGTCGATCCGAGGGTCGTCGCGTCGGTGCCACGCTGGGATAGATCGTATTCACCACGAACCGTGAGGGCGTCGTTCGACCACAGCACCATGCTCGTCTGCGCGTCGGTAAACGCCACCTTGATCGTCCATGTAAAGAGGTATCGCGATGCGAGCTGCTGGTCATTCAAGCCAACGGCCTGGACGGAGATAGCGAGAATCTCGCCGGTCAGAACCGCGTCAGCGCCCTGAGTGTCCGGCACGACGCGGTACTTCCCGCGGCCGATGAATTCGGTGCGCACCTTGTCGGTCAGCACCTGCTCCACTCGAGAGAAGCTGCTGCGGTTCTCGAATGCCGGGATGCCAACCACTCTGATGTTGTCGGGCAGGAACGAGCCCCGGCCGGCCAGCGCGTAGCCACACCCTGATGCCAGCAACCCGAGGATCAGGACGGCAGCAACCGCGAGCTTACTGAACAACCAGCGAGACAAGCTTTCCTTTCGCGACGACGACCTTCTTGATCGTCTTGCCATCAGTGTGCGCCTTGACTGCCGGATCCGCCAGCGCAAGCGCCTCGAGTTCGGCCTCGGTCGCACCGGCATGAACCGTCAGTCTGCTGCGGAGCTTTCCGTTGATCTGCACCGGCACAACGATCTCGTCAGCCTTCGCGACCTCGGCATCGAATTCCGGCCACCTGGCGGCAGACAAACCGCCCTTGTGACCCAGCATCTCCCACAGCTCCTCGCCGGTGTGCGGAGCGAACGGCGAGATCATACGTACGAGCGCATCGACGGCTTCTGTCACAACGACGATCGTGCCGGGACGTTCGAGGACGCTGGTCTGCGTCGCGACGAATGTGTGACGAGCAGGGCTGCCGGTCTCTGTCTGCTCGCTGAACGCATACAGCTCGTTGACCAGTTCCATGAGCGCCGACACCGCGGTGTTGAGCTGCTGGCGCTCCTCGATGTCCACGGTGACACGCCGGATCGTCTCATGCGTCTTGCGCCGCACACTTCGTTCAGCAGCGGACAGTTCGCCCGTGTTCGTCGTCCCGCGCCCAGACGCCACCGCGCCGGCCCAGTGATCGACGAGTCGCCACACGCGCGCGAGGAAGCGGAAGCTTCCCTCGAGTCCGGTGTCGGTCCACTCGACTTCTTTCTCCGGTGGCGCGACGAACATCACATACAGACGGAGCGCGTCGGCACCAAATTTCTGGAGCATCGTATCGGGATCGACGACGTTGCCCACCGACTTGGACATTACGTTGCCGTCCTTCAGTACCATCCCCTGCGTCAGCAGCTGCGTGAACGGCTCGGCATGATCGACCATGCCGAGGTCGCGGAACACGCGCGCGAAGAAGCGCGAGTAGATGAGATGCAGGATGGCATGCTCGACGCCGCCGCTGTAGAAATCGACCGGCAGCCAGTACTTCAATTTCGCCGGATCGAACGCCATCTGGTCGTTGCGCGGATCCGCGAAGCGATAGAAGTACCAGGACGAGTCGACGAACGTATCCATCGTGTCCGTTTCGCGGCGAGCAGGGCCGCCGCACCTCGGGCACGTCACGTTGACGAACTCAGGGACCTGGGCCAGCGGCGAGTCGCCACGACCGGTGAACTGCGCGATCTTCGGCAGCTCCACTGGAAGCTGGTCGTCCGGCACCGGCACGATCCCGTCCTTCTCGCAGTAGATCATCGGGATGGGCGTACCCCAGTACCGCTGTCGCGAGATGCCCCAGTCCTTCAGGCGAAACTGAACTGTCCCTTCACCGATGCCCTTTTCCTTCGCAACGGCAATCATCTTCTTCTGCGCGTCCGCCGTCGGGAGCCCACTGTACTCACCCGAGTTCACGCTGACACCGTACTCCGAGTACGGCAGCGGCGGCTGCGCCTGCGGGTCAGCAGCGGGCGCGACGACCTGACGGATCGGCAGGCCGTACTTCACCGCGAACTCGTGATCCCGCTCATCGTGTCCAGGCACCGCCATGATTGCGCCAGTGCCGTAGTCGCCGAGCACGAAGTTGGCGACCCACACGGGCACCGACTCGCCGGTAAACGGGTTCACGGCCTTGAAGCCGGTATCGAATCCCTGTTTCTCGACTTCCCCGCTCACGCGGGCAGCGCGATCCTGAAGTCGAAACGTTTGAACCTGCTTGCGGAATCCGGCCGAGTCTCGCGAGCGCTCAGCCAGTTCGTGCACGAGCGGGTGTTCGGGCCCGAGCAGGACGAACGTCGCGCCGTAAATCGTGTCAATGCGCGTGGTGAACACTTCGATCGCGTCGGGATTCGGGGTTCGGGACTCGGGATTCGATCCTGAACTTTCGAGCGGGAACTTGACGCGCGCGCCTTCTGATCGCCCGATCCAGTTCCGCTGCATCGTCAGAACCTTCTCGGGCCATTGAGTGAGCTGCGCCGTCGCGTCGAGCAGTTCGTCTGCGTAGGCCGTGATCCGGAAGAACCACTGCTCCAGATCGCGGGTTTCGACCGGCGTCTTGCAACGCCAGCAGAGACCGTCCACGACCTGCTCGTTGGCGAGCACGGTGTGGTCTACCGGGCACCAGTTCACCGACGACTTCCGCCGGTACGCGAGCCCGCGCTCGAACATCCGGATGAAGAGCCACTGGTTCCACTTGTAGTACTCGGGATCGCAGGTAGCCAGCTCACGTTCCCAGGCGTAGCTGACGCCAAGACGCTGCAGTTGCCCCTTCATGTGCGCGATATTTCCGCGCGTGGAGACCTCCGGGTGGATACCGCTCTTGATCGCCGCGTTCTCGGCAGGCAGGCCGAACGCGTCCCAGCCAAAGGGATGCAGGACGTTGTAGCCGCGCATCCGCTTGGTGCGCGCCATCACGTCGCCGATGATGTAGTTCCGCACGTGCCCGACGTGAGCGTGGCCCGAGGGATAGGCGAACATCTCGAGGCAATAGAACTTCGGGCGAGATGTGTCGACCTCCACCTCGAATGCGCGCGAGTCAGCCCAGCGCTTCTGCCACTTCTTATCGAGTTCCTGCGGGTGATAGTCGGCCATTGGATGCGTCTTGATAACTCCCAACTCCCAACGTCTTCGCACGCCCAACTCCCAATCTGATCAAAAAGGTTCCTTGGGAGTTGGAAGTTGGCTTCTTGGGAGTTGACCGCGTTCAGTTAATTATAACTTCCAGTACTTCGCGAGATGCGGTGTGACCGCTTTGATCGTGGCCTCGCCACGCGGCGTCGGCCCCTCAGGCTTGCTGCTGCTCGCCTTCTCCCCTGCCAGCACGCCGATCGACGCGCGTAAGCTCGTCGCCAGGCCGGCCAGGTCGTAACCACCTTCGGTGATCGCCACCAGGCGTCCCTGCGCTGTCGCGTCGGCGACGTCGGCGATCGCGCGCGTCAGTCGTCCGAAGTACTCACTGGTTAGACGCATGCCCGCAAGCGGATCGTCCATGTGAGCATCGAAGCCGGCTGAGATCAGCACGATCTCCGGTCGAAACTGCTCGAGCACTGGGATCGCGACTCGTGTGTACGCCGCCTCATAGTCGGCATCGGTCGCGCCCGCGGACAGCGGCAGGTTTACCGTGAAACCTGTCCCGGCCCCCTTGCCGATGTCGTTAACAGCGCCCGTGCCCGGATAGTACGGATACTGATGCGACGACAGGAACAGCACTGATGGGTCGTCGTAGAAGGCCCATTGCGTGCCGTTGCCGTGATGCACGTCGTAGTCAACGATGGCGACACGGGAGAGCCCTCGTGCCCGCGCGTGTGCAGCCGCGATGGCGATGCTGTTGAAGAAGCAGAAGCCCATCGCCTTCGCGTGCTCTGCGTGGTGTCCCGGAGGCCGCACCAGCGCGAAGGCGCGCGCCCCGACGCCGGCGTCCAGCACGTGGTCAACCGCACTGACAGCGGCACCCGCTGCTGTGGTCGCCGCATCCCAGGTGTGTGGTGACGTAAACGTGTCCGGGTCCAGCGCGACGGCGCGCCCGGACGTCTCCTTGATCATCTCGATGTAGTCAGCCGCGTGAACGCGACCGATCTCCGCGACTGTCGCGGCCCTGGGTTCTTCGACCGTGATGCCCTTCTTGCGAAACTCAGCGGCCACGGCCTGCATGACCTCGAAGCGCTCGACGCGCTCGGGATGGCCCGGAGGGGTCAGGTGATCGGCGAAGATCGGCGATGTGAAGAGAGTGAGAGACACGGGAGAATTGTACGGCGACTGGCGCTGTCAACTCCCAACTCCTAATCACCAACTCCCAAGAAGTTGCTAACCTCCTGACATGACGATCATTCTCGCGACCCTGGCGGTGGTCATGGTGATCGTCGGCCTCATTGGCGTGGTGATGCCGGCGCTGCCCGGTCACATGCTGATCCTGGCCGGCCTCATCGTCGGGGCATGGGCGAACGGCTTCACACGCGTTGGTGCCTGGACGCTCGTCGTCCTCGGCATCATCGCGCTCGCCAGTTACGGCGTCGACTTCGTTGCAGTGGCGCTTGGTGCCAAACGCCTCGGAGCGAGCCCGCGCGCGATGACGGGCGCGGCTCTTGGGACAATTGCCGGACTCTTCTTTGGCCTTCCCGGCGTCATCGTCGGTCCGTTCGTCGGCGCCGTCATTGGCGAACTGACGACGAACCGCGATTTCGCGAAGGCGGGAAAGGCTGGCGTGGCGGCGTGGATTGGCTTCGCGATCGGCACAGCCGTAAAGGTGGCACTGGCCTTCTTGATGATCGGCATCTTCCTCGTCGCGCTCGCGTTCTGACTCTCAGGCCCCTTCTTGGCAGTTGAGAGTTCGAAGTTGGGAATTGGAAGTTGGGCGTTGAGATGTTTGGGTGTCTAATCCCCCTATGCGTGTACTGATTGCTGCTTTCGGTGTCGCCTTCGTTCTGGTCTCAGCCGTCGCCGCAAGACAAGACCCGACGATCGTGGTCAACCCGCCGGAGAAGTTCACGATGCGCGTCATCGCGACGGGTCTCGACGGACCATGGGAGATCACCTGGGGGCCGGATCAGCAGATCTGGGCGACCGAGCGACGCGGCCGTCGCGTCATCAGAATCAATCCGGCAGATGGGACGCGAACCACGTTGCTCTCGCTGCCGGAGGCGCACACGACATTCACGCAGGACGGGCTGCTTGGCCTCGCCCTGCATCCCGATCTGCTGAAAGGCCTCGTCGGGAGTGACGAGGTCTACATCGCGTTCACGTACGACGATGCTCCCGGACCGGCGCTGGCGCGTCGCCTGGGAATTCGCCGATATCAATACGAAGCAAAGTCCCAGACGTTGTCCAAGCCGAAGGACATCATCATGGGCCTCCCCACGCACGACGATCACGTAGGCGGGAGGCTGGTCATCGGTCGCGATCTGAAGCTGTATCTCACCATCGGCGATCAGGGCAGCAACTTCGGCGCAAACCGCTGCAATGCGAATCACGCGCAGGACCTCCCCACGCTGAGCCAGGTCAAGGCCGGCGACTGGTCCAACTATCAGGGCAAGATCCTGCGGCTGAATCTCGACGGATCCATCCCTGAAGACAATCCCCTGATCAACGGCGTTCGCAGCCACGTCTTCTCGTACGGCCACCGCAATCCGCTCGGACTCGTGGTCGGCCCCAAGGGTGAGATCTACGAGTCGGAGCACGGTCCGAACACCGACGATGAGGTCAACCTCATTGAAGCGGGGCGCAACTATGGATGGCCGAACGTCGCCGGCTATCGCGACGGCAAGACCTACGTCTACGCGAACTGGTCGGCCTCGAAGCCAACACCGTGCGCATCGCTGCCCGCCGGCAACGCGACTCCCGGGTCAGTGCCGACGCAGACGGAGATGTCGTGGAACAATCCGAGCTTCGCGCCACCACTACGGACCTTCTTCACGATCGAAACGGGAACGTACACCCCCGGGATCGGAAGCGCGACGATGGCGCCAGGCGGCATCGACCTCTACATGGGCACGGCGATCCCCGGCTGGCAGAACTCGCTGCTCGCGCTCAGCCTGATCAGAGGCGTTGTGTATCGGATGAAGCTCTCGCCCGATGGGAAGTCGGTAGCCGGCGCGACAGTGGAGATGTTTCCGACCGCGAATCGCTACAGAGACATCGCGTTGAATCCGGACGGACGGACGATCTATCTGGCGACGGACCCTGAAGGCCCGAGCCGCGACCCATCGGGTTCAGCGCGAGGCCTCGCAAACCCGGGCAGCATCCTCGAGTTCAAGTACTCAGGAAACTGACGCCGGGTCTACAGAGCAAGACCCGGCCTACTTCTTGGTGAATTTCACGAGCGTCGCGTTGACGGAATCAGCCACGAAGATTTCGTCCTTCGCGTTCACCGCGATCATGTGCGCCTCGCCGAACTCGCCGGGCCCTTTGCCTGGCTTGCCCATCGCGGCCAGCACCTTCCCGTTCAAATCCAGCTTCAGAACCTGCCCAGCGAAGCCATTCACCATGTAGACGAACTGGCGGCCGATGTCGAAGCTGCAGGGCAAGCCCTTGTATTTCATCTCGCGGACGAACGTGCCGTTCTGATCGAAGACCTGAATGCGCTGGTTTTCGCGATCGGCGACCCACAGCATTCCCTTGGGGTCGATGGCCACTCCATGCGCGACCTGGAACTGACCAGGGCCCGATCCCTTGCCGCCCCACGACTTGATGAACTTGCCATCCTTGTCGAACTTGAGCACGCGCGGATCGCCCATCGGACCAGGTGTGTGGCCCTGCACCACGAAGACATCACCGTTGTCCGCAATCGCGATGTCGTTCGGTTGATTCAGCTTGTGTGAGCCAGTCGCCTCGTTCCAGTCTCCCGCTTCACCCTTGGTGCCAATCGTCAGCAGCGTCTTTCCATCGCGCGTCATCTTCACGACGATGTGACCACCGACATCGGTCGCCCAGAGGTTGCCCTGGCGATCGATGCGCAGGCCGTGGGAGCGCGTGAAGATCTTGTCGCCGAAGCTCTTGATGTACGTGCCGTCGGCGTTGAATTCGAAAAAGGCCTGTTCGCCCCGGGACAGCACCCACAAGTGGCCGTCCTTGTCGAAGGCGACGCTCGCCGTCGCGCCCATGTCCTTGCCTGCGGGCAGTGTCACCGCGGCGGGGGCAACAACGTAGTCCAGCTCTGGTGCCGTCTCTGGCACAAGCAACGCAGGATCGGATGGACGCTGCGCCAGGACGGACGTGCCGAGCAGGGTGACGACAAGAGCGACTGCAGCCTTCCTCATCTGTGCCTCCGAAAGATGGGCTGAAGTCTACTCGAAACCGTAGGCCGGGTCCTGTCCTTTGGACCCGGCGTACACGGCGGGTCTAAACAGCAAGACCCGCCCTACTCTGATCGAAACGCCACGACTGGATCCACACGCGCCGCTCGACTTCCTGTTTGAGCGGTACGCCCCAGAGCCACGATCGCAATGAACGTTTCATGTCTCGTCTGACTCACGCCGGGTACACAAAGCAGCACCCGGCCTACGATTCACTCCGACCTGAACGCCTCGACTGGATCGACACGCGCCGCTCGCAGCGCAGGCACGAGCGCAGCAAGAGTGGCTGTGAGCAACAGCACCGCGGCCACACTGATGAACGTGACCGGGTCGAGTGGCTGCACACCGAAGAGGAACGCCGAGATCGACTGAGACAGCAGCGCCGCTGCCGCGAGTCCCACGACTGCTCCGACGCCAACCACCTGCGCAGCGCCTCGAAGGACCAGGCCGAGCACGGTTCCTGTGCTCGCTCCCAGCGCAATGCGAACGCCGAACTCGCGCATCCGCTGTTGGACCGAGTAGGCAATGATCCCGAACACGCCAACCATGGCGAGCGTGAGCGCCAGCGCCGCGAACGTCATCACGAGCCGCGCACGGAATCGCTGGCGAGCCGTGGCTTCGAATGCGACGGAGTCGAGCGTGACCAACGGGCCAACGCTGACGAGTTGGTCCTTGTCCACACGCGCAATCGCTGCCCGCACCGACGGCGCCAGCGCGGTGGCTGGACCCGCCTTGGGCCGAACAAGCAGGAAGATGTCGTCATACGGGTCCTGCACGAACGGCACATACAACTGGACGAAGTCCTCGGCCTCGTCAGGCCGCCCCTTCACCTGCCGCGCCACGCCCACAATTTCCCGGACCTGAAGGAGACCTGACGGCGCTCGAACGGCAATCCGCCCACCGATGACCGATCGCCCCTGAAGATGCCGCCGGGCGAACGCTTCGTTGACGATACACACCAGCGTGCCGCCGGCGGTGTCGCCATCATTGAAGGCCCGACCGGTGACGATCGGTAGATCGAGCGTGTTGAAGTACGAGGCGCTCACGATCTGGTAGTCAGTCGTCGGCTGCCGGTTCTCCTCCAGTGGTGGGTCGCCCACCACTTGAAATGACGTGGCGCCGAAGGTGGACTCACCCAGTGGCAACGTGCTCGCCCACGCGATACTTCGAACGTTGGGGTCCGACAACGTTTCCCGTTCGATCGAGTCGAAGAACTGAAGCAGCAGCTCTTTGGTCCGGTATCGTCCGCCGAGCGGATCGACGAACACGCTGAGGGCGCTGTCGGCCTGGTATCCGCGAGGGACGTTGTCGACCGCCAGCAACGTCCGCAGCAGCAGCCCGGCGCCGACGAGCAACATCACGGCAGCTGCCACCTCACCCACCACGAACAACGCGCGGATACGGCTACCGACTGCCGTCGTCGTTCGCGTGTCTCCACCCATCGCGTGGGCAGACGAGGCAAGGCCGCGCGCATGCCAGGCGGGAGCAAGCCCGAAGATCACCCCAAGCACAACTGCGACAGCCGCACAGAACACGCCGACGCGCACGTCAAACGTCGGAACGACCGCATTGGGCAGCACGCCCGCCGGAATCATCGAAGGCGCGGCACTGAGAATGGCTGCGCCAACACCTGCCCCCAGCGCTCCTCCGAGCAGTGCCAGCACAAGGCTCTCGGTGAGCAGCTGACGCACGATGCGTTGACGGCCGGCGCCGAGTGCCGATCGAATCCCCAGCTCTCTCGTGCGGCCGGCGGCGCGCGCCAGCAGCAGATTGGCGACGTTCGCGCAGCAGATGAGAAGGACGAATCCCACAACACCCAGGAATAGCAGCGACGTCAGCCGGAGGTCGCCGCCGATCAGCACGTCGCGCAGAGGCTCCAGAAGAACACCGCGACCCTTGTTGGTTGAGGGAAAGTCTCGCTCCAGCGCCGCGGCGATCGTCGTCAAGTCGTCGTTGGCTACTGGCA
>Ga0310810_10002497_pt1 | contig 19789 bp, 16 predicted proteins | sample NCmetagenome_FD_207641 | JGI IMG/M metagenome (GOLD analysis project Ga0310810, IMG submission 207641) | Soil microbial communities from experimental microcosm in Duke University, North Carolina, United States - NC | ecosystem: Engineered > Artificial ecosystem > Soil microcosm > Unclassified ...
CGGCACCTCGAACGCATCCGCCACCTCTCCGGGATTGATCGTCAACCGATAGCCCGGATCGACACGCGCCACCAAAGGCAGGATGCGAAATCCGGAAAAGGTCAGATAGAGATCGAGGTAGCCGATCGGCTCGATATATTTTTCGTCGAGCCCGATCTCCTCGTGAGCCTCACGGAGTGCCGCGGCCTGCGGGGTTGCATCGGTTGGGTCGATGCTGCCGCCGGGAAATGCGATCTGCCCGGAATGACTCCTGAGATCGGCCGTGCGCTGCGTCAGCAGCACCACGGGCTCCGGCCGCGCCACCACGGGCACCAGCACGGCCGCTGGGCGCGTCGCCTTGACGCCGGCCCTCTCCCACATCACCGGGTCGAGATCGAGGTCGCCGCGGATCGTCGCCGGGGCGTCGAAATTGGTTAGCGCCGGCGTCACCTCGCGGCTGAGCCGCGACTTGGCGCGCTCGAAGAACTCGTGCGTCGGCGCCTTGACCTCGTCGAGCGGAACGCCCGGCTCCATCAGGCAAATTCCTTCAAGCTGTCGGCCGGCGCCATCACGAAGAATTCACCGCCCGAAGACACGCCGAACATCTGTTCGCCCAAAATTTCGCGCTCTTCGCCGAGTTCGACCAGATCGTAGAACAACGCCCGCGTTACCTTGGCCCAGAGGTCGCGGCGAACATGGAGATAGGGCTTGAGCCCGCCGGTGTCTGGTTCCGGCTCAAAGCGCAAGTCATGACCCGGACCGCAAGCAACCCAATCGTCCACGTTGGTTCGAAAGCTCAGTACCCGACCTTGCTCGCCCTGTTCGACCTTCATTTCGACCGCCATAAACGGGGCGTCGTCCACTGTAATGCCGCACTTCTCGACCGGGGTGACAAGATAGTACTTCCCATCCTCCCGCTTGAGCACGGAGGCGAACAACTTGACCAGCGCCGGCCGGCCAATCGGCGTCTTCATGTAGAACCAGGTGCCGTCGCCAGCGACCCGCATATCGAGATCGCCGCAGAACGGCGGATTCCACAGGTGTACCGGCGGCGGGCCCTTGCGGCCCTCCTTCCGCGCATTGCTGGCGATCCCTTCCAGAGCGCCGGACTGCCTTTCGTTCGCCATTCTTGACCCTAATGGATAGCGGTTCCCCAAGCATTGCCGACCGCACACCGCTTATGCAGAAAAATAGCGGTGTTTTGGCTGAAATGTGAGAACGGGCGTATAGGAATCGAATATTATCCCCTTGGCATAATTATCGTTTGTTCAAGGGATTGGATCGAGGAGCGAATGATGGCGTTAGCAGGCGCAGATGGGGTCGAAAAGCTCGAGGACATGATCGTCCGGTCGGCCGAGACGACCGCGACCCATATCGCCGCGGCCAAGGCCGCCGTCGGCAACGTGATCTTCGGCCAGGAGCATGTGGTGGAGCGCACGCTTATCACGGTGCTGTGCGGTGGACATGGCATGCTCGTCGGTGTTCCGGGCCTCGCCAAGACCAAGCTCGTCGAAGCGCTCGGGACCGTGCTCGGCCTCGATGCCCGCCGCATCCAGTTCACCCCCGACCTGATGCCGTCGGACATTCTCGGCAGCGAAGTGCTGGAGGAAGGCCAAGGCGGCAAGCGCAGCTTCCGTTTTATCCCCGGGCCGATCTTCGGTCAGCTCCTGATGGCCGACGAGATCAACCGCGCCAGCCCCCGCACCCAGTCGGCGCTTCTGCAAGCCATGCAGGAGCAGCACGTCACCGTGGCGGGCACCCGGCATGACATGCCGAAGCCGTTCCACGTGCTGGCGACACAGAACCCGATCGAGCAGGAAGGCACCTACCCGCTGCCCGAAGCGCAGCTCGACCGCTTCCTGATGCAGATCGACGTCGACTATCCCGATGCCGCCGCCGAGCGCCGCATCGTTTTCGAAACGACTGGTGTTGAGGAGGCCAAGGCCAAAGCGGCGATGACCGCCGACGAACTGATCGCGGCGCAGCGCCTGGTTCGCCGTCTGCCGGTCGGTGAATCCGTTGTCGATGCAATCCTCAAACTGGTGCGCTCGGCGCGCCCGGGGCCGGACGCCGGCGATCTCGGCAAGCTGATTGCCTGGGGACCAAGCCCGCGCGCCTCGCAAGCATTGATGCTGGTGGCACGCGCGCGTGCGCTGCTCGACAGCCGGCTGGCGCCGTCGATCGACGACGTCATCGCCATGGCGGAGCCCGTTCTGAAGCACCGCATGGCGCTGACCTTTGCCGCACGCGCCGACGGCGAGACCATCGGCGGCGTGATTGGCAAGCTCGCGGCGCGCATCGGATAGTGAATGGCCGCTGACGGACCAGGCGGGCGCGACGAACTCAAGGCGACACGGCAAGCAAGCGGCGCGGGCCGCACGCTGGCTGCCTCGCTGCCGCGGCTGATTCTGGAATCGCGCAAGATCGCCGCGACCGTCATTCACGGATTGCACGGCCGCCGGCGCTCCGGCTCCGGCGAAAACTTCTGGCAATTCCGCCGCTTCGTCTCCGGCGAGGAAGCCCGCCGCATCGACTGGCGGCGCTCCGCGCGCGACGACAACCTTTATGTGCGCGAGCGCGAGTGGGAGGCGGCGCACACCATCTGGCTGTGGCCCGATCGCTCGCCGTCGATGGCGTTTGCCTCAAGGCTCGCCCGCGAGAGCAAGCTCGACCGTTGCCTGACCGTTGCCTTCGCGCTCGCCGAAATCCTGGTCGAGGCGGGCGAGCGGGTCGGCCTGCCCGGATTGATGCGTCCGACCGGAAGCCGCGCCGTGATCGACCGCATGGCGGAAGCCATGATCCACGATCCGACCGAGCGACTGAGTTTGCCGGCTGGATTTGCGCCGGCTTCGCTGTCGGAGATCGTGGTGCTGTCCGATCTGTGGAGCCCGATCGAGGAAATCCGCGCGACCCTGACGCAACTGTCGACCAATGGTTCGCAGGGCCATCTCGTGCAGATCGTCGATCCGGCGGAGGAAACCTTCCCTTATTCGGGCCGCATCGAGTTCACCGAGCCCGAAGGCTTTGGCGAAATCACCGCCGGCCGCGCCGAGAACTGGCGTGCCGACTATGAAGCGCGGCTCAAACGGCATCGCGACGAAATCCGCACCGAAACCGCCAAGCTCGGCTGGAGCTTCACCATCCATCGCACCGACCGAGCCGCCAACGAATTGCTGATGGCGCTGCACGCCCGCATCGGCGAAGGCAACGAAGCCGCCATGACCAACCGCCGGCCGCACGGCGTTGCGCTTGCGAGGTCGGCATGATCGGAGGCCTACCCTTAGGCTTCGCGCAGCCGCTCGTGCTGCTCGGCCTGCTCAGCCTTCCGGTCCTGTGGTGGATTCTGCGGCTCATTCCGCCGCGGCCGCGGCGCGTGACGTTTCCCCCGACGCGGCTGCTGTTCGATATCAAGCCGAAAGAGGACACCCCTGCCCGCACGCCGTGGTGGCTAACCCTGCTGCGCCTCCTGCTGGCGACTCTCGTCATCCTTGCCGCCGCCGGCCCGTTGTGGAATCCGCCGGTCGCCTCCACGACCGGCGCCGCCCCGATTGCGCTTCTGATCGACGATGGGATCGGCGCAGCGGCCACTTGGGACGCCAGGCTTCGCAGCGCTGATGACATCGTGGCGCGTGCCGAAGCCGACAACCGTGGCGTCGCTCTGGTCCCGCTTGGTCAGTCCACGCGTGATGTTTCGCTGCAACAACCTGCCGCCGCCCGCGTGCGGCTCAAGCAGTTGAAACCGCTGCCGCATGCCGTCGAGCGCAGCGACGCGCTGCCTGCGATTTCGCGGCTGCTTTCCGCCGCCCCCGACATGGAGGTGATCTGGCTCTCCGACGGCACCGATCTTGGCCGCGGCTCCGAATTCGTCTCAGGACTGGCAAGCGTCACCCAGGGGCGCAGCGTTTCCGTCGTCACCGGCGGGCTGCCGACCGCGCATGCGCTCGCAGCCGCGGACAACGCCGCCGGCGCGCTCACTGTGAAGGTGTTGCGAGCCACAGCCGGCGGCACCGAGGACGGCATCATTCGCGCGCTCGATCTCAAGGGCCTGCCGCTCGGCGAGGCGCGATTTGCCTTCAAGGCCGATGACCGCGAGACCGACGCCGAAATCAACCTGCCGGTCGAAATCAGGAACGACATCGCGCGGCTGGAGATTGCCGGCGAGCGCTCGGCGGGCGCGGTTCAATTGCTCGACAAGCGGTGGCGCCGCCGCACCGTCGGCGTCGTCTCTGGCTCGACTGCTGACACCGCGCAGCCGCTGCTTGCCTCGACCTACTACTTGTCACGCGCGCTTAATCCGTTTGCCGACGTTCGGCTCGCCGATATCGCGGCGCCTGCCGAGGCGGTGCGGCGGTTCATCGAGCAGAACGTGCCGATGATCATGCTGGCGGATGTCGGCAACGTGACCGGCGAAGTTCACGATCGGCTCGCCGCCTGGGTCGAGGACGGCGGCATGCTGGTGCGGTTCGCCGGTCCTCGCCTTGCGGCTTCGGATGACGACCTGGTGCCGGTCAAACTTCGCCGCGGCGGCCGCACGCTGGGCGGCAGCCTGAGCTGGGACCAGCCGCAGCCGCTCGCGGCCTTCTCGAAGGAAGGCCCGTTCGGCACCATGACCGTGCCGAAGGACGTCAACGTTACCCGCCAGGTGCTTGCCGAACCGGAAGCGGGTCTCGTCGATCGGACCTGGGCGACGCTCGCCGACGGCACACCGCTGGTCACCGCCGAAAAGCGCGGCAAGGGAATGATCGTGCTGTTCCACGTCACCGCCGACACCCGCTGGTCCGACCTACCGCTGTCCGGCAGCTTCGTCGAGATGCTCAAGCGCATGGTCGGCCTTGCCGGGACGACCTCCACAAACGATGAGACCGCCAAAGACCGGGCCGAGCGCGAGGTGGTGCCGCCGACCCGCATCCTCGACGGCTTCGGCGCGTTCGGTCCGCCAACCGCGACGACGCGGCCGGTCCCGGTCGGCTACGTTGCACGCGCGACCGCCGACCACCCGCCCGGCTTCTACGGCCCGCCGGAGGGATTGCTGGCGGTGAATGCGCTCGCTCCCGCCGACCGGCTGGTTGGACTGGACTACGCTCCGCTGCGCGCGCGGCTAGAGGCCTATCAAGTCGGTGAGCCGCTTGACCTGCGCGGTCCGGTGCTTCTGGCGGCGCTCGGTCTGCTCGCGCTTGATGCGCTGGTGGTGTTCCTGCTGGCCGGCGGCATTGGCCAGATTTACCGCAAGCGGCCCCGACGCGCGGCGGCAGCGCTCCTGCTGGCAGGCGCTCTCACCGTGCTGATGATCGGATCGCAAGCGATGGCGCAGCAACGTGCGCCGGGCAACGCACCGCCGGCAAGCCGTCCGGCTGCACCGGCCAAAACCGAGTCCGCCGCCGATCTGGATTTCGCCATGAAGGCAACGGTCGAGACACACCTCGCCTACGTCGTCACCGGCGACGCCGAGGTCGACTCGACCAGCAAGTCCGGGCTGCAAAGCCTGACGTTGTTCCTCGCTCAGCGCACCGCGCTGGAGGCCGGCGAGCCGGTCGGGCTCGACATCTCCCGCGACGAGCTTTCGTTTTTTCCGCTGATCTATTGGCCGGTGGTGCCGGGCGCGGCAAAGCCCACCCCCGCCGCGCTGACCCGCATCGACGCCTACATGAAAAACGGCGGCACCGTGCTGTTCGATACCCGCGACGCCATCATGGCGCCACCCGGCCCCGGCGGCGCCAACCGCTCGCCCGGCATGCTGGCGCTGCGTGACATCCTGTCGTCGCTCGACATTCCCGAGCTCGAGCCGGTGTCGCGCGACCACGTGTTGACCAAGACATTCTTCCTCCTTCGCGACTTCCCGGGCCGCTTCAATTCGGGCCAGCTCTGGGTCGAGGCGCTGCCGACCGCGCAGGAGCAGGCCGACGAAAGCAAGCGCCCGGCCCGCGCCGGCGACGGCGTGTCGTCCATCATCATCACCTCGAACGATTTTGCCGGCGCCTGGGCCGCGCGCCCCGATGGACAGGCCATGCTGCCGCTGGTCCCCGGCGAGCCGCGCCAGCGCGAGTTCGCCTTCCGCGCCGGCGTCAACATCGTGATGTACACCCTCACCGGCAACTACAAGGCCGATCAGGTCCACGTGCCGGCGCTGCTGGAGCGGCTGGGGCAATGATGGAGTGCGCATTGGCGTTTGGCGACACCCTCCCAACGTCATGCCCGGCCATAGCCGTCCGAAGGACGGCGTCGCTTCGCTCGCCTGTGTGCCGGGCATCCACGCCTTGCTTGGCAAGAAGTAAGACGTGGATGGCCGGGACAAGCCCGGCCATGACGAACTTGGAGTCTGAAGACTAAGCATGGGTTACGGCATCAGCTTTGCACCGCTTGTTCCGGCCTACGTGTTGTGGGCGGCGGTTGCGCTCGCGGTCGTGCTTGCCGCATTGCTCGCCTTTGCGCGAAGCCGCGGCTGGATGGTGCGTTCGCTCGCGCTCGCCATGATGGTGCTGGCGCTGGCCAACCCGTCGTTCACGCGCGAGGACCGTGAGCCGCTGTCGTCGGTGGTGACGGTGGTGGTGGACAAAAGCCCGAGCCAGAATTTCGGCGATCGCCTCAAGCAGACCGAAACCGCCCGCGCCCAACTGGCCGAACGGCTCGGCAAAATCCCGGGCCTCGATGTTCGGTTCGTTGAGGCCGGAGAAGCCGACGGCGAAACCGACGGCACCAAGCTGTTTTCGGCGCTCGGCGCGTCGCTCGCCGATGTGCCACCCGACCGCGTCGCCGGTGCCATCCTGTTGACCGACGGCCGTGTTCACGACGTTCCCGCCGAAGTAGCCGCACTCGGCTTCAACGCGCCGGTCCACGCGCTGATCACGGGCTCGCGCAACGAACGCGATCGCCGCGTCGTGCTGGTGACGACGCCCCGGTTCGGCATCGTCGGCCAGACGCAGACCATCGTTTACCGCGTCGAGGACCAGGGCGTGTCTCCGTCGGACGCCGTGGTCACCGTCCGCCGTGACGGCGAGGTGCTGGAGCGCCGCACCGTCACCCCGGGCAACACCGTCAACGCGCAAATCCCGATACCACACGCCGGGCCAAACATCGTCGAGATCGAAGCAGCCCCGCTCGACGGCGAGCTTACACCGGTCAACAACCGCGCCGTGGTATCGATCGACGGCGTACGCGACAAGCTGCGCGTGCTGCTCGTCTCGGGCGAACCGCACGCCGGCGAGCGGACCTGGCGCAACCTGCTCAAGTCCGACGCCAGCGTTGACCTCGTCCACTTCACCATCCTGCGTCCGCCGGAAAAGCAGGACGGCACGCCGATCAACGAGCTGTCGCTGATCGCGTTTCCGACGCGCGAGCTGTTCCAACAGAAGATCAAGGATTTCCACCTGATCATCTTCGACCGCTATGCTCGCCAGGGCGTGTTGCCGATCATCTACTTCGACAACATCGCGCGTTATGTGCAGGAGGGCGGCGCCGTCCTCATCGCCGCCGGGCCCGATTACGCAAGCCCGACCAGCCTGTGGCGCACACCGCTCGAGCAAATCCTTCCCGCGGAGCCGAGCGGGCAAACGCTTGAGCAAGCGTTCCGTGCGCAACTCAGCGAAGCCGGCCGCCGCCATCCGGTCACGCGCGGGCTTGTCGGCGCCGACAGCAATCCGCCGCACTGGAGCCGCTGGTTTCGCCTTGTGGACGCCCGCGCCGCCAATTCCAGCACCACCATCATGGAAGGGCCGGACAACAAGCCCCTGCTCGTGCTGTCGCGTCAGGGCGAAGGCCGCGTCGGCCTCCTCCTCTCCGATCACATCTGGCTGTGGGCGCGCGGCTATGAAGGCGGCGGACCGCACCTCGACCTGATGCGCCGGCTATCGCACTGGCTGATGAAGCAGCCCGATCTCGAAGAGGAAGCGCTACGGCTCCTCGTACGCGGCCGCGATCTCCTGATCGAGCGCCAGACCATGGCCGACAGCGCAGCCGACGTGACGCTGACCCTACCGTCCGGCGGCACGCGCACGGTGATCTTGCAGTCCGCCGAGCCCGGACTGTGGCGTGGCTCGGTCAAGGCGACCGAGCTTGGCCTGTGGCGGGCCACCGACGGCAAGCTCAATGCGCTGGTCAATGTCGGGCCGCCCAATCCGCGCGAGTTCGCCGAAGTGACATCGACCACCGAGGTGCTTGGCCCGTTTGCGAATGCGACCGGCGGCGACGCGCGGCGGCTGGCCGACGCCTCCGGCAACCTCACGCTGCCGCGCGTCATCCCGATGCGCAGCGGCGACACCTACCGCGGCGACGACTGGATCGGGCTGAAGATGCGCGACGCCAGCGTCGTGCGGGGCATCGGCGTGCTGCCGATGTTCGCAGGGCTGCTCGGTCTGTTGCTTCTGGTCGGCGCGCTGGCGGCGACGTGGGCGCGCGAAGGGCGCTGAGCCTCACTGTCCGTAGATTTTCTCCGCGGCGGTGATGACGCCGATGGTCGGATTCTTGACGCAGAACTCGGCGAGCTTCTTGGATTTTGTCGCCATTTCGTCGAAGTCGATCACGGGATCGGCGTCCTGATCGGCGTAATAGCCTTCGAGCCACACCAGCAGCAGCGCCAGATTATCCTTGTCGTATTCGAAGAACTTCTTGCAGGTGACCGTGGAGAGATCGAATTTCTCCGCGCTCGCCGGTGCCACCGTGAGCACGGCGGCGGCGAGCATCGCCATCGCAGAACTTTTCATTGTGCTTCCCCAGATGTTGGGCGCGAACGCGCCGATGCCAGCTTTAACTTCGCCTAAGCCGCGCGCAATATCCAACTAGCGGCTATCCCAATCCGGGCGGATCACGCCGCTGATCCCGTCGAAGGCTCCGGGAATGAGTTCGGCGATGAGCAGCCGCGCCGGATCGACCGGTCCGCCCAATGTGACCTTCCCCTTGGGAATGCCGCGGAACCCGCATTTGCCGTAGTACGGCTCGTCGCCGACCAGAACAACGAGCCGGTGGCCCTTCGCTTTCGCCTCCTCCAGCGCGCGCATGATCAAGGTCTGGCCGATGCCGCGGTCGCGGAACGGCGGCTCGACCGTGAGCGGTCCGAGCAGCAGCGCCTTAGTTTCCCCGATCAGAATCCGCGAGAGCCTGACCGAGCCGACCAGAAGCGTACCAACGCGAGCCGTGAACGACAGCTCCGGAATAGCCGCGACCTCCTCGCGAATGCGATAGGCCGTCTTGGCGAACCGCCCCGGCCCAAAGGTCCGTGCCGTCAGGTGCTCGATCGCCGGCTGATCGTCCGGCGTTTCCGGCAGGATGGTCAGGGAAAGGTCGTTCATCGCTCTCTTTGCCGAGTCGATCCTACACCGCCGCCGGTCCGGACGCCGGGCCGATTAGCACCTCAGCCGGACCGGGTCCATCTGTCGCTTGGCGCGGCCCCCGCCTACATTAGCCCGAACCGCTCGGAGATGATGAATGGGACTGCTGGTCGACGGGGTGTGGCGCGACGACAGCTTCGACAAAGCGCGAATGGAAGGCGGCCGCTTCAATCGACCGACCACCAAATTCCGCAACTGGGTCACCCCGGACGGCAGCCCCGGCCCCTCCGGCGAAGGCGGATTTCCTGCAGAAGCCGGGCGCTATCATTTGTACGTTTCGCTCGCCTGCCCGTGGGCGCACCGCACCATCATCTTTCGGCACCTGAAGCGGCTCGAGAACATCGTCTCGATGTCGGTAACGTCCTGGTACATGGGCGAAGAAGGCTGGACCTTCGACCGCAAGACCGGCTCAAGCGGCGACGCGGTCAACCATACGCAGAAGATGTCCGAGATTTATGTGCTGGCCAATAGCCGGTACACCGGACGAGTCACGGTCCCGGTGCTTTGGGACAAGAAGCGCCAGACCATCGTCAGCAACGAGTCGTCTGAGATCATCCGGATGCTGAACTCCGCGTTCAACCCGCAGCCGAACCAATTTCCCGACCTCTATCCTCCCGACCTGCGCAGTGAAATCGAAGCGGTCAACAACCTGATCTATCCAAACGTCAACAACGGTGTGTACCGCGCCGGCTTCGCCATTTTTCAGGAGCCCTATGAAGAGGCGTTTCGCGCGCTGTTCACCGCACTCGACGAGCTTGAGCGGCGGCTTTCGCGCCAGCGCTATCTAACCGGCCCACGCATGACCGAAGCGGACTGGCGGCTGTTCACCACGCTGATCCGCTTCGACGCGGTGTACTACAGCCATTTCAAGTGTAATCTTCGACGCATCGGCGACTACGAGAACCTGTCGAACTACACACGCGATCTCTACCAGGTGCCCGGCATCGACGAGACGGTCAGCATCGACCACATCAAGCGGCACTACTATCACAGCCAGCGCAAGGTGAATCCGACAGGCATCTGGCCGCTCGGTCCGGAACTGGACTTCACCGCGCCGCACGACCGCGACCGGTTCGTGAGCTAATAGACGGCCGCCGACAAAACAAGGATACTTGTCGGCCAGAGGAACGACAGATGCATCTGCGATTTGACTTTCACGCCATCTCGCTATGGCTGGCTGCCTTAACTCTGACCGCATTGCCGATGGCGCCCTGCCCCAGCGCCGCCGAAGACGCAACCAAGTATCCCGACAGGCCGATCCATGCGATCGTCGGATTTTCCGCGGGCAGCGGCGCCGATCTGGCGTCCCGCATCATCGGCGAAAAGATCAGCGAAGCCTGGAAGCAACCATTTATCACGGAGAACCGGCCAGGCGCAGGCGGAAGCCTTGCCGCCCAGTCCGTGGCCAAGGCCGCACCCGACGGTTACACGCTGCTCACGATCTCTGCGGCGCACGTCATCCAGCCGGCGATTTCCAGCACGGTGCTCTATGACGCGAAGGACTTCACCGCCGTCACAACGACCATCAGCGTTCCCAATGTACTGGTGGTCAATCCGTCGCTTGGCGTGAAGTCCGTCAAAGATCTGGTGGCGATGGCAAAGGCAAAACCGGGCGAATTGCTGTACTCATCCGCGGGGGTCGGAAGCGGCACACATTTCGCGGCGGAATTGTTCAAGAGTCTGGCAGCCATCGAGGTCAGGCACGTGCCATACAGAGGCATTCCCGAGGCATTGACGGAGGTCGTCGCAGGACGGATTCATTTCACGTTCTCGCCACTGTCCAGCGTGTTGCCGCTGCTGGGCAAGGGTGACGTGATTGCGCTCGCGGTCGCGCCGGCAACGCGCGCCGCAGCGCTCCCCAAAGTCCCGACGGTCGCCGAAGCCGGCATCCCGCAATACGCCTGGGATACCTGGTTCGGGTTGCTCGCGCCGGCAAAAACGCCGCCGGCCATCGTGACGGCTTTGAACCGCGAAATCGTTCGGACCGTCGTACTTCCGGATGTGAAGAAGCGGTGGGAAACTCTCGGAGCCGAAGCCTTGCCGAAGACTCCGGCAGAATTCGAGCAATATCTCGCCGACCAATCCCAACTGGTGGCCAAGCTGGTAAAAGCTGCCAACATCCCGGCAAAGTAGCCGCGGCATTTGCGCGTCAGCCAATGGCACGCAACCTCTTCCCACTCTCGCTTTTGACAGGATGACGCACCGATGCGATTGAAGATTTTTCCCTGGCTGGGACAGCAGTTCATTTCGCTTTCATGGGAGGGCAATGGCGAAGGAACTGTCGAAGACGAGACCCGTGATATTTTCACTCGCTTTTCGGACCAGCTGAGCCGGTTTGGCCTGACCTTGAACCATATCGCGCGCACGCGAATGTTCGTTCGCGATATGGATTGCTGGTACGCCGGCGTTCACGAACGCGCGGTCATTCTTTCCGGCAAGGCTCGTTCGGTGAGCTCCAGCCACATCTGGCCGGATCGCCTGGGCTTGAAGGCGCGGATCGCGGTGGACGTTCTGGCGATGTTTCCGGGGCCGTCACCCGAGGAGAAAATATTCAAGGAATACGACCCGCCAACCATCGTGTTGCGCCGGATGAACTGGGGCAACCTGCTTTTTCTATCGGGCGTCACCGACATGACGCACACGACGTTTGATGAGCAGTTTCCGGTGATCATCAAGCGTCTGACCGATACGCTGGCCGACGGCGGCGGCTCGTGGGACAAGGTGCAGCGCGCCACATTCCTTCTGCATCACGAGGAAAAGCTGAGCCATTTGCGCGAATCATTCGCCAAGGCGGTGAGCGCCACGATTCCAAGCCTCGAATACACCTTCGTCGGCACGCGGCAGGGCAAGCGGTTGGAAATCGAGCTGACGGCAAAGCTTTGAGAGAGCCTGTCGGCGCGACGCGCGGCCGACAGGATGATCGTTGGACCCAGCGGGGCCTTAATTCGATCGCGTCGGCCGTCGGGCATGCACATCAAATCGGCTCGGCAAGCTTCCGAAAAGTCGCCGACATCAAATCAAAATGCGCCTGGATCGGGATGGATGTGTCTTTCTCCATCTCGCCGAGCTTGACGGCGGTCTCGACCACCAGCCGGCAACGATCGAACCGCCGCGCCATAAAACGGTCGAGCAGCGCCGGCAACTCGCCGTCGGTGGCGAGCAGTTCGGCCAGCACCACGGCATCCTCGATGGCAATCCCCGCTCCGGTCGCCAGATGCGGCGTGGTGGTATGGGCGGCGTCGCCGATCACTGCGACGCGGCCGCGGTACCATGGCGGCGGCAGCAGGAACGAATTCATCGGCCGGTAATCCACCTTGGCCGGATCGTCGACGTGTGCGCGCGCATGCGACATCACACTGCCGCTGAAATCGCGAAGCTGCTCGGCCAGCACCAGATGCATCCGGTCCGGCGGCAGCCGCTGGCCGTCGCGGATCGGCTGCACCAGAAAAAGGAACATCTCATCGCGGGAGTGCGGATTGACGCCGGCCTTGGTGTTGGGGCCGTAGAACATCTGCATGCAGTCGACGTCCGGAAGACGCGGCATGGTCGCGCGCCAGACCGCAAGCCCGGTAAAGTTTTCGTCGGGCACATCGCGGAAGGCGAGTTTTCGCACGGTCGAATGCAACCCGTCGCAGCCCGCGACAAAGCCGTAGGTGCCGCGCCTTCCGTTTGAGAACACAACCTCGACCGCATGCTCGGTCTGATCGAGCGAGGCGACAGTCGTCCCGAGCGCGACCGAGGCACCGAGCCGTTCCGCCGCACCGATCAGCACGTTGTGCAACGCTGAACGGGCGATCGCCACCGTCGCCGGATACTCAGGCCCGCTCAACCGAGGCATGTTGAGCTCGCCGAATTGGCTGCCAGTGGCGTCGGCGAACACGATCCGGTCGAAGCCAAACGCCACACCGACGCATTCGTCGATCAGGCCGATCGACTTGAGTGCCCGCAATGTCGGCCCGGTCAGGCTGATGCCGACGCCCAGAACGTTCCACCGCGGGGCCAGTTCGACAATGTCGACACCGATGCCGCGGCGGCGCAGCGCCACGGCAAGCGTCAGGCCGGCGATGCCGCCGCCGACCACCAGCACATTGCGGATGTCACCCACCAGATCGCGTCCGGTGTCACTGCGGCTTCAGATTTGCCGCCTTGACGATGTCGCGAAAACGGGCGTGATCGCGGCGGATGCGGGCACCGAACTGCTCCGGCGACTCTCTCAAAGGCTCAAGCCCGGCGGTGGCGAGTTTTTTCTGCACCTCGGGATCGTCCTGCATCGCGTGAATGTGTTTCACCAGCTTGTCAACGATCGCGGCGGGCGTCCCCTTCGGGGCAAGGACGCCGAACCAGGTCACGAACTCGTAGCCTGGCAAGCCGGCCTCGGCCGACGTTGGATATTGCGGCGCGTCCTTGAGTCGGGTCGGCTGCGCGACCGCTAGGATCTTAAGCATGCCGGCATCGACGGGCGCGCGAACCGCGCCAAGCCCGACAAACGTCATCTGGACGTGGCCACCGATGGTGTCGTTCACCGCAGGACCGGCGCCGCGATACGGCACGTGCAGGATGTCAATTCCGGCTGCGGCCTTGAACATTTCGCCGGCGAGATGGGGCGCCGTGCCATTGCCCGCCGATCCGTAGGACAGCTTGCCGGGCTCTCGCTTGGCGAGCGCGATCAGTTCTTTCAGGTCCTTCGCCGGCACCTTGGCGTTGGCCACCACAAGGATTGCGGAGCTCGTCACCGGCGCAACCGGGATCATATCCGTGAGAGGATCGAACCCCATATCGGGATAGACATAAGGATTGATGGCAACGTTGCCGATCTGCATGAGCCCGAGCGTGTAGCCGTCGGGCTCAGCCTTGGCGACCGCCTCGGCCCCGATGTTGCCGCCGGACCCGGAACGGTTCTCGATCACCAGACGCTGGCCCAGCGACTTGTCCAGGCTGTCCGCCAGCACGCGCGCGGCGACATCCATCAGGCCGCCGGCCGCGGTGGGGATGATGAGGCGGATCGGCTTGGCCGGATAATCTTCTGCCTGCGCGGCGACAGGGTTGATTGCCGCCGCAACCGCCGCACAAAGGCATAGATGCCAAAGCCACTTCATGAGTGTTTTCTCCCGTTCGATTTGTCGCCGCGGAGCCTAGCTGGCGTTGGTTTTTGGCAGAAGCATTATCGCAAGCGCCGCGCGATTCGCCGCAGGCGCGCGACAGCACCGATCGCCTGAAAAGCCGGAAACTATTCGCAGAAGCGCTTGCCGTTGAAGGTGAAGCACTTGCCGCCGCCGCCTCCCCCGCCTCCGCCATGGCTCGGCGCCACCCGCGGGGCAGGCTCGCGGCGTGACACAGACTTGACCGGCGGGTCCGGGCGCTTGTGACAGACGCCGTTGGAGCCAAGCACGTATCCGCTCTCACAGGTGATCTGAGTGCAGCGATCGCCGTCGGCGCGCTGCCCCTTGCCGCAGATCAGCGGGCAGATCCGGCCGGTCTTGGCCCGCACAGCATCGAGCGCGTCGAGACTTGCAAGCTTCACGTCAAAATGGGTGCCGGCGTTCTTGTTGAACTGATCGAGCGCCTTGCGTGATCCTTCAGTCCAGTTGCCGTCGATGCTTTCGGGGTCGCAACCGACCCGCTTGAGATGCGCCTGCAGCAGGCGCCGGACGTCGGCGGGGTCCATTGCCGGAGCCACCGGCGCCGGCTTGATTTCCGAAGCAGACGGCGGCACCGCCAGCGCAATCTTCTGCTCGGCGGCGCGCTTGGTTTCGAGAACGGCAACCCGGCGCGCTTCCTCGGCGGCAGCGCGCGTCGCCGCCTCGGCCTGGCGCTTGGCCTCTTCGACCTGACGGCGAGCATCCTCGACGGCCTGGCGCTTGGCTTCCTCGATCTGGCGCTTGGCGTCCTCGGCCTGCTTCTGAGCTTGCTCAGCCTGCCGTCTTGCCGCTTCGACCTCGCGAGCGGAGTTCTCGGCGACCTTGCGTCGCTCCTCGTCAAGCTCGCGCTTGGCCTGCTCGGTGAGGCGCTGCTTGACCTCGTCGGCCTGGCGGGCGCCCTGCTCCTGAAGCTGCTTGCGGAAATCTTCTGTCTTGGTCTTCGCCTGCTGTTCCGCCAACCGCTTGGCCTCCTCGGCTCGGGCGCTGGCCTGCTCCGCGGCCTGCAACTTGGCGTACTGGGCGCGCGCCAACTCGGCGTAGAGTCCGCTGGCGTGAACCGCAAGGAAGGAATCCCAGGCCTGTTTGGTGCCGATCTGCGCGGCAAATTCGTAATCCTGCCGGGCCGTCGCATTGGGATCGACCGGAGCCGCCTTCTGCGGCACCAGCGCCACGGTGTCGCCGCCGAGCGAGCCGTACACAAACGGCTCCTGGCGATTGCCGGTCGAACGCAGCACCTCGTCGCGCACACGGCCGAATGCGATGCGAAGATCGAGCCCGGGCGTGGTGATGTTGTGCAAGAGCGCCTTAGTGAACGGGCTGTTGTTGGCGTCGCCGTCAGAGGCGGTGGATCCGGCCTTGGCCGCGAACGCGATCATCGTGTCCGAGACCGCCACCTCGACCTTGGCCAGGCCGCGGCCAATCGATCGGGTCGCCAAAGTCTTCTTCATGGAGCCGGCGAACGGATTGTCCCGGCACGCATCGAGAATGATGAGCCGCAGCCGCTTGACCGGCTCCAGGACCTTGACGATGCGGTCGAGCGAAACGGCCTCGTCTTCGACGTCGAGGTCGCGCTCGAGCACAGCGTCCACCGGCAGCAGGTAGTTGATGCCATCCACCTCCATGCCGTGGCCGGCGTAGAACACCACGGCGATATCGGCATCGCGCGCCAGATTGGAGAAATCGCGGAGCGCGCGGCGCATTTCGATAATGCCAAGATCGTTGCGGCTTTCAACGACGTCGAAGCCGGACTTCCTAAGGAGATCGGCAACCGCCCCAGCATCGCGCGCCGGATTGGGCAGTTGCACAACGCGCTTATAAGCCGAATTGCCGATCACCAGCGCCACGCGCTTTTCCGCGGCCGATGAAAGGCCGGCGCTCAAAGTCATGATCGCAAGCGACAACGCCGCCAAACGCGCGGCCGAAGCCAGCGCCGAAATTGCGGGCAAAAATCGCGTCAGGGCTGCGGTCAAAGTTGCCAAAACGCCTCCGGAAAGCGATCGGTCATTGCACCGTGCATCGCAAAAATACAATCGTCCCCGGTGCCCGACAAGCGACATAGCGCACACCTTACAGATCGATTTCACTTGCTATTGTTCGGAAATACCGAGTTTCTTCAGCGCCGCCCCCCAGTAGGCCGCCTCGCGCGCAAGTCTTTCCCCGAATCCCCTGGCGCCGATGGCGCCGACCACCCCGCCTGCCGCCAGGCGATTCGACACCGCCGGGCTTTGCATGGCTTCGAGCATGGCCTTTTCCAGTCTGGCCTGCGAATCGGCCGGCAGGCCGGCCGGCGCCAGCATGCCGTACCAGTTGCTCATCAGCATGCCCGGGTAGCCAAGCTCGGCACTGGTCGGCAGGTCGGGCAGCAATGGCGAGCGCTCGGTGGCAAACAGCGCCAGCGCACGCACCTTGCCGCTCTTGACCAACGGCTCCAGCACCGGCAGGTCCGCGCTCAACAACTGGACATGCCCACCGAGCAGGTCGTTAAGCGCAGGCGCCACACCCTTATAGGGGACGTGCGTCGTCTTGATGCCGGCTTCCGCGTTGATCAGTTCGCCGATGATATGCATTGTCGATCCGGCTCCCGCGGAGGCATAGCTCAGCTTGTCGGTTTTCGCCTTAGCGATCAGCTCGGCCAGCGTCTTGGCCGGATAGTCAGCGCTGACAACGACGAGCATCGGCACTGCGCCGGCGAAACCAATCGGGGCAAATGACTTCACCGGGTCGTAGCTGAGCTGGCCGGCGCGCAACGCAGCACTGATGACATGCGACCCCGAGCTTGCGAACAGCAGCGTCTTGCCGTCGGCAGGTGCCCGCGCCACGAGCTCGGTCGCCAGCACGCCGCCGGCGCCGCCTCGATTCTCGATCACCATCTCGGTGTTCAGCCGCGTCTGCATATCCGACGAGAGAAGCCGCGCCAGCGTATCGACCGGTCCGCCCGCCGCAAACGGCACCACGACCTTGATAGTGTCCGCGCCACAAGCTCCTGCCAGCCCGACCAGCATCACCACCGCCGCGAACAGCCGTGTCATGAGCATTCCCCCATTTCGCCGACAAGATTAGTGCGGACCGCGGCCGCTCACCAGCGTTCGGCGGCGGGACGACCCTCCGTCACCTCGGCAATGCGCGCGCGGCTGCCCGCGGTGGTGCCGGGCGGCAGCGCATTCACCGGAAAAAAGCCGTGCTCCAGAATTTCACGGTTCGGCTTCGGCGGCGACGTCTGGCGAAAGTCTCGGACAACGAAAACCGCGATGTGATCCCGCTTCGAATAGATCGGATGAAAATAGATGCCATGCAGCACCGGCGGCGCCGTCATCTCGATGTTGCCTTCCTCGGCAAGCTCCCGCGACAGCGCGTCGAGCAGCGTTTCGCCTGCCTCGACGCCGCCGCCCGGCAGGTGCCAGCCCTCGGTGTAGGTGTGCTTGACCAGGAACACCCGGCCTTCGGCGTCCAACACCATGCCGCGCGCGCCCAGCGTCAACCCGCGCGAGAAACGCCAGTAAACATGGAGGAGCCGGTTGACCCGCGTCATCTGTTTAGAATAACTCTAATCTTTGAACCGCCGATGTCGTGGGGTCATTGTGAAGAGCTTTGCCGAACTTTCCGAGCAGGAAATCCTCGCGTTGGCCATTTCCAACGAGGACGAGGACAGCCGCATCTACCGGGGCTTTGCCGAGGGCTTGCGCGAATCTTTTCCGGCATCCGCCCAGGTGTTCGTCGAAATGGCCGATGAAGAGGTGCGGCACCGGACCATGCTGTTCGACATGTACCGCGAGAAGTTCGGCGAATATCTGCCGCTGATCCGTCGCCAGGACGTCAAGGGATTCATTCAACACCCAAAACCGCTCTGGCTGATGCGCCCGCTCGGCCTCGACGAGGTGCGCAAGTTCGCCGAGCGCATGGAATATGAAGCGGAACGGTTTTACCGCAGATCGGCCGAAGCCGCGCGCGATGTCTCGATCCGCAAGCTTCTCACCGAACTGGCCGAGATCGAATCCGAGCACGAAAACCTCGCCCACAAGCTCGGCGAAACCATTCTGACCAAGGACACGCGCGCCAAGGAGGACGAAACCCAACGCCGCATGTTCGTGCTGCAATATATCCAGCCCGGGCTCGCCGGGTTGATGGATGGTTCGGTCTCGACCCTGGCGCCGTTGTTTGCGGCGGCCTTCGCCACTCACAACACCTGGGAAACCTTCCTGGTCGGGCTTGCAGCATCGGTGGGCGCCGGCATTTCCATGGCGTTTGCCGAAGCGCTATCCGATGACGGCTCGTTGACCGGCCGCGGCACACCCTGGATCAGAGGCAGCATCAGCGGGGTGATGACCGCGATCGGAGGGCTGGGCCACACCCTGCCCTATCTCATTCCGGATTTCTGGACGGCCACCATTCTGGCCTTTGCGGTGGTGATCGTCGAGCTTGCAGTCATTTCGTGGATACGCCACCGGTACATGGACACGCCTTTGCTGTCGGCGGCGTTTCAGGTCATGGTCGGCGGCGCACTGGTCTTCGCGGCTGGGATATTGATCGGCAGTTCTTGATGTTCACACTGGCGCATGTTTCCGACGTTCATCTCGCGCCGCTGCCAACACCCCGTCCATCGGAACTGCTTTCCAAACGCGGCCTGGGCTATCTCAACTGGCTGCGCAAACGCCGCGCGATCCATCGCGCCGACATGCTGGCGGCGCTGGTGGCCGATCTCAAAACCCGCGCGCCGGATCACATCGCGGTAACCGGCGATCTCGTGAATCTGTCGCTGCCAAGCGAGTTCGTACGGGCGCGCGATTGGCTGCGTGCCCTGGGCATGCCCCACGATGTCACGTTCGTGCCCGGCAACCACGACTCCTACGTAAGCCAAGCGAAGACATTCGCTGAGCAACATTGGGGCGCGTTTATGCAGGGCGACGACGGCGAAAATTTCCCGTTCGTTAGAAGGCGCGGGCCGGTGGCGCTGATCGGGCTCTCGACATCGCTGCCGACGCTGCCACTCGCCGCGACCGGCAAGCTGCACGGCGAGCAACTCGGGCGCCTTGGCGCGCTGTTGGATGGACTGAAGCGCGAGCAGGCGTTCCGCGTCGTACTGATTCATCACCCGCCGATCGCTGGCGCGAACTTTTTCCGCAGGCTGACCAATGCCGAAGCGTGCCGCGCGGTGCTGCACGAACATGGCGCGGAGCTCGTGCTGCACGGCCACCATCACGAAGCATCGCTGCATTGGCTGCCGGGTACGCAAGATCGCATTCCGGTAATCGGCGTGCCGTCGGCGTCAGGCGCGCCGGGGCGCCACGAAGACCCTTCCGGATACAATCTCTATGAAATCGAGGGCGCGGCGGGTGCCTGGTGCTGCACGATGAT
>Ga0310810_10002498_pt1 | contig 19788 bp, 17 predicted proteins | sample NCmetagenome_FD_207641 | JGI IMG/M metagenome (GOLD analysis project Ga0310810, IMG submission 207641) | Soil microbial communities from experimental microcosm in Duke University, North Carolina, United States - NC | ecosystem: Engineered > Artificial ecosystem > Soil microcosm > Unclassified ...
CGGTGAGAATTTTGCGGTCCTTCTCAGCGAGGCCTGCCCAAGTCTTCTCGTTCACGGCGATCAGGCGCGGGGAGAGAACGTGCGCCGTGAGCACGAGGTTCTTCTGCACTTCGTAGAATTTCGCGCTCTGGATCGTCGGAAGCGGATTTTCCTGCCCGTCGACCGCGCCCTGGCTGAGCGCAAGATAAAGCTCGCCGAAATTCAGCGGCGTCGGGCGCGCTCCCCACGCTTCCGCCATCGCGCGGAACGTGTCGACCTCCGGAATGCGCAGCTTGAACCCCTTCATGTCATCGGCGCTGCGCACCATCTTCGAGCCGGTGGTGAGATGGCGCTTGCCGTAATAGGTCGCGCCGATCACGCGCATGCCGCGCTTCTCGATCAAGAGCTTGTTGAAGTCGTCGATCAGCGGCGACGATAGCGCGCGCCGCATGTGCGGCTGGTCGCGCCAGAGATATGGCCCCTCCAGGATAGAGAACTGCGGGATGAACTGGCCGTATTGCGCGGCACCCTCATCGACCAGTTGAAGCGCACCCGACGACAACGCCTCGATGACGTCGCGCGACTGCCCAAGCTGGCCACCCGGAAAGGTCTGTACCTCGAGGCCGCCGCCCGTTTTTTCGGCGACCTCTTTGGCAACACGCTCCATCATGATCGCTTGCGGGTGGTTGGGCGCCATGACGGACGCCCAGCGCAGCGTAACTGCCGCACCGGCATGCCGTGGCATAAAGGCTGCGCCCGCAATCGCGGCGCCGACGAAAGTTCTACGGTTCGGATGATTGACCATGATGACCGTCCCGGGCAGGTGAGATCGCGAGGCTAGGCCAACCGGCGCGTGGCGACTAGGTGTCTGGCTGGAACGAGGAGAATCGGCGAAGCCGGACGCATGCCCCTCCACCCCGCCTACGCCCAGGTCTCCGCCCTGCTGACCGCGGTCTTCATCCTGATCGCCGGGAACGGCCTGTCCAACACGCTGATCCCGCTCAGCGCGACCGCGGTCCACTTTCCGCCGCTCTCGATCGGCGTGATCGCGTCGGCCTATTTCGCCGGGATGTTCGTCGGCTGCATCGCGGCACCACGCATCATCGCGCGTGCCGGTCATATCCGGGCGTTCTCGGCGTTTGTGGCGATCGCGACCGTCACCAGCCTGATGCACCCGATCTTCGTCGATCCCGCGGCCTGGGCCGCGATCCGCGCCGTGACCGGCTTCTGCTTTGCCGGCCTCTACGCGGCGATCGAAAGCTGGATGCACGACAAGGCCGAGAACGTGGTGCGCGGACGCGTGCTTGCGATCTACCAGATCGTCCATTACGCCGGCAGCGCGACCGGCCAGCAGATCATCCGGTTCATCAATCCATCGTCCTTCGTACCATTCTCGATCGTGGCGAGCGCGCTCGCGTTGTCCGTGCTGCCGCTCGCGCAGACCCGCACCGACCCGCCCGAGCCGCCGCCGACCCCGCAGTTGCGGCTCGCGTGGCTGTTCCGCATTTCGCCGGTCGGCATCGCGGGCGCGCTCGTCTCCGGCATCGCCAACGGGACGTTCTGGTCGCTCGCGCCGGTGTTTGCCGAGCGCAGCGGGCTCGGCGCGGGGGGCGTTGCGAGCTTCATGACCGCCGCGATCTTCGGCGGCGCGCTGGTGCAATGGCCGGTCGGGCGGCTCGCCGATCATCGCGACCGGCGGCACATCATGCTGGTCGCCATTGCGGTCGCGGTCGCCGCGCAGCTCGCGCTCGTGTGGTTTGCGAAAAGCGATGCATGGGTGCTGATCGCTCTCGCCGCGGCCGTCGGCGCATCCGCGCTGGTCCTCTATCCGCTATCGTCATCTCATACCCAGGATCTCGGCGGGCGCGAGAATGCCGTCGAAGTATCGAGCGGGCTCTTACTCGCCTACACGATCGGCGCGATCGTCGGGCCGACCACCGCCGCCTGGTTGATGGGCTGGATCGGGCCACAGGCGCTGTTCTTGCACAACGCCACGATCCACATCGTGTTCGTGATCTTCATCGTATGGCGGCTGTGGCAGCGGCCGCCCAAACACGAGCCGGACGTCTGACGACTATTCCGCCGCCTGGCGCGTGTGGCGCTCGGTCACGGTGCGCATCGTGACCAGTTCTTCGGCGAGCGTCGGGTGAACCGCCATCGTGGCGTCGAAGTCAGCTTTCGTCGCACCCATCTTGATGGCGATGCCAAGCACCTGGATCATCTCGCCCGCATCGGGCCCGACGATGTGGCAGCCAAGAACGCGATCGCTCGCGCCATCGACGATGAGCTTCATCAGCATGCGCGCCTCGCCGCCGAGAAACGCGGTCTTCATCGTACGGAAGGTGGTCTTGTAGATATCGACCTTGGGGAAATCCTCGCGGGCCTGCATCTCCGTCAGACCGATCACGCCGATTTCCGGCTCCGAAAATACCGCCGTCGGTACGTTCACATGGTCTGCCGTGGTCGGCCGATTGCCGAACAGGGTGTCGGCGAAGGCATGTCCCTCGCGGATCGCGACCGGGGTCAGCGCAATCCGGTCGGTGACGTCGCCGACTGCATAGATGTGCGGCACGGAGGTGCGCGAGAACCGATCGACCTCGATCGCCCCCTTGTCGTTGACACGCACACCAGCAGCGTCGAGGCCAAGCCCCTTGATATTGGGGCGCCGGCCGGTCGCGAACATCACCTTGTCGACAATGATGTCCTCGTGATCGGACAGCACCACGCAGAGGCCGTGGTCCACTTTCTCGACCTCCTCGACGATGCGCTTGCAGATCACTTTGATGCCGCGGCGCTCCATCTCGGTGCGCAGATGCGTGCGCACGTCGTCATCGAAGCCGCGCAAGATATTCTCGCCGCGGTAGACCAGCGTGACCTCGGACCCAAGCCCGGCGAAGATACAGGCGAACTCGACCGCGATGTAACCGCCACCCTGGATCAGGATGCGCTTCGGCAGTTCGGTGAGGTGAAACGCCTCGTTCGACGAGATGACGTGCTCGATGCCGGCGATGCCGGTACCCATGCCGGGCCAGGCGCCCGTCGCGATCAGGATATGCTTCGCGCGGATACGGCGGTCGTCCGCCGCGAGCCGAACCGTGTGGGCGTCTTCCAGAACGGCGCGCGACTTGAAGATCGTCACATTCGAGCGCGTGAGGTTTGCCGTGTAGGCCGCTTCGAGCCGCGCGATCTCCTTGTCCTTGTTCGCGATCAGCGTCGACCAGTCGAACGACGTGCCCTCCACCGTCCAGCCGAAGCCGGCCGCCTCCTCGAATTCATGGGAAAACCGCGACGCGTAGACCAGGAGCTTCTTCGGCACGCAGCCGCGAATCACACAAGTGCCGCCGAGGCGATACTCCTCTGCGAGCATGACGCGCGCCCCATAGCCGGCCGCGATCCGCGCGGCGCGTACGCCGCCGGACCCCCCGCCGACGACAAAAAGATCGGTATCGAAGTCAACCATGGCCGCGCGGCCCGGTCAGAGATTATGGCCCTTCTTCTTCATCTCGGCGCGGAAGCGGTTCATCACTTCCTCGCTGACCTTCTGGCCCCACTGCTGCACGTACTCGAATGTCGCATCGAGCACCTGCGGCTCAACATTCGTCATCTTCTTGCCGAGCGGCGATTTGTAGAAGGCGAGCATGTCCTTGAGCTCCTGCTCGCTGAAGCGGTCGGCGTATAGCTTGGCGGCATAAGCCATCAACTCGTTGCGCCGCGACGCAAATTCGCCGCGCAGCTGGAGGGCCACATCATTCAGGTCTTTCGCGAGTTGCGGATTGGTCTGCAGCAAGGCGGCCTTGGTCTGCTCGACGACGCTAACGATCACCGGATCGAACATCGCGGTGCCGCCCTTGGTTTCGACCAGCTCGCGCGCAGTCGCGATGGCGGTAGCCGACGGGGCGGGCTGCGCCAGCGCGGCACCGCCGAGGACGCTTGCCGCGAGCAGGAGCGCGGCGGCGAGACGAAGATGTTTCATGGATCGATCCTTTCCTTCTTCCGTCAGGGCCGTTCGACGACGCGCCGGCCCTCAGGTCCGGCAATCACCGCGGCATGGGCGAGCCCGATGAAAAGCCCGTGTTCGACGACCCCCGGAATTGCTGCCAGTCGTTCGGCGAGCGCGCGCGGATCGGCGATCCGCTGCAACGCGGCATCCAGAATGAAATGGCCACCGTCCGTGACAAAAGCATGGCCGGCTTTGTCCTTGCGCAGTGAGATAGGGCCCGGACAGCCCGCCGCAATGCTCGCGGTTTCAACGGCGCGTTTCGTCGCGGCAAGGCCGAACGGCACGACCTCGATCGGAAGCGGAAACTGGCCGAGCATCGCGACCCATTTGGAATCGTCGGCGATCACCACCATCCGCGCCGAGGCGGAGGCGACGATCTTTTCGCGCAGCAGCGCGCCGCCGCCCCCTTTGATCAGTGTCAGGTCGGGAGAAATCTCGTCTGCCCCGTCGATGGTCAGATCGAGCTCGGGGGTTTCGTCGAGGGTTGTGAGTGGAATGCCGCATTGATCGGCCTGGATCCGGGTCGCCTCGGAGGTCGGCACCGCGACGATGTCGAGGCCTGCCCGCACCCGCTCGCCGAGCATTTCGACAAACGGCCGCGCGGTCGAGCCCGTGCCGAGCCCGACGCGCATGCCGCCCTTCACGAAATCCAGCGCGCCGGCGGCGGCCTCGCGCTTATAGGTCTCGGCATTCATCGAAAAAGGGCAACTCGCAAAGTGGATGCATGCCCTTAGCGGGCACTGCCTGCGGCGGCAAGTCCTTGAAAGATGTGGGGTGCCGCAGCTCACGCCTTGCCTCGCCGCCCTGCCCCGCGCTAGCGCTGCGCCATGGCCGCACCGACCATCGTGTTCGATCTCGACGGGACCTTGATCGACACCGCCCCCGATCTGATCGACACGCTCAACGCGATCCTGTCGCGCCACGGCGTCGCGGCGGTCGCGTTCGAGGAAGCGCGCACCATGATCGGCGCCGGCGTGAAGCCGCTGTTGCAGCGCGCGCTCGCCGCGAGGGGGAAGGAATTCCAGTCCGAGGAGATCGAGCGGCTCTATAATGAGTACCTGACGATCTACGCCGAGCAGATCGCCGACCGCTCACGGCCCTTTCCGGGGCTTGAACCTGCGCTCGACACGCTCGCCGGATACGGCTGCAGTCTCGCCGTCTGCACCAACAAGCTCGAGTGGCTGTCGGTGAAGCTTCTGAAGCAGCTCAAGCTCGCGCCGCGCTTCGCGGCGATCTGCGGGCAGGACACGTTCACGATGCGCAAGCCCGATCCGGACATGCTGCGGCTCACCATTGCGCGGGCGGGAGGCGACACCGGGCATGCGGTGATGATCGGCGACTCGATGACCGATGTGGCGACAGCGCGCGCGGCCGGCGTGCCGGTCATCGCAGTCGACTTCGGCTACACCGATACGCCGCCATCGGAGCTGGGCGCGGACCGGCTGATCGGGCATTTCGACGAGCTCCCCGCAGCGGTGATGGAGCTTGTCTCCGTCCGATCCTGATTTCCGGCGCGCGCTTTAAGTTTGCGTTAACCAACGGGTAAGTCTTTACCTTGATAACCGCGGCTGGCGCGAAAATGCGCGCTTCGCTCCCGCGGCGGTCAATTCGATGCTCCCGAAAATCCTGGATGTTTTTGCCCGCCGCGAGGTTGCTGCCCTGCCGGAGGCGGAAGCGCCGCCTGCCGTTCCGGACATCGCGATCGACGAGTCGACCACCCGGCTTGCCGCGATCCGCGAGACCATCGACCTGATCGAGACCGACCTCGCGGCGATGATCCGCGACGTGCATCGCGCCGCTGATGCGGTGCGCGGCGGAACGCGCGAGACATCCGAGGTTCTCGCCAGCATCCGCGGGCAGAGCGAGCAGCTTGCCGCGCTGACCGGCCAGGCGACCGACAACGCCACTCACCTTGCGGGCGCGACCGAGGAGTTCGCCCAGTCTTCCGGCGAGATCGGCCGTCAGGTACGCGAGGCGGGCACGCTCAGCGAGGATGCCGGCCATGCGGCGGCGGCCGCCGGAAAAAGCCTCGACGGGCTCAAGGCCTCGTCGGCGGAAATCGGCAACGTGGTCAGCCTCATCTCGGCGATCGCCAAGCAGACCAACCTGCTCGCCCTCAATGCCACGATCGAAGCGGTGCGCGCGGGCGACGCCGGACGCGGCTTCGCGGTGGTGGCAAACGAGGTGAAGGCGCTCTCCAGCGCCACCCAGAATGCGACCGAGGAGATCAAGCGCAAGATCGATCAGCTGCAGCGCGATGCGCAGGAATCGATCGCGGCGGTCAACCGTATCATGACGGCGATCGCGGCGGTCCGCCCCGTGTTCGCAGCGGTCGCAAGCGCCATCGAGGAGCAGATCGCGACGACCGGAGAGCTGTCGCGCAGCGCGGCGGACTCCTCGCGCTTCGTCGAATCCGTGTCCGGGAGCGCGGCCGAGATCAAGCGCGCCTCGGCGCGTGCCGAGCAGAACGGCCGCGCCATCGATCGCTCGGGCGCCGATGCGGCCGCCCTCGCCGCCAAGCTGCAGACCCGCTTCGTGACCTTCCTGCGCCAGACCGAAATCGGCGACCGCCGCCGCCACGACCGGCTGCCGTGCGAGCTGCCCGTGGTGCTCCGCCAGGGTAGCCGCGAGATCACGGGACAGGCCGCAGACCTGTCCGAAGGCGGGATGCTGGTGCGCAATGCCGAAGGCGAGAAACTTTCGACTGGCGCATCGGTGGACATCGATCTCACCGGGATCGGGCACGGGCGTGCGCGTATCGTCGGGCGTTCATCGCTCGGGCTGCACGTCGAATTCGACGGACTCGAAGCCGCAGCCGAGAGCGCGCTGCATGAGCGCCTCGCCGCGATCCGGTCGGAAAACCAGGAATTCGTCGATCGTGCGGTCGATGCAGCCGCGACCGCCGCGACGACGCTCGAGCAAGCGGTCCGCAACGGCAAGCTGACGCGCGAGGCACTGTTCGACACCGAATACGAGCCAATCGAGGCAACGAACCCGCAGCAATTCCGCACGCGTTCGCTCGATGTGCTCGACAGTCTGCTCCCGGCGATTCAAGAGGCACTGCTTGCAAGCGACAAGCGCATGGTTTTCTGCGCCGCGGTCGACCGCAACGGCTATCTGCCGGTGCACAACAGGATCTATTCCAAGCCGCAAAAGCCGGACGATGTCGCGTGGAACACGGCAAACTGCCGCAACCGTCGCATCTTCGACGACCGTGCCGGCCTCTGCGCGGCACGCAACGTGCGGCCGCACTTGATCCAGAGCTATCCGCGCGACATGGGAAACGGCGTCATCATCATGATGCGCGAGATCGACGCGCCGGTGCGCGTGTTCGGAAAGCATTGGGGCGGTTTCCGGACGGCCTATAAGTTATGAAAACGCAATAGGTTATGGCGGCACGTTCCGATCCCACCAAAGCGCCCGAAGCCGGGTTCTGGTTGCACGCCGGTTGCCCGCCCCTTATGGTTCAGCCGCGGGGGTACGGGGACGGAAATTCGATGACAGCGTTAGTACGCGTGTTCGCCGTCGCGAGCGCTTTGCTCGCCGCCGGTTGCAGCTCGTGGACGCCGAGCTGGGTGCCGAGTAGCCTAACCAGCGGCCCCAACGTTTCGCTCACGATTGAGTCCGACCCACCCGGCGCCGACGCTCGCACATCGCTTGGGCCGGCTTGCCGCACCCCCTGCATGATCCCGGTCCCGGCCGACCGCAGCTTCACCGTGAGCTATACGCTGAACGGTTACCTGCCGCAGGCGATCCAGGTTACACCGCGCACCGTCACCGACAACGTGGTGGACATGGCGGGCGGTTCCGCTGATACCTTCGGCACGACGATGCAGGTGGAAGTAACGCCCAACCCGGTCTATGCGCAGCTTCAGCCCGCCCCACCGCCCGCCCCGACCAGAAAGGGCAAGGGACGCGCCAAGCCGAAGCCGCCGCCTCCGCCGCAATGATCTGGGCGACGGCCGCGCCGTTTGTTGGGCTTGGTTGACACCGATCGGCGCCGCCCCTTAAACGGTCGGCCTCCGGTCATTATCGGGCGCTTAGCTCAGCGGGAGAGCGTTCCCTTCACACGGGAGAGGTCATAGGTTCAATCCCTATAGCGCCCACCATTCCGCAGCATTTCCGAGTTTCGACCCATTCCCGGGCCGTCTGCTGACGGGAACGGTTGCTCCCCTGCAACAGGTCGCTGGAAGCGTGCGGTCTGCGGCCACAAACGGGGTTGCGGCTCCGGGCAAATCATGGCCTTTCTGACGGCGCACGGGGTCGCTCCGCCGCTGGGGCAGCGGAACCGATCCGATTGAAACAACGAGGATTTTGGATGTACGGCCGTATCGCCGCTGCTGTCTCACTGGTGTGCGCCCTGCTCGGATCGAGCTTGCCGGCGCAAGCGCAGCCTATGCCTACGTATGACCCGGATGGCCGGTATTCGGGCGGGCAGACGACCGGTCGACGCTACGAGCTGTTCGGCGGCATGTCGTATGTCGGCGCGATCAAGCGTCAGACGGTCTCGGCCCCCGGGAACTATGCTCCCGGCACGATCATCGTGAACACGACCGAGCGCCGGCTCTACCTCATCCAGGAGAACGGCACCGCGCTGAAATACGGCATTGGCGTCGGCCGTGTCGGCTTCACCTGGGCCGGCGTCACTTCGGTCGTCGCCAAGAAGGAATGGCCGGACTGGACCCCGCCGTCGCAGATGCTCAGGCGGCGGCCCGACCTGCCGCGCTTCATGAAGGGCGGGCCGGAAAACCCTCTCGGTGCGCGCGCGATGTATCTCGGCGCCTCGCTCTACCGCATCCACGGCTCGAACGAGCCGGAGACCATCGGTCAGGCGGTATCGTCGGGCTGCTTCCGCCTGATGAATGACGACGTGATCGATCTCTACAGCCGCGTGAAGATCGGCGCGAAGGTCATCGTGCTGCGTTAGGCTTCTCGCGGCTCATGCCCTTTGCGGCAAGCTCGTCGAGATAGTCCTGCCAATAGGCTTTCTGGTTGCGGCCAAGCTCGGCGAGATAATCCCAACTGTAGATGCCGGTCGAGTGCAGGTCGTCGAAGACGAGACGCACCGCGTAATTGCCAACCGGATTGACCTCCAGGATCATCACATTGCGTTTGCCGGGCACGGTCTTGCGCTCGTCCGGCGAATGGCCCTGCACCTCGGCGCTTGGGCTCTTCACGCGCAGATATTCGGCGGGCAGCGCAAAGCCTTGACCGTCATCGAACGCGACAGTGAGCGTCTTTCGGTCCTTGGCAAGGCGCAGTTCGGTCGGCCAGCTCACGCTTTCCATCCTTCCAAAGCCGCCCTATATCATATTGAATAATCGGCCAAACGCGCTTTGCGCGATGGGAACCCATGGGCTTTGAACGCGCCGCGACCATCAAACCGGCCCCGCTGATCGATCCGTTCCAGCGGGCGATCACCTATCTGCGCGTCTCGGTTACCGATCGCTGCGATTTCCGCTGCGTCTACTGCATGTCGGAGAACATGACGTTCCTGCCGAAGCCGGACCTGCTCACGCTGGAGGAACTGGACCGGCTGTGCAGCGCATTCGTGACCCGCGGGGTGCGCAAGCTGCGGCTCACCGGCGGTGAGCCGCTGGTGCGCCGCGGCATCATGACGCTTGTGCGTTCGCTGGCGCGCCATCTCGGCGATGGGCTCGACGAACTGACACTGACCACCAACGGGTCGCAACTTCCCAAATACGCGCGCGAGCTTGCCGACTGCGGCGTCAAGCGCATCAACGTGTCACTCGACACGCTCGATGCCCGAAAATTCCGCGAGATCACGCGCTGGGGCGAGATCGACAAGGTGCTCGCCGGCATCGACGCCGCACAGCAAGCCGGGCTCGCGGTGAAGATCAACGCGGTCGCGCTCAAGGGCGTGAACGAGGACGAGCTTCCCGACCTCCTCGCATGGTCGCACGGGCGCGGCATGGATCTGACCATCATCGAGGTGATGCCGCTCGGCGACATCGAGCCGAGCCGGCTCGATCAGTATCTGCCGCTCTCGATGGTTCGCGCTCGGCTTTCCGAGCGCTACACGCTGGAGGACATCGACTATCGCACCGGCGGCCCGGCGCGTTACGCGCGGGTCGCCGAGACCGGCGGGCGGCTCGGCTTCATCACGCCGCTCACTCATAACTTCTGCGAATCCTGCAATCGGGTGCGGCTGACCTGCACGGGCACGCTTTACATGTGTCTCGGCCAGGAGGATGCGGCCGATCTGCGCGCGCCCCTGCGCTCCTCGGAGAGCAATGACTTTCTTCATTCCGCGATCGACGCGGCGATCCTGCGCAAGCCCAAGGGTCATGACTTCGTGATAGATCGCCGCAGGCATTCCCCCGCCGTCAAGCGCCACATGAGCGTAACCGGCGGCTGATCCGTCCATTCGCGAGCCGCACAGCGGTCATTCGCCGCGCATCCTCGACGGGCCGCGCGCACGCGTGCTAGCCCCGGCAGATCAGGGGCGGTCTTCGCCATTTCATTGGGGTCTTTCCGGTGCCGTCAGCGCGCGCCAATCGACGCGGCATGCTCGCATTGATGGGCGCAATGGCGGCGTTCGCCATCAACGACATGGTGCTGAAGCTCACCGCGCAGCGCTATCCGCTTGGCGAAGTCATCACCGTGCGCGGCACCATGGCGACGCTTCTGGTCGGCTCCTTCGTGATCGGGCTTGGCTACATCTCCGCGCTGCGCGGCATCTTCAGCAAGCTCGTGCTCGGCCGGACCCTCTGCGACGGCATGGCGATGGTCCTGTTCACGACCGCCCTCATCCACATGCCGCTGGCGGAGCTCTCCGCGATCAACCTCGTCTCCCCGCTGCTCATCACGGCGGCCGCAGTGATCTTTTTCGCCGAGGAGGTCGGCTGGCGGCGCTGGCTTGCGATCATCGTTGGATTTTGCGGCACGATCCTGATCATCAAGCCAACCCCGAGCGCCTTCAATGCCTGGGCGCTGCTCGGCGTCGCGACCGCCTGCGTCGGAGTGGCGCGCGACATGATCACGCGCAAGCTCGATCCGGGTATTCCGAGCGTCGTGATCTCGTTCATGGCGGCGCTCGGCTCGATGCTGATCGGGCCGATCATGGGATTGTTCGAAGACTGGCGCCCGATGGCGCTTGCTGACGTCGGGATGTTGGCGATTTCGGCAACCTTTGTGGCCAGCGGCCATTTCATGGTCGTCGTGGCATTCCGCGGCGGTGTCGATGTCGCGGCGATCGCACCGTTTCGGTACACGCTGCTGATCTGGGCCGGCTTGTGCGGCTACTTCGCCTTCGGCGAGGTGCCGGACCGCTATGCGACCATGGGTTCTCTGCTCATTGTCGGCAGCGGCCTCTACGCGTTGCACCGCGAAGTGGTGCGGCGGCGCGCCGTTGCGGCAGTCGTGCCGCCGGGAGAGCCGGGCTCCTAGGCTGCGGCTCCGCCGCGCCATTCCTCGCCTCTGGAGCAAGATTCGGTTGACGGCGCCCGCGCGATTGAGGCTAAGCTGGGACAATCCGGCGCCAAGACCGGCCATAAATCGGGACAACCAGCGGGGTGGGCCAAGCCGGGCGCCGGCCCAGAGGGGAAGAGCAACGTGGGTGTGCTCCTGGGTGTGAGCCGCGTCATCGACGCGATCAATTTCCGCATCGGCAAAATTATCGCCTGGCTGATCCTGGCAGCGGTGCTCGTCTCGGCCGTCAATGCGATCGTCCGCAAGGTGTTCGACACCTCGTCGAACTCGTGGCTCGAATTGCAGTGGGTGTTGTTCGGCGCGGTCTTCCTGATCGTTGCGTCATGGACCTTGCTCGACAACGAGCACATCCGCATCGACATCGTGAACAGCCTGCTTTCGCAGCGCACGCGAAATATCATCGATGTCATCGGCCACACGTTTTTCCTGCTGCCGCTGACGATCATCATGATCATCACGTCCTATCCGTTCGTGGCGAAATCCGTTCTGCTCAACGAGCAATCGATGAATGCCGGCGGGCTTCCGCAATGGCCCGCAAAGATGCTCGTCTTGATCGGCTTCACTCTCCTGTTTTTTCAAGCCATCTCCGAACTGATCAAGCGGGTCGCCGTGATGATGGGCCGCATTCCCGACCCTTATCACGGACCTGGCGGACTGAAGGCCGCCGCCGAAGCCGAGGTAGCGCGTCTGCTCGCAGAAACGCCGGCCGCCGAAGAACAAACCAAGTTGCCTCACTGACCCCGAATCTTTTGGAGTAATCGACGATGGTGGGGCTGCTGATCCATTACATGGCGCCGATCATGTTCGCGGCGCTCGTCGTGTTCCTGCTGCTCGGATACCCGGTGGCTTTCTCGCTCGGCGCCGTCGGCCTGATCTTCGGCTTCATCGGCATCGAAGTCGGACTGTTCCGCCCCGACTTCCTGCAGGCCCTGCCCGAACGCATCTACGGAATCATGAACAACGACGTGTTGTTGGCGATTCCGTTCTTCACTTTCATGGGGCTGATACTGGAAAGATCGGGCATGGCTGAAGACCTGCTCGATACCATCGGGCAGCTCTTCGGCACGATCCGCGGTGGGCTTGCCTATGCGGTGGTTTTCGTCGGGGCCCTGCTGGCGGCGACGACCGGCGTGGTCGCGGCGTCGGTGATTTCGATGGGGCTGATCTCACTGCCGATCATGCTGCGCTACGGTTACGACCGGCGCGTCGCATCGGGCGTCATCGCGGCCTCTGGAACGCTCGCGCAGATCATCCCGCCGTCGCTCGTCCTGATCGTCATGGCCGACCAGCTCGGCCGCTCGGTCGGCGACATGTACGAGGGCGCGTTCCTGCCGGGCCTCGCCCTTGCCCTGATGTATGCGGGCTACGTGTTCGTGGTCAGCCTGATCTACCCCAACGCGGCGCCCGGGCTTCCGCTCAAGGACATCGGCTACCGCGAGCCGGATGGCGCGCGCGGCGTCTGGCAGCTTGGTGTGCTGGTCGTGTTCGCGGGCCTCGTGTCCTACTACCTGATGCGCGGCACGAATGTGCGCGCTGGCGCTGACTTCGTCGTGCTCTGCATGTCGCTCGGCGTGGTCATTTCGTTCTTCTGTTCGATCTTCAACCGTATCTTCGGGGCGCGCCATTTCTACGCGATTGCGATCCTGTTCGCGGTATTCGCCGGCGCCTGGTACTGGCTCGACACGCACGATCATGAGAACTGGGCGATCCTGCTCGCCGCCCTTGCAGCCGGCACCTTCTATTCGCTGATTGCAGCCCTGATCGAGAGGGCAATCGGTTTCCGCCTCATCTCGGCGATGGCCGAGCAGACAACCTTCGTGATGGTGCCGCCGCTCGCCCTCATCTTCCTGGTGCTGGGTACGATCTTCATCGGCGTCGCGACGCCGACCGAAGGAGGCGCCATGGGCGCATCGGGCGCGCTGCTGCTCGCGCTGATGAAGCGGCGGCTCACCTTCGACCTGACGCGCCAGGCGGTCGAGTCGACCGCCAAGCTCTCCGCGTTCGTCGTGTTCATTCTGGTCGGCGCGCGCGTGTTCTCGCTCACGTTCTATGGCGTGGACGGACACAGGTGGGTCGAGGAAATGCTGGTGTCGCTGCCGGGCGGCCAGATCGGCTTCCTTGTGTTCGTCAACGTATTCGTTTTCTTCCTGGCGTTCTTCCTCGACTTCTTCGAGATCGCGTTCATCGTGATCCCGCTGCTCGGCCCCGCCGCGGAGCGGATCGGCATCGACCTGATCTGGTTCGGCGTCATGCTCGGCGTGAACATGCAAACCTCGTTCATGCATCCGCCGTTCGGGTTTGCGCTGTTCTATCTGCGCTCCGTCGCGCCGCGCGAGAAGTATGTCGATCGGGTCTCCGGCAAGCTCACCGAGGGCGTCACAACGGGGCAAATCTATTGGGGCGCCGTGCCGTTCGTGCTGATCCAGTGCATTGGCGTCGCACTGGTGATCGCCTTCCCCGCGCTGGTCATGCACTACAAGGGCGCCGGCACGGGCATTGACCCGTCCAAGGTCAAGATCGAGATCGAGGCGCCGGCGGACCTTCCTCCGCTCGACTTCGGACAGCCCCCGGCCAAGCAATAAAAAAGCCCCGGAGCATTGCTCCGGGGCCTTCCATCTGGTTCGGCGCTGCGGCTCAGGTTCGCGTGCGCATGCGCATCATGAATGCGTCGAAGCCGAGCTCGGCCACCTGATTCCAGGCGGTGGAGTCGCCGCGGAATGCAAGCATGCTGTCGTAGAGCTTCTTGAACATCGGATTTTCTTTGCTGATCTCGGCGTACAGTTCTTGGGCGGCCTTGTAGCAGGCCTCAAGCACGGGCTGCGGGAATGCACGCAAGATCGCTCCCTGCGCGAGTAACTTCTTCAAGCCAACCGGATTAAGGTAGTCGTACTTGCCGACCACCCAGCCCCATGCCTCGCCGGACGCAACCTCGATCACCGACTTGTAAGCCGCGGGAAGATCGTTCCACTTCTGCATATTGATCATGTTGTGGCCTTGGCCGCAGCCTTCCCACCAGCCGGGATAGTAGTAGTTCTGCGCCACCTTCACGAAGCCGAGCTTCTCGTCGTCATACGGCCCGACCCATTCGGCCGCGTCGATCGTGCCCTTCTCCAGCGCCGGGTAGATGTCGCCCGCGGCAAGCTGCTGCGGCACGACGCCAACGCGCGAAATGACCTTGCCGCCGACGCTGCCGCCGATGCGCATCTTCAGGCCCTTCATGTCGTCGAGACTCTTGATCTCCTTGCGGAAGAAACCGCCCATCTGCGCACCGGTATTTCCCGCTGCAAAGCCGATGATGTTGAATTTGGCCAACAGCTCGTTCATCAGCGCCTCGCCTTCACCGAAGCGCAGCCAGGCGTTCATCTGACGGGTGTTGAGGCCGAAGGGGAGCGCGGTGCCAAACGTGAGGGCCAGATCCTTGCCGGCGTAGTAGTAGCAGGCCGTGTTGCCGATCTCGACGGTACCGTTCTGCACCGCGTCGAGCACCTGCAGGCCAGGCACGATTTCGCCCGCGGCGAAGACCTGGATCTGGAATTTGTTGTCCGTCATTTCGGCGACCCGCTTGCCGAAATATTCGCAGCCGCCAAAGAGCGTATCGAGCGACTTCGGCCAACTCGTCGCCATGCGCCATTTTGTCTCCGGCATGGATTGCGCGATCGCCGGCGCAGCGACGGCGGTCGAAGCGGCGAGCCCAACGCCTGCGGACTTCAGGAATTCACGTCGTTTCATAAGCGTTTCCCCTGATTTCTGGTCGACCTGACGCCGACGTGACGGGAAAGCTTGTTGAGGTCTTCTTGTTGGCCGTCACCGGCAGTCGACTGGCGCCGATCTTACGTGACAATTGCTCGGTGCAAAATGAAAAAACCCGGGGTCTTTCGATCCCGGGCTTTCGTTCAGGCCTGCTGATCAGGAGCGCGGGCGCGTCCGGATCTGGAAGGTATCGTAGGTGTATTCGGCGACCTGCCACCAGAGATACTCGTCGTTGCGGAAGGCCTGGATCGAGTCCCAGACCTTCTTGTAGTCAGCGTTGGCGGCCGAGGTCTCGGCATTCACCTCATTCGAGGCCTTGAGGCAGGCCTCCATCACCGCCTGCGGGAACGGGCGCAGTTGCGTGCCTGCAGCAACAAGCCGCTTGAGCGCCGCAGGATTGCGCGCGTCATAGCGCCCGGTCTGCTCGATGTTAATGGCGGTGGCCGCGGCCCTGAGGATCGACTGATAGTTCTTCGGCAGCTGATTCCACTTCTCCAGATTTATCTGGGTGTGGTTGGCGGTGCCGCCTTCCCACCAGCCGGGGTAATAGTAGTACTTGGCGACCTTATAGAAGCCGAGCTTCTCGTCGTCATACGGCCCGACCCACTCGGCCGCATCGATGGTGCCCTTCTCGAGCGCCGGATAAATGTCGCCGCCGGCGATCTGCTGCGGCACGAGGCCAAGCTTCTGCAGCGTCTTGCCGGCCCATCCGCCGATCCGCATCTTCAGGCCCTTGAAGTCATCGACGGTCTTGATCTCCTTCGAGAACCAGCCGCCCATCTGCGCACCGGTGTTGCCCATCACCAGATTGTAGGTGTTGAACTTCTTGCCGAACTCGTCGAGCAGCTTCTGGCCCTCGCCGTCGTAGTACCAGGCATTCTGCTGGCGCGTGTTCAGGCCGAACGGCGTGGCGCAGAACAGCGCCCAGGTCGGGTCCTTGCCGATGTAGTAGTAGGTCGCAGTGTGACCCATCTCGACGGTGCCGTTCTGCACCGCGTCGAGAGTTTGCAGGCCCGGCACGATCTCTCCCGCCGCGAAGGCCTGAATCTGGAATTTGCCGTCGGTTGCCTCGGACACATACTTGGCCAATGCCTCGCAAGAACCCCATAGCGTGTCGAGCGACTTCGGCCAGCTTGCCGTCAGGCGCCATTTGAGCTCCGGCATTGATTGCGCGATAGCGGGCGCGGCGACGGCCGATGCCGCGAGACCTAGCCCTGCCGATTTGAGAAATTGACGGCGCTTCATAGCATTTTCCCCTCTGGTCGAATTGTCCGTGCCACTGCGGACGCGGCTTCTAGGACCGCGCCCCACCCGTCAGAGCAACTTAGCCCAATAACCCGCTCACCGGAAACAAAAAAACCCCGGAGCCATATGCTCCGGGGTCGCACTTTCGTAGGGTTCTTAGACCCGCGTGCGATTGCGGATCAGGTAGGTGTCGTAGGTGTATTCGGCGACCTGCCACCACAAATACTGGTCGTTGCGGAAGGCGAGCGTCGATTCCCAGATTTTCTTGAAATCGGCATTGGCGGCCCCGACCTCGTTGTAGAGCTCGAGCGAGGCCTTGAGGCAGGCATCCATCACCGCCGGCGGGAACGGACGCAGTTGCGCGCCGGCCCCGACCAGCCGCTTCAGCGCCGCCGGGTTGGCGGCATCGTATTTTGCCTGCATCCATTCGTGCGCCGCCATGGAGGCGGTCCTCACGATGGATTTGTAGGTCGGCGTCAGCGCATTCCACTTATCGATGTTGATGAAGTTGTGCAGCATCGCGCCGCCTTCCCACCAGCCGGGGTAATAGTAGTACTGCGCGACCTTGTTGAAGCCGAGCTTCTCGTCGTCATAAGGGCCGACCCACTCGCAGGCATCGAGCGTGCCCTTCTCCAGCGCGGGATAGATGTCGCCGCCGGCAAGCTGCTGCGGCACGAGGCCGAGCTTGGTCAGCACGCGGCCGGCGAAACCACCGATACGCATCTTCAGGCCGCTGAAGTCCTCCGGTGTTTTGATCTCCTTGCGGAACCAGCCGCCCATTTGGCACCCGGTGTTTCCGCACGGAAGCCCAAAGATGTTCGCCTTCTTGTAAAACTCGTTCATCAGGTCGAGCCCGCCGCCGAAATACTGCCAAGCGTTCTGCATGCGGCTGTTGAGCCCGAACGGCACGGCGGTGCCGAACGCGTAGGTCGGGTCCTTGCCGACGTAATAGTAGGACGCGGTGTGGCACATCTCGACGGTGCCGTTAGTCACCGCGTCTGCGGCCTGCAGGCCGGGCACGATTTCGCCCGCCGCAAAAACCGAGATCTGGAATTTGTTGTCGGTCGCCTCGGCAACCGCCTTCGCAAACACCTCCGACGCGCCGTAGATCGTATCGAGCGACTTCGGAAAACTTGACGTAAGCCGCCATTTGGTTTCCGGCATCGATTGCGCAATCGCCGGGCTTGCGACAGCGGCAGCCGTGGCGCCGAGGCCGGCGGATTTCAGAAACTGACGACGCTTCATTCCCACGATTCCCTCATTGCAGTTCAACGTCTTCCCCTGCCGGGGGCGCTAGCATGATTTGGCGCCGCTTGAGAACGACGAGCCTGCGTCCCGATGTCGCGCGAATGGGGCGAAAGTGGGAGCGGAGCGCTAACGCACAGAATGCCTGTCTCGCGCTGCCGCAGGCCATGCCAGCAGGATCCCGGCAAGTGCGATGAACCAGGAGTATGGGCGCACCATCCAGATCGCGTGCAGGAGCGTGTGATTGAGAAAGACGACGCTCCACAGCGGCATCACCAGCGCGGAGCCCAGAAGGATGAGCCAACTCGTACGCATCACGGGATCGCGATCCCGCGCGCGGCGCACGAACAGCACGGCGCTGATCAGCACCGCCGCCCCCATGATCGCGATGCCGAGAATGGGCGAGCCGTAACCAATGACAAACGTGGCGTAGCCGAGCCGCGCCAGCATGTAGGCAAGTGCAAAGAACCAGTGACGTTCCAGCGTTGAAGGATCGATGCCGTGCGCCGAGAGCCAGGCGATCTCCTGCGGCGGCAGGCTTTGCATGAAGGTCGAGCCGACCCGCGCCGAGAGTGCGGTCTCGAAATCCGCAAGCACAGCCGGATCGACGAACAGCATCACCAGCACAAGCTTGATCGCGAGGGTGAGCACGATCGCGAGCACGAAGATGATCGTGCCATGAAAGGCCCGCCACAGCATTGCTTCGCGGTCCGGCGGGCCGTCGAGCGCCACGATACCGAGCAACAGCGCGAGACCGAATGGAATGCCGCCGGTGAGGAACTCGAAGACCGCGGTGGCCACGCCGAATAGCGCCACCGAAATCGCGAACCGCGATTCGTCGCGATGTGCGACGCCCGAGTGGTAGGCCCAGGCGAGGAAGGCCGCGAGCACGAGGTCCGACAGCCCGAACGAGAAGTAGATTCCGAACAACCACAGGCCATCGAACAGCAGCAGTGTTGCCGCAACGGCGGCGTACCCGCGCTCGCGCCAACCCGCGTTGCGCCGTCGCAGCGCGGGAATGAGCACCGCAAGCAACAGAGCCGCATTGGCCAGCAGCGTGATCCAGCCGAGCGCCTGCGGCGAGACAATAGCAAGCGCCAAAGCCGCGAACACGCGCTGACCGTGCAGATAGCGGTGGTAGAAGACGGCATGGGTGTCGGAGTGGTCGGGCCGCTCCAGCGCGGCGATCAATTGCAGGCAGGCGGGAATGGTGGGATCGCCGGCGCGCCCCGGCGGCTGAGTTTCCACGGGCGGAATGCGCGCCGAGATCGTCTCGGCAAGGCGGCTCGGATAGTGCTGAAGCAAAGCCGCCAGTATCAGACAGTCGTTCCCGCCAACTCGGGGGATCGCGCGGCCGGTCCAGGCGGCCCATGGCTGCTCGAGCGCATGCTCGGCATTCGCACGCGTCAGTTTGTCGGTGATGCTCTGCCGATCGACAAAGGTCGCCGCATAGGATGCGGCAAAGAACGCCGCGACGGAGATGAGTGCCGCCAGGAAAGCGCGGGCGTACAGTCCCGCCGAGCGGGATGCGACATTGCGCAGGACGGAAAACCGGTCGGAGCGAGACAAGAAAACACCTTTGCAGCCGCCATCCCTCAAGGCGGAGGCGGAGCGACAAGGCTAGCAGACCCGGCTCGACATTCGGAGAAGTAGCCTGCAGAGTTTTCCAGCCGATGATCGTGCCGCAATCCCAATCAGCTATGTCTGCAGCCGCGCGCTATGCCGCGTTCGGCGGCTGCCTCTTGTCGATCCTGGGATTCAAGACTCTTCTGATCGCGCGACTCGGAAGCCCAACGCCTTATTGGGATCAATGGATCGGCGAGGCGATCGGCGTCTATCTGCCCTACCTGTCTCACACATTGACATTCGATCACCTGGTCGCGTTCCACACCGAGCATCGCCTGCTGCTGACGCGTGCGGCGTGGCTCGCGCTGCTCATCCTGAACGGAACGTGGGACCCGCTGCTGCAGATGCTGATCGGGGCAGTGGTCCACGTCGCGGCGATCGGTTGTTTGCTCGGCGCACTCGGCCGGGTGCTCGACCTGAACCGCCTCATCCTCCTGCTCGGATTTGCAATGCTTTTCTGCGCGGTCCCTTTCGGGTGGGACAACACGCTC
>Ga0310810_10002499_pt1 | contig 19788 bp, 20 predicted proteins | sample NCmetagenome_FD_207641 | JGI IMG/M metagenome (GOLD analysis project Ga0310810, IMG submission 207641) | Soil microbial communities from experimental microcosm in Duke University, North Carolina, United States - NC | ecosystem: Engineered > Artificial ecosystem > Soil microcosm > Unclassified ...
AATCCTAGAGTAATTTTTCCAATTTGTCGACGCAGCCTCCGCCGCCTTGACACAACGCGTACCCGTCCATTACTTTCGCCGACGGAGGAACAATGAAATCAGCTTTGATCGCTATTTTGCTCGTTCACGCCCTCGCCGCCACGGCGAGCGCTCAGACTCTGGACCAACTCATCGCCGGCGCCAAGAACGAAGGCCGTCTCGTGCTTTACGCTTCAGCTGCCGTACAGCAACTGCAAATGTATCTGGCGGCGTTCAACAAACGCTACCCATTCGTGAAGACCGAATATTTTCGCACCGACAAGCAGAAGCTCGTCACCCGCGTGCTGCTCGAGGAGCAGAACAAGCAGCGCATCGCCGATCTGATTCACACCAGCGTCATCGAGACGCATATCTTGAAAAAGCGCGGCGCCCTCAGCCGTTACGTGCCCGCCGAGTCGGCGTCCTATCCGAGCCAGTACAAAGATCCCGAAGGTTATTGGACTTCAGTCTATGCCAGCGGGACTTTGATGGGATTCAATACCCAGCAGGTGAAACGCGCCGAGGCGCCGAAAACGTACGAGGATTTGCTCAACCCCCGCTGGAAAAACAACCTGGGCATCGACAACACCAAGATCGAGTGGTTTTCCATGCTGCTCAAGCTCAAGGGCCGCGCGTTCATGGAAAAGCTCGCGGCGCAAAATGGGCGGGTCTATGCCGGCAACACCAACGCGCTCAATCTGCTCGCCGCAGGCGAATTTCCGGTGATGGCCGGCGTCTACGAATATTCGGTCGTCAGTCTTAAATCCAAAGGCGCGCCCGTGGACTGGATCGGCCTCGAGCCGGTGATCACCTACACTGTCGCCGTGTCGCTGCCGTCCAACCCGCCCCATCCGTTCGCCGCCAAGCTCTTCGCCGAATGGCTGCTCACCAAAGAAGGCCAGGAAGTCATCAACCAGTACGGCCGCGTGCCGATCCGCGACGACATCGACTCTCGATACGGAAAAATTTTGAAGCAGCACAAACTGCTGATGACCGACGTGGATCTGAGCCAGCGCGAAGTCGAAGTGAACGAAATGATCCGCAAACTATTTCGGTGAAAATTCTTTGCTCGCCAAAGCGCAAAGCGAACAAGCCCAAAAATCCGACCTTGGCGTCTTTGCGCCTTTGCGAGAAAAAGATCTCTTAAGGAGAACCTTCAGATCACCGTCGAGAAAATTCATACCTACTGCGCCATGTGCACATCGCGCTGCGGGGTGATCGCTACCGTCGAAGACGGCAGGCTCACGCAGGTCAATGCCGATCCCGATCATCCCAACGGCTGCGTCTGCGTCAAAGGCACGGCCGCGCCGGAGATCGTCTACTCGCCGGACCGCGTGCAATACCCGATGGTGCGCACGCGGCCGAAGGGCGATCCCGATCCCGGCTGGGTGCGCATCACGTGGGAACAGGCGCTCAATCTCGTTGCGCTGAGGCTGGGCGACATCAAAGATAATTATGGTCCCGAAACCGTCGTCTTCTCGCGCGCTACCACGGCCGGCAGCGCATCCATCGACTTCGACGGCTGGCTCCAGCGCCTGGCCAACGCCTTCGGCAGTCCGAATCTGCTCACGTCGAACCACATCTGCACCTGGAACCGCCGGGTCGGCTCAAAATACACCTACGGCATCGGCATGCCGCTGCCAGATTTCGACAACACGCAATGCATGCTGCTCTGGGGCATCAACCCGACAGCCACGTCCCCTGCCCAAGCCGCGCGCATCCAACGCGCCAGAAACCACGGCGCAAAGCTGATCGTCATCGATCCGCGCAAAATCAGTCTCGCGGCCAAAGCCGACTGCTGGTTACGGGTCAAGCCCGGCACCGACGGTGAGCTCGCAATGGCGATGATCCACGTGCTGTTGGAAGAAAATTTATTCGATGCGGAATTCGCGTGCACGTGGACCAATGCGCCGTATCTGGTTCGTTGCGATAACAATCGACTGCTGATGGAATCCGACCTGCGCTCCGACGGCCATAGAACCCAATGCATGGTTTGGAATGAGATAGACAAGACTCCTATCACGGCCGCAGGCAGGAACATTTGTCCCGCGCTCTTCGGATCATTCACGATTTCCTTAGCTGACGGCGGCTCGGTCGAGTGCCGGCCGGCACTTCAACGACTCAAAGAAACCGTCGCCGCATACGCGCCCGAACGCGCGGAAAGCATTACCACCGTGCCGGCCGAAGACGTGCGTGGCGCAGCTCGCCTCTTCGCCACCGAGAAACCGTCCTGTTACGTCACCTGGGTCGGACTCGAACAGGACCGGGACGCGATGCAGACCAATCGCGCGGTTTGCATCTTTTACGCGCTCACCGGCCAGTACGACCACCGCGGCAGCAACGTGGTCTTCGCCGTCACCCCGACCAATCCCATCACCGGCCGTGAACTTCTTCCCAAAGAAAAAGCCGAGCTCCGCCTCGGACGCGAAAAACATCCGCTCGGCCCCAACGTCGATCCCGGCCTCGTCCAGACCGCCGACGTTTACGACGCGATCATCACGAGCAAACCTTATCCGATCAAAGCGTTGGTGCTGTTCGGCACCGATCCCCTTCTCGGCCACGGCGATCCGCTGCGCGGCAGAGCAGCGCTAGAAGCTTTGGATTTCTACGTGCACGTCGATTCGATCATTAACCCCAGCGCGGCCTTCGCTGACGTGATTCTCCCCTCCGCAATATGCTGGGAGCGCAAAGCGCTCTTGCCGTCATTCGAAATGGCGGAAGACACGCTCAACTGGGCACAGCTCCGCCCCGCGGTCGTCAAACCAGCGCACGAATCCCGATCTGACATGGAGATTATTTTCGATCTGGCGAAGCGCTTGGAGCTGTCGGAATCATTCTTTAGCGGCGACATCGAGGCCGCGTGGAATTATCAATTGGAGCCATCGGGACTTTCCGTGCAACAGCTACGAGAAAACCCGCTCGGTGTGCGCTCAAACGCGCGCACCCGTCACCAGAAACACGCCGATATCGATACCACGGGCCAGACTCGCGGCTTCGACACACCAAGCGGCAAGATCGAGATTTACTCGCCAACATTCGCCGATGCAGGCTATTCGCCGCTACCGGAATTTGAACACAGCATTGCGAACAGCGAGGCCTTTCCCCTTACGCTAACCTTCTTTCGCGACATCCATTTCTGCGATGAGCAACACCGAAACATCCCACGCCTCCGCCGGAAAGTCCCCGAGCCCTTCCTCGAAATTCATCCCAGCACCGCTAGCGATCACGGAATCAAAGACGGCGACTGGATTTTTCTGGAAACCCCAAACGGAAAGGTAAAAGTCAAAGCGAAGTACAACGACTCACTTCATCCTACCGTAGTCACGACCGTTTACGGCTGGTGGCAAGCGTGCAGAGAATTGAAACTCGACGGCCACAACCCATTCAGCACAAGCGGCGCAAACACAAACCTGCTCATCCCCAATACCGACGCTGATCCTGTCAGCGCGTCGGTTGCGCACCGCGCGCAACGCTGTCGCGTCAAAAAGCTATAGCTGATCAACACCCCCGTAGGTTATAATGGCGACCGCGCACTATAAAGAAAAAGATCTCTACTAAGACATCGGCTTATTCTCGACTACGGGGTTTTTAGGATTTGCGAGGCCTAAACATTTTACCGAACTTTCTATACCGTCACATTATTTCCTCAAGAGTATGACTAAGCACATCATAACAGTACCTTCCGCTATTAGGTTTCAGCATCACGACGTTTACGATTTTGCATCTGTGCTATCTCAATTCCAATGGGACGTGTTGGAGCGCAATATAACAATCGAATTTTTCCAATTGTCGCCAAGCGAACTATCAGGCGCTCTCGCTCTATGTTTTGTACGTCTGGTGGCTTCGGACGCAGAATCACTTTGTACAAGTGTACTTTCCACAAACCACCGATGTTGCATTGATGAGGAAAAGAATTGGTGCCATGGGTTGGTCGCAAGTATTGAATTCCTCGTCAGAAAATTTTCGCGGCGACAGATATAAGCCGCTCTTCGCGATACGCAATCAACTAGATTTCAGCCGTGCTTTGAAAAAGGCTGAAAGCTATACCCACGGATTCAACATAGAGTATGAAAAGACACTCAGATACGTCATTTCTGAATTACTTTACAACACGCTAGAACTTCAGCACAGCAAGAAATTGAGGAATATAATACGAAGGAGACAGAGAACAGTTTTTATTTGAATATCTTTAACTTTTTTGGGAAGTATGCGGACGACAAGATCGCAGCCATAAAATTTCGCGATCAACACATTTCAAACGCCGTCGAGTTAAATAAGGACATTCACGTCGACTTCGATCGTGTTCTCTCCGCTCCCCATAGCTTTTTGAATGCATTGCTTTCACCTGCGATACGAACCTTCGGAATGCATGCTTACAAAAAACTCAAAATCCGCAATGCTCAACCTGAAATCCGCGAAACGCTAGACTTTATAATGGACGCAAACACGAAATAGCGCCATCGGGGATATATCATGCCAATAGGATCTCGATTCGCGAAATACATGAGCCCAATCCTCGATGCACTCCGCGACCTTGGCGGATCGGCAAGACCCGGAGAAGTCTATGACTGGATCGCTGAACACATGCGTATACCCAATGCTACGCGTGCTGAATTGCATAGTAGTGGAACATCACGGTTTGAGAATGACGTCGCGTGGGCCCGTTTTTACCTCGTGAGAACGGGCTATCTTGATGCGTCAAAGCGGGGAGTGTGGTCACTTACAGAGCGTGGACGCGTATCCGCGATGCTTTCTGATGAAGAAATTGCAGAAATTATTCGAGTGGTTCAAACGCAGAGTCAACCGGACTCACAAATACCCGGGGCTACGGATGCGCAAATCGAGCAAGCACTCGCAAAGCAGGCAGAGGAAGAAGCTCCGGAAGAGATATCTCGCGGGTACCGTGAGAAAACTCTTGAAATTCTTCAGGCACTACCCGCTGACGGGTTCGAGCGGCATTGCCAGCGAATTCTTCGGGAATCCGGATTTCAACAGGTCAAAGTGACGGGGCGGTCCGGTGACGGTGGAATTGACGGAATCGGAGTCCTCCAAGTGAATCCATTTGTTAGCTTCAAGATTCTATTCCAATGCAAGCGCTGGAAGACCAGCGTCGGACCAGCTGTGGTCCGCGACTTCAGAGGAGCAATGATGGGCCGCGCCGATAAAGGCTTAATACTAACAACCGCGACCTTTTCAGCCGACGCCCAAGCTGAAGCAGTTAGGGACGGAGCATCGCCCATCGAGATCGTTGACGGGCTCACGCTCGTCTCACTTCTTGAACAGCTCGAACTCGGGCTGGTACCTCGCACCACATATGAAATAGATTATAAGTTTTTCGAAGAATTCAACAAATGACTTTCTTCTAGGAAAGACCGTTACCTTGCTTCTCAGCGAGTGAAAATCACTAAATATCTGACAGTGGTGAGGCTTGATCCCTGGCAAGGACTTGCGAATGCTAAAAACCTACAAAGGCAGCTGTCATTGCGGCGCGATTCGCTTTGAAGCGGACATTGATTTGACTGCACCGACGCACCGGAGTAATTGCTCGATCTTTTCAAGAAACCGTTTACGGGGAAAATAAAGTGGGCAGGCTACATTTCAATGGGTCTATTATAGGAAATCCGCCTGTCCCCATTTTCGATTCATGAGCATACCAAGTTTCAAATATCATCCGGACCCAATCGCAACGGGCAGCATCAAAGAATCGGATACCGAGTGTGCATGCTGTGGTCAAAAGCGCGGGTATATCTACGTTGGCCCGGTGTTCTCTATTGATGAGTTGTCAGACTGTATTTGCCCTTGGTGCATTGCGGACGGCTCTGCTCATGAAAAATTCGACGCAGAGTTCACGGACGCCGCGGGAGTTGGAGGATATTCCACGACACCCGTCGTTCCCCAGGCCGTTATCGAAGAGGTCGCCTTTCGGACACCGGGTTTCTCCGGTTGGCAGCAGGAACATTGGCTTTCTTGTTGCGGTGACGCAGCGGCGTTCGTCGGACTGGCCGGCCGAGCTGAGCTTGAACAGCAGTGGCCGGATGCTATTCCGTCTATTCGACAGGAGTGCGATATCCTGAACGATACCGACTGCCAGGGTTATCTTCGTGCGCTATCCAAAGATGGCAGCCCGACAGCATACGTCTTTCGCTGCCTGCATTGTGGCAGGCATCTTGGTTATTCTGATTGCGATTGAGCTTCATGGTATGGTGAGCTAAACATCGGCCGGCCGTTTCCCGCTGAAGAGGTCAAGAATGGCATATGTGCGATATATTGTGAGTGACGTGCAGAAAGCTGTCGACTTCTATAGTGCTTACCTCGATTTCACGGTTCAGCAGCAATTCCCCGCCATGGCGATTCTGAAGCGTGACGATTTAACACTCTGGCTTGCTGGTTCACAGGCTTCGGCTTCACGGCCGATGCCGGACGGACGCAAGCCTGAGCCAGGGGGCTGGAATCGGTTTGTCGTGGAAACTCACGATCTGGCCGCTATGGTCGCGAAACTGAAAACCGCGGGCGTACGATTCCGCAACGAGATCGTATCGGGCCCTGGCGGGCAGCAAATTTTGGTGGAGGACCCATGCGGAAATGTCGTGGAGCTCTTTCAGCCCGCCTGATGACATCCAACAACGCAGCGACCTTGGGTCGTTAGCTCAGCTCTGTCGCTAGGATTGAAAATGGTTAAAACCTACAAAGGCAGTTGCCATTGCGGTGCGGTTCGATTTGAGGCAGATATTGATTTGACTGCACCGACATATCGGTGCAATTGCTCGATCTGCTCGAGAAACCGGTTTTGGCCCGCGATTGTTAAACCCGATGCGTTTCGGCTTATCTCCGGTGAATCCGAGCTGACCAAATATTTGTTCAACACCAGGCGCAACGAACACTATTTCTGCAAACACTGCGGCGTGCGGCCGTTTGGCATCGGCAACGCGGCCGACGTCAATCGCATTTACGGTGTTAACTTGGGGTGCCTGGAAGATGCCACCCCCGAAGAGCTTGCCGCCGCGCCGATCGTTTACATTGACGGCAAACACGACAACTGGCAGTCGGCGCCGGCTATCACCAGCTATCTGTAAAACTGAATACCTCGCAGCCAACTTCTGCGCAGTTTCAACGACTGCTGTTAGCCGACCTCGTCCGTGGTTTTTAAAATTTCTGCAACTCGTGTCTTCAACAGCGGTAAGTTCTTCTGCGTGATTTCCCACACCGCATTGATATCGACACCCATATAATCGTGAATAAGAACATCGCGCAGACCGGCGATCCGCCGCCACGGAACGTCACTGTGTTGAGAGCAAAGGTCTTTGGAGAGTCTCTTCGTCGCTTCGCCGATGATTTCCAACTGCCGAACGACCGCATCCTGCCAATGTGAGCTTGACAGGAAAACATCGCGCCCGACCGCGATGTAGCCTTCTATCTTTTCGATAGCTTCGAGAATGTGATGAAGGTAAAGCCTGTCGCCTTTCACAGGCTAACAGCGTCCTGGAGGACCTGATCACGAATATGCGGACTGACGGCATCCTCCGTAACCACATCAACCGCGCAGCCAAGTAGGTCTTCGAGGTCCTGTTTAATGGCGATAAGATCCAAAAGACTGCGCCCGGGCTCGAGGTTGATCAAAAGGTCCAGGTCGCTCTTGGAACTCGCCTCGCCGCGGGCGTGAGACCCGAAGACTCGCAGGTTCCGAGCCCCGTGACTTGCGGCGATTTTAATTATCTCGTCGCGTTTATTCTTGAGTTGGCTCACGGAGGTCATTCTTAACTCCGTTAGCAATTGTATGTGATGATCCGTTTTCTCACAAGCTCAGTTGATCGGTAGGAACAACTCCTCCACCGCCATCTTCTTCGCCATCAGTCCTTGATCCAGCGAATAGCCGACGAAGCGTTCCAGATTCGCGCGGTTTCCTTTCACTCCGTACGGCCAGGGATCGGGGCCTAAGAGTCGTTCTTCTTCCTCGAAGTCGTGCCGGCCCCACGCGAGCCAGGACCAGTTGGGGTCGGCGTAAAATTCACGGCAGATTTTCTTCGCTTCCGTAAAGGCGTCGAACAGACTCTGCGCGGCTTCGGGATATTTTTTCAGCACGTCGTCTTTGAACGCGACCACGTGCATGATCGGAAAGAAACCGTTCTTGGTGTAGTAGCGCAGATCCTCGGCTTTCGGATCTTCGAACAGGCGGCGGATTTTAGTCGAACCGCGCAGGACGGCCTTGGGCGGATGCGGCGTCATCATGGCGCTGATTTCGCCTGATTCGAGCAGCTTGTCGGCGTCCACGCCGTCGGCTAGTTGATCGATTTTTACGCCCCTCTCCGGCTCGAAGGGAATGTTGTCCTTCTTGCTCAGCACCCACTGAATCTGGCGCCAGGGAACTTCGAACTCGCTCTGCAAATCGCCCTTGGACAAGGTCGCCAGCGTGTTTTGAAAGCTATGCAGCCCGACTTTCTTCCCGATCAGATCGATGGGCCGCTCGATGCCGGCTTCGATGTTCACCCACATCTGCGACAGACTGAACAGTCGGCGCGGAAAAATCGGGATCGCCGTGAACGGCATGCCGCGGCTCTTGGCCATGAGATAGGACGAGAGCGAAATCTCCGCGACGTCGAATTCGCCTTTCTGCAGCATGCGCTCGTGGCGCTCCTCGCCGTCGCGCTGGCGGTCGGATTGGCCGACGATCAGGACGTTCAAGTCGATGCCGTCGGGTTTCACCGTTCCGTCGAAGAAAGGGACGTGCCGGTCATAATGCGATAGAGCAACCGTCAATTTTGGAATAGCCATGATTCTCTCTCACGGATTTATTCTACCCGGTCCACGCTCGCCCGGCGACGTGCCACGTCATACTGGCAGGAAAGTTTAAACTCGCGACCGTTGGCTGCTCTGCCATTCATGATTATTTCCCAAGTAGCACGATCGATCCGCCGCGCGGATTGCACATCCACGCGACGGTAGCCGCTGGCATGCGCCTGTTCCACGCATTCGCTCCGGCCTCTTTCTCTCGGACGAAAATCGTCGTCGTCGTAGTCGATCGGATAAACGCAGCTTGAAATCGTTACCACTACCAAACCCAACCCGAGAAATTTGCCAATCATGGTTGCCTCCTTGGTGACTTCCTTGCAATAGGTCATATCATGTCGGCTGTAAAAGAGTAGCCAGCTCACGTGCGTCGGCCACAGATTCAATTCGCCGAATCGTGCTTATGACCTGTTCGGTTTTGTCTTTCCCTAGCACCGGCTCCATCAGCCATGCCGCTTTCCTTTCCACTTCTTCCGGGCTCATCGGATTTTCCGGGCGGCCGCGGCAGTTACGCACGTGCTCGCTCAAAGTCTTGCCGTCTTTAAAAGTAATCTCGATCTTGCCCTGAAAGCGCGGGCCCGAGTATTCCATGGCGGTATCGCCGATCAATTGCACTTTCTCCTTCAGCGCGAGCACGCGCGGATTGCGGAAGCGTTCGTAGTCGTGGGCCATTTCGAAAGTGAGCTTGCCCTCAAGGAGAATGGCCGCGACCATGTACTGCACGTTCACGTCGGGCATGTGACGGTTGTTCACAGTCCGCGCGCCGCTGTCGGGGATGCGTATAATCACTTTCTCGATCTGGCCCGCGTCGATCGACTGTTTGGATAGGAGCGCCAACGTCGCGTCCACGGTTTCCATCATCGGCGAACCGACCGGATATTTTTTCACCAGGCAGCTCGTGATCGTGAAGCGCTGTCCGAGTTCGCTCAAGATTTTCGCCGGATCGCATGGCGCGTAGGTTTTGATGATCCCCTGATCGCCTTCGAGCACATCGCGATTGCCGGTAAAACCGGACTGAATCAGCAGCGCTGCGGTGACGCCGTTTCGCGCCGGCATGCCGGCGTAGTCGAAGGCTTTCTCGATATGATCGTCGTCGCCGACCCAGGCGCGCGAGCCGGAGGCCTGCTGCGCCGCGTAGGAAATCAGATAGCGGAGCTGCACTTCGTCCAATTGCGCTAACGCGCCGCCTGCGGCGGCGCAACCGAAGGTCGCGCCGAAGCTCGTCGAGCGCGGTTCGAAAGCCTGATGAAAGCGAAAGCCGATGTCGTAACCGAGAATCACCGCGCGTAACAGCGCTTCGCCACCGCGGCGCTGCGACTCCGCGATAGCCAGGGCCGCTGGGACGATGGCGCAGCCGGGATGAAGCTGGCTGTTGGAGTCGTCGGTCTCGTCGGCGTGCCCCGACATGCCGTTGGCGAAGGCCGCGAGGATCGGCGCGGTTTTCAGGTCCGTGCCGAGCACGCTGGATTCGCTGCGCGCGCCCTGCTCACGCGCGTGCTGCAGCCCGAGCTTTCCCGGCTTCAAGGTCGAGCCGGAAACGATCGCGGCCAAAGTGTCGAGCAAATGACTTTTGCCTCTCTGAAGGACGAGATCCGGGAGTTTAGCGCTCCGCGCTGCCAGCATGTATTCCACCAACGAGTCGATAATCTTCGCCATTTTTTCCCTCCGCCAATGATGATGCGTGCGCGAACGCCGCTGGGTATTCCATAGTGCCGCGCATCGTTCGCTGTCAAGATTGCGTTGCATGGATTTCTGGCCTGCGCTATATGCGGACTGACGCCAGAGCTCAAGCAGCTCGTTCTCGGAGCGAGGAGGTTCTCGTGAATCGAAAGCCCGGACAATGGAATCGAAGAGAGTTTCTCCACAGAACCGCTGCCGCCGGCGCGCTGCTTTCGGTTGCGCCCTTCGCGGAAAGGATTGCGCGCGCCCAATCGTCGCGCACTCGGGTCACCATCGCCCACGGCGTCGGCGTTTACTCGCTCAATCCCTACGCGGTCAATACTTCGCCACTTCAGGCAGTGTGGGGCTCGATCATGGAGCCGCTGATCGATGCCGACTATCAGAAACGCGGCTATCGCGGCGTGCTAGCCGAGTCCTGGCAGATGAAAGGCACACGGCTGCAGTTCAATCTGCGCAAAGGCATCCGTTTTCATGACGGCGCGCTGCTCACGAGCCGCGACGTGCTCGCTTCCTTCAAGCGCATTCTCACCGATAAGCAAAGTCTGCAGGCACCCAACCTGCAGAACATCGGCGAAATGGATGCGCCGGACGAACACACGGTCGTGCTGACCCTCAAGAAACCCGACGCCAATGCGCTCGAAGATATCAACAGCCGCGTGATCATGAGACAGGTCGTCGCGGAAAAGATGGGCGAAGCGGACAACAAGCCCATCGGCACCGGCCCTTTCAAGTTCACGAGCTGGGAACGGAGCGGGCAGTTCGTGCTCCGGCGTAACGACAATTACTGGGGCAAGGCGCCGCGCATCGACGAGGTGATCTATAAAGCGATCCAGGAAGACGCGGCGCGCATCGCCGCGCTCGAAGCCGGGCAGGTGGATCTGATCAGCAACATTCCGCCGCATGAAGTCGCGCGGCTCAAAGCCAATCCGCGCCTGCGGGTGCAGCAGGTCCAGGGACTGCGGCCGATTTTTCTGATCCTGAGTCCCGCGTACAAACCGATGGACAATCCCAAAGTGCGCCGCGCCATCACGCAGGCGATCGACCGCGAGCGCATCATCAAGCACATACTCGAAGGCTATGCCTACCCGTTGAACGGACTTCTGAGCCCGCAGGTGTTCGGCTACGAGCCCAGCGCGAAAGCCTATCCGTACGATCCCGAAAAAGCCAAGCAGATGTTGACCGAGGCGGGATTTCCCAACGGCCTGGAGATCGACTACTACAGCCCCACCGGCCGCTACCCAAAGGATCGCGAGGTGGCGCAGGTGATCGTCGAGCAGTTATCGAAGGTCGGCATCAAGGCCAATCTGAAAACACCGGAGTGGAGCATCTTCAACACCGATTACAAAAACGGCAAGTATCAGTTTTACCTCACCGGCCGCGGCAGCCTGACCGACGCCGACACGCTCTTCCAGCAATATTTCAGAACCGGCGCTACCCGCCGTACGCTCGGCTACAGCAATCCCAAGCTCGATGAGCTGCTCGATCAGGAGCAGCTCACCTTTGACGTCAAAAAACGTGAGAAGCTTCTTTGGGAAGCGCATAAGCTCATTCTCGAAGATGCGCCGGCGATCCCGCTGTGGAATGCCATGGATATCTACGCGTATCGCGCCGATCTGGTCTGGACCGCGCCGCCGGATGAAAAGGTGCAATTGAAAGATGCCTACCTGAAAGGCAAATAGCAGCGACTCCGGGTTCACCGCCGTTTCGCAAAGCGAATTCATCGAGGCGTGATCGCGCGATCGATCTCACGCAGCAAAGTCTCCGGCTTCGGCCGATCCGCGGGATTCCGGCTCCGATGAGCCAAGAGAATATTTCCGCTTCGATCGACGAGAAAATCGCCGCCTCCTTGAAGAATGTCCTCGCCACCATAGCGCGGCTGCTTCATGCCGCGACGCAGCAATTGAAAATAGCGAACCAAGGTCGCCGGCGAAAACACCCGAGACCAGGAAAAGCGTTTCAGAACGAAGGCGCGATAAGTCTGGCGCTCCGGATCGGCGAAAAGCGCGAAGGGCCAGCTCCGTTTTTCTTGATAGGGTGCAAGCACCTTCGGCTCGGCGAAAGAAATCACGAGCACGGGGACACCGCGCCGGTCGAATTCGGCTTTAGCTTCCGCCACCTCGCCGAGGTGCGCCTGGCACGGCAGTCAGGCCAGGTGGCGGAGAAAAATCAGCAGCGCGTGATCGCCGATGCGATCGGCGAGTTTCACCGGCTGGCCGCTGAGATCGAGCACGGAAAGTCGATCGAGCGCGACTCTTTCCATTGAGAACGACTCCAATTATGCGGCTGGAAATTTCGCAAGAATAAAAAAAGGGGCGCTCCGACCTAGCGCCCCTTTTAACCAATAAGCGGAATCAGTGATTACCAGCGATTGCGTCCACCACCGCCGCCACCGCCACCGCGCCGCTCGCCGCCGCGATCGCCGAAGCCGCCGGAACGGCGCTCCTGCGGGCGCGCTTCGTTCACCGTCAGATTGCGACCGTCCAGATCGGTGCCGTTCAGAGCCTGAATGGCCTTCTGGGCCTCGTCCGAGTTCGCCATCTCGACAAAACCGAAGCCGCGGGACCGGCCCGTGAATTTATCGGTGATCACACGGGCCGATTCCACGGTTCCGTGCGCCGAGAAGATCTCCTGAAGTTGCGAGTCGGTGGTCGCATACGGCAATCCACCCACGTAGATTTTACTGCTCATGTTCGCTCCTTTTGAGTAACGTTATGGTCTTTTCCCTGGAACCTGATCACCGCTGGATGCAGAACATGGAAAAGCAAAGTCACGCTCTGGTCGGGTTTGTCCGCGTGGCAACGTTGCAAGGTAAGACGCCCTAGACCTTCAACTCTCTCATCGTCACTATCAGAAGGCCCCATACTGATAAGTGAAAAAATCTTAGCGCACTTGGCCGGCTCGGCGCAACCCCTCTTTTTTGGCAAATTACCGAGCTTCCCAGCCAAGCCAACGCGGTTGCGCCTGTGGTGGCTTTTGTATAAAGAGGGCTAGTTCAATTTGAGAAACAGCCTGAAGGAGGAGAGGAAAATGTATCAAACCAACCAATACGAAGGCATGATCGCTGAAACCGTAAGCATGCAAGGTCACAAAGGCGACACGATTAACGCTTATGTCGCTCGCCCGCTGGGCTCCGGTCCATTTCCGGGCATGGTGGTCATCCACCACGCGCCGGGCTGGGATGAATGGTACCGCGAGTGCACCCGTCGGTTTGCCCATCATGGCTACGTGGCGATCTCGCCCAACCTTTACTTCCGCGACGGCCACGGTTCACCGGAAGACGTCGGCGCCAAGGTGCGCGCCGGCGGCGGCATCCCGGACGAGCAGGTGCTCGGCGATCTCGACGGCGCCAACAAACTGCTTCGCTCTTTGCCCTACGTCAGCGGCAAAGTCGGCGTGTTCGGCACCTGCTCCGGCGGCCGGCACGGCTTTCTCGCGGCCTGCCGTCTGAAAAATTTCGACGCGCTGGTCGAGTGCTGGGGCGGCCGCGTTGTCCAGTCGAAGGAAGAGTTGACACCTAAACAGCCGGTGGCGCCCATCGATTACACCAAGGACCTCCCCTGCCCGATGATCGGTTTGTTTGGCAACGACGACAAATCGCCTTCGCCGGAGCAGGTCAATCAACATGAAGCGGAGCTCAAGAAACAGGGCAAGAACTACGAATTCCACCGCTACGACGGCGCCGGCCACGGCTTTTTCTATTACGATCGCCCGGCCTATCGGCAGGAGCAGGCGGTGGACGGCTGGAAGAAATTGCTGGCCTTCTGCGAAAAGAATTTGAAGTAGCCGAGAGGAGATCGGAACCATGTGCACAATGATTGCCCATCAAGCGAAAATCGAAGGGCGCGGCAAAAGCGGCCAGGATTGGTTCGAGGTGCGCGAAGCCAACGTTTCCTACGATCATCCTTACGATCTACCGCTTGAGCACGCGCTCAATATCGACTTCGTCAACGAAGCCGCGGGTCCCGGCGCGCGGGTCGCCGTTGAATTGAGCGTCGAAGCGGCGCGTAAGCTGGTCCAAACCATCGAAACCGTGCTCGCGCAGGCTGACGCGCGCGGCGTGCTCGAAGACAAGCACCAGGCCGCCGGCCGCTGATTTTTTCACTAATTTCATTCAAGGGCGCGAGGCGAACTCCGTTTGAAGTTCGTCTCGCGCCCCATCGCATTTCGCTGCAGCTCAAGCTATAAAGAGCCACTATCTCGTTCTTCCCGCTTTCATCTCGTTGGCTAACCCCGTCGAAATAGATTCCAGCTCCTCACCGCAGCCTGTCATTCGCCCGTGGTCGGCGCTATTGATTCGCGACTACCGGTTGCTCTGGGTCGCGAGCCTTTTGAGTTCTCTCGCAGGCCAGATCCGCAACGTCGCAACGCTCTATCAGGTGTACGACATTTCCGGATCGGCATTTAAACTCGGCTTGACCGGCTTTCTCGAAACTCTCCCGTTCATCGTCTTCGGCCTTTTCGCGGGCGCGGTGGCCGACGCTTTCAATCGGAAGAAGATGCTGGTGGCAACGATCACTCTGCAGCTGGTGCCCAATCTTCTGCTGGGATTTCTCACGCTGACGGGCGCCACTCAGGTCTGGCATATCTACGCGTTCGGTCTTCTCGCCGCGTTGATCGAAGTTTTTAATTGGCCGGCTCGCGCTGCGATGATTCCGCGCTTGGTGCCGCAAAATCTGTTAATGAACGCGATGGTCGTCAACACGATGATTTTGCAGACGAGCTTTCTCGTCGGTCCAGCCATCGGCGGCATTCTGATCGATCACGGCGGGCTCACTACGGCGTATTTCGCCAGCACACTGCTGTTCGTGCCTGCGGCAATCGCGATTCTCTCGGTGCGCGCTTCGGGTGAAATCGAAGGCGAGCGCCGGCGCGTGAATCTCAAGAGCATCGTCGAAGGCATCGAGTTCATCTGGATCCAGCGCATTATTCTCTCGCTCTTCCTGCTCGACTTCGCGGTAGTGCTGGTTGGTTTTTACCGGCCGATCCTGCCGATCTTCGCCGCCGATGTTTTCAAGACCGGCGCTTCCGGGCTTGGCTTGTTATACGCGGCGCCGTCAGCGGGCTCATTGATCGGTACAACCGTGCTGCTCATGGCCGGCGACGTTAAACGCAAAGGTGTGCTGGTCATCGTCGCGGCGCTGTTCTTCGCCGGCGGCCTGGCGCTCCTCGGCATCTCGCAGTGGTTTTGGATGGCTATCGTAGCGGTAGCGCTTTTGGGATTCGCGGATTCGATCAGTGTCGCTATCCGACGCACGGTGGTTCAACTGCTCGCCCCCGACGGCATGCTCGGCCGCGCGGCAAGTTTGATCACCGTGTTCGCGCAGACCACGAATGGTCTCGGCGCGCTGCTCGCCGGCATTGCCGCGCAATACTTGGGCGCGCCAAACGCTCTGCTGGTCGGCAGTGCACTATGCTTCGTGATGATTTTCGGCATCTGCATGGCGATCCCGCAGCTCTGGCGCTACAGGTCCTGAAGGCCGGTTCAAAAAGTTCAAGCCGTTCAAATCGTCCGAACCGCATCAATCTGACGGCTTGAACGATTTGAACTACTTGAACGGCTTGAACGCGTGCAGCGATATTTATCTTACTTTGACCCGTCCCGCTTTTAATTTCTCGCCGGTCTCGAAGTGACGACCTTGTACGGCCAGTTGCGCTTCGTGATCGAGCTCGTCGCTCCACTGACCCAGCGAGTAACCGAACCACGGCATCTGCGGCCGAAGTTTGGGCAGCTCGAGCTCCTCCCAAATCTTCTTGGCGTTCTCCATGTACTCGCGCTTGGGCAGCGACACCGGGGGGAACGGTTCCTTGAGAATCGCATTACAGAGCATCGCCGATTCGTCGGCAGGCAAGTGATAGGACACCACGTCGGTTCCTTTGGTCTCGTGCTCGTAGAGAAACGGTGGAGCGTGTCCCTTTTCCATGCCGGGAAAGATCTGCACATCCTTGTGCGGCTTCATTCGGTAACACATCGCCCAGAAGACCGCTGCCTCGTTGGATGGATCGATATCCTCGTCGACGGCGACGACGATCTTGCCGACGCCTGGATGAAACGAACAGGCGGCGTGCAGCGCGCGCCACACTTCCGCTTCGTTGGGCCGGCGCATCTGGATAATCACCAGCTTGTACGTGTTGGTCAGCGGCTCGTGCATTTCCACCCGCAGCACACTGGTAATGCGGCATTCGTCGCGCAGATGCACGAGCATCAGCCGGTCGTAGCCGATTTTTCGAATGACCGAAGATTCGCTCGGCGTCAATTGGCTCAGCCATGAAGTGTAAATCGCGTCCTTGCGATGCGTGATCGCGGTCACGTCCATGAACGGATTGAGTTGGCGCGGATGCATGTAGCCATGCGATTCGCCGAACGGCCCTTCGGGCTCGATGTATTCCGTGTTCAAGTAGCCTTCGATGACAATCTCAGCGTCCGCCGGCACCATGATATCGATGGTCTTGCACTTGACCATAGGGATCGGTTCGCCTGCCAGCCCGCCGGCCACGCCCATTTCATCGACGCCGTAGGGAATTTTCTGCACCGAAACATAAGACACGATCGGCGGTGCGCCAACGACCAGCGCGGCAGGAAGATGAACGCCTTTCTCCTGCGCCTTCTTCCAGTGGAGGTAAACATCCTGACCCAAGCCGGAAGGAAACACGCCTACCCGCCGGCGCGCTTTGATCTCGCCGCGGTAGTTGCCGATATTCTGGATGCCGGTGTCGAGATCCGCCGTGATCCAGTGGGAACAGGTCGTATACGGTCCGTTGTCGAAGCCCGGCGTGGAAATCGGCACCGGGAAGCGGTCGAGCCCGTTGCCTTCCTTATCGAGTTCGTCGCCGAGGATCACCACGTCCTGGCATTTCGCCTGAGAGACGGTGACCGGATTGATCGGCTCGGCCAAGGCTTTCTTCCAGCGCGCGTCCATCTCCTCGACGCTGTTGCAGCCCATACCGAGATAATAGATCTCCGGCTTTCCCGCTAACGCCCCGACGACGACAGGCATGTTGTAGCGCCGGCCTTTGGCGTCCGTGACATTTTCGAACAGCCAGGCTTTGCGATCTTCTTCGGGAAGGCCGCGATATTGCCAACGCACCAAGGGATGCAGCTCGGTATCCTTATTGATCAGCCGCGTGACGCGGCGCAGAAGTCCATGCTCCTCGAGCTTTTTCAAATGCTGATGCAGATCCGAATACGGCATACAGTCACTTCTCTCCTCTTCTCAGACAATCTGCATCAAATATCCGATCGATTGTTGCAGGTCAACACGGCGGGAAAACCGTAAAGGGTAAGGGGTGAGGGGTTGCCTCTTACCCTCACCCCTAACCCCTGACCTGCTACTGCTTTACTGCACTCTACCGTACTTCGTCGCGAGCTGAGAAAAAAACCCTTCGCGTTCGAGGTCGCTCAAGAGCGACTTATCGATGAAATCCGCGGCGCGTTTGCCGCGCAGCTCGGGCACGGTGGCGGTGAGATTTTCCATCTCGCCCTGGAGCGTATCTTCCATCGGATACGGCTTCAGCGGTAAGGCATCGATTACGTAATTCTTGTACAAGGTCTCCAGGCGACGCGGATCCTGTTCGCGCATTTGCTTGCGAAAACTCGCCAGCGCAACGTTCTTGTTCGACTTGCCGAGCCAGATCGCTTCGCAATACGCCATCATAAACCCGCGCGCCCGCTGGCGCTGATTCTTGAGAAAATCGCGCTTGGCGGAGAGATCGCTGGCGCTGGTGTAAATGCCCAGGTCTTTCAAATCCGAGAGCACGGCAAGCTTCAGATTTTTCTGCTCGGCTTCGTACAAATTGTCGGGACTCACTAACGTCGCATCGATCTTGCCTTGCAGCATGACCAGGATCCGCTTGTTCGACTCCGCAAGTCCGGTGGCGAGGATCTGCACATCCTTGCCTGGTGTAAAGCCGAGCTTCTGTAGCGCGCGCCGGGTGGCGAACTCGATCGTTGTCCCCGGCCGGGTAATGCCCACAGTCTTGCCGCGCAGATCCTGCACGGACGTGATGGCTGGATTGGCGGCTAGCTTCCACGCCGACGGGCCGAAGGTGCCGATGATCGCGAGCGGCAAACCGCGTGCTGCCGAGACCACAGTCGTGGAGCCTGGTGCTCCGAGAATTTCCACGTCGCCGCTGGCCAAAGCGCCGATCGCCGCTGTGCCTGCGGCGATGACGACCAGATTGACGTTCAATCCGTATTTTTCGAAGAGACCGGCGTCTTTGGCGATCCAGAGTGGAATTCGACTACCAGTAACCGAAGCGTAGGACACGTTGACGGTCTCGAGCTGCTGCGCGACGGCAAAGCGATGTTCGCCCAGAAACATCAACCCGAGAAAAAGCGCAATAAAACCTTTCAACGAGGCTCACCGAGAACGAAATACTTGTAAATAATATCGGCCCGCGTTTCCTGGTTTTCCCAGCGAAAGCGCGCCGCCGCCAGCGCTTTTTCCTGCTGCTCGGCCGTGACGCAATACTTCTTCAGAATCGCTTCGTTGATGTCGCCGTGCTCGTCGTTGGCGTCGCTGTGAACGTGGTAAAAAAGCAACGCGTCGTCCGGCAGGCCGTAATGCCGAGCCAGCGCAGCGCCTTCATTCAAGAGACCTTCTTCTTTATGCTCCGCTTTCGGCGTGTAGCGTTTCCACATGCGTCCTTCGGTCGCATAAGTTGCCGCCACGCCTTCGAGCCAGCTCTGCTGCTTGGCGAAATTGAAAACCGCGTCCACTGTGTAACGGTAGACCGGCAACACGTCCGCGAAGCTCTGCATGGTTTCGCGCGCAATGCCGAGAGCGCCGGAGATCCTGAGCCACATATCGTAGTGCGGCCCGAGAGCGCCGCCGGCGACATCCTGGCCTTCTTCGTCGATATATTTTCTGAGCAATAGGCGGCGCACATCGGAGATCGGACAGTTGGCGATCACCTGCGCGTCTTTGCGGTTGATGTTGGCGAGAAAGTAATAGCGGTTCTTGACGTATTCGACCAGTGCCGGCCGCGACACCTTGCCGTCGCTCAAAGCGACGCGCCAGGGATGCGGCTGCTTGATTTTGCTGTCGCGCACGTAGCGCCGGCGCTCCTGCCAGATGGTTGCAATGAATTCTTCCGACGGCAACACCGCGTTCATTCCCTACGCTCCATCATTCCACTATTCCAACACTCCGGTCTTCACGACAGGCTCTTGAAAAAGCCGCTGTCTTCGAATCGTTTGCAAAAGCTGAGATCCAACTGCTCCTCGGCTTTCAGCTGCGAGGCTTTGGTGTTGATGCCGTGCTGCGCCATCAACTTGATCACCGCATTCATGCCCTCGATCGATGGACA
>Ga0310810_10002500_pt1 | contig 19787 bp, 13 predicted proteins | sample NCmetagenome_FD_207641 | JGI IMG/M metagenome (GOLD analysis project Ga0310810, IMG submission 207641) | Soil microbial communities from experimental microcosm in Duke University, North Carolina, United States - NC | ecosystem: Engineered > Artificial ecosystem > Soil microcosm > Unclassified ...
CGCAACTGTTGCAGCATTTCTATGAAAACGCGTCACTTCAGGGTTCAGTTTACCGGAGCGACCGGCTCGTTGCTTTGATTGAAACCCAACTCACCAATACAACGGATATAAATCAAAAATGTGAGCTCGAATTTAAACTGGCGCTCGAACAAATGCAGGCTGGCCGTCCGGATAAGGCGCTCAATACTATTGCGGCCGTAGAGCGAACTGTGGCTGTTAACGGAGGGCACATGGACCGTCAACTCCGCGCCGCGGTACGGATGCGCAAGGCGATGGCTTTTCTCCGTTTGGGGGAACAGGAGAATTGCCTGGCGGTTCACAACGCCGATTCGTGCTTGTTTCCGTTAAAGCCTCAGGCCTATCACTTGCTTCCGCGCGGTTCCCGAGGGGCGATCGCACTCTTCAATCAGCAGTTGGCCGACTCTCCCAATGATCTCGGAGCCCGCTGGCTACTAAACCTCGCGCACATGACGTTGGGTGAATACCCCGAAAAAGTGCCATCGCAATTTCTCATTCCTCCTGAAACATTCGCTTCGGAATATCCGATGCCGCGCTTTGTCGACGTCAGCGAAGGGTTGGGCCTGGATGCCCCCGATTTAGCCGGCGGCGTTATCATTGATGATTTCGACAACGATGGTTTGTATGATGTGGTCTTTTCTGCTTGGGATCCTCAGGGGCAGCTGCGCTATTTTCATAATAATGGCAATGGCACTTTTACAGAACGCACAAGCGAGGCGGGGCTAGTGGGGGAAACCGGGGCGTTGAACATTCAACAAACCGACTATAACAATGACGGGTTGCTCGACATCTGGATGCTGCGGGGAGGGTGGATCGGCAAAGGCGGCCGGCTGCCAAGTTCGCTGCTCCGAAACAACGGCGATGGCACGTTTACCGATGTAACCGAGGAGGCCGGGCTGATGAGATTGCATCCCTCGCAAACCGCGCGGTGGTTCGATTATGATGGCGACGGCTGGCTGGACCTCTTTATTGGCAATGAATCAACTGATCCCAACGACCCCGATTGGTGCGAACTTTACCACAATAACCGAAACGGCACATTCACCGAATGCGCCCGCACGTCGGGAATTAATGTCGCCGCCTTCGTCAAAGGCGTTGCTTGCGGCGACTACGACAACGACGGCCGCCCTGACCTTTATCTCTCGGTCCGTGACGGGAAAAACATTCTCCTGCATAACGACGGGCCTGATGCATCGGGTCAATGGCATTTCAGCGATGTTACCGACCGGTCCGGCCCGGTTGGCGAGCCGATTTGGAGCTTCGGCACCTTTTTCTTCGACTACGACAACGATGGTTGGGAAGACCTGCTGGTTTTTGGCTACCGTTTGCCAAATGGTGTCGCCGACATCGCGGCCGACTACCTGGGTTTGCCCAACGAAGGGGTGAAGCCGAAACTTTTCCACAATAATCACAACGGGACATTCAGTGATGTGACTGAAGCGATGCATTTAAACCGGATTTGTCTCACGATGGGAAATAACTATGGCGATCTGGATAATGACGGCTGGTTGGATTTTTATTGCGGCACAGGCGATCCCGATTTTCGGACCCTTGTTCCAAAGCGGATGTTTCGCAATGCCGAGGGTAAAAGCTTTCAGGACGTGACGACCGCCACCGGCACCGGCCATATCCAGAAAGGCCACGGTATCGCCTTTGCCGACCTCGACGACGATGGCGACCAGGACATTTATATCTCACTGGGCGGGGCCTACACCGGTGATGGAGCGCGAAACGCTCTTTACCTTAATCCTGGCAACACCAATCACTGGCTGAAATTGAAGCTCGTGGGCATCAAGGCAAATCGCCCGGCGATTGGCGCGCGCGTTCACGTCTCAGCAAAAACTCCCAAAGGGCCACGCGACATTTATCGGGTGGTCAGCAGCGGGGGCAGTTTCGGTTCCAATCCGTTGCGACAGGAAATCGGTCTGGGCGACGCGACCAGCATCACGTCGGTCGAAATTCGCTGGCCCGGATCTGAAACACGACAGACCCTTACGGGTCTTGAGCTCGATCACAGCTACCAGTTCCGCGAAGGAGATCCGGTTCCGTCCATCTTAAAACTTCATCCAGTCAAACTCGATCACCGGGTGACAACCCACGTCGCGACGACGCCAGCCGGTCCGTAATATTACACCGATGTCATTTGGACCTTGCCGCGAGAGCGATTACTGTTTGCGCCAGGTTTGATGAAACTGAGGGTATTAATTGTTGATGATGAAGAACTGAGCCGCGACAGGATACGGCGATTTGTTAATAGCGAACCGGAAACTGAGGTCATTGCTGAATGCGGCTCCGGTAGCGAAGCGGTCAATGCGATTCGTCGCCATGCCCCAGACGTCGTGTTTTTAGACGTCCGGATGCCTGATCTCGATGGTTTCGGCGTTCTGGCGGAGTTCCAAGGCCGTTTGAAACCTGCCGTCGTTTTCGTGACCGCTCATGATGAATTCGCGCTACGGGCGTTTGAAATTGAGGCTGTCGATTACCTGCTAAAACCGTTCGATCGGGTTCGGTTCCGCAAGGCTTTGGGCCGTGTGCGCGAGCGGTTGCAACGTGGCAATAATCGACAGCCTCAACGGGAATCTCCCAACGCCCCGAACGAGAGCCAGACCGCGGTGGAATACCTTCCCATCCGATCCTCTGGCCGGATTACGCTCCTTCGGGTTTCTGAGATTGACTGGATTTCCGCCGCCGACAACTATGCCGAATTGCACGTCGGAGCTGCCACCCACTTGTTAAGGATTACATTGAGCGCACTTGCGCATCGGCTTGTCGGCTCTCGCTTTGTGCGTATTAGCCGTTCGGTGCTGGTCAACCTCGACCGTGTTTCCGAGGTCCGACCTAAATCTCATGGAGATTACCTGATTCAGCTTCGCAACGGCAGGAGTTTGCACGGTAGCCGCAAATACCGGCAAAGCTTGATGCGTCTTACGGCCGAGCCGCGTAAGGGGAGATAAACGGGTCGCGTGCACTTGTTTCAAAGGGTGCTTATCATTTTCTGCCTTAGGGGCAGCAATTGACGGCTGCAAAAGGGGCAAGTTATTCCCAGGGATAAACGGCTCGGAATCGGGTACCAGCGTCCCGAAACTCGGGCCAACTAGCGCAGACCCAGTTGCTGCAGCTTGTCCCGGTATCGCCGACTCAACGTCAGCCGCGTTCCATTGTGCAGGGTCACCGTATACTCGCCATAGAACATCGGTTGCAGCTCCTTGATTCGATCGATGTTGACGATGGTTGAGCGACTGATGCGGACAAATTTTTCCGGCGACACTCGTGCCTCAAATGCGTTCATCGTTTCTCGTAACAAATGGGTGTCCTTATTGACATGCAAGACGATGTAGTTGTGAGCCGCCTCTACCCAATCAATATCTTCAACCCGCACAAAGATCACCCGGCCGCCGGATTTGATCGGCAACCGTTCGGCAGGTTTTGAAGGGGGCTTGAGTTCGGCCAGGGCGGCGGCCTGTCGTTGGGGAAGGGACTTGTCGGCGCGCTGTTTTACCTGTGTAAGCGCATGTTCCAGAGCCGCTTGAAATCGTTCTCGATCGAACGGTTTCAACAGATAATCCACCGCGTGGAAGTCGAATGCTTTGAGGGCAAATTGATCGTAAGCCGTCACAAAAACGATCACCGGCATCGTTTCGTTTTCAATGGCTTCCAACACTTCGAACCCGTCGAGTTCGGGCATTTGAATGTCGAGAAAGACAAGGTCGGGCGACTCGCGTCGAATGGCCTCGACAGCCTGGCGGCCGTCGCCGCATTCACCGACGATTTGGATTTCGGGTTCGGTCTGAAGCAACTGGCGCAGGCGATCCCGCGCCAGTGTCTCGTCATCCACGATGAGCGTTCTTATCGCCATTTTAAAGTGATCTTCACCAACTACTCGACCGGGGGCGCGAGGTTTGCGTCCGCGCAAGTCAGGACCGGTTTGTCCATCTGGGTATAGTTTAATTCCAGTCGTTGACGGGAGCCAAGCCAATAGTGGTTCTCATGCGGAAGCGCCGACAATTCAATAAATGTGTAGGAAAGCACAACAAATGGAGAGCGGAGAGCCACGTCGTTAATGAACAATAACCGCAAACCGAAACCATGAATTCAGACATCGCGACAAGGTGTTGTGAGCCTGTTTCGCTATGAAATTCGGCCGGCCTTTCTTTTCTCTCCGCCGCTGTTACGAGGTGATGTGGGTTTTTTTGTTATCTCTTCTGGTGATGTTTCCAAATGGATGCGGCAAGCAATCGCCCCCGGCTGCCGCGCGTCAGGCCGACGCGGCAAGTGTGACGCCGCAAATTACGGCTGGCGCTCAAGACTTGTTCGAGGATGTCACCACAAAGGCGGGCATCACTTACGTACACCAGTTCTGTGACACAAAGATTGCAAACATTTTGGAATCGAACGGAGCAGGTGGCGCATGGCTGGATTTCGACGGCGATGGTTTGATGGATTTATACTTGGTGAATTCCGGTCCCCTTGAAGGAGTTACTCACCACGCGTCTGGAACGGTTCGGCAGCCCAATCGGCTCTATCGTAACCGCGGCGATGGGACGTTTGAAGACGTGACGCGAAAGGCCGGACTGGCAGGAATCGGATACTGTACTGCGGCAGTTGCCGCTGACTACGACAATGATGGCCACATCGATCTTTTCGTCACCGGAGTAGGTGGTTGTCACCTTTATCACAACCGGGGCGACGGCACCTTCGAGGATGTTACCGAAAAGGCGGGGGTTGCCGACAGCGGTGGCACGGCCATCGGGGCGGTTTTCTTCGATGCGGACAACGACGGTTATCTGGATTTGTTTGTGGCCAATTACCTGACGTTCGATCCGAAGTACCAACTCTATTTCAACCCGGATGCATATCCGGGCCCGCTGGCTTACAAACCGCAATTCAACAAACTCTATCGCAATCGCGGCAACGGCACCTTCGAGGACGTAAGCGATTCCTCCGGCATCAGGATCGCCGGCCATCGAGCGATGTCCGTAGCGGTCTTTGATTATAATGACGATGGCGCGGCCGATCTTTACATTTCGAACGATGGCACCCCGAACCTTTTGTTAGTCAATGACGGGAAAGGTCATTTCCGAGATGTTGCCCCCGAGGCTGGGGTTGCTTTCAATGCGATGGGCGAGGCGGCCGGTTCCATGGCGGCAACCATTGGCGACTGCAATGGTGACGGCCTGGAAGACATTTTGGTGACGCGTTTCGGTTACGGCTCGCTCTACATGGGTACAGCCAAGGGCGTTTACGACGACCGCATGATGGCTTCAGGCCTCGGAGGTTTAACGGCGCAATTTGTAGGCTGGGGAGGATGTTTCATCGATTTTGACAATGATGGTCATCTCGATATTTGCATCGCTAACGGCGACCCCCATTACCTGGTCGGTTGGGAGAGTCTGCTGCTGCAAAATTCGGGCGAAGGCGGCTACAGCGATGCGGTCGAAAAAGGCGGCGCATTTTTTAGAACCAAAATTCGAGCACGCGGATGTGCGGCGGTCGATTATGACAACGATGGCCGCATCGACTTGCTGATAACCACCATCGCGGATAGGCCTTTTCTACTGCATAATCGCGATCGCTCCGCGAATCACTGGCTCACCTTGGATTTGGAGGGAACCAAGAGCAACCGCGACGGGTTCGGCGCCAAGGTGAAGGTTTCGGCAGGTGGCAAGAGCTATATTGCAGAGTCGCGCTGTCCATTTGGATTCCTAACCCAGAGCGATCGACGTTTGCACTTTGGGTTGGGCGCCGCCAAGACCATCGAACGCGTGGAGATCCATTGGCCCAGCCGGCAAACTGAAGTGCTGGAGAACGTCAAAGTGGATCAAATCTTAAAGGTGCGTGAGCCCCTTGGCGAAAACGGTAAACACTCTTGAGACTCCGAGGGCATGCCGCATGAACAGAGCAGGGCGGAACTTACCGCGATGCATGGACTACCAGGGGATTTGTTTGTTGCGACGCAACATCCCAACTCGTGTGCTGCGTCTTCTACGCATAGGGTTTGCCACGTGCCTCTTGGTTTCAGTCCTCGATTGTTCATCCTCTGTGCTTCATCCCGGTTTCGTCTTTACCCAATCGCCCGCCAGCAAGGGCAACCCGGCGGCTGCGGTTGACTTGTTGGACCTCCGTTATCCCGCCGGGTCTCGAGTCATCCTCGCCGATTCTGAGTTCAAGCGCTTGCAGGTGCTCTCCGGCGGCCTTTTCTCAGCGGGCGATCCGCAGGTCACTTGTGATGGCAAGCGCGTATTGTTCTGCGCCAAGGCGACGTCCTCAAGTGAATGGCAAATCTACGAGACCGAATTGGGCGCACGACAGCCGCGCCCGCTCACGATAATGCCTGGTGGCGCTGCGAACCCGGCCCTGCTTCCAGACGGACGTCTATTGTTTATCTCGCCCGTGGCGAAAACTGGTGACACACCAACGGGTGTCCTCTATTCACAGGGTCCCGGTGAGCAGCCAAAAGCGCTTACCTTTACGTCCGTCAGCGTTTCTGATCCCACCGTGCTCGAGGACGGCCGGATTCTTTTTGTCGGAACCCGCCAGACGAACAAGGGAACCGTGACCTGTGGGTTGTATACAATTAATAACGATGGGACTGAGATCAGCGAGTTTTCTCGGCCTGAAGATCGGCCGGGCACGATACGTCGGCCCAGGCAGGTTGATGGCACGCGCATTCTCTATCTCGTTTCGCAGTCGGTTTTCGGGTGTGATGCCAATGGAATTGAATTCATCCGATGTGCACGACCGTTTGCGGCTCCGGAACGTTTATCCATTGTTGATTGTGACCGTGTCGGGTCAGTCGAACGGGGAGACGAGCACGGATTGGTCGTGAGCGCAGCCACAGGGACAGGAGCCGGGTCGAGACCGTTGTTGGCCGTTTACGCGATAGACCTGGACAAGACAGACCTGAGCCAGGCACTCTTTACCGATCCAGCCTGGGACAGTTTCGAGGTGATCAAAATCAGCGCCCATTCGCAACCGATGGGCCGGCTTTCAACGGTTGATACAACAAAATCCACCGGAGAAATCCTTTGTCTGAACGTGAACTACACGTCGTATGAGGCAAAGCAATCAGAGAGCCGGGCAACTCGTGTTCGCGTGGTGGCAGAGCCTGCGCCGGGCAAGAGTCGCGTGTTGGGAGAAGTGCCGGTGCAGACCGATGGCTCATTTATGGCGGAGGTGCCGGCGGATATGCCCCTGGGCTTGGAAGCCCTCGATGACCAAGGGCACTTGTTGCGACGAGTGGCGCCGATGATCTGGGTGCGCCCAGGAGAAAATCGTGCCTGCATCGGTTGTCACGAACCTCCTAACCATGCACCAAGCAATCATCGTCCTTTAGCGGTCCGTGCGCCGGTACCACGGTTCACGCTGGATACACCCAGCCTGACACAGGCCAAACGGTGACCTGATGAGAATTCGACTTCTTCTGCTCATGCCGGCGGTGGCAGTGATTGGTTTCATGTACGCAGTGCATGAGGGAGCCAAAGCGCATATGCGACTTAAGTCTTTTCATCAGGATGTTTCCGGCATGAGTTGCTTCAACTGCCATTTGGTGTCAACCAACCGCCTCGCGTGGGCCAAACCCAGACCGCATCATGCTTCCCCCGCCGGGATCGTGGTGTCGCCTGACGGCAGTAAAGTTTGGCTTGCCTTGGATGATCGCGATGAAGTGGTGCAGGCCGATGTCGTCACTCGAAAGGTGAAACGGACAGTAAAAGTCAGCGGTGCACCGTTCGGTCTCGCTCTTGATCCCGCCGGCACAAACTTGTTTGTAACTTGCCGAGGCGGGGACAGGGTGATCGCCCTCGATACCACCACGTTTCGCGAGGTGGGCTCAATTGCTGTCGGCGCCGGCCCGTTGGGAATTGCGTTTTGCTCAACCAGCGTCGGTTCTCGCCTGGTGGTGGCCAACTCAATATCTGACGATATTTCGGTTCTAGCGGCTTTTCCTTTGCAGGAGATCAGTCGTGTGGCAGCCGGGCGCGAGCCCTATGCGGTGACAGCAACTGCTGATGGGGCACGCGCCTTGGTCGCCAATCGCATGGTGGGACTGTCTTCGTTGAAATCGGTGCCGTCCTCTGAAGTGACCATTGTCGATGCGGTAGCGGCGCGAGCGATCCGGCGCGAGAGCCTCGAATCAGCGCATCTATCGGAAGGCATTTGTGTCGTGCCCTCGCGTGCGTGGGCGCTGAATCCCCTGGTCAAGGTCCGCAACCTTGTGCCGATAACGCAGGTGGCTCATGGCTGGGTGATGTCAAGCGGCCTGGCCATCACCGATCTGAAGCATGGCGGCATAATTCAAATGCCTTTGGATGAGGCTAACGATTACTTTGCCGATCCGTCCGGGATCATTGTCGATTCTCACGGCAAACGTGCCTACATAGCTTCGGGTGGAGCAGATGTGGTCTCGGTGGTGGATCTAGACCGCGTGGAGCGTTGGTTGGAGACAGCCACTCCGGCGGCCAGGAGCGATGCCATCTATGATCTGTCGCTCTCGAGCGAATACGTGCTTGGTCGAATTCGGACTAAACGCAATCCGCGTCAACTCGCGCTGAGTCCGGACGGTCAGACGCTGTTCGTGGCGGAGCGTTTGGCAGACAGCGTGTTGGTGGTCGATACGCGAAGTCTGAGAACGCTCGGCAGAATCCAAATCGGTGACGAAGGCTTGGACGACCCTATTCGCCGCGGAGAAAGGGTCTTCACCAGTGCCGCCTATACCTTTCAACACCAGTTTTCTTGCCGGTCATGCCATCCCGACGGCCATGTCGATGGCCTCAGCTATGATTTTGATGGCGATGGCATCGGCGACAATCTGCTCGACAACCGGAGCCTCATGGGAGTCGCCGGAACGGGCCCCTTCAAGTGGAACGGAAAAAACCCAAGCCTCGAAGTCCAGTGCGGTCCTCGATTCGCCAAGGTCCTGATGCGAACCGATCCATTTCCCCCAAAAGCACTGCGCGATCTGACTGCGTTCATCAATTCGCGGCCGCCATCGCGTGGAGTTCAAATGACTGGCGGCAAACTCAACCCATCGCAAGAACGAGGCCGTGCGATTTTCTTTGCGACGCACACGCCGGAGGGGAAAGTGATTCCGCGCGAGCGTCGCTGCGACACCTGCCATCGGCCGCCTCTGTATACCGTGCGGACTTCCTTCAATGTGGGTACCAAGGGTCCCAGCGACACGACCAAGTCGTTTGATACGCCGCATCTTCTAGGCATTGCCGCCTCGGCTCCTTATCTACACGACGGCCGCGCTCAATCCCTGGAAGAACTCTGGACCCTTTACAACACCAATGACCTGCATGGTGTCAGCAGTTACATGAACAAAATTCAACTGAATGATCTGATCGAGTTTCTGAAAACGCTGTGACCGTAAAGAAAGGAAACAATATGAGAGCAAATCGCGCCTTTTCCCTTGCGCCGCTGCAGCGCCGCGAGGTTTTGGAGTGCGCCAGTCCTCTGGCGCTGTCCAGAAATTCAGCGGCGTTCAAAAGCGTCAGAGGACTGGCGCAGTCCAAAACGCTGTCGTGCGGGGCCTTGGGACTCCTTTTTGCAGTCGCGATGCTTAAACCTTTCCCCGCCGCTGCTGAAGCGCCTTTGCCCTTCCCCCTCATCGAGCGCTTCGAGAATTTCGGCGTGAAGGAAGGCATGCCGACGCACAAAGTGCACTGTGTGCTGACCGCAAGCGATGGGCGACTTTGGGTCGGCACCTATAAAGGCGCGGTGGTGCGCGAAGATGGAAAATTTCGCCGCATCGGGGTCGAAGATGGACTCACTCACCCGATGGTCATGTGCATGGTTGAGGATACTCGAACCGGGGAGATGTGGATTGGCACAATGCGAGGGCTGAACTGCTACAGCGCCGGTCGTATTACGACTTACACGCAGACCGGCAGCGGTCTGCCCAACAATGTCGTCTACGGAGTTGATATCGTTGGGGAGACCTTGTGGGTAGCAACCGCGGCGGGTCTCGGAGCGTTGAATCTGAAGACCGGAGGCTGGAGCATTTACGATCACAACAACACGGTAATGCATGAGCCGTGGGTTTATTCGGTCAAAGGAGCAAAAGACCGTTTGTTTGTTGGAGTCTGGGGTGGCGGAATTCTGGAGTACGAGTTCTCCAAGGGCATTTTTAAGGAACACCGTGATCCAGACCGGGATTTTCATTTTGATCTGGTCCCCGATGACGGCCCTGTGAACGACATTACATCCTGGATCGCGTGGGAGGATGGCGTTCTGTGGCAAGGGACCTACTTCGGCATGTCCCGCTATGACGGTTTGCGCTGGCACACCTGGCAGGAAAAGAAATCCCCCCTATTATCAAATTTTGTCAATTTCATCTGGGCTCACGGGCGCGTCGCATGGATCGGCACCGATCGGGGCGTATCTGTCACCGACGGAAATGACTGGGTCAACTGTTTCACTAATGAAAAGGGTGAAGGAGTGATCCAATTGGTTCGCGCGGCCAAGCCTATCGAAACCCGCAAAATGTCGAGTCATTTGCCGAACGACTTTGTCCTCGGGATTTGGGTCAGCGACCGGGAAGCGTGGTTCGCCACCTCGGATGGACTTGGACACGGAATTTTTGCGACGCGCCCAAAGACCATAGCGAGGGTACTCGAGAAAAACGACAAGGACTGACTTTATGAAGGCAATCATTACCAACTCGGAACCTGAAATATCGAAGGTTACTTACTCTGATGCGGAGAAGTTGGAAAGGCGAGCGCTGGGTCTTCCGCCGTGCGAGCCGGCACCAACGGGTCTAATTAAGCGGCTGCCTAAGGGTAGGGTGCCGGTGAAGAAAAAGGCCATCGAAGCCCCTGAAGTCCTTAATGAGGCCTCCGAGTATGGCAGCGCTTTTACGCGAGGCTTGCGCGTCGAACTGCCGGGAGGGGTTACACATCTGCTGATTAGTGGCACTGCCAGTATCGGCCCCAAAGGCCAGACGCTCTATCCAGGCGATTTCCGCGCACAGCTATGGCGAACTTACCACAACATTACCAGGCTTTTGGAAAATGAAGGCGCCACCTGGCAGGACATTGTGCGTACGACCTGCTACCTGAGGGATATCGAGCGCGACTACAAAGCCTTCAATGAAATCCGCAATGAGTTCTTTGCCGCGCTGGGTCTTGATCCTTATCCCGCAAGCACGGGCATTCAGGCCCGGATTTGCCGCAGTGACCTGTTGGTGGAGATCGAGGCATTGGCAATTATCGTGCACCGAGGATTATGAAGATTTTACTCGCCTTTTGCGTTAACCGGTATCGTGCAATAAGAAGGCACCCCTCACCCCGGCCCCCCCTCCGAAGGCGAGAGGAAGAACCACATTCAGGTAGTCCTATTCTCCCGCTGTGGCTCCTTCCATCATTCGTTGTATCGTTTAGCATCCTGACTTGTTTTCCAATCGACGCGGCCCAATATAGCGACAAAGAGGATAAGAACACGAACTACGTCAGCGAGCCTCTGCTGGCGCCCGGGACTGCGTCGGTGCAGTCACAAGAAGGCGATTATCCGTATTACGGAGGCGCCCCTGCTGAGTTGCTGCCTTACCGGAATATCGTTCCTTACTTTAGGTATTGGCTGACACGCCTGCCATTCCGCGGCCCGGGCCGTGATTATGCGCCTCCATCCGATCTCAAAAGTTTAAAAGTGGGCCTGCTGAGTCCGCCGCCGTACGGGCCGGAGGCCGCGCGCGGTGAGATGAGCAAGCGCGGTGCTGTTCTGGCGTTTGAAGAGGCTAATGCCACGCGCAAACCAGGTGAACTGCCGTTTGAGTTGCTGGAGAAAGCCGATTCGCCGCAATGGGGCAGCGCGGCCAATATTGCGGTAGAGTTCGCCGATAACGAAGTGCTCGCGTACCTCGGAACCATCGATGGTGACGCAACCCATGTCGCGCTCCGCGCCTCGCTGAAGCTGGAGACCTTTATGGTCAATTGTTCGGACCCGGATCCGTCCCTGACCGAAACGCAAATCCCATGGTTGCTTCGGGTTTTTCCCGACAACCGACAACAAGGTTATGCGCTCGCGGAGTTGATCGTGCGCGATCTTAACTTGAGCCGGATCGTGGTGCTGCGAGCCAACAACCGTCCCGGGCGAGTTGGCGTTCGGCCATTTGTCGATGCGGTGCGTCGTCTTGGTCGACCGATCCTGCAGGAGATCAATTTCAAAGATGGCGAGCATGCATTCACCACACTGATCGCGGTGGTGAAACAGGCGGACCCCGATGCGGTGGTTTTCTGGGGTAACCCAACGGAAACCGGTCCGCTGGCGGGGGAGTTGCGGGCTGCAGGTATCAAAGCGGGATTTTTCGGTTTCGACCGCCTGGTGGATCCTGAGTTTGTTAAATTATCAGGCGCGGCGGCCGAAGGTGTGACTGCGGCCTATTTCTTTGATCCGAACAAGAACGACCCCGCATGGACAGGCTTTGTTCAGCGCTTTCAAAAGCGATTTGGAATCAGACCGGATATATACGCTGGCTACAGTTATGACGGGGCCCAAATGTTGATTAGTGCGATCACTAAGGCGGGGCCGAACCGCTACCGCGTCCATGACCTCATGACCAGCCTTGATGAATACCAGGGAGTAACCGGCTATATGCGCTTTGATGGCCGCTGGGACAACATCGCGCCTCTTGTACTCGCCCAATATAAAGAGGGTACCTGGCACTTCCGGCGGGCATCGGAAGACCAGAAACGTGCCGCGCTCGATCGTCGTTAGCTTGGGTCGATAGAACAATGGCCACTGAATTTAACGGTGTTTTCAAAAGCGCGCTTGCGCTTCTTCTTGTAGCGGCAGGCGTCTCGCCTGCCGTAGAGCCGAGCGTCTCGCCCGGCGGATTGTTCCGCGGATTGAGCAACAACATACTGCCGGTTTCAAGCGCAGAGTCGGACGGCAGGATGCCGTCCTCTACGGCAGGCGAGACGCCGGCCGCTACGAATCTGGTAATAGGGCTGCTCTTGCCGGAAAACGAACCGTTGAGCCTTAGCGTGCGTCAGGGCGTCGAGTTGGGGGTCGAAAATTACCAGGGAAGTCGTGGCGCGGCAGCGAGGTTGGTGATCCGTGGCGCGGTTGGGCAATGGGGCGCCGATGGTGTTGAGGCGGCACGCATGGTGACCGACGACGGGGCCGCTGGACTCATTGCACCTCCAAGCGGCGGTGCTTCCCATCTTGCACTGCAGATAGCAGGCAGGACGGCGGTCCCGGTGATTTCGCTCTGCGGCGATTCTTCGGTAACGCGAACTGGGGTGCCCTGGACCGCAAGCGTCACTCCTGGGACCCTCGACGAAGCAAAAACGATATTTTGCGCATCGCCCGGCCTCAATCAATGGGCGGCTTATGTGCCGGAGGGGAGACGTGGTCGCGAGATCACTTCTGATTTAAAGGCGGCCGCAAGGGATTCGGGAGTCTTTTTCCAAGGCCCGATCGAGGTGAAATGGCCAGTCCTGAATTTATCTGAGTTGTGCGATCCTGCGCGCACGGATGGCCTTCAAGGCATCTTACTCTGGCTCGATCCGCTCCCGGCCGCGACGATGGTTCGCCGATTAAGAGAGGCCGGATTCCACGGTAAATTGGCCGGGCCGGGGTGGCTCAACTGCAAAGAATTCGAGACGGCCGCCGGCTCTGGCTTGGAGGCTTTTATGATTGTGAGTCCTGCAGGAGCGAAGAGCAATGAAACTCGTTTGGCAGATTTCGCGCTTGCGTTTCGCACACATTTTGGTCGTGAACCGGATGCGATGGCTGCGATGAGCTATGACGCCGCTCAACTCTTGCTCGAGCTGTTGTGCCGCGCTGGAGATCGCCCGCCGCGTGAGCTTTTTCCTATTGAATTCTCTACACCGGGCGTGACCGGTGTGCTGCGCTTTGATGAGTTTGGCAAACGGCAGCTTGAGCTGGAACCGCAAGAAGGGCAGGGCGGTCATTTCAGCTGCGCTACCAGGTCTTGAAGCGCGCAGAATCTCACTCGCGTTTATTAATGAGCTACTTCGAGCTCGCCTTTTCGTCGGCGTGCCCGTGGTCCTGATAGGATTGGCCGCCGGCCTGGTGTTGGTTCTCCTTGAAGAGAAGGTCGATCCACGCGTCGGCCTTGATAAAGCCCTTCCCATATTCATCTTCATACTTCGCGAGGAGATGTTCTTGTTTCATCTGGTCGGCAGTTTTGCCTTCTTTGGCTGCCTGCGCCACCAGCGCGCGTGTGTCCTTTAACATGCCGATATATTTCCGCACGTCTGCAGGCGTGGAAATCGGGCCGTGCCCCGGAATAATTCGAACGTCTTCAGGGACCATCGTTAAAACCTTTTCTACGCCCGCGATCATGCCATTGACCGTGCCGCCACTTTGCGCGTCGACAAACGGAAAGCCATACGTGACGAAGTCGTCGCCCATGTGAACCACATTCGAGTTAGGGAAAAAAATCACGCTGTCGCCGTCGGTGTGGCCATTGGGGAAATGAATTGCTCGAATATCTTCTCCGTTGAGGTGAACTGTCGCGCGATCATTGAACGTAATCACTGGGAGTGCCTCTTTGGGCGCGGGTTCCACTGAATTACCGGCCACTTTGCCGCCTTCTTGCAAGCGTTTGCGGACATTTTCATGAGCAATGATCGGAGCTTCACTGCCAAATTTCACATTCCCGCCAGTGTGGTCCCCATGGAAATGTGTGTTGAGCACAAACTTGATCGGTTTATCCGTAATATTTTTGAGCGCGTCCTTGATCTTTTGAGCCAGCGGCGCGAATTGATCGTCAACCAGCACGATGCCGTCTTCACCCACCGACACACCGATGTTCCCGCCTGAGCCTTGGAGCATATAGACATTGCCGGCTACCTTGCTGGCCTTGATTTCGACTTTGCTGAAATCCTGTTGTGCGGGTGCATTGACCGTTAGCAGCAGTCCCATGACGATCAAGATGCTTTTTATAGATCGGATAAATAGTCCAGAAAGCGCTCGCGTGATCCTGGCGGCGTCCGAATAGATCAAATGGATTGCATGCATAAGTAATTTACGGCTTGGGCGGCAAGATACGGCAGGTCCTTGGAATTTCAAGCCCTACGCCGCAGTGCGATGCCTGAGGGAGCGCGATTTAGGGAACCACCTTTTTGGGCAGGCCGATTCGGGGACACAAGGCACGCAGCTCGCAGTGTGAACAATCCGGATTGCGCGCATAACAACGACGGCGACCGTGCCATATGAGCAAATGACTAAACAGCGTCCATTCATCCTGCGGCACCAGCTTCATCAGCGTTTGCTCGATCTTGATCGGATCCTCATCTCGAGTCAGTCCCAGGCGCCAACCCAACCGCGCCACGTGCGTATCGACGACTACACCGCAGTTAATGTTAAACGCATTCCCTAAAACCACGTTGGCGGTTTTGCGCCCAACGCCACCGAGCTGCGTCAGTTCCTCCATCGAGCGAGGCACCTGGCCACCATGCCGGTCAACAATCGCCTGCGACGCGGTCTTAATGCTCTTGGCCTTATTTCGGAAAAAGCCCGTGCTCTTGATCGCATTTTCAAGCTCCGGAAGCGACGCCTTCGCGAAATCCGCCGCGGAGCGATATTTCTTGAACAGGTCAGGGGTAACGAGATTGACGCGTTTGTCGGTGCATTGTGCCGAAAGGATGGTCGCGACGAGCAATTCCAGTGGGTTGGAGTGATCCAGCTCGCAGTGCGCATTTGGATACGCCGCTTTGAGTGCGGCAATAATCTTCCTGACGCGGGCAGCCGGGGCTTCTTTGGTCTCGCGAGCCATGGTCGTGAAGGCTATAGCAAGGATCAGACGGCTACCCAAATCCCGAAGTCCGAGATCTGAATGCCGAAAGAAATCTCACTTGTTTGGTTCCGGGGCGCTCTGGCTGGCTGCGGTGTTTTTGCCGAAGACTTTCGTACTGCTCATGCTGTCGGGCAGGAAGCGATCGAATTTTCCGAATGCCCAACCCAACCCCAGCAACAGCAACACTATCAGGAAGGTATACAATTTCCACGGACGTTTCTTTTCAGCAAAGGGATCAGCCATGTCACGGGAAGCGCCTGGGGGTAGGGTGGCGACTCGCGTCAGCGATGCGCCGAAAGGCACATTGATTTTCGCCTTGGCGTTGACAGCCCAGCCGTTGGCATCGAGGATCGGACCGAGGTTGCGTTTGCGCAGTTTCAACCACGCCAGCAGCATTGAAGGTCCGGAAATGATCAGAATGATGGCCAGCACTCCCAGAGGCATCAGTCCTTTGAGGTTCAGGAAGCCGGTCACCATACCGCCAATCATGCCGCCGAGGCCCGCTGCGCCGACACCTAACGCGGCTACCAAACCGGGATCGACCTTTTTGGGTTGCGCCGCCGCCGCCGGTGCCTGTGCGGTGAGTGCTGCCTGCTCCACCTTGGCCGCCGCGAGAGCGAGCCGCGTCGTGGCCGCATCGTCAGCGCTCGCGGCGCGCTTTGCAATCTGTTCCTGGATCATGCGGGCCGCCTTTTTATAAGGAGCCCAAAAGGCCTGACGAATGCTGATGGGGTTATCGACGATTTTGGTAATCGTCGCATCCCAGTCGCGCCCTTTGCGGTCGTAGAAAAGGCCATTACGGCCCACCATCAGGTTATCGGAATCTCCATTCGTAAACGCGGCGACCATTTGTGTCTTCTCGCCGGTACCTTTGCGGTAGCAGTCGCAATACGCCAGATAGGTACCCGCCAGGCTCGCCATAATGGCGTGCTTGGCCGGGTCGGCGACGCCAATGCAAAGGTCGCAACTGCGTTGGTCCAGGTACAGTGTTCCCGACTGGAAAATGGCCTTTTCTTTTCGCCGAAAAAAATCCCGAAACGAAACGAAGTTGTTCAGCAATTTAAACAAATCGCGGTGATAACGAATTAACCGATCGACGGCCTCGATCGCGTTGGCTTGGGGTTCCAACGCCTTGTCTTCAGCGATTAACCCGGTCAGGGTTTCTTTGCCCTTGCCGGCCAGGATCTCGCGGATTCTAGCCAGACCCAGTTTCTCCACCAAGGCGCCAGCCTTGGCGGCGATCCACTGCTCAAAGGGTGCAAACCGGGCACAGATTGCTTGCCAGTCGCTCTCGCTCAGCGAGGGTTTCGCTCCTAATACGGGCTGCACGACCGCAGCAGAAAACTTCGCCACGGCATCCGCCCAGCCGGGGTTCAAACCTTCGGTTAAGGGCAACGGCTTGTCGGGGGCCACCTGGGCCAGCGGAAATCCGGCAATTTCTGCCGATCTCAGCGTGAGGTCCTTTCCAGAAAAAACGAGATACTCCTTTTCCTCGCGGTTCAATGCGTTGATCGCCCGCGGATCAAAAGCCGCCAAACGACACCTCGTGAAATAATCATCTACCTTCGTCTTAACGGCGGTGAACGTCGAGGCCGCTGCCGCGGTGACATCTTTCAAGGGCAGGATCGTCGAGTCCGTTTCCGATTGTTTCCACCAATCGGAATAAGCCTGTGCCTCCGCAAAGAACAAGTCGACCTTGGCCTGGTTTATGCCCGGTTTACCGCTGCGATCTTTTTCTGGCCCAAGACACAGAATGATATCATTGATGAGCGCACGGGTCGCGTCGTCTCTGCCCGATTCCACCGGGATGATCCCGTCACCGTTGAACTGAGTTTGCGCAAAAATCTTCGCGGTGTCCGCTGTGTCTTCGAGGGTAATAACAGTGGCATCCCTTTTGCCCAGATTCGCGAGGATCTGCTGCGCGGAAGCGAGCAGTTGCTTGCCTTCGGCTGTGGCTTCACTGATCGCGCTAAGCGGCAGTTCGGGCGAGCCTTTGAGCAAGTCATGAGGATTTTTCAGACAGGTACCGGCCCACTTGACCGCCGCAATCAACTCCGGCGCCCGAATGCGCCCGTCCTTGTCCGTATCAATGAGCGCCAATGTCTTTTCATCGAATTCCAAACCGGTTGTCGGACATGCCAGGGCGACCCATAACTTCTGGTCCAATTGGTCCAGATTCATCAGGTCGGTGCCGGATTCGAGTTTGACCTGATCAAAACCGCCGGCGCGGAAGAACTTCCAGGTATGATTGGATGCCATGGCGTGTGGAGGTTGATGGTTTAGTGAGTGCTCAGCGATGCTGAGAAATTCGAGCCTGAAAACGAACCGACGATTTTTAGCTGCTACGACCGCCCGCGGTCCTCGGCCGCACTGTTAACAAACTTAAGTGGGCAATTCCCGCTGAACCCAGGCGGTGGCGTGCTGCGTCAGCTCAGCGGAGTTCTTCAGGTTGAGTTTGCGCTTTATCTGCTCGCGATAATATTCAATGGTCTTGATGCTCAGGTGAAGTTCCTGGGCAATCTCGCTGGTCTTTTTCCACCGGCCAATGAGCTGAAACACCTCCAACTCGCGATCGCTCAGACCTTTGACCGGCGATTCCTGGATGTCGGTCTTACCTCGAATTTGTTGTTGCAACATCTTCGCGGCTAATGCCTCGCTGACATAGATGTTCCCGCTGAGGACGCGCCGGATGGCAGCAATGATTTTATCCAGGGCTTCCTGTTTCATCAGATAACCCAAAGCCCCGGCACGAAATGCGATTTCCGCATAGATCGATTCGTCGTGAGCGCTGACGACGAGCACCGGTAATCCCGAATATTGCGCTTTGATATTGCGCATCAACTCCAGTCCGCTGCTGTCTTTGAGCGAAATATCCGCTATAACCAGGTCCGGTTTGAGTTTATCGATTGCGCTGAGGGCGTTTGAGGCGTTTTCCTCTTCGCCGCAAACGACCATGTCGGCTTGGCGATTGATGAGTTGCGCAATTCCGTAACGGACGACTGCGTGATCGTCGACCAGGAGTATGCGCGTTCGGGTATCCTCAACACGATTGGATTTGGCTTGGGCCATGGTTTCTCAATTCAGTTGCTCCCTGCGACTCGCCATCGACGCCAACAAATCTTCGCTTGTGCGGCTCGGCCGCAGGGGCATGCGTCAGGTCGGATTGTGCAATAGACCGGTGCGCCGTGCAATCTAATACGGCAACATTTCCGCCAGGGATTTTCCTGCACCAAAACCCTGGAACCTGCCAAATCGAACACTCTGCTGCAGGCGACACGCCATGCTATGAGTTGTGCCTCCCTTGACTGGTATTGATTCGCCACTAGACTCAGCCTATGTATTTTGCTGACGAAGTTTAACGGACGGCGTTTTGCGGTTAGCTCATGAAAAAGCCGTCGTTATTAATCATTTTCCTTACCGTCTTTATCGATCTGATTGGGTTCGGTATCGTCGTCCCGTTTGTGCCGCTCTTTGGCCGCCACTTTGGCGCTCACGGATTACTCATCGGCGTCATTATCGCCTCCTTTTCGGCGATGCAATTCATCTTCTCGCCGATTTGGGGACGACTCTCCGACCGCTATGGTCGACGTCCTATACTCCTTCTGAGCACAGCCGGCGCGGCTGGTTCTTATGTCTTGTTCGCCTTCAGTTGCAGCCTCGAGAACCACGCTGCGGCGATTTGGTGGATGATTCTGTCGCGAGGCTTCGCCGGGCTGTGCGGCGGTAACATCACGGTCGCTCAGGCCTACATAGCCGATATCACCCCGCCTGACCAGCGGTCTCGCCGCATGGGGTTGATAGGGATGGCGTTCGGGCTCGGTTTTATTTTTGGCCCGGCCCTCGGTGGCATTACCCTAAAACACCTGGGGAATACGGGTCCCGGTTGGACCGCTGCTGCGTTATGCGCGATAAATTTCTTCCTGGCCTTTTTCATCCTGCCGGAAAGCCGACAGGCCAGTTCGCAACCAATCACTCCACGCCCGCATCTGCATCAATGGATGCATAC
>Ga0310810_10002501_pt1 | contig 19785 bp, 19 predicted proteins | sample NCmetagenome_FD_207641 | JGI IMG/M metagenome (GOLD analysis project Ga0310810, IMG submission 207641) | Soil microbial communities from experimental microcosm in Duke University, North Carolina, United States - NC | ecosystem: Engineered > Artificial ecosystem > Soil microcosm > Unclassified ...
TGGCGACCGCCGCCAAGCCCGCGATGCGTCGTGCGATCATGCCGTGGCGTCTTCGAACTGCTCGGCCCGCAGGGTATCGATCTTTTCCCACTCCTTCGCCGTCGGATCGTAGACGACGAGAATCTTGATCCGCTCGCCGACGTAACAGTCGAACGACTTCGACTGGCCCTTGTCGAGGTGAATCTCGTGGCCATCCTCGAAGCGGAGGACGACACGCGGGTACTCCTTGTTCGCGTACTGCTTGCGGACCTTCTCGGCTTTTGGCGGCATCGGGAATGGAGTTCGGGTGATCAGAGAATCCGGCTCATGTCACGACTGATCGTCGCTCGCCGAACTGCTGCCAGGCATCCGTCGCGAGCGCTTCATCCACCGCGGCAACGGCGCGTTCGAGCTCGGCATCGCTGGTATAGAAGTGCGGCGCGATACGAATGCCCGCGTTCGGCCGATAGTCGACAATGATATCGCGAGAGAGCAAGAACTGCGCGACCTCGTATGCGTGAGGCACATCGAACGCGACAGTGCCACCGCGGCGGGCAGGATCGCGCGGCGCGGTAACCGCGTAGCCGCGCTCGTCCGCGAGCTCGATGAGCCGACTCGTCTGCCGGGTGCTCTTGGCACGGATGGCGTCGATACCCGCCCGACGAACGAGACGCGGCCCTTCCGTCGCCGCGTACAACGCGGGAATGGACGGCGTCCCCGACAGCCAGCGCGCCGCGCCGTCGGCGTAGTCCATCTCGCCCTCGAACCCGAACGGCCGGCGATGCGCCTGCCACCCCGTGAGCGCCGGCGCATAGCGCGCACTCGCGTCAGGCGCGGCGTACAGGAAACATCCCCCCGGACCGCCACACAGCCACTTCAACACGCCACCGGTGAGAAAATCGACGCCGCTCCGTTTCACATCGACCGGAATCACACCAACGGAGTGAAACGCGTCGAGGGACACGAGCGCGCCGACATCGTGCGCATGCGCGCAGATGCGATCGACGTCCATGATGTACGCGGATCGGAACAGCACATGCGAGATCGCCACGAGCGCCGTCCGTTCGTCGATCGCCGCGAGCAACCGGTCCTCGTCGACGGACACCCCATCGTCCGACGGAACGACGACGACCTTCGCGCCCAACCGCGCCGCCAGCTGATCGTAGACGTATCGCACGGACGGAAAGTCGAGCTCCGTCATCACGATCCGGTCGCGCGGCGACGAGTAATCCAGCGCCGAGATGATCGCTGCCTGACCAAGCGAGACGTTGGGGACCATCGCAACCTCTCCCCGAGCCGCGCCGAGTAGCGGCGCTATCTCGCCCGCGACGTCGATCGGCATCTCCCACCAACCGTTCGCCCACGCCCGGACGCCGAGCTCCGCCCACGTATCGACGTACTCGGCCAGCCGATCTGCAACGGTGCGTGGCATGGCACCGAGCGAATGCGAAACGAGGTATGTCGTTCGATCGAGGATCGGGAACTCGGACCGAAAAGCGAGCAGTGGATCGGTCACGCGACGTGCCTCGTGTCAGGCGGCCGGAGTGGCAAGCGTGGCGCGGCGCCGGCGCGTCACCACGAACAACAGTGATGCGGCGGCGAGGACGATCACGAGAACGCGCCATTCCGGAATCGTGATCGAAGACAGCAACCCGATGATGACAGCGCACGACAGCAGCGGAACGATTCCCGCGCCCGGCACGCGGAACGGGATTCCGCCCGCGCGGACGTCGCGCCGGCGCAGCTGCCACGCGGCCAGCGAGCAGGCGAAGTAGACGAGCAGCGCCGCAACGTTGGCAATGATCGCGAGCGGCCCGAAGGCGCTCGTGATGGCGAGCGTGCATGCGATGGCCGTCTGCAGCGCGATGGAGACGTGCGGTGTGCGATAGCGCGGATGCACGGACGCGATGACCGCGGGCAGAAATCCGTCGCGGCCGAATGCGTAGAGCGCGCGCGGAATGGCCAACGTCATGCCGCTCAGGTATCCGAACGTCGAGACCACCACGGCGCTCAAAAGGAGAATTCGGCCCCACGGGCCGAGTACCGCACCGGCGGCGTCGGCGAGTGGAGTCGTGGACGTTGCGAGCGCCGATCCGAGCACGCCCTGCGCGACGAGCTGAATCGCGATGTACAGGAACGTGATCACGAGCATCGCGACGAACACGGCGCGCGGCACCGTGCGCGCGGGATCCTTCACCTCACCACTCGGCACGAGCGCGCTCTCGACACCGCTGAATGCGAAGATCAGCACGATCGACGCGCGCGTGACGTCGCCGAGGGCGGGCGCAGTGACGATCGCCAGGTTCGACGGCTGGACGAAGAACACGCCGCACACGACCAGCAGGACGAGTGGGAGCAGCTTGGCGACGGTCGCGATGCCGTTGAGGCGACTGCCCTGCTTCACGCCGAGGACGTTGACGGTGGCGACCGTCGCGAAGGTGGCGATGAGCAGCAGTGCCCGCATTGCCGGCTGCTCGAACACCGGAAACAGCTTCGCCGCGTTCGTCGCGTACACCGTGCTCACGGCAGCGACTGCCGTCGTCCCGAGTAGCCAGATCAGCACGCCGGTGAGAAAGCCGACGTACGGGCCGAACGCGAGCTCGACGTACGCGTACGGGCCACCAGTGAGCGAGACACGGCTGCCGGCTTCGGCAAAGCACAGCACGATGAGGCCCATCGCGATCGCGCACACGATGTACGCGAGGGGCGCCGCTGCGCCGAGCGACGTTGCGACGTCGGCGGGGAGGCGGAAGATGCCTCCGCCGACAGTGACGTTGATGACACCGGCAGCGAGCGCCCAGGTGCCGATGGCGCGGACGAGCGAACGCTCGGACGTCGAGACAGGACCCGTCATTCCGCGAGCGTTGGCCAGCGGGAGGCACGCTCGGCCGAGAACGGTGAACGCGTTCGAAGCATCAGGTTGTCGATAGGGGGCGACCGCTGGACGCGTCGAGGGGACGCGTCTCGTGTGGCGGCGGCGGGAAAGCTATCATCGCGGACGGACTCGCGACTAGGTAGTTGCTCCGGATGGCGGACACGCGTTAATCACGCGGATAGCCGCTGGCCCAATTCTTCCTCACAAGTTCGCGAACACCTACTTCTACGTCCTGGAGGCAAGTCGATGACTGTGCACGTGCGATTCTTCGCCGCGGCGGCGTTTGCCGCGCTCACGTCTGTTGCGGCCCCACTCGCTGCTCAGTCGGCGGCTCGGCTCGACATGCGAGATACGTCTCCGGCACTCACGGCAATGGGCGTCGTGCCGATGACGTTGATCGATTCAGCGACGGCCGCAGCGGCGCAGCCCGCAACGGATGCGTCGGCCGCACCGACGGCCATCGGCGTCCGCGGACCGGGCGTCGCGAGCGCCCGCGTTGCGGCGCATGCGATCAGCTCCACCCGAAACGCAGCGCCGCCGGTGATCCAGAACAAGAAGTCGAACAACAAGTCGGTGGCTCTCATGATCGTCGGTGGTGTAGCACTCGTGGTCGGCGCGGTGATCGGAGACGATGCGGGCACGCTCGTGATGCTCGGGGGCGCAGGCATCGGTCTGTACGGGCTTTATATGTTCCTCACGTGATCCGCCGCACCTGATCATCGTGGTGGGCAGCCGGGCGATCGCGATCGCCCGGCTTTTTCATGGAATGAAGTCGGCGACCGGTGACGACGGACGCGTCGTGCCGGTCTTGATACGAGAGCACGTCAGACGCGAAGCGGAGACGAACCCTTGGAGCAGCATCGGCGCATCGCCCTCGTTCTCGGGGGCGGCGGCATGAAAGGTTTCGCGCACATCGGAGTACTGCGTGCGCTCGAGGAGGCCGGCGTACGACCCACGTGTTACGCCGGCACGAGCATCGGCGCGCTGATCGGCGCCGCATATGTCGGCGGGATGTCGCTCGACGAGATGGAGCGCAGAGCGCTCGGGCTGCGCCGGCGCGACCTCTTTCGCATCAATCACGTCGGCATGCTGCTCGAGCGGATGCGGGCGCCGTCCATCTATCTCGAGGAACCGTTGCGAGCCCTGTGCTCGAACGCCGTTCCCGCCGGAACGTTCGATCAGCTCTCGACGCCCCTGCTCGTGAACACCGTCGACGTCGAGCGAGGGACGCAGGTCGTGTGGGGATTGCCCGGCCTCCGCGATGTCCGCGTCGATGACGCGGTGTACGCGTCATGTGCACTGCCCGGCTTCTTTCCGCCGGGTCGCGTGGATGGCCGGATGTGCATCGACGGCGGCACGATCGACAACCTGCCGGTCAGCATCGCCGCGCGTGACGCGGACGCTGTCATCGCGGTCGACGTCGGGTCGAGCGACCTCTCCCACAACTCCGACGCGAGCGCGCAGGGCTTCGCCGCCACGTACATGCGCGCGGCGACGACGATGATGCACGCGCTGCAGCTCGCGCCACTGCGCGAATGGAGTGGTCCGCCGATGTTCCTCATCCGGCCGAGGCTCGGGCACGTCGGGTGGCTCAGCTTCTCGCACACGTCCGAAGTGATTGCCGAGGGATACCGCGCGGCGAGAGAGGCGCTCACGCACCTCCCGGAATGTCTCGCGGCCAAGAGCGGCGTGTTCCCGCGCGCAGCGTATCGACTTGCGGTCGATCGCAACCTGTGCACGGGGTGTGGCTTCTGCGCCGCGATCGCGCCCGATGCGATGGCGATGGATGCGCGGGGCAAGGCATATCCCACATCCGAGGTCGTGGACTGGTGCTCGGCGGACGGTGACTTCGTGCGTCACTGTCCGACGGATGCCATCAGCGCGACGCGCCTAACGCCAGCGAGCGAGCAGCCGGTGCCGCAGAAAGAAGTAGCGTAGTTACGAAGCTATCTGCTATCGGCTATCAGCTGAACGGCGCCCGTCGGCAGTCGCGGACTCGAGGACTGTGCGCGCGATACTTTCGTACATCTCTACCGCGCGTTCGAGCTCGGCGATCTCGATGAACTCGTCGTCCGTATGCGCGACGTGCACCGACCCCGGACCGAACAGGTAAGGAGTTCCCCACTCGGAGAGTGCGGGAATGTCGGTCGCGAACGCGACGACAGACGTCTCGATGCCGGGAATCGTGCCGAGGTGGACGTGAGGGATGCTCACGCCGACGTCCACGGCCGCGCGGTCGCCGACCCAACGCCGTACCGCGCTCACGACGTCATCGACCGGACCGACCAGGCGCGCCATCAGACGGGCCTCCGCCGCTGGCGCGATCACGTTGTCGGCCACGCCGCCGGACAGCATGCCGATGTTGATCGTGGTCTTCCCGAGCACGGGATCGCTCGGCAAGTCGATCGTCTCGACCTCCGCGAGTAACTGCACCAACCCGAGCGTCGCGGAGCGACCGAGATGGGGGTATGCCGAGTGCGCCGCGCGTCCCGCGGTGCGAACGGTCATGCGGACCGCGCCCTTCGTTCCCAGCGCCAGTGTGCTCTCGGTGGGTTCGCCGTTGATGAGCGCCCTGTTCGTCGCCGGCACCAGGCCGCGGCGGCGCGCCTCGTTCGCCGCATGCGCGCCGTCGTGGCACGTCTCCTCGCCGACCACGAACAACAGCGCGACGGGGAGCTTGGCGTCTCGGAGGCGCTCCGCGGCGCAGATCATCGCGGCAGCGATGCCCTTGGCATCGCAGGCGCCCCGCCCCGTGATGCGGTCAGCCGTGCGCGCTGGCGCGATGTACGGCGGGACGGTGTCGAGATGCGTGGAGAGTGTCACGAGCGGCGCGTCCGAGGACGTTGCGAAGATGTCGTCCCGACCGGGCGACACGGCGATGCGCTGCGTCGTCCACCCGCGCCCCGCGAGCAGTCGCTCGACGAACGCGATGACCTCACCCTCGTTCCCGCTCGTCGAGTCGATCCGCATGAGATCGAGCGCGATTTCTACGACGTCTGGAGGCGTCTGCATGGGATGCAAAAGTAGCCTCGCGGGTACGCCGCGCGCGAACCCGGCGCTGGCGGCGAACCCGCGGGTGACGCGGCGCACACACCGTTAGGCGCGGTTCGCCCGCCGGTTACCGCGAGTGCCGACGTGACGCCGAAGCAGGCGGAACTGTCCTTGGGCCATGGATCGACTCGTTCGCCGCGCGGCCACTGCCTTCTGCCTCGTTTCCCTGATCGTGGCCGCACGCCCAGCATCGGCGCAGCGACTCGAGCGCGACCGGTCGGCGCACGTTCGCTTTCTCGCGCTCAACGTAGCTATCGGCACGACGGCGTCGGTTGCACGGGCCGTTGTGGCCGGAACTCCCGTGCGCACCGCGCTCGCCAAGGGTCTCCTTGGCGGTTCGCTCATGAGCACCGGCATGGAGCTCATCGGCACCGAGTCGCCGTCGACCCGGTTCGCGGGACTGCAACTCACGGCGGTTGGCGCGAGCGTCGCACGGAACGCGGACAACCGCGCGCCGTTGCTGTCGGACGTCACACTGCCGATCTACCCGCTGTTCGTGCGCGTGCGCCCAGGAACCTCGACGCCAATCATGGCCCGTCTGTCGGTGATGAGCACGGCGCGTCTCGCTTCCCTGCTCAGCGGCGGCCACAAGCCGAGCATCGATTGGGGTGCGACCATGGTAACGGGCGCTCCGGTGCTTCAATCGCCGCGATGGCGGCTCCCGTCCAAGAGCTGCCCACCGCCGTGCGAAGGGTCATTCGCACTGCATAACGCCGGGGTGATCGTCTACTCGGCGAGCGCCGGCACCGACTACGACCTGCGTCGCACGCTGGCGCACGAAAGCCTTCACCTCGCGCAACAGACACGCGACGCCCTGCTCGATGCCATCCCGGCGAGCGATGCGGCACTGGGTCGCCTCGGCACCGTCGGGCACTCGATCTCGCGCTTCGTCGTGCTCGATTTCCTCATGCCGCTCCGCGTCGTGGACGAGGGCGAGGCCATGATGCGGGGTGCACCGCGCCGCAACTCCTGGTACGAGATCGAAGCCCGGGCGTTCGCCCCAGGCGGCGCGCTTCACTGACACGTACCGGCCGGCCGGTTGCGACCACTCGGCCGACAGACGCTCCCACCGGTACATCAGCATTGTAGATTGGGAACAGCCTGTCGTGACCGCCCCTGGCGGCGCGGCAGTGGCTCCGTGATCCCTCGCGCCCGCGATCGTGAGACGACCGGGCGCACAGCGAGAGACGATCCCCATGACACACCCGAACACCTTCGGCAGCCGCGCGACGCTCGATGTCGCGGGGCGGCAGTACACCATCTACCGCCTCGACAGCATGACATCGCTGCCCGGCAGTACGGTGAGCCGACTGCCGTTCAGCCTGAAGATCCTGCTCGAAAACCTCCTGCGGAACGAGGACGACGCGTTCGTCAAACGAGCCGACATCGATGCGCTGGCGCGCTGGGATGTGAAAGGAAAGGTCGAGAAGGAAATCGCGTTCCGGACGAGCCGTGTGCTCCTGCAGGACTTCACCGGAGTGCCCTGCGTAGTGGACCTCGCGGCAATGCGCGACGCGATGGTCAAGCTTGGCGGCGATCCGAAGCGCATCAACCCGCTGCAGCCGGTCGATCTCGTGATCGATCACTCGGTGCAGGTCGATGAGTACGGAAGCGAAGCGGCGTTCCTGATCAACACCGAGAAGGAGTTCGAGCGCAACCGAGAGCGCTACGTCTTTCTCAAGTGGGGCCAGAACGCGCTCGACAACTTCCGCGTCGTGCCGCCCGGCACCGGTATCTGCCATCAGGTCAATCTCGAGTACCTCGGACGCGTGGTGTTCACGCGAGAGCAGGACGGTGCGACCGTCGCGTACCCGGATTCGCTCGTCGGCACCGACTCGCACACGACGATGATCAACGGCCTCGGCGTGCTCGGCTGGGGCGTCGGCGGGATCGAAGCCGAGGCCGCCATGCTCGGGCAGCCGGTGTCGATGCTCATTCCGGAGGTCGTGGGATTCAAGCTGCACGGGAAGCTGCCACCAGGGGCGACGGCCACGGACCTCGTGCTGACCGTGACCGAGATGCTTCGCAAGAAGAAAGTCGTCGGCAAGTTCGTCGAGTTCTACGGCAGTGGCCTGTCCACGTTGCCGCTCGCCGATCGCGCGACGATCGGCAACATGGCGCCGGAATACGGCGCGACGATGGGCTTCTTCCCCGTGGACGCGCAGACGCTGGACTATCTCCGCCTAACGGGACGTGGCGGCGATCACGCGACGCTCGTCGAGAGGTACTGCAAGGAGCAGGGACTGTTCCGCACCGACGACATGCCCGATCCGATCTTCACCGACACGATCGAGCTCGATCTCACGACCGTGGAGCCGAGCATCGCCGGTCCCAAGCGCCCGCAGGATCGTGTGCCGCTCCGGCAGACGAAGCCGATGTTCAACGACGCGCTCACCGCAGACCTCGAGCGGCTGTCGGCAGGCGGCGGCAAGGCTACCATGAAGCGGGCGACGGCAGTATCCGCGTCTCCCGAGCTGGCGCCATCGGTGGTGGCACTCGCGCCCGAGGAGGTGCCGACCGAGAGCCTCGGCGTCCCCGTCGAGATGAACGGCGCGAAGTTCACGCTGCGTCACGGTTCGGTGGTGATCGCCGCCATCACGAGCTGCACGAACACATCGAACCCTTCCGTGATGCTCGGCGCCGGTCTGCTCGCGCGGAACGCCGTCGCGAAGGGGCTCACGACGAAGCCGTGGGTGAAGACGAGCTGCGCGCCGGGGTCGAAGGTCGTGCGAGACTACTACGAAGCGGCCGGCCTGATGAAGCCGCTCGAAGCACTCGGGTTCCACATCGTCGGCTACGGCTGCACGACCTGCATCGGCAACTCGGGGCCGCTCCCGGAGCCCGTCGCGCAGGCCGTGGAGGACAACAAGCTCGTCGTCGCGGCGGTGCTCTCCGGCAACCGCAACTTCGAGGGGCGCGTGAATCCACTCACGCGATTCAACTACCTCATGTCGCCGCCGCTCGTGGTGGCATTCGCGCTCGCGGGCCGCGTGGACATCGACTTCGCGACGGAGCCGTTAGGCGTCGGCACGGATGGTCCGGTCTTCCTCCGCGACATCTGGCCGGCACCGGCGGACGTGGACGCCGAGATCATGCGCTCGGTGAAGTCCGAGCAGTTCGAGCGACAGTACGCGAACGTCTTCGAGGGCGATGAGGAGTGGAGGACGATCGAGGTGCCGACGGGCGCGCGCTACGCGTGGAGCGAGGACTCCACCTACGTGAAGAACCCGCCGTACTTCGAGGGCATGACGATGGCGCCGCCGGGCGTGCGGCCCATCACCGGCGCCCGTGCGTTAGGCATGTTCGGCGATTCCATCACCACCGACCACATCTCGCCCGCGGGCAACATCGCGGCGGCGAGTCCGGCAGGAAAATGGCTCATCGCGCACGGAGTCCCCACCAAGGACTTCAACTCGTACGGGGCGCGCCGCGGCAATCACGAGGTGATGATGCGCGGCACGTTCGCGAACATCCGGCTGCGGAACGAGCTCGCCGCCGGGAAGGAGGGCTGGTGGACGGCGACTGCGCCCGGCGCTGAGCCGCAGCCGATCTTCGACGTGTCGATGGCGATGCAGCAACAGGGGACGCCGCTCGTCATCATCGCCGGCAAGGAGTACGGCACGGGCTCCTCACGCGACTGGGCAGCCAAGGGCACCGCGCTTCTCGGCGTCCGAGCCGTCATTGCGGAATCGTTCGAGCGGATCCATCGCTCGAATCTCGTTGGCATGGGCGTGCTGCCACTCGAGCTCAGTGCCGGTGAGACGCGACAGACGCTCGGTCTGACGGGCTTCGAGACGTTCGACGTGAGCGGCCTCGATGACTCGTTGCGCCCGCGCGCGACCCTCACGGTGACGGCACGGAGTGCAGACGGTGCGACGAAGACGTTCAAGGTCCTCGCACGCATCGACACGCCCGAGGAGTTGAGCTACTACAAGCACGGCGGGATTCTGCCGTACGTCCTGAGGCAGCTGGTGGGCGGGCGCGCCTAACGCCGCGCTGTCGCCGGAGTCGGCAGGGCGAAGCCCCGAGAGGCGCTCTCACGAGCAGCCTCTCGGGGCTTCGTCACACAGAGTGGTGGATCGCGTTCGCTTTCTTGCCGGGCCGTCTCGCCCGTTCGATCTCGGCGATGAGATCCCGCTCGATCTTCTCGGGGTCGAGCGCGCCGAGCATCTCGCGAAGGTCGTCGTCCACGCCGACCTGGTAGCCAAGGCGTGCGTAGAGGCCGGCGACGAGCTGGAGGGTCTTCGTGACCTCCTCCTCCATGCGCAGCACCACCTGCAGGCTGACTTCCTCACGCAGCTCCGCCACGGCGGACTCCCGTGACTGCGCCATCAGGACGAAGATCGAGAGAAAGATCGCTTCGAGCGACACGACCATCGTCAACAGCCCGAACGGGAATGGATCGAACGGGTGAATACCCATGAAGCCCGTATTCGCGAGCATCCAGAACGCGAACCAGAGCACGTGGGCGAGCAGAAAAGGCGTCGACGAGGCGACACGCGTCAGCTGATCGGCAATGACTTCGATGCGCGACCGCTGATTCGCGTGCTGAGCGGCCAGCGACCGCCGCGCGCGAGTGGTCCCCAGCCGACGCGACGGCCCATGCTCGCGGCGGTCTTCCGACGCGCCATCGGGACCGATCGTACCTTCACCATTCACGTTGCTCATAGAGGGCGAAAAACATGCCGGTGTCAGCCATGCTGTCGCAACGAAAGAGCGCGGCGTCCGGACTTCGGACGCCGCGCTCTTCGTTCAGGATCTTCCGGCAGTGCTGCCCTTCGTCCTGCGGTCCTAAGGTGCTTAGTACGGAATCTTCTTCAGATCGACGTTGTTGCCGATCACTGCCCCAAGGACGCTCCCTGCAACGCCGCCGATCACGGCGCCCTTGAGCTTGTCGCGCGTAGTCACCGCGCCAATCGCCGCACCGGCCACACCACCAATGATCGCGTCACGCTTCGTGTTCTTCACGACACGCGTACCGGTCCGAGCCGTTCCGGTCGAGTACGTCCCGCTCGACGTGCTGGCCGGCGCGCGGTAGATCCGGCGCTGCGCGACGGGCTGTGGCGCGTTCGGGTAATACCCGTAAGGCTGCTGGCCCGGCTGGGCGTATCCGTAGCCGCCGTACCCCATCTCGACCGGCGAAACGAACTGCTGCTGCGGCTGCATCGACGACGCCAGCGAGAGATCGTTCTTCAGCGCCTCATCCATCGGGGTTGCCTTCTCGCTACAAGCAGCCGCGAGCACCAACGCAGGCACCACCAGCATCTTCACAGAATTTCGCATGATAGCTCCTCCTCGTTGAGCCGCACCGCGTTCGTCGCGGCGTTCGGCCCATGTAAAGGCAGCATGCATGCCTCACGTTGGCACGGCCAATCCCCAGTCAACGCGTGCCGTTATCCCCTGTAGAGGACAGTGCCTGTCCGTAGAAGCAGACCCGGCTTTTTCAGCGCTCTCGTCCGTAGTTTGAACCCCGGCGATTGCCTTCCCGGGACGACCGGGGCAACTTGTGGCGTTCCTCATCCGGAGATCGAATGACCTCTGCTTTCGCGGCGCGCTGTCGGCTCGCCGCACTCACGGTCGCAGCGCTGATCGGCCCGCTTGCCGCCCAGGCGCAGCAGACCCCTGCCGCGGCACCGGCGCAGACGGGACCGAAAGTCGGCGAGATCGCGCCCGACTTCTCGCTTCCCGGTGCGACGCGCTACGGGCGCCTGCGTGACGCAGTCACGCTCTCGGCGCTCCGCGGCAACACGGTGGTGCTCGCGTTCTTCATCAAGGCGCGGACAAAGGGCTGAACGGTTCAAATGGAGGCGTACCGTGATCAGTACGCCACGCTCTTCAACAACGGACGGAAAGTCGTCGTGATCGGCATCAGTGTCGACGCGGATACGACGCTCGCCAGCTGGGCGCGCGACGCGGACTTCCCGGTCGTCTTCGCCAGCGACACCGCGGGTAAGGTCGGTGCCGCCTACGGGGCTTACGTCGAAGCGAGCAAGATCGACAATCGGTCACTCTACGTGATCGGTCCAGACGGCAAGATCGCCTACAAAACGCAGCCGTTCCGCGTGCTCGCGGCGGATGCGTACACCGAGCTCGCAGATATCGTGGACAAGCTCTCACCACCACCGACGTCCGAAAAATGAGTTGTCGCCCCGGCCCGCGCCGGGGCGCTTCTTTTCTCCCGCATGCACGAATCAGAGTCCGGAACACGGCGAGACCTCGCGGTGGCGATTCACGCGGCGGCCGTCGCCGCGGTCGATCCTCGCGCCGCGACACGTCGCGCGGTTGCAGCGCGAATTGCGGGAGCGTCTCCGCCGATCTCGATCATCGCGCTCGGAAAAGCGTCATACGCCATGGCCGAGGCAGCGCTGGAAGTCATACAGGAGCACGGCTTCGCTCCGGCTGCCGGCATCGCTGTAGGGCCGGAAGCGGTCGGGTCGCCGCACCCGAACATCGAAGCAGTCGTTGGCGATCACCCGGTACCCGGAAGTCGCTCGCGTGAGGCAGCCGACAAGCTGGGGTCGCTCGCGGAGGCGATCGCAGGCACCGGGACCGTTTTCGTGCTGCTCTCCGGGGGCGCTACCAGTCTCGTCGCGGCTCCGGTTCTCGGGGTAAGCGAACGCGATCTCGTCTGGATGTTCGACGCGCTGCTCACGTCAGGCACCGACATCACGACGATGAACGCCGTTCGCAAACGCTTCACGCGGTGGGGAGCTGGCCGGCTCGCGCGCGCGCTCGCGCCAGCGCGCGTGCACTGCCTCATCGTGTCCGACGTCGTCGGCGATGACATTCCATCGATCGCATCAGGACCGTGCGCCCCCGACTCGCGGAGCTCTGCCGACGTGCTCGCGCTCATCGAACGCGACGGCCTCGAGCCGTTCGTGCCGCGGACGCTGCGCGATCTCCTCCGCAATGGTGCGTCCGCGGACGATCCGCCCCCGCCGAGCGATCCGGCGTTCGAGCGCGTGGAGTGCACGGTCATCCTTGGCAATCGCGATGCGCTCGACGCCGCGGCTGCGGCGGCGCGCGAGGCAGGCATGTCGCCGATCAAGATCGTGCCCGAGCCGTTGCTCGATGACGCGACGTTCACGGCGCAACGGATCGTCGACGAGCTGGTGCGATTCAAGGAAGCGGGCCTGCCTGACGAGGACGGCGGCGCAAACGGTGACGCACGCTTTTCGTGCATGATCTGGGGCGGCGAGACGACCGTTCGACTCGGCGCTGGTGAAGCCGCGCCCGGCGGACGATGTCAGGAGCTCGCGCTCGCAGCCGCTGATGCGCTCCATGCCGAAGGCGAACGAGGCGTGGGCCTCACGCTGCTGGCTGCCGGGACCGACGGCCGCGATGGCAACACGGATGCGACCGGTGCGGTCGTCGATGGGACCACGTGGGATGCCATCGTCGCGACAGGTCGAGATCCGGCGGACGACCTCGCGGATCATCGCTCCCATGCATCACTCGATGCGGTTGGCGCACTGCTTCGCACGGGACTCAGCGGCACCAACGTCGGCGACATCGTCGTCGGCATCGTCGAACGTTCGGCGCGCGGGGCGACTTGAGCGCGTGATTATGTTTGGCGCATGAGCGCGAGCCAGCCATTCACCGTCGGCCTCATTCAGGAGGCAGTCAGCCCGGACGTTGCGACGAACGTCAACGACGCGATCACCAAGATTCGCGAGGCGCACGCACGGGGTGCGCAGATCATCTGCCTGCAGGAGCTGTTCAACTGCCAGTACTTCTGCAAGGCGCAGAAGGGCGAACGCTTCGAGCTCGCGGAGCCGATTCCTGGACCGACGGTCACGACGATGCAGGCCCTGGCAAAGGATCTCGAGGTCGTGCTCATCGTCCCGATCTTCGAACGCCAAGCCGCGGGCGTCTATCGCAATTCCGCCGCGGTGATCGATGCCGACGGGAGTCTCATGGGGGTGTATCGCAAGATGCACATCCCCGATGATCCGCTGTTCAACGAGAAATACTATTTCACTCCTGGCGACGCGACGCAGGACGAGCGCTACGTGCTCAAGGGTGCGGCGAACGGCTTTCGGGTGTGGAAGACTCGTTATGCAAGCATCGGCGTGCTGATCTGCTGGGATCAGTGGTATCCCGAGGCGGCGCGGATCACGTCGCTGCTCGGCGCCGACATCCTGTTCTATCCGACGGCCATCGGCTGGCATCCGTCGGAGAAGGCGGAGTTCGGCCCGGATCAGGTCGCGGCCTGGCGCACGATTCAACGCGCGCACTCGATCGCGAACGGCGTGTACGTGGCGAGTCCGAACCGCGTGGGCTTCGAGCCGGAGCCGGGCACGAACGGGCTGGAGTTCTTCGGCCATTCGTTCGTGAGCGACCCGTTTGGCCGCATCGTGGCCGAGGCGGGCGTCGATCCTGCGGTGCTCGTGGCAACATGCGATCCGCGCGTGATCGAGGATACGCGGCGCAACTGGCCGTTCCTGCGGGACAGGCGGATCGATGCGTACGGGCCGATCTTGAATCGATATCTGGGATGAACTGGCTGGGAACCGGGAACCGGGAACCGGGAACTGAGCACCGCGCCCGACGCCTAACGCGACGAGTCAGCGGTGAGTGAAGACATCGACGGCGTCGGAGAGATCGGGCCGACCGGCGGAGAGCTAGCACGTCGGTCGACCTCCGCGCGGACCTTCGATCCGCCGACCGCCGAGCAGTCGGCCCGCAGCTCCGGTTCCCGGTTCCCCGTTCCCGGTTCCCGGTTGGTCATGCCCGCCGAGTGGGAGCGGCACGACGCGACGTGGATCGCGTGGCCGCATCACGAACCCGACTGGCCCGGCAAGCTCGCGCCCATTCCGTGGGTCTATGGCGAGATCGTGCGCGTGCTGCATCGCCACGAGCGCGTCGAGATTCTCTGTCACGACGAACAGGTGCGGGAAGACGCGCGCGCCGTCCTCGACGCGCACGGGGTCGACGCGTCGGGGTATCGTCTCCACGTCGTGCCTAACGACCGCGTGTGGCTCCGCGACTCCGCCCCGACCGCGGTCCGCGCCGACGACGGCAGCGTCGCGCTCGTCAACTGGGGGTTCAACGCGTGGGCCAAGTACGACAACTACGCGCGCGACGCACGCGTGGGCGAAGCGGTCGCGCGACTGACGGGACTCCCGCGCATTGACCCGGTACGTCCCGACACCGGAGAGCGCGTCATCCTCGAAGGCGGTGGTATCGAAGCGAACGGTGAAGGGCTGCTCGTCGTGACGGAAGAGTGGCTGCTGTCGGACACGCAGGTGCGCAACCCGGGCCTCTCCCGCGAAGGCTACGAACACGTCTTCCGCGACTACCTCGGCATCAGGCAGACGATCTGGCTCGGCGAGGGCTGCCTGGGCGACGATACCCATGGCCACGTGGACGACATCGCGCGGTTCGTCGCACCGGACGTGATCGTCCTCGCGCACGAGGAAGACCCCGCCGACGAGAATCACCGCCGCTCCGCCGACAATCTGCGGCGGCTCGAGCTCATCAGCGGCCGCAATCTCAAGGTCGTGACGCTTCCCTTCCCACGGCCGGTCGTCATGAACGGCGAGCGGCTGCCGGCGAGCTACGCGAACTTCTATCTCGCGAACGGCGTCGCCATCGTGCCGACGTTCAACGATCCCAACGATCGCGTCGCGTTGAACACGCTTGCGTCGCTCATGCCCGACCGCCAGGTCGTGGGCATCCACGCGGTGGATCTCGTGTGGGGACTCGGCACACTGCACTGCCTGTCACAGCAGCAGCCGTCGGCTGGGGACTGAGGTCGGCTCGGCGCTCGTTGGCCGCTCCTTTGCACCTGGGCGGGTGCCAAGGAGGCTGACCTTGAAGATCACACTACTGTCCGACGAATCGATTCGACTCGAGCCCGCGACTGGGCAGCTCACCATCGAGGCAGAGTCCGCCAGTCAGGAATTCTCACCGTACCAGATGCTCGCGAGCGGGCTGGCGGTGTGCACGTTCGGCGTCATGCAATCGTGGGCTTCCAACGTCGGCGTGAGCGCAGACGATCTCGTGATCGACGTGTCGTGGTCCTTCGTCGATAACCCGCACCGAGTCGGCGCGATGGAGCTGTCGTATCAGTGGCCGTCGCTGCCTGAAGATCGTAAGCGCGTAGCTCAGCGAGTCGCGGAACTGTGTCCTGTCCACAAGACGCTGACGCAGTCGCCGTCGATGACGATCCGCGCAGCCGCATGACAGCGACCGCAACGCCCCCAGCCGCGCGTGCGAAGGCACCGTCCAGGACCGTTCCGATCGTGCGGTTCACCGTGAAGGGCCAGGACAGCGATCCTGCGGTAACCGCACCGACCGCCGGCTCACCGAGTCGTCCGTACACGATCGTCTACGACGGCGCCTGCAAGGTCTGTCAGGGCCTCGTGCGACGCCTCGTGAAGTGGGACAAGCACGCGGTGTTCGAGATCGTCCCGTCTCAGGGTGTTGGAGTGCACGCGCGCTTCCCGTGGATCCCTGATCGCGCCTTCGCCCAGTCCGTTCAGCTGGTGCGCCGAGACGGCAAGACGTGGCAGGGCGCCGCGGCGCTGGAGGCGATCATCGACCAGCTGCCGAAGGGCAAGCTCATCACGTGGGTGTTCTCGATCCCGTTCGTGCGTCCGCTCGCCGAGCGCTTCTATCGTTGGTTCGCGCGCAACCGCTACCGCCTCGGCTGCGGTGAGCACTGCCAGTTCCGCCAGCTGGATCTGAAGTTCGACGAGGGTGGGAATTAGGAACTGGGAACTGGGAACTGGGAACTGGGAACTGGGAACTGGGAACCGGGAATCGGCCCGCCTGTAATAGCAGCAGCGAGCAGCTAGAAGCCGCAGCATGCAGCCGTCGGCGGAGGTTCGCGCCGTTAGTTCGTTGTCCCCAGTCCCGTTTGCTGGTCTCGTTTCTCTTCCCGCTGCTCGATATACGATGCCGGCTCGTCGTTAGGCAATCGGTCACCGGCCCGTGCGTCGCGGCGCACCTCGTGATCGGCCTGCTTCATCGCGAGCACCAGCCGCTCGAGCCACTCATTGACTTCTTTCGCCTGCGCCTCATCGAGCTTTTCGGTGTCATGCTCGACGCCGTTCGACGCGCGCCCGCCGCTCTCCTTGACCACACGCTCCACCGTCTCGCGCCACGTCGCGTTCTGGAGCCGTGCGCCGATGGGATTCATCACCAACCAGTCCGCGACGTTGGACGCGCGGTCGTACACCTGCACCTCGAAGCGCACCGCGGCGCCGCGCGCCTCTGACAGGAACCGGACGGCGCCGGCGAGCGGATGCCCCGAGAGCGTGCAGACCGTCATGTACCGGTCCTCCAACTCCAGCACCCGAATCTGAACGTGCCCGCGGAGCGGGAGCTTCAGCGTCAGCGTCGTCCCGAGCTCCGGCACGTTAGGCGTGCCCGGCTCCGCGGCGACGTCGAGGTGCCACGGTGTACACTCGGCAAAGTGCGAGACGAAATGCCGGAACAGCTGCTCCGGCGCCATCCGGCTGCCTTCGATGTCGGCCCAGAACCGCTTGCGATTGAGCGCTCCGACACCGTCCTCCGGGAGCATCTCGGGCTGCGCATCGGCAAGCATCGCGAGCCCATCGTCGAGCGATGTCCCGCGCAATCCGAACACCGTCGTGAGGGCGTTTCCGTCCGGGCTCATGACAATGTTCCCCTCGCTCAGCATCGTGAGCTGCCCGGCGTCGACCGGAACGTCCGCACCGAACGCGTTCGCGGCCTTGAGCGCCATCGTCGCGAGTGGGACCGGGATCGGGAGTCGAACCGGATCGCGTTGCGTGATGCGCGACAATCGACTGACGACGTCGTCGAACGTCGTCTGCTGCGGCCCCGCCACCTCCAGCACGCGACCCGCGAGGTCGTCGCGCTCAGCGGCCATCGCGAGCGCTTCGCCTGCGTCGCCTGCCCAGATGGGCTGAAACGGACGGTCACCGCCGGCGAACACCGGGATGGCCGGCAGCGTTCGCACCATCCGGAGAATGAGCGAGAGTTGCTCATCGCCGGTGCCGTACACGTTGCCCGGCCGCACGATCGTCCAGTTGCCGTCGAACGTCCGCGCGACTTCTTCGCCGCGCAGCTTGGACTGGTGATACGGCGACTCGCCGCGATCAGCGCCGAGAGAGGACACGTAGACGAACCGCTTCACTCCCGCACGTTCCGCTTCGCGCACGAGGTTCCGCGTGCCGGCCACGTTCACTTTCTCGAACGTGACGTCTGGCGGCGATTCGGCGACGATCGCGGTCAGGTGAATGACGGCGTCGCATCCCTCGGCCGCCCCGCGCACTTCGACCTCGTTGGACACGTCGCCTGGGAACGGTTCCGTGCGATGGGGCCACTCCTCCACATCGGTCTGTGCGTTCCGACTGAACAATCGAACGTCGTGGCCGCGCGCAAGGAGCGCGTCGACGGTCGCGCGCCCCACAACACCTGTGCCGCCGGTCACAAGCACTCTCACCGTTTCCCACTCCGCAGTTGGCATGCACTCCTCTGGCAGATGCCGGGCCAATCTCCCGTGACGGGGCGTTCTCCGACCTCGTCCTTGAGACACCGCCTTCATCACCATGCTGGGAGATCGATTGAAACGTCTGCGGATGCTTCTCGTCGCCGGCACGCTGTGCGCGTGCTCGCGTGACAGCGCGACGTACACCATCGCGTCCGCGTCGCCGTGGAACGAGGCCTACGGGCTGATGTCCCGGCAGGGCACCGAGCTGGCCGTCGACGCGATCAACAAGCGCGGCGGCGTGCGGTCTCACCTGCTCACGCTCGTTCGCGTCGACGACGAGGGCACCGGCACCAAGGCCGCGGCCGTCGCCCAGGATCTCGTCGATACCGACAGCGTGCTGGCGGTGGTCGGACACGCGAACTCCAGCGCCACGGTTGCGGCTGCGCGCGTCTATGACGGGCGCCTCGCCGCGGTGTCGCCCAGCGCGAGCTCTCCCGAGATCACCGGCCTCTCGCCCTGGCTCTTCCGGGTCATTCCGAGCGACTCGGCCAACGGGCAGGACCTGGCCCGCTTCGCGAGCAGCCTCGGTCATAAACAGGCGGCGATCCTCTACGAGAACAACAGCTATGGACGCGGCCTCGCCGATGCGTTTCGGCGTGCGTTCCGGGGCGAGGTCGCATCGCTCGAGCCCGTCGGGGTCGACGGCAAGGAAGTCGAGCCGTACCTCGCATATCTCAAGCTCCACGAACCTGGCCTCATCTTCGTGGCGGGGAGCGACGGATCGGGCCTCGAGATCCTGCGTGAGGCGCGTCGCCAGGGCATCCGCAGTGAATTCCTCGGCGGCGATGGATGGGCCGGCGTGACTGCCGACACCGCGACCGCGGAGGGCGTATACGTCGGCGCTCCGTTCACGACCGAAGATCCGCGACGCGACGTGCAGGCGTTCGTGCAGGCCTTCCGTGCGAAGTTCGGCCGCGACCCAAACAGTTTCGCTGCGCTCGCCTACGACGCGACGATGGTCATCGCCCAGGCGATCGAGCGCGCCGGACCTGATCGGTCGGCGATTCGTGACTACCTGGGCTCGATGCAGGAGGCCGACGCGTACCAGGGCCTAACGGGCCGCATCGTGTTCCAGCAGACCGGCGACGTCGAGGGCAAGCCGATGGCCATGACACGCGTGCGCCGCGGCGCGCTCGTGCTGCAGACCGGAAGCCGGCAGTGAGACGCTGGTGGACGTTCCGCGTCGACAGCATTCGGCAGCGGCTGCGCATCGGCTTCGGCGTGCTGATCGTGCTGCTGATGACTGGCGGTGCGTTCGGCTACACCGCGCTGTCCAACATGTCGAGCGTCATTCGTGGCACGCTCGTCGAGGTGCAGGAAGAAGGGCTGCTCTCGGCGCGCCTGTCAGCGGCGGTCATGCGCGAGCTCTCCGCCGCCAGTGCGTACCTCGAGAGTC
>Ga0310810_10002502_pt1 | contig 19780 bp, 15 predicted proteins | sample NCmetagenome_FD_207641 | JGI IMG/M metagenome (GOLD analysis project Ga0310810, IMG submission 207641) | Soil microbial communities from experimental microcosm in Duke University, North Carolina, United States - NC | ecosystem: Engineered > Artificial ecosystem > Soil microcosm > Unclassified ...
GGTTCCAGGGCTGCCAGAAGAAGCGGGCCAGGCCTCGTAGCTGCTCCCGGAGGCTGTCCGCCACCACCCGCTTGTCGTCCACCTGGATGGGAAGAGGCACCGCGAGGGTGTCCCACCGCAGCGTCGCCATCACGGTCCCTTGCCCCGGGTCGTCGAGGGTATAGACCAGGCGCTCGTGGAAGTCGCTCTTGGTGGGGGTGACCTTGACCCGCAGGAGGTCCTCGGCCGGATCGTAGCTGAAGCTGCCCCAGGCGTTCGCCTGCCGGCTCAAAATCACGGTCCACTCCGGCCGGGAGGGGATCATGTGGAGCCCGTAGCGACCGGCGGGCACATCGGTGTCGCCGACTCGCACCGGCGAGCTGAAGGCGATGACGGTGTTCTCGTTCGCGCCGGCACGCCAGACGCTGTCCCAGGGAACCAGGGCTCCCCAGATCGGCCGTCCGTTCACCCCCGGACGGTCATAGGTGATGCTGATGTCGGTGAGCCCGACCGTCTGGCTCACGGTGGCGCGCGGACTGGCCTTGGGCAGGATGAGCTGGGGCGCTTGCGCCAGGAGCGACGCGGGAGCAGCGAGCAGGACGAGACCGGCGAGCAGGATTCGCCGCATGGCAGAGACTCCGGGTGGGGATAGGTCACTACGAACGGACCCGCCCGGAGGTTCAGACTCGGCGGCTAGCTTTCGGCGAGGTTGTGCGCTCCGCCATCGGGAGGCTCGAGTATCGAGCGGACGGCCTGCAGCAGAGTATCGACCTGGAACGGCTTGCGGATCAGCGTAGGCGCGCCTTCCCGCACCAGCCGAACCACCCAGTCGCGGGTGACCTCGCCGGACATGAGGAGGACAGGTAGGGTGGGCCAGCGCTCCCGGCAGGTCCGCTCCAGCTGTACGCCGTCCAGTCTGGGCATCCTGATGTCGCTCAGGACCAGCCCGATCGGCGGCGTCGCGCACTCCAGGATCCGGAGCGCCTCCGCGCCGTCCTCCGCCTCGATGGTGGCATATCCGCCGCGCTGCAGTGCCTGGCAGGCAAGCCGACGCACCCCCGGCTCGTCGTCGACGACCAGGATGCAGGCTGCGGTTGTGGGATTCGAGGAGGGCACCACGCCACCACGGTATCGACCGGGCTTGACGTTGGCAAGCGTTCACCCGCCTCAGCTCTCCACGACGTAGGCCTCCATCGCGAAGTATTCGGCCAGGCCGAAACGGTCCAGCTCCGCCGCCGTGCCCTTGTTCCGCGCTTCCACCCGCTGCCAGAACTCGCGCTCGTCGGGTCCGGGAAACGGCGCCGTGTCCTTCTGGGACTGGTGCTTGAAGATGGCCTGCACCTTGAGCCGCAACTCCTCCTGCGACAACGGCACCAGCCAGGTGGCCTCGGTGATGGGCCACTCCTGCCAGGCGCCGCGATAGAGCCAGACTTCGGGACGCGGCCGGCCCGAGGCTACGTGCGCGGCGAGGGCACGATCGATCGCCTCCTTGCACATCCGATGGGTGCCGTGCGGGTCGGAGAGATCGCCCGCCACGAACACCAGGTGCGGATCCACCTCGCTCAGGAGGTCGGCGACGATCCGCACATCCGCCGGCCCGATCGGATCCTTGCGCACCTTGCCGGTCTGATAGAACGGGAGATTCAGAAACCGCGCCGCTCCGGCCTCGAGACCCAGCGTGAGGATACCGGCCACCGCCTCGGACTCCCGGATGATCCGCTTGAGGTCCTGGACCTCCGGAATGTCCACCTCGCCCGGGTGCTTCGCGGCCAGGAAATCCTCCACCCGCCGGTCCAGGTCGGCCAGGGACTGGCCCTCCACCCGTCCCTCGGACGCGAGCCGGCGGATGAAGTCGGCGTGGCGCCGGACATCGTGGTCGAACACGGCCAGGTTTCCGCTGGTCATGTAGGCCACGGTGATGGAGTTCCCGTTCTGGGCCAGCTTGGCGAGGATCCCGCCCATGGAGATCACGTCATCATCCGGATGGGGCGAGAAGCAGATCACCCGCTTCCCCTCGGGTAGCCGGGAACGCCCCCGGATCTTGGCCCCGAGCGCGTTGAACACCTGGCCGTTGAGCGCCCCGGGCGACTCCGCCTGTGCCACCAGCGCCGACAGGCCGTGCTCGGCGTAGTCCCGCTGGGTCAGCTTGAGGATCGCCTTTCCGGCCTCGCGGGACAGCCAGCAGACCGCCCGCACCGTGAGGTCCGGGGTCCAGGCCACCGGGCCGAGCCGCCAGGGGGTCGCGATCCTGGTGAGCGCCGCGGCCGCCGAGCCGTCGAGGTAGAACGTGGTGTCGGGGTGGCGCTGGAGAAAGGTGGCGGCGATCTCGTGGTCGATCTCGCCTTCGACGGTACGGCGGATGATCTCCGCCTTGTGCTCGCCGGTGGCGAGGAGGAGGATCTCCCGGGCCTCCAGGATGGTCGCGACACCCATCGTCACCGCCTCGCGGGGGACGTTCTCCTCCCCGAAGAAGTCGGCAGCGGCGTCCTTTCGGGTCACCAGATCGAGGTTGATGAGCCGGGTTCGGCTGTCGAGTCCGGAGCCGGGCTCGTTGAAGCCGATGTGACCGGTGCGTCCGATGCCGAGCAGCTGAAGGTCGATCCCCCCGGCATCGGCGATGGCGGCCTCGTAGCGGCGGCACGCCTCGACCACCTCGGCGCGGGGGACGTCGCCGCGCGGGAGATGCACCTGCTCGTGGGGGATGTCGAGGAAGGAGAAGAAGTTCTCCCACATGAACCGATGGTAGGAGTGGAGACTCCCGGGGTCCATCGGGTAGTACTCGTCGAGGTTGAAGGTCACCACCCGGGCGAAGGAGAGGCCTTCCTCCCGATGCATCCGGATCAGCTCGCGGTAGACGCCGATCGGCGTGGAGCCGGTGGCGAGCCCCAGGACGGCGGTGGCGCCGGAGGCTGTCTTTTCCCGCACCAGATCGGCGATCCGGCGGGCCACCACCCTGGCGAGCTCGTCGTGGTCGGGAACGACGAGCGTGCGGATCCGCTCTACCGCCATTCCGCTCCGCAGGGACAATGGTGCTGCCCGGGATGATCCGCGTCGCGATAGCAGACGCAGGCGTGGCCACCAAATCCGGTCTCGCGCAGGCAGACGCGATTGGCCGCGTTCCCGCTCTCGATCCGTTCCACGTTCCGAGCGATCTCGCGAACGACGCTGCTGCGCCGCGCGACCGACAGTCCGTCCACGCGACCGACTCCTTCGGCGGGGGTGTCTCGATGGAAGGAGGGCCAAGCTAAGAAAACTGATTCCACACCGCCAGTGCGCCTTATCCACGTGGAAGAGCGTTGATTTGTCGACAACAGAGCGAACCTGCTCCATGGTACACAGTTCAGCCGAGCGGGCCGCCCGGACGCTCTTCGGGATTCAAGGTTGCCGAGCGCTGAAGCGAACCGTACACTGTCTCGCGAGACCCCTTCCTCCGAGGCCAGCGTGACTTTTCCGGCGCCAAGCCACGCCGAGACCGTTGGTTTGCGTGCCCCGCGCCTGGCGGCACAGGTGCGGCAGGCGCTGTACGCCGTCCCCGCCGACCGTTTGGCCCTGGCCTACGCCGAGATGCGGAAGGGGTCCCTGACTCGGCACCTGGACTACTTCTTCGAAGGCCGGGTCGAGACCATCCGGGTCTTCCCCTGCCCCATTCCCATTCTGCCCGAGCAGTCCCAGTACCTGCACCAGGTCGTACGGACCCTTCACGGGGCGCTTCTCCGCCTGCCGGAGCTCTACCTGGCCGATGCCGACGTGCGGCGGATCCTCCGGCTCGAGCCGGAGGAGGACACCTGGCTTCGCGAATGCTGGACGCCGGCCCACGGGGCACTCGACCATCTCTTCGACCGTCTCGACGGCCTGGTTGACTACAGCAGCCCGGTCTGGAAGGAGACCCTCGCCTTCGTCGAGCCGAACCTGACCGGGGTCGGCGGGCTCTATCTGGTGCCGTCCGTGGAGGAGATCGTGGACGAGGCGATCGCGCCCCTGGTCGCCGAGCGGGCGCCGGAGGTGAGCTTGCGGCGCTTGCCCGACGCCCGTGAGCTGCTCCTGGCGGCCCTGGAGCGCCACCTCTCGGCGGTCGGCCGGCCTGGCGGCACGATCTGCCTGGTCGAGCCGAAGTATGAGGAAGAGGGGATCGACGAGCAGCGCCGGCTGGTGGAGTATTTCGAACGGGTCCACCGGCGCACCGTCCTCCACGCTGACCCGACGGAGCTCCGACTTCGCGGCGACGAGGTCTTCCTCGACGACAAACGGGTGGATTTGGTGTACCGGGACTACAGCGTCCTCGACCTCGCCGAGCTGGAGGCGGAGGGCAGCGACGTGCGCGCGATGCGGCGGCTGTTCCGGGAGAACCGGGTGCTTTCGTCCATCGGCGGCGAGCTGGACCACAAGGCGTGCTGGGAGCTCTTCACCGACCCCGCCCTGGCAGGCCGCCATTTCAGCGCGGACGAATGCCGGGTCTTCCAGCGTCATGTGCTCTGGACGAGGGTGCTGGCCGACCGCCACACCCAGCTCCCCGGCGGCGAGGAAGGCGACCTCCTGGAGTACTCGCGTCGGGAGCGTGAGATCCTGGTGCTCAAGCCCTCGCGCGGCTACGGCGGCGAAGGTGTGCTGCTGGGACAGACGGCGACCCAGTCGGGCTGGGACGCGGCGCTGGACGCCGCCCTGGCCGACACCGAGCTCTGGGTCATTCAACGGCTGGGACAGATCCCCGTCGTCGAGGTGCCCACCCTCACCGAGGCGGGGGCGCTGGAGCCGGCCACGTTTTATCACGTGATGGGCTTCGTCAGCGGGCCAGAGGGGCTGGCCATCCTGGCGCGCGCCTCGCAACGTCAGGTGGTGAACGTGGCTCAGCGAGGCGGGATGTGCGCGGTGATGCTGGCGGGGTAATTCACCCCGCCGGGACCAGCACCTGCAGCGCGCCGGGCTCGATGCCGATGTCGAGCATGGCGCCTACCGCTCCAGGATCCTCCGACGGCCGCTCGATCTCGTCGTCCACCTGAACCTCCTGGCCCCCCGCCACGATCCGCACCCGCCGTACTCGCTCCACCGGCAGCGCGAGCGACGTCTCCCGGCCCGCGATCCGGGCCGCGAGGTAGGCGTGGAGCTGGTGGCGGTCCTCCGGCCGCGCCAGCACCAGGTCGAGCCAGCCGTCGCCGCTGTCGGCCTCGGGCGCGAGGATCAGATTGGGGCCCACCGACCGGATGTTCATCACCTCGCAAAGGAGATACGGGCCGGAGCGGTCCACGCCGTCGGCCTCGATGTGCCAGTTCTGCGGCTGGAGCTGCTCCAGCACGCGAACCAGGTAGCGGAGATCGCGGGTCAGGGCCTCCTCGCCTTCCGCCGCCTCGATCCGTCCGGCCTCGGACCGCTCGTCCACCAGGCACATGGTCCGCGCGAAGAGCCCCAGGCCGACCCCTTCCAGGAAATGCCGGGCGCCCCAACGCCCCCGCACCGTCCCGGCGTCGAGCGGGCGGGGGACGGCACGGCGCAACCCCGCCACCGTGTCTTCGGGTGAGCCGGTGAGTCCCAATGACTTCGCGATGTTGTTGGCCGTGCCCCGGGAGAGCACCGCGAGCGGCACCCCCCGCCCCACCAGCCGTTCGGCCACGTGGCCCACCGTCCCATCGCCGCCGGCCACCAAAACCAGGTCGCCGGGGTCGTCGAGCACGTGCTCCCAGCCTTTCTCCTTGGTGGAGCAGTACGTGACCGAGAAGCCCTCGTCCCCCAGCAGGCGAACCAGCCGGTCGCGGTCGGACCCGCCCGTTCCCGACTGGGGATTCTGGACCAGGGTGACGTAGGTCGCGGTGCGAGGGTCGTGACGCACTGATAGTTCCCAGTATGCGGATATTGGTGACCAACGACGACGGAATCTACAGCCCGGGTATTCTGGCTCTGGCACGTGCGGCACAACGATTTGGTGATGTGCGTGTGGTCGCCCCGGACGTCGAGCAGTCCTCGATGGGGCAGGCGATCACCTCCACCCGTCCCCTGAGCTACCGGGCGACCAAGCTGGATGGCATCGAGGCGTATCGGGTGAACGGCACGCCGGCCGACTGCGTGGCGCTGGGGGCACACAACTGGGAGCAGGTGGACGCCGTGCTCTCCGGCATCAATCTGGGCCCCAACCTAGGGAACTCGACCTGGCACTCGGGGACGCTGGCCGCCGCCAAGCAGGCAGCGCTGCTGGGGCTTCGGGGCATCGCGCTCAGCACGCCGGCGGGCAGCTCGGAGCCCGACTTCGATCGGATCGAACCCTACGTCCTCCGGATCCTCGAGTGCCTCCTCCGACATCCCGAGCTGCCGTTGGTCAACGTGAACATTCCCCGGGACCCGAAAGGGCTGCGGTGGACCCGCCAGGCGGTCCGCTTCTACGATGGCGCCGTGGTGCCGGGGGAAGATCCGATGGGCCGCAAGCACTTCTGGCTCACGGTTCGGCCGACCGAGGGAGCGGAGGAAGGTACCGATCTCTGGGCGGTGCGGGAGGGATTCGTGTCGCTCACGCCGCTGCGTCTCGACCTGACCGACCACGCCGAGCTGACCCGGGTGGTGCGGGAGATTCCGCTGGACTAGTCGGCGAAGCGGACTCCGCCCTTCATCACCATCCGCACCTTCCTGAGCGTCCCGATGTCCGCGGTCGGATCGCCTTCCACCGCCACGAGATCCGCGAGTCGGCCCGGCCCGATCGTGCCCCGGTCGTCGAGGTGCAGGATCTTCGCGTTGCCGGAGGTGGCGGAGCGGAGCGCCGCCAGCGGCGTCATCCCATACTCGACCATCGCCTCGAGCTCGCGCACGTTCTCACCGTGGGGGAACACGCCCACGTCTCCGCCGAAGCAGATCGGCACCCCGGCCTCGAGCGCGGCCTTGAAGCTGGCCCGCTTGGCCACCAGGCCGGGCGTCGGCTTGTCCCGGCCCTTGACCCAGTTCTCGAAGTAGTGCGCATACGCTTCCGACGTCGCGATGGTGGGGCAGTAGCCGACGTTGCGCTGCCGCATGAGGCGGAACACCTCCGGCGTCCCGTTGTCTCCATGCTCCACCGTCTCCACACCGGCCAACACGGCGCGCCGCATTCCCTCGGCCGTCATCGCGTGCGCGGCGACCGGCCGGCCGTACGCGTGAGCGGTCTCCACCAGCACCCGCAGCTCGTCCTGAGTGAAAGTCGGCCGGGCCTCACCCTTCGGCCCCACGTTGAAGTCCGCGTACACCTTGATCCAGTCGGCCCCGTGGCTGATCTGGCTGCGGACCACTCGTGCCACCTGGTCGGCACCGGTGGCTTCTTCCGCGCCCTGGGGTGGATCGAAGGCATAGCGCGTCCGGCTCGGGCCGTAGCTTCCGCTGGCCACGATGGCGCGGGTCACCACGATGAGCCGGGGCCCGGGGACGATGCCCTGCTCGATGGCCCGCCGGAGCTGGACGTCGGCGTCGAAGGCACCTTCGGTCCCGAGATCGCGTTCGGTCGTGATTCCGGCCGCGAGCGTCACTCGGGCATGCGCCACCGCGCGGGCGACGCGGAGCGCGAACGGTTCCTTCAGGACCTGATCGTCCCAGAGGGTCTCGTTGTACGGATGGAGAAAGAGATGTGAGTGCCCCTCGATCAATCCGGGCAGGAGCGTCGTACCCGGCAGCTCGACCCGCTCGGCGTTGGCGGCGTCGATCCGATCGGCCGGCCCGACGGCCGCGATGCGGTCGCCCTTGACCAGGACGGCCCAGCCGGAGTGGCGAGCGTCGGCGACGCCGTCCCAGACGGCGGCCGGGAGCAGGAGAATCGGTCGGGTCGTATCGGCGGGCGCGGGCTGCTGGATCAGCGCGATGAGAAGAAGTGATAGCATAGGGCGAGAGTGGCGGGGCGCACCCGATTCCGCAAGCCTGAGGCAGGGATATAATCGGTGACATGACCTTCGCCCTCCTGGTGGACACCTCGCGCCGGGTCGCCGAGACCCGGGGCCGCCGCGCCAAGATCGCGTTGCTCGCCGAGTTGCTCCGGACCCTCTCGCCGGAGGAGCTGGAGATCGGCGTGGCCTACCTGTCGGGTATGGTGCTCCAGGCCAAGCTCGGCGTCGGGTGGGCCACGATTCAGGCGGCGCTGCCTGGTTCGGCGGCTGAGGGGCCCGGTGTCACCCTCACCGAGGTGGACGAGACGCTCGGCCGCATCGTGCAGGCGAGCGGACCGGGGTCCGTGGCCGAGCGGCAGCGGCTCCTCCGCGATCTGCTGCTCCGGCTGACCGAGCCGGAGCAGCGCTTTCTCGGCGGGCTCCTGGTGGGCGAGCTGCGCCAGGGTGCCCTGGAAGGACTGGTGCTCGAGGCCGTCGCCCAGGCGGCCGGACTGCCGGCGCGGGAGGTTCGGCGAGCCGCGATGATGGCGGGAGAGCTTCCGCCCGTAGCCCGCGCGGCGCTCACCGGCGGGGCCGCGGCGCTGGGCGCGTTCGCCGTGCAGCTCTTTCAGCCGGTGCAACCGATGCTGGCTGGCACCGCCGAGAGCGAGGCCGAGGCGGTGGCGGAGCTGGGGGAATGCGGGCTGGAACTCAAGCTCGACGGGGCTCGGGTCCAGATCCACCGCCGCGGCGACGAGGTGCGGGTCTATTCCCGGCGACTCAACGAGGTGACCCCGGCCGTGCCGGAGCTGGTGGAGCGCGTGCTGTCGCTGTCGGCCGGCGAGCTCATCCTCGAGGGTGAGGCGATCGCGCTTCGGGCCAACGGCACACCGCATCCGTTCCAGACCACGATGCGCCGCTTCGGGCGGCGGCTGGAAGTGGAGCAGATCCGGGATTCGCTCCCCCTGACCCTGTTCCTGTTCGATCTGCTCTTCCTCGATGGAGTCAGCCTGATCGACCGGCCCTACCGGGAGCGGATCGCGCTGCTGGACCAGGCGGCGCCGGCCGACCTGGTGGTGCGCCGGCTCATCACCGGCTCCGCCGACGCGGCCGCCGGCTTCCTGCAGCAGGCGTTGGACCAGGGCCATGAAGGCATCATGGCCAAGTCGCTCGACGCAACCTACGAGGCCGGGCACCGAGGGCGGCACTGGCTCAAGGTCAAGCCGGTGCGCACCCTCGATCTGGTCGTGCTGGCCGCCGAATGGGGACACGGACGCCGGAAGGGCTGGCTCAGCAACCTCCACCTGGGGGCGCGAGACGAGGCGACCGGCGGGTTCGTGATGCTGGGCAAGACCTTCAAGGGGATGACCGACGAGATGCTCGCGTGGCAGACCACCCGGCTGCTCGAGCTGGAGCAGTCGCGCGACGGCCACGTCGTGTGGGTACGGCCCGAGCTGGTGGTGGAGGTTGCCTTCAACGACGTGCAGGCGAGCCCGCAGTATCCGGGTGGACTCGCCCTTCGGTTCGCCCGGATCAAGGGCTACCGGCCGGACAAGTCCCCGGGGGACGCCGACACGATCGCCACCCTGCGGGAGATCTGGCGCCGGCAGAGCGGGGAGACGGCGTAGCGGGGTAACGGCGTTCCGGCCGGCCCAACCGGGCAGTACCTTACCCGCACGCCGCACCCCATCCGCATGCCGCACCCATCCTCGCCGGAGGTGGTATGGTACCGCTCGGCTCGCTGCTGCTGCCGGTCGTGCTCTCCGCGGTCTTCGTGTTCCTCGCCAGCTTCCTCGTCCACATGGTCCTGCGCTACCACTCCTCGGACTACACCCAGCTCCCCAACGAGGACGCGGTGCGGGCCGCCATCCGGGCGGGCAACCCGGCGCCCAAGCAGTACATCATCCCCTACTGCAAAGATCCCAAGGAGATGCAGTCGCCCGAGATGGTGCAGAAGCACATCGAGGGGCCGGTTGCCGTCCTCAATCTGCGCGCCCCCGCGAAGCCGACCATGGGGCCGTACCTGGGCCAGTGGTTCGTGTTCAACCTGGTGGTCGCGTTCTTCGTGGCCTACGTGGCCGCCCATACGATTCCGCCGGGAACGGTTTACCTCGAGGTGTTCCGGGTGGTGGGCGCCGTGACCTTCCTGGCGTATGCCGCCGGGGTATTCCCCGCGGCCATCTGGATGGCGAAGCCGTGGCCCGTAGCGCTCAAGGAAGCCCTCGATGGCCTGATCTACGGCCTGGTGACCGCCGGAACCTTCGGCTGGCTCTGGCCCCGCTGACCGGTTGGTGAGCGGTGACACGGCGCCGACGTCGCGGGCCGGCAGATTAGGGCCGTTCGGTGCCCCGAGCCCGCGTCCGCGGGCTCCAAAGCTCGGGACGGTCCCTCGACTCGTTGGAGGCACGGATGGCGAACTCAGGTGCAGCCCTGCTGGCCGGAACTCTCGTAGCGCTCGCAGCTTGCGGCGGCGGTGACAAGGGCGCCGCCTCGGATACCACCGCGATGGCCAGCCCCCCGCCCGCCGCGGAGTCCGCCCCGCCCGCGCCGGCGGCCACGGATACCGGCTCGGCCATGACACCTGCGGCCGACACCACGGCCGCGAAGGCGCAGGACACCGCCAAGAAGGCGCAGGACACCACCAAGAAGACTGCGGCGGCCAAACCAGCGGGCGGTGGCGGCACCGCCGCCCAGATCGCGGAAGGTGAGAAGATCTTCCACGGCCAGGAGGCGGGTGGCACCTGCACCGCGTGCCACGGCCAGGACGCCAAGGGCACCGCGATGGCGCCCAACCTGACCGACAGCGAATGGCTGAACGGCGACGGCAGCCTCGCGTTCATCGAGCACACGGTCACCACAGGCGTCCCGAAGCCCAAGAGCCATCCCGCGCCGATGCCGCCGATGGGCGGAGCCACGCTCAGCCCGGACCAGATCAAGGCCGTCGCGGCGTACGTGTACTCGTTGAGCCACAAGGGCTGATCCCGTCGGGCCGGCCCCGGACCGGGGTCGGCCCTCGCTCCCCCTAGCCTCACCGCAGCTCCATCCAGCGCCGACCCTTCAAGGCGCAGCCGGCCCGCGATATCCTATACCGTGGCCGTCTTTCAGCTCATCATTCTCCTCCTCCTCGCCGGCGCGGTGCTCTCCGCCTGGTCCCGCCGGCTGAACGTGCCCTACCCCGCCCTGCTCGCGCTGGCGGGCGCCGGGCTCGCGCTGCTGCCCCACGCGCCCACCGTCAACCTCGATCCCGACTTGGCCCTGGCGCTGTTCGTGGCGCCGGTGCTGCTCGATGCCGCTTACGACAGCTCTCCCCGGGATTTGCGGCAGAACTGGCGGCCCGTGGCCGGCCTGGCCCTTGGTGCCGTGGCGCTCACCGTCGCAACGGTCGCCGTCGTGGCTCGCTGGCTGGAGCCCGGTCTGCCGCTGGCCTGCGCCGTAGCCATGGGGGCCATCGTCGCCCCGCCCGATGCGGCGGCCGCGATGGCGGTGCTGCGGCATCTCCGGCCGCCCCACCGGGTGATGGTGATCCTCGAGGGCGAAAGCCTCTTTAACGATGCGAGCGCGCTCCTCACCTATCGGCTGGCCGTGATCGCGGCGCTCACCGGAGGATTCTCCCTCGGAAGCGCGGTGCCGACCTTCCTGCTGGTCGCGGCGGGGAGCGTGGCGCTGGCCGCGATCCTCTCCCGGGTCTCGCTCTACGTGAGCGCGCGGATCCACGACGTGGCCACCGCGGTGATCGTGCAGTTCGTCTCCACCTTCGCGGTCTGGATCATCGCGGAGCGGCTGCACCTGTCGGGCATCATCACCGTGGTGGTCTTCGCCATTCTGGTGGCCCGGGTGGCGCCCGACCTCATCCCTGCCCGGCTCCGGATCCAGAGCTACGCCGTGTGGGAAGTCGCCGTCTTCGTGCTCAACGTGCTCGCGTTCATCCTGATCGGGCTCCAGCTCAAGCCGATCCTCGACCGCCTCGCAACGGCCGAGCTGGTCCGCTACATCGAGATCGCGGGTGCGGTGTGCGCGGCGGTCATCCTGGTGCGCATCGTGTGGGTGATGGGCTTCGTGCTGCTCGGTCGCTGGGCGGGGGAGCGGAAGCTCAAGGCGCGCGGCGCCACCGTCGTGGCCTGGTGCGGGATGCGGGGGATCGTGACCCTGGCGGCGGCGCTGGCCTTGCCGGCAATCCCCTACCGCGATCTGATCCTGTTCACCGCCTTCTGCGTGGTGCTGGTGACCCTAGTGCTGCAAGGGATGACCGTGACCCCTCTCATGCGGGCCCTGGCACTCCGGGACGACGGCTCGGTCGATCGCGAGGTGCGCGAGGCTCGGGTCGAGACCCTCCGGGCCGGCCTGGCGGCGGTGGACGACGGCCCCCATGAGGGTGACATGGTGGCCTTCCTCCGGCGCAAATTTGCCGCGCGACTCCGCCGCGCCGAGCATGGGGGCGACGCCCGCGACCCGGAGCGGGACGGCTGGGGGGAGTACGCCGACGCCCTCGGCCGAGCCCAGCGGGCGCAGCGCCGCGTGCTGATGGAGCTGCGGTCCGAGGGCGTGATCGGCGACGACGCGTTCCATCGGATTGAGGAGGAGCTCGACTGGGCGGAGGTCAACACCGCGCCGGGACGAGAGGACGAGGAGCTCGAAAGCGACTCGGCCGCCCCGCCGGAAGGGCGGGACGGCCGAGGACGCTCAGAGGGGACGAGCGCTTAGCGCAGCGACCAGCGCAGGCCGACCGTGAGGGGGACCATGTAGGCAGTGGTCTCCTGGAGGCTCTGGCTGTCCACCGAGCCCTTCATGATCGCGTGGAGCCGGCCCTCGGCGTACAGCTTGGCCGGGCCGACGCCCAGGTCGAGACCCAGGCCGCCGTTGAACCCGAACTTGGTGTCCGAGCCCGAGCCGAAGCCGTCCAGGGTCGCCTGCATGTTGTACATGCCCACGCCGCCGATCAGGTACGGATGCGCCACGGCGCCCGGAAGGCTGAACAGGGCGTTCGCGGTGCCGCCGATGATGCGGGTGTTGCCGTCGATCCCATCGAAGGAGAACCGGTTGTAGAACCCATCCAGCTGCAGCCCGAGCGGGCTCGCGGCGGGCTTGAACTGGGCCGACAGGGTCGCGTTGTACCCGGTCTTGCTGAAGTCGGCCATCGAGCCGGTCGGCACCACGGCGCCGCCGCCGATACCGAGGCTGACGCCGCCCTGAGCGTTGGCCGCCTGTGCGCTCAGCGCCACGGCGAGCCCGATCGCGACACCACGGAGCATGCTCTTCATCATTTGGTCCCTCGTACGGGGTTCTGGGGGCGAAATCGGTGAAGGACGAACTCGCGTCCGGTGGGGGGAGTGGCAAGCGACCTGCCGAGGGACGAGGCGTTGCAGCCACGTGGTCTAGGTCTGCTGCAGGCAATCGGTTGGAAGCGGGGATCGGAACGGCTCGAGCGCAGCGCCGCGGCAAGGTGCAGCAAGGTGCAGTGTGTCGTGCAACCGGAAGTGGAGAGCCGCAATGCAACCCGGGTCACCGCGTCGTATATTGAACCACCATCCCATGTTCAACCCACTCAGGTAAACACCAGTGAGTGCGCTGCATCCGTTGGGGCGGGCCTGGGAGCGGCTCCCCGGCTCGCTCCGGACGGTCGTCATCAGCCTGGTGCTGGCCGCCGGTTACTACGCGGCCGCGCGCTTCGGGCTCCGGTATGCCTCCATCGGCCGGAGCATCTCGCTGGTGTGGCCGCCCACCGGGATCGCGCTCGCGGCGCTCACGGCGCTGGGGCTCCGCTTCTGGCCCAGTGTGGCTGTCGGCGCACTGCTGGCCAACCTCGCCACCCCGGTCTCACCGCTGACCGCCGGGCTCATCGCGGCGGGCAATACCCTCGAGGCCCTGATCGGCGCGACGCTCCTCCGGCGGGCGAGCGGCGCCGGCCCGCGACTCGATGCCGCCCGCACCGTGCGCACGCTGGTGCTGATGGCCGTGCCGCTCGGAGCCGTGGTAAGCGCCGGATTCGGCGTGATGGCACTGCACCTGGCGCATACGCTCGAGCACTCGTTGGCGACCGCCTTCGCCGTGTGGTGGACCGGCGACGTCCTCGGCGGCCTGGTGGTCGGTCCCCTCCTGCTCGCCTGGATCCTCCCGCGGCCGACCAGGGTGCACACCCGGGGGATCGTCGAGATCGCCCTCCTCTGCCTCGGAACGGTGGCCGTCGCCGAGCTGCTGCTCGGTAGTCTGGTGCGCCTGCCGGTGCTGCAGCAGGTGGATTACCTCTATCTGCTCTTCCCCTTCGTCATCTGGGCGGCCCTGCGCTTCGGCCCGCGCGGGGCGTCGCTCGCCACGTTCACGGTGGCCGTGGTGGCGGTCTGGCATACCAGCCGGGGCGGCGGCCCCTTCGTCGGCGACTCGGAGGCGGTGACCCTCTTCGCGGCGGCCTGCTATCTCGCCGCCGTAGCGGTCACCGGGCTGGCGCTCGCCGCGGCGGTGTCGCACGAGCGGGCGGCGGCGGCCGCGGCGACCGAGCTGCGCGAGGAAGAGATGCGGGCCGCGCTCGACGCGGCGCGGATGGGCACCTGGTCGTGGACCTCGACGGACGACCGGGTGGTGTGGGACCCCACGATGGGCGAGCTCTTCCATCTGGCGCCGGGCGAGACGGTCGGCTCCTACGCCGAGTTCATGGCCCGGGTGCATCCCGAGGACCGGGACTACGTCGCGACGACCATCGGGCGGGCGATGGAACGGGGCACCCGCCTCGATTTCGAGTTCCGCATCGCGCTGGCCGATGGCAGGATCCGCTGGATCGCCAACCGGGGACGGGTTCGGCTCGGCCCCGACGGGCGGGTGATCGGTCTGACCGGCGTGACCAGCGACGTGACCGACCGGCGGGTTACCGAGCAGCAGCTCCGGCAGGCCCACCGCATGGAGTCGATCGGTCGCCTCGCCGGCGGGGTCGCCCACGAAGCCAACAACCAGATGAGCGTGATCATCGGGGCGAGCGATTTCATCCGCCGCCACCCTGCGCTGCCCCTCGAGGTCAAGACCGACGTGGACCACATCCGCCGCGCGGCGGAACGGACCGCGACGGTGACCGCGCAGCTGCTCGCCTTCAGCCGGCGTCAGGTGCTCAAACCCATTGTGCTGGATCTGAACGAGGTGATGCAGCGCTTCGTGCCCGTGCTTCGCCGCAGCATGGGAGAGGATTGCCGGGTGACCCTGCAGCTCGATCCGGCGCTTTCACCGGTCAAGGCGGACCCCGGCCAGCTGGAGCAGGTGGTCCTCAACCTGGCCCTCAACGCCCGCGACGCGATGCCGGGCGGCGGAGAGCTGGTGATCGAGACCACCATGGCCGACGTGGGCGACGGACCACCGCCGGAGGAGGCCGCGGTGGAGATGGCGCCCGGGAGGTACGCCGTGCTCGCGGTCCGGGACACCGGCCGAGGCATGGACCGCACGACCCTGGCCAACGTCTTCGAGCCCTTCTTCACTACCAAGGACATCGGGCGCGGCTCGGGATTGGGTCTCTCTACCGTGTACGGCATTGTGAAGCAGAGTGGCGGCTACATCTGGGCCGCCAGCGAGCCGGGCAAGGGCTCGACCTTCCGGATCTACCTGCCCGAGAACGCGGCGTTCGCGGAGCCGGCCCGGACCGGCGCATCGCACCCCCAACCCGGTACCACGCGGGGTCAGGGCGAGCTGATCCTGGTGGCGGAGGACGAGGAGCAGGTCCGCCGCGTCGCGGCACGGGCGCTCTCCGAAGCCGGGTATCAGGTGCTGGAGGCAGCCAACGGACGGGAGGCGCTGGAGCTGGCCGCGCGGGCGACCGCCCCGGTCCGGCTGGTTCTGATCGATGTGGTGATGCCCGAGATGAGCGGCCGGGAGCTGGCCGACCGCCTGGCGGTTCTCCTCCCGAGCACTCCGGTGCTCTTCACCTCGGGGTACACCGACGGGGAGATCATGCGCCGCGGGCTGCTCGCTCCCAAATCCGAGTTCCTCGGCAAGCCGTTCAGTCCGGACGCGGTGGTCCGCGCGGTGCGCGACCGCCTGGCTCCCGCGAAGGGGTGAGAAGGATCGGGCCGCGCCGGCGTCACACCGGCAGCGAGTCCCGATCCCTCACCACCTTCTTGGAGGAGCCATGCCGGTCCCGACCTTCCGCGGCGTCACCCGCCCCACTACTCTCGCCCTCGCGGCGCTCCTGGCCGCCTCGGTCGGCTGCGGCGACACGGACGGTCCGACGCTTCCCGCCTCGCAGGCTCGGGCCCGGAGCGGCGAGCCGGGTAGCCACGTGCAATACGGGGTTCCGGTCCAGGTCGGCAACGGCCGGGCCCGGACCTACGTGGTGCTGGACCAGAAGACCGGCGCCCAGGTCGAGGTCGGCATCGCGCTGGATGAGCGGGCGTTGGAGAACCTGCCGTCCGGCGGCCACGGGGCCCACGGGCCGATGACGGAGTACCTGCTTCAGCTGCCGGCCCAGGATCGGAGCCCATTCCGCTTCGTGGAGATCGACTGGAATCCGATGGGCCACGGCGCCCCATACGCGGCGCCGCACTTCGACTTCCACTTCTACACCATCCCGGTAGAGGAGCGGAACACGATCGACCCGAGCGACCCGGCGTTCGCGACCAAGGCGGCCAACCTGCCCGCGGCCGACCTCATCCCGGCCGGCTACCTCTCGAGCCATCTCCTGGTCGGCAAGACGCCCGCCGAGGTGTCGGTGCCGCGGATGGGGCTGCACTGGCTGAGCCTGGCGTCGCCCGAGCTGCCGCCGCAGAGCAAGCCGTTCACCGCGACGTACATCGTGGGGACCTGGAACGGGAAGATCATCTTCCAGGAGCCGATGATCACCCGAGACTTCATCCTGTCCACTCGCGACGGCGCGCCCGGCGAGATCGCCTTCGCGGTGCCGAGCGCGGCCCGCTACGAGCCGGCCGGCCTCTACCCCGCCGGCTACCGGGTGGCCTGGGACGCCGGGCGGCGCGAGTTCCGGATCGCGCTCACCGACCTGAGCCAGCGCAACTAAGGTCCTACCCCTGGAAACGACGACGGCCCGCCATATGGCGGGCCGTCGTGCTTCCACATCCGACGCTCAGCGGTAGCGGTCGGCCAGCACCTCGAGATGATGGCGCGCGTGACCGGCGATGGCGTAGGCCATCGCCCGCACGCTGACCTCCTTCCCGCTCGCGATGCCACGGCGGGCCCAGGCCTCGGCGCGGAGCCCGCGGAGAAACGACAGGGTCGCCCGCCGCACGTCGAACAGCTCTTCCAGCAGTTCGGCCAAGGGGCGCTCGTCGGCATACATCTCCGCGGCGTAGGCATTCTCGTCGAACGCGGGCAGCGGCGTGGCGTCGCCCCGGGCGAACCGCAGCGCGCGATAGCAGAAGATCCGCTCCGTGTCGGAGAGATGGCTCACCAGCTCCTTGACCGACCATTTCGCCGGGGCGTAGCGGTAGGTCCCCCGCGCCTCGCCGAACCGGCCGAACGCCGAGCGGAACTCATCGAGCTGACTCTCCAGCAAGGCCATGACGTCCTCCCCGTCCTTGACCTTGCCGACGTACCCTGCGAGCCCCGGCGGCACTTCGGCCGAATCGGGACGAACCGCGACGGTCATGGCGCTGCCTCCAGGCGCGAGAGAGCGAATTGCACCGCGAGGTCGGTGCTGTTCCACAGTTGCACGTCGGAGCTGGTGCCGTAGCGCACCGGCCGCAAGCGACCCCGCTCAATATCATAGCTCCACAGCTCGTTATGCCGGAGGCCCGAGCTGTCCACCGCCGTCCGGATGCTGCGGAGGGCGTCGCGGAACGGCGCGGCGTCGGCGGGGTCGAGCGCGATCCTGCCGGCCAGGCCGAGCAGGAGCAGGTTCACTTCCCGGCCCCAGACCACCCGCGGGGAATGGTAGCGGTCCTGCTCGAATCGCTGCCATATCTCGGGCGCGGCGAAGGCATCGTTGGCCACCAGCGGGCCCAATCCACCGACGAACAGACCCTCGGGGTAGCGACGGACGACCGGGGCCAGGTCCGCCGGGGCGCCGTAATCCTTGGGATCGAGAAAGAGACCGGTCGCCGGGTCGGTGTTCACTACGGGGATCGGCCTGCCGGCTGAGTCCAGCGCGAGCGCCAGGAAGCGCAGCGTGTCCGTCGCCGGGCCGCCGCGCACCCGGTTCCAGTAGGCCGCTTCGCCGGCCGGGAGCGCGGCCAGCCGCGCCTTCACCCGTTGCTCGACCTCCGCCGGCGGCAGGGCCACCTCGAAATGGCGCCGGGCGCCTCGCCAGGTCTCCACGGCACTTCGCAGCCTCGCCGTATCCAGCTCGGTGGGACCGAGTCCGAGCCCGGGAAGCGCTCCGACGATCGTGCCGATGGCGTCGAGCGCCTCCGGCGCCCAGATCGCGTTGATGTCCATAGCGAACCGGCCGCCCGCATAGCCGGCGTCGCTGTCCCGCCAGCTGGCCGAGCGCCAGTGGGTCGAGTCGCGCCGGGGAAAGCTGACCAGGTTCTCCGGCCGCGGATCGGCGGCATACGCGCGGGTCCACTGCGCCACCAGGGCAAGCTCCTTGAGCAGGAGCGCCAGCCGTGCCGGCCCGCCCTGGGTCGCTTCCAGGAGGAAGGCCTTCTTGCGATCGGCGGGCACGGCGGAATCGGTCAGATAGCGGGCGGTGAGCACCGGCAGCTGGAACTCGTCGTCCACCATGTGGTAGTTCTCGCGCGTGACGTGCAGGGTTCGCAGCACGTCCCTCGCCCGGGCCAGCCCGCTGTCCGCTGCCGCGCTCCCGCCGGCGCCCGCGGCGCGCACCAGGGAGTCGTACACCACCGCGTTCTCCCGGATCGCCTGGCCGCCCAGCGCCTCCTCGTGGCTCACGTCTCCGTTGGGTCCCAGCTTGCCGAGCACGCTGCCGATGACGTGCTCCGCCATCGCCGGTGTCCAGATGGGGCGCATCATGAGGGCGGTCATCATCCCGTCGCGGCCGAAGTAGGTGGCGAAATTGGGGAGACCCGCCATCAGTTTTTCCCGGCTGCTCAGGAGCTCCACGCCGAGCACCTCGCGCTCGAGTCGCCGGGCGCGGAGCGCGGCCACCGACCCGGTGGAGTCCTTGGTACTCGCCAGAAACCGGAGGAACTCCGGGTTGAAGATCTCCTCCCGCGCGAGCGGGGTGAGCGGCGCGGCACTGGTGAGGACCCTCGCTCGGAATCGCACCGGGCGTCCGGTTCTGCTCGTGATGGTGACGGTACGATCATTCGCTCGTACCCGGCTGGACCGCGCGCTCCCGCTGAGCTCCAGCACCATCGTGGTGCTGGCGTCGAGCGCCGGCCGGACCAGACGCACGGTCCACCCGCTGTCACTCTGCGAGGTGGTGATGGCGGGACGGAGACGGGACTCGAGCTCGTCCAGGGAGCGCGCCCGGAGCAACGCGAGATGCGCCCGTTGCTCCGCCACCGGCAGTTTCGCCACCGTCGCGACGAGCAGCGACTCCTCCTGCACCACGAAGGCCGGCGCCGAAAAGGACCGGAGATGCCGCTTGGCGTAAACCACGTCCCGCTCCACCCGCATCGAGCCCAGCACCACCCAGCCCAGGGTCACGGCGGGGACTCGGGCGGCGAGGCCGTACTCGATGGCGCGGTACCCGGCCGAATCGCTCACCACCGCATCCATGCCGTCCCAGGCGAGTGAGGCCGCCCGCCCTTGGGCATCGCGAGTGGTGAACCCGGCGCTCTCGTTGGCCGCATCCGCCCACACCAGCGTGGTGCGCGCGGCGTGCGGCTCGAGGTAGATCTGCACCGTGTTGCGATGGGAGTCGCGGTAGAACCGGGTCTGGTAGCCGCGGTAGGCCGCGGGGTCGTCGACACCCGGCTCGGGAAAGGCGAGTACGGGGGGAACCGGCCCGGACTGCGGCGGCGCCTGTACCATCAGCGCCAGCGTGAGCGCGAGTGTCATCATTGGCCGGGCCCCTCGTTCCAGGGAACGATGCGCCGCCCCGAGCCGTCGACCACCACGTCGTACCGCCTTCCCTTGAGCCAGACGCCCCGGAGGATCAGACG
>Ga0310810_10002503_pt1 | contig 19775 bp, 19 predicted proteins | sample NCmetagenome_FD_207641 | JGI IMG/M metagenome (GOLD analysis project Ga0310810, IMG submission 207641) | Soil microbial communities from experimental microcosm in Duke University, North Carolina, United States - NC | ecosystem: Engineered > Artificial ecosystem > Soil microcosm > Unclassified ...
CCGAATCGAATCTGATAGCGACGCTCACCCTCGCGAGCGGATCCATCCTCGTGCAGAATCGCTCCGACGGTGCTGCTGAGGCTCTCGAGATCGAGGCCGGCGTCGTCCGCGATGTCGCGCAGGTCGTCGTCATTCGAGCGCAGGTCGAGCACGACGTTCCCCGGCCCCGAGCCGTTGGTCTGCCCGGCCACGGTCCATATGCCGAGTACCGGATCCTTGTCCGGGCTCTTCTCACCGCCCACGGCCTTGGAGGCCCCGACGACGCGGGTGAGATAGTAGAAGCAGAGCGCGGACGGGCTCCAGCTCTTGTACTCCGGCTGGCTGTTGACGACGCCTCGCAGGACCGGGTGCAGCTCCTTGTAGTTCTCCGCCGAGATGAGGCTGACTCCGTCGGGAAGGTCGCGGAGCATGGCCGGATCGAGGAGGAGCTGGATGCAGAACCCCTTCCGGGTGTCGGCGAGCCGCCAGTCCGCCGTTGCCGCCTGGTCGGGGTCGGAACCGCCCTGGGCACGCGCCTCGGCCGGAATTTCGGCCGAGGCAACGATGCCGACGAGCGCGATCGAGAGGGCGTGGGGTCGCAGCATGGGCGGGCCTCAGCTACCCCGCGCCTCGCGCACTGCCGCTCCGAGGGCAGAGTAGTCCTTCGGGTCCATCGGGTTGAACTTGAGATTCCGGTAGTGTATCCGGCCATCCGGGGCGACGACATACACGGTGCGGCGCGGCCGCCCCGAGCTGTCGTAGCTGCCATACTTGCGGGCCACCTTGAGGTCCGGATCGGTGAGGAGCCGGAAAGGGAGCCCGAGCTTCGCGGCGAAGCGCTGGTGGGTTTCCAGGCTGTCGGCATTGATCCCCACCACGATCACGTCGGAACCGAACAACGTGTCGTACTGGTCGGTGAAGGTCTGCATCTGGGCGGTGCACCCGCTGGTGAAGTCCTTCGGAAAGAAGGCGAGCACCACCGTCTTCCCCCGATCGCGCCAGAGCTGATACGGGTTCTCGGCGGGTCCGATCCCGTCCTTGTTGGCCCAGGCCAACGTGAAGTCCGGGGCCGAGTGCCCGACGTCGGGGCCGCTCACGAGCACGACGGTCGGATTCGAGGCCGGCTTGGGCTGCTGCGCCGCCAGCGGCACAGCAGCGCCAACGAGGAGCAGGACGAGAGCGGAGACGCGCATAGGCTTTGAACCCTTGGGCTGGAATGAGGTCAGGGGGTCGCCACCCGGCGGAGCGCAGGCAGGAAATCCTGGTCTCCACCCGTGCCGGTATAGGCGATGCGGCCATCGCGGTCCACGATGACCACATAGGAGGTCGCGGGCGCCGCGTAGGCGCGGGTACTGACGCCCTCCCCGTCGTAGAGCGTTCGATACGGCACTTCGGTCTTTTGCAGGAAACGACGAACCCGCTCAGGGCTTTGATTGACCGCCACGTTGATGCCGAAGAAGGCGACCCGGTCCCCGATCTCGGCCCGCGCGGCCCGCACCCGGGGCAGCAGCGCCTCGCACTGCTCGCACCAGGTGGCCCACCACTCCAGGAAGACCGGCTGCTTGCCCAGGTAGCGCCCCAGGTCCACCGGCTTGCCGTCCAGGTCGGGGACCTGGACCACCGGGGCTTTGGCCCCGACAGTCGGCCCCGCGTCCTGCGCGGCGAGCGGGGTCGCGGGGGTGACGGCCAAAAGCAGCAGGCCGGCCAGAAACGTTCTCATAACACCGATCCGGTTCGTACGAAGTAATACTCGGCCATCACCAGCAGCAGCACACCCGCGGCGCGGCGGATCCATTGGGTCCACGCGCCTGGCTTTGGCAGGGCGGCGAGCACAGCGCTCGAGATCCCCACCGCCACGAGCAGCGCGGTCAGGCCAAGCGAGAAGACCAGGAGGTACGCGAATCCCCGCCACCCGCTGCCCGTCGCGGCCACGAAGGTAAGGACGGCGGCGAACGCCGGCGCCGTGCAAGGCGCCGCGACCAGCCCCGAGGTGGCCCCGAGGACGAAGGCGCCCCGGTAGGACCCACCCGCCAGCCCGGCCACCCAGCCCGTGAGCCGGGCCGGGGCGTTCAATGTTAGGACGTCCAACATGGCCAGACCGAACACCAGCAGGAGATTCCCCATCAGCAGCAGGGCCCAGGGACTCGAGCTCACCGCGCCGAAGAGGGTGCCGCTGAGGCCGGCTACCAATCCCAGTGTGGAGTACACCAGCGCGAGCCCCAGAGCGTAGATCAGGCTCAGCCGCACCGCGCGGCCCCGGGTCACCCCCGCAGAGCCGGCCCCGCCGAGAATCCCGGCGGTGATGGGGATCATCGGGTAGACGCAGGGCGTGAGGCTGGTGGCCAGCCCGGCACCGAAGAGGAGCGGAAAGGCCAGCCAGGGCCGGTCGCGGAGCGAGAGATCCAGAAGGGTGTCGACCTGCACGGCGGTCAGCGGTGGGTCACGGGCTCGGCCAATCCCAGTGCCGCGGGGGCGCGGCGGTAGCGTGACGCCACGTATTCCTCAAGGATCTGGAGAAACTCGGCCACGATGGCGTCGCCCTTGAGGGTGACCAGCAGGCGCCCGTCCACGTAGACCGGCGCCTTGGGCTCCTCGAAGGTCCCCGGGAGCGAGATCCCGATGTGGGCGTGCTTCGACTCCCCGGGGCCGTTCACCACGCAGCCCATGACCGCCACCCGGAGCTCCTCCACACCGGGGCGCTCCTCCCGCCACCCGGGCATCTTCTCACGCAGGTGGTCCTGGATCTGCTGCGCCATCTCCTGAAAGAACGTGCTGGTCGTGCGGCCGCAGCCCGGACAGGCAGTGACCTGCGGGGTGAAGCTGCGCAGGCCCAGCGACTGGAGGACCTGCTGGGCGACCTGCACCTCTTCGGTGCGATCGCCGCCGGGCGCCGGGGTCAGGGACACGCGGATGGTGTCGCCGATGCCTTCCTGCAGCAGGATGCTGAGGCCCGCCGTGCTCGCGATGATCCCCTTGGCGCCGAGGCCGGCCTCGGTCAACCCCAGGTGGAGCGGGTAGTCGCAGCGCGCGGCCAGCAGCCGGTAGACGTCCACCAGATCCTGCACCCCCGAGACCTTGGCGCTCAGAATGATCCGGTCATGCGGAAGACCCGCGGTCTCGGCCAGTGCGGCCGATCGGAGGGCGCTCTCGACCATCGCTTCCATGGTGACCGCGCGAGCGTCGAGGGGGTCGGCCGCGCGGGCGTTGGCGTCCATCATCTCGGTCAGCAGATTCTGATCGAGCGAGCCCCAGTTGACGCCGATCCGGACCGGCTTCCCGTTGCGGAGGGCCACCTCGATGATGGCCCGGAAATGCTCGTCGGCCCGCTTGCCACCCACGTTGCCCGGATTGATCCGATACTTGGCGAGGGTGCGGGCGCAGTCGGGGTAGCGGGTGAGCAGGAGGTGGCCGTTGTAGTGAAAGTCGCCGATGACCGGGACCGGCACGCCGATCCGGTCCAGCTGTTCGACGATGTGGGGGACGGCCGCCGCAGCGTCCTCGTTGTTCACGGTGACCCGCACCAGCTCGCTCCCGGCCCGGGCCAGGGCGGCGACCTGCGCCACCGTGCCCGCCACGTCGGCGGTGTCGGTGTTGGTCATCGACTGGACCACGATGGGATGGGCGGACCCGATGGAAACGCCGCCGACCTGGACGGTCGTCGTGCGGCGGCGTGTGAGGGGTGGCATGGGGTCAAATATAACGGCAGATTCGGGCATGCCTGAACCCGAGCGCAACGGCCTCCCCCGGGCCGCGATCACCGGCGTGGCCACCTACGTCCCCGACCGCGTCGTCACCAACGCCGACCTCTCCCAACGTCTCGACACCTCCGATGAGTGGATCGTGACCCGCACCGGCATCCGGGAGCGGCGGGCGGGGGCCCCCGGCGAGACCACGGCGAGCATGGGAGCGGAGGCGGTCCGGCGGCTCATGGCCGAGCGATCGCTCGCACCAGAGGACATCGAAGCGGTGATCGTCGCGACGGTCACCCCGGACATGGTCTTTCCCGCCACCGCGTGCCTGATCCAGGACCGCCTCGGCCTGCCCCGTGCCTGGGGCTACGACCTCTCGGCGGCCTGCTCCGGATTCCTCTATGCCCTCACCAGCGGGTCTCAGCTGATAGCCAGCGGCGTGCATCGCCGGGTCGTGGTGGTGGGAGCCGACCTGATGAGCGCGATCATCGACCCCATCGACCGGACCACCGCCGTGCTCTTCGGCGATGGCGCCGGCGCGGTCCTGCTCGAGCCGGCGGAGCCGGGCTTCGGCGTGCTCGACTTCATCCATCGGGTGGACGGCAGCGGCGCGGGCGACCTCTACATGCTGGCGGGGGGCAGCCAGCGGCCGGCCAGCACGGAGACGGTCACCAACCGCGAGCACTACCTCCGGCAGAACGGGCGGGCGGTGTTCAAATTCGCGGTGAGCGCCATGGCCGATGTCGTTGAGGCGCTCCTGGCACGACATCAGCTGACGCCGGCGGACGTCGCCGCGGTCATCCCGCACCAGGCAAACCAGCGGATTCTCGACGCCACGGCCGACCGGCTCGGGCTGCCGCGGGAGCGGATGGTCTCGGTAATCGAGCGCTACGGCAACACCACCGCCGCCACCCTGCCGCTCGCCCTGGAGCACGCGGTGCGGTGCGGGAAAGTCCACCGCGGCGACCTCGCGGTGCTGGTGGCCGTGGGGGCGGGCCTGACGCTGGGGGCAACGCTGGTGCGGTGGAGCGGCTGACCGGGGCGGCTCAGGCGCGAGAGAATTCCGCCCTGTCGATGGCCGCCAGGTCCTCGGGGGCAAGCGCGAGATCGGCGGCCCGGAGCGAGTCCAGCGCATGCTCGACGCTCCGGGCACTGGGAATCACCAGCACCGCCGGCGACTGCGCGAGGACCCAGGCGAGCACCAGCGCATGGGCGGAGACACCGAGGCGGCGCGCCATCGGTGCCAGCACCGGGTGGTCCGGAAGCTTGCGGTTCAGCCGTCCCCCGCCGACCGGGCTGTAGGCGAGAAACCCGATCCCGCGCTCGGTGCAGTAGTGCAGCACTCCAGTCGCCAACGCCTCCCGAAAGAACGGATTCAGCCGGTTCTGCACCGTCGTCACCGGTACGATCGCCTCGGCGGAGCGGATCTGGTCCACACTCACGTTCGACAGTCCCACCCAGCGGATCTTGCCAGCCTGGCGGAGCTCGCCGAGGGCGCCCACTGATTCCTCGAACGGCACGGCGGGGTCGGGCGCATGCAGCTGATACAGCGCGATCCGCTCGACCCCGAGCGCGCGCAGCGACCGATCGCAGGCGGCGCGGAGATGCGCAGGGCGGCCGTCGGTGTCCCAGCGACCGCCGGTGCGCACCACCCCGCCCTTGGTCGCGACCACGACCTGGTCGCGGCCGGGGTGGGCCGCGAGCGCCCTCGCGATCAGACGTTCGTTGTGGCCCGCCTCCCCCTCCTCCAGACAGTAGGCGTCGGCGGTATCGATCAGGGTCACGCCCGCGTCCAACACCGCGCCGAGCACACGCAGGGCGTTGATCTCCGGCGGGCGGTCCTGGATGGAGAGGTGCATGCCGCCGTAACCGACCCCCGGCACGGTGCCGGCATCGGGTCCGAGCGGCCGGGGGATCATCGGAGGAGGAGGGCGCTTCGGAGGAACTCGAGCAACTCGTCGCGCAGGTCGAAGTAGATCGCCATGGCGTGGGCGGCGCCGGGCACGATGCGGGTCCGTGCCGGGGCAAGCCCCTGGCTCCACGCCGCCACGTTTCCAGCGCCGTCGAACGGGTCGTCCCGTGAGGAGGCGAGATAGAACGGCGCCTGGAGCCGCTCGACGGCCGCCCGGATCCGGGTCGGCCCGTCCGGGTCGATCGCCGGCGCCCCCGCCGCCCCCAGCGTCGCGACGCCCCGGATGCCCGGAATGTCGGGCGCGGCGAGCAGCACCCCGCTTCCACCGACGCTGGCGCCGAGGAGCAGAAGCCGCGAGCCGTCGATGTAGTTCTGGGATACGCCCCAACCGACCGCGCGGAGGATGTCGTTGGGGATGCGGGAGAATCCCACCTTGCCGGCGCTGGCGACGAAGGCGGTGCCGAAGGCCTCTGGCGTCACCCCCTCCGGGGTGTCGATCACCAGCGGTCCTTTGGGCGATACGATCGATGCGCCATGCCCCCGGAGATCGAACGCGAGCGTCGCGACCCCCAGGGCCAGCAAATCGGCCACCAGAGGGGACCAGCTGTCCCTGGTGGCCGGGTACTGGTGAGCCAGGACGGCGAGGGGAAAGCCCTGCCCCGCCGCCCCCGGGGGATAGCTGAGAGTGCCCTTGAGGACGAGTCCGTCCCCGGCGGGGACGGACATCTCCAGCGGCGCGAGGCTCACGCCAGACCGAGCTGACGGGTGAGACGACGCCAGTCCTCCGGCGTCACCACGCCCTGCTCGAACAACGGGGTGAGGGTCGCGAGAATCTCTGCCCTGCTGCCGTCGATCCGCCGATCCCGGAGCTCGCTGATCATCCGCGCGAACCGGTGCTCGTATTCATCGGCGGCGAGCGTGCCGTCCTGCCGTTGGGCGCTAAGCTTCCGCAGCTCGTCCGCGACGCGCGCCGGCGTCACGGGCTTGAGCGCCCCTCCCTGCTGATCAGCCGACATGTCGTCTCCCCCGAGATGCGTGATTGGTGCGGGTCTCACCCTGCATTATGCCTTGGGGCCGCGCGCCGCGTCCAGGGTCGTGGTCGGGGTGGCGCCGCTCCAGGTCACGTCGGCCGTGGGCCCATAGGTCGGAGGCACACGGTCCTCCAGGAGCCGGAGGCAGAGCCCGACCTGGGCGCGGTGATGCGCGGTGTGCAGGACCCGCCGCCAGAACACCCAGATCCGCTCGCGCCGGACATCGAAAAACGGCACCTCGGCCAGCCAGTACGATTCATCCCCGGCGGCCAACGCCGGCAGCCGCGCCCGGGCGAGGGCGATCAGCCGCTCGACATAGCCCGCGACGCCCGGGGCCTCGCCCGGCGGCAGCAGCGACTCCACCGGCGGCTCGACGAGCCCGATGAATTCCGCGAAGAAGCGTCGCTCCGACAGGATCTGATGCGCCAGAATCTGACGGATCGTGCTGCTCCGCCGATGGGGGGCGAAGTCGAGCTGATCGTCGCGAAGCTCGCTCCAGATTGCGGCGGTCTTGTTGGTCTCGGAGGTGTAGGTGTCGACCAGGTGCCGAAGCAGCGGCACGGACCCCACAGGGAGGTCGTCGGCCAGGTAGGTGGCGGGATACTCCATGGCCATCGGGTCCTCCGCGAGAATGAGTCCCCCGCCGGCGGCGCCGGCGCATGCCCAATCCTAGCGGAGGCTCAGTTGCGGAGGTAATCCACCCGGATTGTGACCCGGTCCGGGTCTGCCGGCACCCGTTCCAGCTCGAGCCGGGCGAGTCCACGACTGAGCCGGATGGCAGTGTCAGTCGTGGTGCTCAGGTCGGCCAGCTCGAGGGTGGCCGCCAGGGTGGACCAGGCGGCGGGCGCGGGTTGGACCCGCGCGATGACTTGCATCGTGCCAATGGCCTGGGCGGCCACCGGGGTCGGACGCACCGCCACCACGGCTCCTGGGACCCCAAGAAGCAGGACGGCGGTGAGGCCGCGAGGCGCGCTGAATCGATGACGAAGAATCATCCGATTCGGGATGATGCCCCGGATTTCGAAAGTGCGGAAGAGGCGAACAGGAAAACCCAGCCCCCCCACAGGTTAGGCTCACCGCCGGGACCTCTGCGGGAGCCGCATTCGTCAAGAGGTTTGACAGTACCATCGATCCTCGGTCGCGCCGCCCGGCCAACCGGCTACGCTGCACCCTGTCGCCAGGACACCGTCTGAATTCGCGGCAAGCCGCAACCACTGGCACGCGCATTGCCCCTCCCCCGCCCCGCCGGGGAGCACCAACTCCCCAGAACTACTCGAAGCGGGACCAACCACTTCAGAACCGGGGAGAGAAGCAGATGCGCAGCGCAACCGTCCTTTCGGCGGCCCTGGCCGTCGGCTTGAGCCTCGGCGCTGGTGCGCTGCAGGCGCAGACCAGCGCCAACATCAACGCGACCGCGACCGTCCTCGCGGCGCTCACCGTGACCGGCGCGAACGATCTGCAGTTCGGCAACGTCACGCCGGGCGTGAACAAGACCGTCGCGATCGCCGACGCCGGCGCCGGCCGGTTCGACATCACCAAGGCCGCGAGCAGCGGCGTGGCGCTGTCGTTCACCCTGCCCGCGAACCTGACCTCCGGCGCGAACACGCTGCCGATCGGCACCTGGACCGGCGGGTGGAACACGTCGGCCACTCCGGCTGGCGCCACCTCGTTCACGCCGAGCGCGGCGGCCACCAACACCACCGTCACCGCGGGCACCGCGATCTCGGTCTACGTCGGCGCGACGGTGTCGCCGGCGGCGGCCCAGGCTGCCGGGGCGTACACCGGCGTGGTGACGATGTCGGCCGTTTACTACTGAGCCGTCGGTTCTTTCAGGCCGCGTAGCGCCGGGCGGGGGTGGTTTCGGTCTCCCTCGTCCGGCGCCCACACGACCGGCCTCTGGACAATCTCTCATGCGAGTCTGGACCCTCGTCACCTGCGGCATGCTCCTGGGAGCGGCCACGCCGGCCGTGGCCCAGGTGTCGGTGGCGGGGATTCGCAACCTGGCCTTCGGGCCGGTGATCGTCGGGATCCCGAGCACCGTGGCGCCGAGCGACGCGATCCGCAGCGGACAGTACCGGTTCACCGCGCCGGCTGGTTCGCGGGTCCGGCTCGACTTCGACCTGCCGAGCCAGCTCAACGGGCCGGCCGGCGCCAAGCTCCCGATCAAGTTCGGCAAGACCGACGCGGTCGCCGTGGGCAACGCCCCCGGCAGCGCCCCGACGGTGCTCGACCCGAACCCGAAGGCGAACCTCAAGTACGAGATGGGCGCCAGCACGGCGGCCAACCTCTTCCTCGGCGGTACCGTGACGCCGGCCGCCAACCAGGCACCCGGCAGCTACGTCGCCACCATCGTCATGACGGTGACCATCCAGTGACCCGATCTCTCGTCGCCCTGCTCCTCGCCGCCCTCCCCGCGCCCCTGCTGGCGCAGGGCGTGCTCGTCGCGCCCCACGCGATCATCATCGACCACCGCACCCGGAGCGGCTCGCTCAGCCTCTACAACCCCGGGACGGAACCCTCGGAGGTCACCCTCTCCACCTTCTACGGCTACCCGGTGACCGACTCGACCGGCGAGTTCGTGCTCCGGACGCCCGAGACCCCGGATTCGATCGCCCAGTCCGCGGCAGGGTGGATCGAGGCGTTTCCCAAGCGCATGGTCCTCGCGCCCAAAGAGCGGCAGACGGTGCGGCTGCTGGCCCGCCCACCGGCGACGCTCGCCGACGGCGAGTACTGGGCCCGAGTGGTGGTGTCGGCCAAGGGCGGCACCGTGCCGGTGAGCGGGGTGGCGGACAGCTCGGGTGTGAGCGTCGGCTTGAGCCTCGAGGTGCGGACCGTGCTCCCGCTGCAGTACCGGAAGGGGCGGGTCACCACCGGAGTGCAGCTCAACGACGTAGTCGCCACGGTCGAGGGCGACAGCCTCGCCCTGCGTCCCCACCTCGTCCGCACCGGCAATGGGGCCTACCTGGGCACCGTGCGCGCCGTGCTGCGGGACTCGAGCGGGAAGACCCTCGCCTCGCTGTCGAGCCCGCTCGCCGTGTACTACGACATGACGCCAAGGCTGACTGCGCCGCTGCCGGTGGCCGGGTTGCCCGCGGGCACCTACCAGGTGCAGATCGAGGCGGCGGCGGAGCGCCCGGACATCGCCCCCGAGCTCATTCTCGCCTCCCCACCCGTGCGCTCGTCGTTGGCGGTCCGGTTGCCGTGAGGCCCAGGGGCCGGCTGCCCGCGCTGGTGTTGGCCGCGACGCTCCTCGCGCCACGCGTGGCGCACCCCCAGCAGTCCGACAGCACCGGCGAGCCGGTGATCGTGGAGCTGTCGGTGGGACGGTACGGCAGCCGCACGGTCGAGGCCCTGCAGGTCGGGCGCGACGTGTTGCTACCGCTTTCGGTCGTCGCGGAGCTGGCGGAGATCCGCTTCCGGCCGGTGCCGCCCGCCTCGGCCGAGCTGGTGATCGAGCCGGGCGCACGCCGGGCGCTGTCCGATCCCGCAACGTCCGAGATCCGCTTCGGCGACACCACGCTCGCGCTCACGCCCGCCGACCGGGTGATCCGGGCCGGCGAGCACTATCTGAGCACCCGGGTCCTCGGCGCCCTTCTGCACACCAGCTTCGCCGTGAGCTGGAGCGACCTCAGCGTCACCCTGCTCGACGCGGACAGCCTGCCGGTGGGCCGCCGTCTGGCCCGGAGCCGCGCCCTGGCCGCCCTCAGGGGTGGTCAAGGCGAGGCCGTGCCGGACCTGTCGCTCGGATTCGAACGAGTCCGCTGGGACGGGATGGTACTCGACTACTCGGCCCTGATGCCGGCCACCGACCTGCTCGGCGGCGGCGCGTACTCCGCGAACATGGGCTTCAACCTGCTGGGCGGCTCGCTGGAGGCGGCGCTGGCCAGCGCCGGACCCGCCCGAGGCGGACCGCCCCGATTCGACGCCTCCTGGACCGGCGTCTGGCGCACCTCCCGATGGGTCAGCCAGGCGCGGATCGGCGACGGCCTCGCCACCGGCCCTCGCCCACGGAGCGTCCGCGGCATCTCGCTGACCAACGCGCCCTTTCTTCGCAGCTCGTACTTCGATGCCCTGCCGTTCGCCGGCGCCCTCGGACCCGGCTGGCAGATCGAGGCCTACCGCGGTGGCCGGCTGCTCGCGCTGGACTCGGCCGACGCGCTGGGACGCTTTTCGGTGGACCTTCCGGTGGAATACGGCGAGAACCCGGTGGACTTCGTCGCCTACGGACCGTTCGGCGAGGTCCGGGAATTCAACCGGACCTACCGGGTGGCCGGAGACGCGCTGCCGGCGAGCCGATTCGAATACGCGGTGGCGGCCGGCGGGTGCCGCACGCCCGAGTGCACCGCCAACGCCAACCTCGATCTGCGCTACGGGCTGAGCCGCCGGTGGAGCGTGCGAGGGGGAATGGATCGGTTCTGGCGGGACACCCTCCCCGGGCTCTCCCACCCGTACATCGGCCTCTCGGGCTCCCTGGGCAACGCGTGGGGCGTCAACCTGGAGGGCGTGGCGAACGCGGTCGTGCGGACGGGACTTCGCTACGAGCCTACCGACGAATTCCGGCTGACCGCCGAGTATGATGACTTCGCGACCGGGACCGTGGCGCCGTTGCTCACGCCGCTGGGACGCCGGAATCAGTGGACCTTCACCGCCTTCGCCCGGCCGATTCCTCGGCGGGACGACGTGTACTTCGATGCCACGCTCGACCGGATCGAGGACGCGTTCGGCGGCAGCACCAGCGGACGCCTCGGCGTCTCGTTGTTCGCGGCCCGCATGCGGATCTCGCCCGCGGTACGCTTCACCAGTACCCCCGCGACTCCGGCGACGACGACGTTAGGCGCGCCACGGACCGCGCTCTCGCTGACCACCTTTTCCCTGCCTTACCCCGAGCTGGGGCCGCTGCTGGGCGCCGTCTCCACCCGGAGCTCCTGGGAGGTAGACGTGGCCGGCCGGATTACCGCGGCCGCCGGGTACGTTTCACGTCCCCTGGGGCCATCGCTCCGGCTCGAGACCGGCGCCGGCTGGGCCAGGGGGGCGGGCACCACGTTCGCGCTCTACCTCTCGACCCAGCTGCCCACCGTGCGCTCGACCACCACCGTCACCAGCGGCGCCTTCGGCACGGGCATGACGCAGTTCGTCCAGGGCTCGCTGCTGTATGATCCGTCGAGCCAGGGCGTGGCCTTCACCAGCGGCCCATCGGTGGAGCGTGCCGGGTTGAGCGGCCGGGTCTTTCTCGACCAGAACGGCGACGGCCGCTGGAACCCGGGAGAGACGCTCCTCTCGGGCGTGCGCCTCAGGGCCGGCTATGTGACCGCGGTGTCGGATTCCGCCGGGCGCTACCGGGTCTGGGATCTCCCCTCGTTCGAGCCGGTGCTGGTCGCCGTGGACTCGACGACCCTCGCGTCCCCGCTCTGGATTCCCACCCACGGATCGGTGAGTGTCGAGACCGGACCCAATCGGTTCCGGGAGCTGGATCTGCCGATTCTACCCGGCGGCGTGATCGAGGGCAGGGTGATGCGCGACACCCCGACCGGGTCCATTCCGGTCGCCGGCGCCAGGCTGCTGCTCAAGCGGAAAGGGACCGACGAAGTGCGGCCACTCACCAGCTTCAGCGACGGCGCGTTCTATCTGATGGGGGTGAAGCCCGGCGAGTACGAGCTGGTCGTGGACGGGACCGACTTGGAGCGCCTGGGGCTGACTGACACGCCCATAGCGCTCAGCATGCCGGCCGATCCCGATGGAGCGACCGTGGGCGGACTGGAGCTGCGGCTTCGCTGACGATCAGGACCGGCCGACGCCGTGGCGCAGACGGAAGGCCCGCGCCTTGGCCCGGCCACCACAGAGCTCCATGGAGCACCACCGCCGGGTCCCGGGCTTGGAATCGTCGTAGAAAGTGAAGCGGCAGGTCTCGTTGGCGCAGGAGCGGTAGCGCAGGCGATCGTCCCGGCCGAGCATCATGGCCAGCGAGGCCGCCACGTCGGCGCAGAGCCGATCCAGCGGGCCGCCGGTGGATACCATCTCGGTGGCGAGCGCCGCGTCCTGCAGCCGCAGACTCACGTGGCGTGGATCTCGGGCCAGCTCGAGGTTCAGCCGACCGATCAGGCCCGCCGACACCGGGCCGCCGTCCCGCCACCGCCGCAGGCCCTCCCGCAGGACCTCCCGGAACTCCCGCAGGTCGCTGAGCTCGGCATCCGAGCGGACCCCGATTTCTCCCGCGTACGGCACGCCTACCACGTCGGCCCAGACGGGCAGGTCCTCCGGACTCTCCAGGAGGTCTACGGGAATGCCGTCGCGCGCACTAACCGTATTGAGAAGGTCGATGACCAGACGGCCGCCGACCCGGACGAAACCCGCCGTCACGGACTCGTTCATGGTGGTCTCCCGCCCCGCCCTGTATACCCTCAGCGCATCCGATCGGATGCACGGAAGTAACGTGAGCGAGCCCCGCTCGGCCGTCAATACTCAGCCAAGCTCTCGGAGGTCCTCCGGCGTGAGCCGCAGCTCGGCGGCAGCGATGTTCTCCTCCAGATGCGAGGTGCTCGAAGTGCCCGGGATGACCAGCATCGCTGGCGAGCGGGCCAGTAGCCACGCCAGGGCCGCCTGGTAGACCGTCACGCCGTGACGCCGGGCCACCCGCTCGAGCGGGCCGCCTTCCTCGATGTCGCCCGCCGACAGCGGGAACCAGGGAATGAACGCCAGCCCCTCGCGCTCGCTGTATTCCACGACGCGATCCCACTTACGGTCTCCCGCGTTGTAGAGGTTCTGGACGGACACGATCGGAACCACCCGGCGGGCGGCGTCGATGTCCTCGACGCCGACCTCGGAGAGTCCGAGGTGGCGTACCAGGCCTTCGCGCTGGAAATCCCGGAGCGCGTCGAACTGCTCGGCGGCGGGGACCTTGGGGTCGATGCGGTGGAGCTGGTAGAGATCGATACGGTCGAGTCGCAGGCGGCGGAGACTGCCTTCGAGCTGGCGGCGCAGGTGCTCGGGCCGGCCGTTCATCACCCACTTGTCGGGCCCCGGGCGCAGGAAGCCGCCCTTGGTGGCGATCACCAGCCCGTCGGGATAGGGGTGCAGCGCCTCGGCGATGATTTCTTCGGACACATTGGGACCGTACGAATCCGCGGTGTCGATGAAGTCGACGCCCAGCTCGACCGCCCGGCGCAGGACTCGCATCGCTTCTGCCCGGTCACGCGGCTCGCCCCAGATCCCCTTGCCGGTGAGCCGCATCGCCCCGAACCCCATGCGATTCACCGTCAGATCACCCAGGCTTATGGTTCCGGCGGCGGCCGCCGATGCCGGCGTCGCACTGCCGCTTCGTCTGCTCATGTGGAGCTCCTTTCTAGAACCCTCGTAACCGGGCGCACCCGCCCGAAGGTTCCCGCTCCCGATGGACCACGCCGACGACCCAACACGACCAGCGGGGCGCCGGCCGAAGCCGGACACCCCGCTGGGGCGCCACGCGGGCGAAGATCGCGACGGCCGAAGCCGCCGTTGCTTCGCTATCTACGGATGACCACGATCACCCGCACTCGCTGAAGCCGCACACGTGGCACTTCATGCAACCCTCGGCGAACTCGAGCTGCGACCCGCAGTCGGGACAGGCCCCCGACAGCGTTTCCTGCAGTCCCCCGAGCACCATCTGCTCCCCGCTGGGCCCGGTCGCCGGCTGGGCCACGATCGGCGCCGGGGCGGTCGATGCCGCGCTTCCCGGGAGCAGCTCCTGCTGAATGCCCTGCTTCTCGGCCATGTAGCGCTCGATGGCGATGCCGACGGCATCGGGCACCGAGAGCACCTTGTTGGGGCCGAGGCCGATGGTACGGTCCGAGCTGATGCCGCGGACCTGGCGATAGATCTCCTTGATCGGGATGCCGGAACGTAGAGCCAGGCTGATCAGTCGGCCCAGGGCCTCGACGTCGGCCATGAGGGCGCCGCCGGCCTTGCCCAGACTCATGAACACCTCGAACGGCTGGCCGCGGTCGTCCTCGGTGATGGTGACGTAGAGCGTCCCGAGTGGCGTCTCCAGCCGGCGGGTCGCGCCGCGCAGCAGCTCGGGGCGGGAGCGCTTCTGCCGCCGCTGCAGGTTTTCGGCCTCGAGGTCGTGCACCATCCGGCGGAGCCGCTCGTTCTCGGCCTCGAGCTCGGCGAGCTGGCCCTTGAGCTCGGGCACCTCGCTGGCCCCGACCGCGACCGCGTGGCCCCCGGCGGTGGCTTGCTCCTGCACCTTCTTGGCCGTGCTGCCGGTGGAGAGGACCTGCATGTCCCGGCTGCCGTCGCGGTACACCGTCACGCCCTTGCAGCCGAGCCGGTAGGCCAGCCGGTAGATCTCCTCGACGTACTCCTCGGTGGCGTCGTAGGCGAAGTTGCAGGTCTTCGAGATAGCGCTGTCGTTGTATTCCTGGAACGCCGCCTGCATCCGGATGTGCCACTCGGGCTTGATGTGGTTGGCGGTGACGAAGACCCGCCGCCACTTGGCCGGCACCTCGGCGAAGTCGATGTGCCCCGCCTCGGCGATCCGCCGCATCAGGTCATCGGAGTACCAGCCCTCGCTCTTCGCGATGGCGACGAAGTCTTCGTTCACGTCGGGCATGAGCACGCCCGCCTGGTTCCGCATGAACGCGACGGCAAAGAGGGGCTCGATGCCCGAGCTGCAGCCGGCGATGATCGAGATGGTGCCGGTGGGCGCCACGGTGGTCACGTTGCAGTTCCGGAGCACCCGCATCGGCCGGATCCGCTTGCCGTCGGAGTCCCGGGCGCAGGTCTCGTCGGGACCCCAGATGCTGTGCTTCCATTCCGGGAAGGTGCCCCGGATGCCCGCCAGCCGCTCCGACTCGGCCTTGGCTTCCTCGTCCACGAACTGCTGCACCCGCCGTCCCAGCGCGACGCCCTCCTCGGAGTCGTAGGGGATGCCCAGCTTCACGAAGAGATCCGCCATCCCCATCACCCCCAGCCCAATCCGCCGGATCGCCTGGGCCAGGTCGGTGATCTCGGAGAGCGGATACTGGTTGGCGTCGATGACATTCTCGAGGAAGTGGGTGGCGAGGTGGATCGTCTTGCGCAGCCGGTCCCAGTCGATCTCGCCCTTGTGGACGAAGGCGCCGAGGTTGATCGAGCCGAGGTTGCAGACGTCGTAGGGGAGGAGCGGCTGCTCGCCGCACGGATTGGTAGCCTCGTACGAGCCAAGGAGGGGGACCGGGTTGTAATGATTGGCGCGATCGATGAAGAACACGCCCGGCTCCCCGGTCTTCCAGGCCCCGTGGATGATCCGGTTCCACACCTCCCGCGCGTTCAGCCGGCCGGCAACTTTCCCGGTCTTGGGATGGATCAGGTCGTAGTCCGCCCCCGCCTCCACCGCCGTCATGAACTCGTCGGTGACCGCGACCGAGATGTTGAAGTTGGTGATCTTGGTCGTGTCGTCCTTGCAGGTGATGAACTCCATGATGTCCGGGTGGTCCACCCGCAGGATGCCCATGTTGGCGCCTCGCCGGGTCCCGCCTTGCTTCACCACGTCGGTCGACGCGTCGAACAGGCTCATGAACGACACCGGCCCGGACGCGACGCCCATGGTGGAGCGGACGATGTCGTTCTTGGGCCGGAGCCGTGAGAAGCTGAACCCGGTGCCGCCGCCGCTCTGGTGGACCAGGGCCATGGCGCGGAGGGTGTCGTAGATGCCGCTCTTGCCGTTGGAGAGGGCGTCCTCGACCGGAAGCACGAAGCAGGCGGAGAGCTGCCCCAGCGGCCGGCCGGCGTTCATCAGCGTGGGAGAGTTCGGCATGAAGAGCCGGTCCGCGATCATCCCGTAGAACGCCTTCGCCGTCGCGTCGACCTCGTCGCCCGTCGCGCCATACTGGCGGTCCGGCTCGGCGATGGTCGTGGCCACCCGCCAGAACAGGTCGCGCGGCGTCTCCACCGGCTTCCCCTTGTCGTCCTTGATCAGGTACCGCTTCTCAAGGACGGTGGTGGCGTTGGGCGACAAGCGAACGGCGTCCCTTGGCGTGGACGAAGGCATAGACTACTCCCCGCTTGCGAAATGGAAAGAAGAGACCCCTCGTGTTGCGGCACCCGCACGGCGACAGCGGATGGCCAAACTAGGCCAACGCACAAAGGGGCACAATAGCGCGAAAAACCCGCACAGCTACGTGCAATCTTCCTTCCCACATCACAAAAATAATCGGGGTTGGCGCTGTGGAAAACGTGGAAAGCTGTGGGTAGTTCCGGACTCAGTCCGCGCTGGGCGCAACCAGCGGGTAGCGGCCGGCGCGATGCGCCCGCGCCTGCATCACATAGTGGCTCCAAGTCTCCTCGATCCGACGGCGGAGAGCGTCATCTACCGCACGGACGATCCGGCCCGGCACACCCATGACCAGAGAGCCGGGAGGCACCCGCATTCCCTCCGGGATCACCGCACCGGCCGCGACCACGCTTCCTTCCCCGATCACGACCTCGTTGAGCAGGGTGCTCCCCATGCCGATCAGGCAGTTCGGCTCGACGATGCATCCGTGCAGGATGGCGCGATGACCCACGCCGACCCGCTCGCCCACGATGCAGGGGATCCCCTCGTCCACGTGCACGATGGTGCCGTCCTGGAGGTTGCTCTCCCCGCCGATCACGATCGGCGCCATGTCGCCGCGCAGCACGGTGCCGTACCACACGCTGGCGTCCGGGCCGAGGGTGACGTCGCCCATCACTGAGGCGGTGGGCGCGATGAAGGCGGTGGGGTGAATGCGGGGCCGGTCGCCGGGGCCGGCGGTCACGGCTGCTGCGGCGGGAAGAGCATCTGGGTCCACGCTTCGACCGGCGCCCCGTCCTTGAGAGCCGGATGCCAGGTCACGGTCCAGACGAAATCGCGGACGGCCCGCTCGAAGTCGGCGTTGTCCGACGATCGCAGGCGCTGCACGTCGATCGTGCGTCCCTCGGCCGACACCTTGACCCAGAGCAGCGACGGGCGCGGCTCGCCGGTGACACCGTCGGGGAGAGGCACGAACGGTGGGTTGACCGGCTTGGGCCGCTCATCGAAGCAGCTGCCGTCACTGTTGTAGCCCGGACCGGGCTCGCAGTGGCTTGCCTTGGCCTCGCGGGGAGGAGCGGCCGGAGCGCCGATCGGCTGCAGCTGCGGCGTGAGTACCAGGGTATCGCCGGGGGCGATCGTGACGGTGTCGGTGAAGAAATTGAAGCGCGGAGCGGACACTGCCAGCGCGTGGGGCCCGGGCGACAGGCGCGTGACCGCCTCCAGGGCGGGCCGCTCGTCGATCATGACGGTGGAGCCCCGAGGCAAACCGATGAGGCGGATCGCCCCGGAGTCGCCCCGGGCAGCCGGAGTGGCGGCGCGGCCACTCCGGCTGCTCGGGGAGGCGGGAACCGGCGGCGGGCTGGCGGGCGGCGTAGTGACAGCCGGTGTCCGCGGCGGGGCCGGAGCACTGGGCTTGGCGGCGACGGGCGCGGAGTCGGCCGGCGTGGCGGCGGCCGAGCTGTCTCCGATCGCCGTTCCCGACCCCGTGCTGTCGGACACGCCGACCCCAGTCGCGAAGCCGCGGGACTTGTAGTAGTAGAAGCCGCCGCCGATGCCGCCCAGGACGGCGAGGACCACCCAGATCCACGCCAGGGACGACCCCGAGCCCCGCATCGCCAGCGACCGGTCCGCCACCCGGCGTGGCTCGTCCCGTCGTTCGCGCGGAGTCAACCGGCGGTTGACCAGGGGCGACTCGATCGGGGTGGTCGGCTGACTGACGATCAGCGGGGCGCCGCCCATCACCGGGCTGATCGCCCCCGCCCCGGTGCTCGCACCGGCGGCCACCGTCGCGACCGACGCCCGGACGCTGCCCGCGGCCGCGATCGGCTGCCCCTGGATCGACGCGACCAGCTCCTCGCAGCTCTGATAGCGGTCGGCCGGGTCCTTCATGAGCATCCGCTTGATCACCTCGAAGATCCGCCGCTCGTCGGCGGTGATGAGCTGAGGGACCGGGACCGGCTCGGTGATGTGCTTGTAGCCGATGGAGAAGCTGTCCTCGCCGTCGTATGGCACCGTCCCGGTGAGCGCCTGGTAGGCCACCACCCCGAGGCTGTAGATGTCGCTGCGCCCGTCAATTGCCTGCGCCCGCGCCTGTTCCGGGCTCATGTAGTGCGGCGTGCCGATCGACATGCCCGTGCCGGTGAGCCGCTGTCCCGAAGCCGCCTTGGCGATGCCGAAGTCAGTGAGGACGCACTGCCCGAACTCGTCGAACATGAAGTTGTCGGGCTTGATGTCCCGGTGCACGATGCCGCGCTGGGCCGCATACCCCAGCGCGCCGCCGGCCTCGACCAGGAGTCGCCGGATCTCGGGCGGGGTGAGCTTCCGGCGCTCGGCCAGCACGGTGGAGAGCGAGCCGCCCCGGAGGAACTTCATGACGAAGTAGATGACCCGGCCGGAGCGGCCGACCCGATAAATCGGAATGATGTTGGGATGCTCGAGCTGGGCGGCCGTGCGGGCCTCGCGCTGGAACCGCTCCACGAATTCCGCGTCGAAGGCGAGCGAGAAGGGCAGCACCTTGATCGCCACCTCGCGCTCGAGGTGGCGATCCCGGGCCCGGTACACCATGGCCATCCCGCCCCGTCCCAGCTCCTCGATGATCTCGTACTCCGAGGCCAGGGCCTCGCGCACGAGGTCCATTTCCTGAAGCGCCCCGGTGGCGATCGCGTGGACCGGGGTGGTGGCCATCAGATCGAGACCGCAGGAGGGACAGAACTTGGATTTGCCGGTGATCTCGCTTCCGCAACGGGAGCAGAACATGCGCGGAAGCTACCGATGCGCCCCCGCTAGTCAAGCGGAACGCAGGGCGTAAGTCCGTGTGGCGTAGTGCATGAGGGGCCGCAAAAGAACAGGCCGCGGAGGCGTTGACGCCCCCGCTACCCCGCGATCGTCCGGGGGTCTTTTTCCGAGGGAAAAGGCGCTGGGAGAGTCAGAAAGACGGCCCGGTGCAAGCTGTGGCACGCTTGCTGCGACGATTCGGCAGGTCCCCCTCGAAAAACACCTGGGAGCCGCCGGTGGTACCCTACCATACGATCGCGTTCAGCCAGCAGAAGCTCCGGGCTGCGCTCCGTCGGGCGAGCGGGCAGGAGCCCGGTTTCGGCTACGGGTTCGTGGTCCACTCCCGCCGGCAGGGCGAGCACCCCAGTCTCGGCCTCATCTCC
>Ga0310810_10002504_pt1 | contig 19773 bp, 24 predicted proteins | sample NCmetagenome_FD_207641 | JGI IMG/M metagenome (GOLD analysis project Ga0310810, IMG submission 207641) | Soil microbial communities from experimental microcosm in Duke University, North Carolina, United States - NC | ecosystem: Engineered > Artificial ecosystem > Soil microcosm > Unclassified ...
CCGGCGCACGAACGACGGACGCTCCGACGCCGGGGCCAGCGGATCTTTCCGCGTCAGCCGGTCCGCGATCGAGCGCAAACACGCGCTCGCGGCGCAGCCCGGATAGGCCAGCAGGAACGGGCGCCTCTGGCGCACCGACTGGGCCACCCGCGGATCGCTCACGATGTACCCGAGCTTGTCGACGTACGTGTTCAGAAGCTTGTTGGCCGTCACGGCGATGCCGTTCGCGAACTTCTCCGCCTCGTCGCGGCCGCTGCACTGGTTGAGCAGGATGTAGAGGTCGCCGTGGTCCTGCTCCCGGCTCAGCATCTTGATGACCGCGTAGGCGTCCACCACCGCCGTCGGCTCCGGCATCGTGACGACCACGATGTCGTCCGCGGCGGCCAGGAAGGCCGTCGTGTTCTTCGAGATGCCGGCGCCGGTGTCGAAGATGATGTAGTCCGCGTCCCGGTGCAGCACCTCGAAGCTCGACAGCAGCGTCTCGCGCTCCACGTCCGACAGGTTCGCCAGGCGCTCGACGCCGCTGGCGCCGGGGACCACGCGGATCCCGCCCATGGCGGGCAGCGTGACCTCCTCGATGGTCTTCCGGCCCACCAGGACCTGCGACAGGTTGTAGCGCGACGTCAGGTCGAGCAGGATGTCGGCGTTCGCCAGGCCCAGGTCCAGGTCCACCAGGACGACCTTCTTGCGCTGGGAGGCGATCGCGATCGCCAGGTTCACCGAGACGTTGGTCTTGCCGACGCCGCCCTTCCCGCTGGTGACCGCGATGACCCGCGCGTGGCGGGGCTTGGTCCGGTTCATCCGGCGCAGGCCGTCGGCCTGGTCGCGGCCCGGCAGCGACTCGGCGAGCTCCGGGACGATGTTGCCGAAGTTCCGTTTCTCGGCCGTATTCATAGCGTCTCTTCTCCGAGGATCAGGGAGGCGAGGCGCGAGGAGTCCGCCACTTCGATGTCGCGCGGGATCTCCTGGCCGGTGGTGACGAACGAGAGCTCCGTCTGGATGCGCGACAGCACCTCCAGCACGACCCCCAGCTTGATCGCCTCGTCGAGCTTGGTCACGACCAGGCGGTCGTAGCCGCAGGTCGAGAAGCGTTCGGCCACGTCGACGACGGTCTCCGGCTGGGTGGTCATGGACACGACGAGGTGGGTCTCGTCGGGCTTCGTCGCCGCCAGCACCTCCTTCAGGTCGTCCAGCCGGGCAGAGTTCTTCTGGCTGCGCCCGGCGGTGTCCACGAGGACGAGGTCGCGATTGGAGAATTCCTTGAGGGCCTGCTCGATCTCCTGCGGGCGCTGGCAGACCCGGATGGGGACGCCGACGAGCTGGGCGACCCGCTTGATCTGCTCGGCCGCGGCGATGCGGTACGTGTCGTTCGTGATCACGGCCACCTCGCGGCCCCGGTGGGCGTAGATCGACACCAGCTTGGCGATCGTGGTGGTCTTGCCGACGCCCGTGGGGCCGATGAACGCGACGCGGGTGCAGCGGCCCGGCTTGAGCGCGATGCCGTCGGTGCAGCGGATCATGTCCTTCACGAAGCCGCGCACGGCGGCGCGGATGCGGGCGCGGTCGCGCAGCGCCTCGGCGGAGAGCGAGGAGCGGAGGCGCCCCATCATCTTCTGCGCCAGGCCCTCCGAGACGCGCGTCGTCGCGAGGGACGTGTACTCCTCGGACAGTTCCTGGGGGCCCTCGACGCCGCTCCGGCAGGAGACCATCGTCTGGGTCTCGGCGATCAGCCGCTTGATCTCGCCGATCTCCTTCTGGAGCGTCTCGGCGGCCGCCGCCGACGGCTTGGCGACGCCCGCGGGCACGGCCTCGCCGTTGGGATAGTCCTTCACGATCTTGAAGCCGCCGCCTGCCACGATCTCGATCCGGGGCCGCGCGAAGAACGCGAGGAGCCCCGAGCGCTTGGCGTAGGACGAATGGAGGATGACCGCGTCCGAGCCGAGGTCGGCGCGGATCTTCCTGAGGAGCTCCTTCTCGTCGGCTCCCACGTACCTGCGAATCTGCATCCCCGTCTTCTCCCCCGGTTCCGTCTACTCGGCCGCGACCATGCCCAGGGACTCGACCTTCACGTCCTGGACGATTTCGTTGTAGGACAGCACGCTGATCCCCGGCAGCACCGCGTCGGCGATCTTCTTCACCTGGGCGCGGACCTGCGGCGAGCAAAGGATCACGGGCTCGTGACCGGACTTCACGAGCTTCGAGATCTCCTCCGAGAGCCGCTCGCCGATGCGGCTCACCATCGCCGGGGACAGCGAGACGATACTGCCGCGCTCCCCGCGCTCGGTGGCGGCCTTGATCACATCCTCGAGCTTGGGGTCGAGGGTGATGACGTAGATCCGCCCGTCCTGGCCCGAGTGGCGGCGGCTGATCGAGCGGGCGAGCGAATTCCGGACGTACTCGGTGAGCACCTCGGGGTCCTTGATGCGCGGCCCGTAGTCCCCCAGGGTTTCCAGGATCGTGCCGAGGTCGCGGATCGACACGCCCTCCTTGAGGAGGTTCTGGAGGATCTTCTGCACCTCGCCGGGCTTGAGGACGCCGGGGACGACCTCCTCGACCACCGCGGGGCTCTCCTCCTTCAGGGTCTTGATGAGGTTGTTCACCTCGTCGCGGGTCAGCAGCTCGTGCGCGTAGCGCTTGATCGTCTCGGTCAGGTGCGTCGCCAGCACATTGGCCGCGTCGGCCACCTGGTAGCCGAGCACCTCCGCCGTGTCCTTCAGGTCCTGGCGGATCCAGAAGGCGCTGAGCCCGAAGCCGGGCTCCCGGGCGGGCGTCCCCTCGATCGGCCCGACGGCCGACCCGGAATCGATCGCCAGCAGGAGGTCGGGACGCAGGGTGTCCGAGGCGATGGGCGTGCCGCGGATCTTGATCGTGTAGCGGTTGGGCTCGAGGGACTCGTTGTCGCGGATCCGGACCGGGGGGACCACCAGGCCGAGGTCCACCGCCATCTGCCGGCGGATCTGGGTCACGCGGTCGAGGAAGCCGCCGCCCTGGCCGGGGTCGACCAGCTTCACCAGCCCCAGCCCGATCTCCAGCTCCATCGCGTCGACCTTGAGGAGGCCTTCCACCTTCTCGGGCTTGCGGGCCGCGACGGCCTCCTGCTCCTTCTTCTCGTGCTCGGCCTTCGCCTGCTTCTTCTGGGCGGAGCCCATGACGCTCGCCGCCACCGCGAGGAAGCCGCCCACGACCAGGAGCTGGAACCAGGGGAGGCCGCTGCCCATGAAGATCGCGCTGCAGAGGAGCAGGCCCAGGAAGCCCATCGTGATCCAGAGGGCCTTCCGGTCCCCGAAGAGCTGGCTCACCAGCTCGCGCCCGAGGTTCGAGTCCTGCCCCGCGCGGGTGACGATCAGGCCGGCCGCGAGCGAGACGATGAGGGCCGGGATCTGCGAGACCAGGCCGTCGCCGATCGTCAGGATCGTGTAGGTGTGCAGCGCCCGCGAGGCCGGCATGCCGTACTTCAGCCAGCCGATTGCGAAGCCCGCGACGATGTTGACCAGCGTGATGATGATTCCCGCGATGGCGTCGCCGCGGACGAACTTCGATGCGCCGTCCATGGCGCCGTAGAAGTCGGCCTCGCGGGCGACCTGCTTGCGCCGCTGGCGCGCCTCGTCCTCCTTGATCAGGCCGGCGTTGAGGTCCGCGTCGATCGCCATCTGCTTGCCGGGCATGGCGTCGAGGGTGAAGCGGGCCGCGACCTCGGAGACGCGCCCCGCGCCCTTCGTGATCACGATGAAGTTCACGATGATCAGGATCACGAAGATCACGAAGCCGATCACCGGGTCGGCGCCGGCGACGAAATTCCCGAAGGCCTCGACGACGCGCCCCGCGGCGCCCGTGCCCTCTCGGGCCGCGTTGCCCAGGACCTGGCGCGTCACCGCCACGTTGAGGGCGAGGCGGTAGGCGGTCGTCATCAGGAGGATCGAGGGGAAGACCGAGAAGGTCACCGGCTCCTTGACGTAGATGACCGTCATCAGGATCAGCATCGAGAGCGTGATCGAGACGACCAGCAGGAAGTCCAGGACGAAGGGAGGGAGCGGGACGAAGATCGTCGTCAGGATGGCCAGGATGGCCACCACGAAGAGGACGTCCCTGTTCCGCCCGATCCAGTCCGACATACTATTCATCGTCGTCGCGGCCTATGCGGCCGTCGCGATCCCCTTGATCCGGTACACGTACGCCAGGATCTCCGCCACCGCCTGGTAGAGGTCGGGCGGGATCGTCTGCCCCACGTCGACCGAGCGGTACAGCGCCCGCGCGAGGTCCTTGCGCTCCACGATCGGGATGCCGTTCTCCAGCGCGGACTCCCGGATCCGCCGCGCCAGCTGCTCGGCGCCCTTGGCCGCCACCAGCGGCGCGTCCATCGACTTCTCGTAGCGGATCGCGACGGCGAGGTGCGTGGGGTTCGTGACCACGACGGTCGCGCCGGGCACGCCGAGCATCATGCGCTGCAGCGCAAGCTGCTGCTGGATGGCGCGGCGGCGCTCGCGGATCGCCGGGTCGCCCTCGTAGCGCCGCAGCTCCTCGCGGAGCTCGCGCTTGCTCATGCGCAGGTCGCGCTCGTACTGCCAGCGCTGGAAGCCGTAGTCGGCGATCGCCAGCACCAGCAGGACCAGGGCGCCCCGCAGCGACATGGTCAGCATGAGATCGACGGCCACGCCCAGGATCTGCTCGAAGCCCAGGCCCGAGAGCTCCACGAGGCGCACCCGCTCGGCCCAGAGGGTCCAGAGGACCACGACGGCGACCGCGCCGACCTTGATGAGGCCGCCCAGGATCCGGACCAGGCCGCGGAGCGAGAAGAGGCGGCCGAAGCCGCTGACGGGGTCGATGCGGGTGAAGTCCGGGGTCAGGGGCCCGGCGCTGAAGAGGAAGCCCACCTGCGCCAGGTTGGCGCCGAGGGCCGCCGCCAGCAGGACCCCCACGAAGGGGAGGAAGCCCAGGAGGACGGCCGTGAAGGCGCCGCCGAACTGCGCGAGCAGGCCGGCCGGGTCGCCGTCCACGAAGGCCAGCCCCTCCAGGACGGTCGAGGCGGACGAGAAGATGCTCCCGGCGAGCGGGCGGCCCAGGAAGCGGAGCGCCAGCGCCGCCGCCAGCAGGATCACGGCCGACGAGAGGTCCGCGCTGCGGGCCACCTGGCCGCGCCCACGGGCCTCCTCGCGGCGACGCGGGGTCGCCGGCTCGGTCCGTTCCTCGTCTCTCTCTTCAGCCACAAATCGTCCTTATCCGCCCAGCATCCCGACCAGGCTCCTCACCGCCTCCGACTGCCGGAGGGCGCGGTTCTCGAAGCCCGCCACGAAGAGCCCGACCCCGAGGGCCACCACGACCAGGCCCACCGCGAGCCGCAGCGGGAAGCTGAGGGCGAAGATGTTCATCTCGGGCGCCGTGCGGGCCATGAAGGCCAGCGCCACCGACACCAGGAAGAGGGTCACGAGCGCCGGGCCCGCGATCTCGATGCCCATGCGGAACACGTCCCGCATCAGGGTGTCCGACACGTGCAGCGCGGCGCCCTGGGAGAACGTGAGGCCCAGGATCGGAACCGCGCGGAAGCTGTCCGCGACCGCCGCGATCAACAGGTGGTGGCCGTTGATGAGCAGGTACACGACGGTCGCCAGCAGGACCTTGAACTGGCCCACGATGGAGATCTGCTCGTTCAGCATCGGGTCGAGCAGGTTCGCCTGGAGGATGCCGAGTTCCTGGTCGATCAGGTGCCCGCCGAACTGGACGCCCGCGAAGAGGAGCGCCGCCGCGAAGCCGATCAGGATCCCGACCGCGAGCTCCCAGACCACCGCGAGGGCCAGGACGCTCCCCTCCATGGCGACGGGGACGCCCTTCGTCTGGAGGAGCGGGGTGAAGAGAACGGCCAGCAGCAGCGAGAGGAAGATCTTCACCGGGGCCGGCGCCACCGCGCTGCCGAAGACCGGCGCGAGCATCAGGACGCCCGTGATGCGGAAGAAGACGAGCAGGAAGACCGGCCCGTCGGCCGCCACGGCGCGAAGAATCTGCTCCATACGCTACCGAAACCAGACTCCCATGTCTTTCACGAGGTCGTGCGTGTACTCCACGAGCACGCCGAGGATCCAGGGCAGCAGCACGAAGACCGCCGCCGCCACGGTGAACATCTTGGGCACCTGATTGAGGGTCTGGTCCTGGATCTGCGTCGCCGCCTGGAGGACGCTGATCAGCGCGCCCACGACGAGCGCCGACAGGAGGATCGGGAACGAGAGCTTGACCGCGACCCAGAGGGCCTCGCGTCCCAGATCGATCGCCAGACTCAGATCGCCGCTATCCATTGCCGTAGAAGCTCTGCACCAGGGATCCGATCACGAGATGCCATCCGTCCACGAGGACGAAGAGCAGGATTTTGAAGGGGAGCGAGATCAGGAAGGGCGGGAGCACCATCATGCCCATCGAGATCAGCGAGGCCGAGACGACCAGGTCGATCACCAGGAAGGGCAGGAAGAGGGCGAAGCCCATGATGAAGGCCCGCCGGAGCTCGCTGATCATGAACGCGGGGATCAGGACGGTCGTGGGAACGTCCTCCGTCATCCAGGGCTTGCCGTCCTTCGGGCGCGGCTGCTTCGTGACGTCCATGAAGAGCCGGATGTCCTGCACCCGCGCCTGCTTGAACATGAACTCGCGCAGGTGGGTCTCGGCGCGCTCGAAGGCCAGCGCCTGCGGGATCTGCGTGCTCGTGTAGGGGTCCAGCGCGTCGCGCTTGATCGCCGTGAAGGTCGGCGTCATGACCATGAAGGTCAGGAAGAGCGAGAGGCCCGTGATCACCTGGTTGGGGGGCAGTTCCTGAGTCCCGATGGCGCGCCGCACGAACGAGAGCACGATCACGATCCGGGTGAACGACGTGGTCATCACCAGGAGCGCCGGGGCGACCGAGAGAACCGTGATGGCCAGGACGATCTCGAGCGTCGTGGAGATGTTCTCGGGCTTCTGGGCGTCCTTGACCTGCTGGACGACGTCCGCCGCGCTCTTGGCGGGCGTGGGCCGGCTCTGGGCGTAGACGGACGGGCTCATCGCCAGGGCGATGAGACACGCCCCCGTGAACAGCCCCCCTCTCCGGATCACGACGTCCCCTCTCTATCTATCAGGCGCGCCAGGCGCGAACGGTCTTGCGGATTTCGGCCAGTTCGTCGGCGATCGAGGCGAACACCTTCTCCTCGCGCGGCTGCTCCTCGTCGCGGAGCCCCTCGCGGAGCGACTGACTGAATTCCCCGCGCTGCGAGTCTTCGCGGCGCTCGGGCAGGTTCGCGCGGAGCAGCGCCAGTTCGTCCGGGGCGGCGAATTCGCCCAGCGCGGACAGGTGATCGCGCGTCGAGCCGATCATGATCACCTTGGGCCCGACCTCGACGAGGATGATCTCCTGCTTGGGCCCGAGGGCCTTGCGGGCGAGCACGCGGATGGCGCCCGCGTTGCCCAGGAGGCGGGAGTTCTTCCCGAAGCGGCGCAGGAGCAGGAACGCGACGCCCAGGAATCCGAGGACCGCGACGGAGCCCACGACGAAGCCGCCGAGGCTCGGCCCGGGATCGGCCTTGTCCTCGACGAGGGGCTTGGAGACGCGGCGCGCTTCATCGACGGGAATGGCGATCGTGGGGGCGGGCTTCACGGGCTCGGCGGCCGGCGGCGCGACCTGGGCCGGAAGCGGCGGGGGGAGCGTGACGGTGACGTCGGCGGCGGGGTCCGCGGCCGGCGAGGGCGCGGGATCCTGAACGGCAAGGGCGACGCACGCCAAATACAGCGCGGCGAGTCCCATTCTTCCCCCCTCTTTCCTCTCTCGGGACGACCTCCGTCCCGACCTGATTATAACTTACAAATTATAAACGACAAGTCGAAACGGGAAAATCGTTCGGAACATGAACGGTTCTATAAAAGGAGGGCCGGCCTAGTTGCGCTGGCGGCGATCGTGCAGGACTTCTTTGAGGATCTCGGCCGCCGTGGAGGCGTCCGGATGCCCTTCCTTATGAAGGCGCTTGGAGAACTCGTTGACGATGTCGACGGTCTCTTCGTGGGTGATGTTGGTGCCGCCTTCGACCACGTAATCCTTCCCCTTCGTGACACGCTGCTTCCCGTCCGTGCGGAAATCCTTCCCGATCACGAAGTGGCGCCGCTTGTCCTTCTTCGAGGCCATCACCCGATTGTAGCCCGCGGCCGCCGCGTTACAAGCCGTTCTTGTCCCGAACCTTGATCGATCCGCTCCCCCTGCGTAGGATGGCCCCCATGAAGCGACTCCTCTTCGCCGTGCTCCTGGCCGGTTGTGCCTCCGCGCCGACCGCGCCGCCCGAGCTGCACGACATCCGCCAGCTCACCCGCGACGGCACCCACGCGGAAGCCTACTTCTCGTACGACGGCAAGAAGCTCGTCCTCATGGCGCAGCGCGCCGGCGACAAGGCGGACCAGATCTACGAGCTCGACGTCGCCACCCAGGCGCTCACGCGCGTCAGCAACGGCCAGGGCCGGACCACCTGCGGATATTTCCTGCCCGACGGCCGGATCCTCTATTCGTCGACGCATCAGCAGGACCCGGAGCCCCCCGCCCCGCCCGACCACTCCAAGGGCTACGTCTGGGGCCTCTACCGCTCCTACGACATCTTCCTCCGCGAGAAGGACGGCACCCTGCGCAACCTGACGAACAGCGACGGCTACGACGCCGAGACGACCGTCTCGCCCGACGGCAAGCGCCTGATCTTCACGTCGCACCGCGCCGGCGGCATCGGCCTCTACACGATGAACGTCGACGGCAGCGACCTGCGCAAGGTGAACCACCGCCGCGGCTACGCGGGCGGCGCGTTCTTCTCCCCCGACGGGCAGTGGATCGTCTACCGGGCGGCGTATCCGAAGACGGACGCCGAGAAGGCCGACTTCGAGACGCTGCTGTCCGAGCGCCTCCTGCGGCCCGGGAACCTCGAGATCTACGTGGCGCGGCCCGACGGCTCGGAGGAGCGGCAGCTCACGAACAACGGCGCGTCGAACTGGGCGCCCAGCTACCACCCCGACGGGAAGACGATCGTGTTCGCGTCGAACATGCACGCCCCGAAGGGCGGCAAGTTCTCGATCTACGCCATGAACGTGGACGGCAGCGGCGTGCGGCGCCTCACGACCCACGACGGCTTCGACGGCTTCCCCTGCTTCTCGCCCGACGGCACAAAACTGGTCTTCATCTCGAACCGCAACGGCAAGGATCCGCGCAAGGACCTCAACGTCTTCATCGCCGACTGGAGGTAGCCATGGCCCGCATCGCCGCGCTCGAACCGGCCGCCGCCGACCCGTCCCTGAAGGACCTCTTCGCGGACTTCATCCGCGAGCGCGGCGCGGTCCCCAACATGTTCCGCACGCTCGCGCACGACCCGAAGATCCTGCAGACCTGGTTCGACATGTTCCGCGCGACGCTGGCCGAGGGCTCGGTGACGACGCGCGTGAAGGAGATGGTGGCGGTCCGGGTCTCGCACCTGAACCAGTCGCGCTACTGACTGGGCTCCCACACGGGGCTGGCGCGCCGGTTCGGCGTGACGGAGGCCCAGGTCAGCTGCCTGCTCGATTCCGGCAACGCGGACTTCACGCCGGCCGAGCGGGCGGCGATCGCGTTCGGCGAGGAGCTGACGCGAAGCCCCAAAGGCGTCCCGGAGGAGATCTTCGCGGAGCTTCGGAAGCACTGGAACGAGCGCCAGGTCGTGGAGATCACGGCGGTCGCCTGCATGTTCAACTCGTTCAACCGCTTCAACAACGCGCTGGGCGTCGATCTCACCGTCTACCCGAAGAAGCTCGGGTAGTCACCACGTCGGGGAGAGCTTCAGGGCCTCCCCCAGGCGGCGCAGATATTCTATGCGGCTGACCTCGACGGCGCCGAGGCGGGCCGTGTTGGGGAGCACCTGCTGGATGTCGAGCAGCGCGAAGCCGCGCTCCTTTAAATGTTCCACCAGGCGAATCACGCAGGAGCCGCTCGCGTTGCTCACCGCGTGGAACATCGACTCCGCCATGAAGGCCCCCGCGATGTGGACCCCGTAGAGCCCGCCGGCGAGCTTCCCGTCCTTCCAGGCCTCGACCGAATGCGCGTGGCCCTGCCGGTGGAGCGCGACATAGGCCTCGCGGATCTCGCGGGAGATCCAGGTGACCGGCCGCGCGCAGCCGTCGATGACGCCCTCGAAGTTCCGATCGAACGCGAACTCGAACTGCTTCATGTAGCGGCGCAGGCGCCGGGGCACGTGGGGCGCGTCGAGCGGGATGATCCCGCGAGGGTCGGCGTCGTACCAGCCGAGGCTGCCGTCGTACGGATCGGCCATTGGAAAGAGGCCGCGCCGGTAGGCGCTCAGAATCGACTCGGGAGTCAGCGGCATGCCAGGCGACACCCTACCACGGAGCGGGGGCGCCCGCCAAGTCAGGCGGCGGCTTCGTGGTCGGGGGGCAGGTAGAGGGCCGAGAGGCGCCGGTCCAGGAGGCGGAGGCGCCGGATCAGGTCGAGCGACAGGGGCCCGTCCTCCCCCCTCCACCCGGCCCGGGCGAGGGCCAGATACAGGTGACCCTTCGGGATGGGAACGGCGCGGCCGGCTCGATGCAGGCCACCGCGGATCATCTCATAGCCCGAAGGCCGCTCTGTGTCCCCCACGCTGCAGTAGAGCGCCGGAATGCCGCCGTGTTATGCCCCCGGAAAAACAGAAAGGCCCCGGTCTTGCGACCGGGGCCCTTCCTTTAGATTCTAAGTAGCAATCGACTCCCGCTTTGGCAGGAGCACGCCTGCTCCGCCTTAGCTTAGGAGCCTCCGCATACTTTGACTACTCGGCACTGGATCACCTCCTTCCTCGCGGGGGAGACGCGCCATAAATTACGGCCGGCGCCCCCTCTGACGCATCGGCCGGCGTATCTTTAGCCCCCACCGCGTCGTTGCCGGGATTATAACCTATGAATTTCTAATTTGCAGAATCTTTCGCGTCGGAAATTTCAAGTCGCAGTTTTCCCTGCTCGTCGCTCACCTTGCCCGCGAGCGTCAGCAGCGACTTGCCCGACTCGACCAGCTTCTTGACCGCGTCGTTCGCCACCAGGTCGTACTTCTGGTTCGAGCCGCGCGCCGTGAACGTCCACGCGTCGCCCGACTTCTCGACCTTTCCCGTGATGGCCGTGAGGACCATGCTGTTGTAAGGATAGTCCTCGTCGCCCTTGGTTTCCTTCTTCAGCTCCTCGAGCATCGCACGGATCGTCTGCGGAACGACCGACTTGCTCTCGGACACGGCGATGTTGAAGTAGAACTTCGACTCGCGATCGAAGCCCTTCACCTTCGCCGATTGGATTCCGTCGATCTTCTTGAGACGTGCTTCCAGCACGTCGATGCAGCTCGGCCCTCAGACATCGTCGATCTTGACCGTCGCGGTGTAGGTCTTCGTGTCCTGCGGCGCCGCCTCGGTCGCCGCCTTCACATCACAGCCCCAGGCCACGCCGGCCAGGGCGAGCGCCGCCAGCATCGTCCTCATCGTCCCACCTTCCTCAAGAACTCTGTCAAATTGTACGGTTTTCGGCCCCTTCCGGGGAGGGAGAATCGGCGGGCGGCGGCCCCTCCCTCAGGAACTCCTCCAGCATCGCGATGTTGCCTAGCGAGGCCGGCAGCGGAAGCACCCGCCGCGACTTGAGCACCAGGTCCAGCCCGCCCTTCTCGTTCCACTCCGAGTGGTCGAAGTCCGACCAGGCGATCCGCTCCTTGCCGTCGAGCCGCTTGACGACGACGCCTTCGCGCTGCAGGCTCACCCGGGTCCCCAGGCCGCTCGCGCGCTTCCGCAGGCCCCAGAGCCAGCTGCCGCCGAAGAAGACGAAGATCACCGGGAAGCCGAAGAAGCGCCCCTTGAAGAGCGGCGCCAGGGCCAGGCCCGTCAGGAGGGTCAGGACGAGAACGGCGCCCAGGTAGGCCAGGTGCGCCTTCCACGTCTCGTCGGGCATCCGGAACACGACCTTGCCGTCCTGCAGGGCCCGGGTCCGCAGGTGGTTGCGGATCCCGCTGAGCCGCGGGGCGCAGCGGTCCCGCGCGCGGTCGAGGGCGCGGTAGGGTCCCTTGAGGCGGATCGACTTCCCCGCCCCGCGGATCTCGAACGCGGCCCAGCCCAGGAGGAAGATCTCGTCCACCTCGTCCCAGTCCAGCCTCCGGATCACCCGCGTGCCGGAGCGTCGCAGCTCGACGCCCCCGGCGTCGATGACGAAGCGGCGGCGCCAGCGCCCCCAGCAGAGCAGCGCGAAGAGCAGGGTCGAGGCCGCCAGCCCGATCAGGAGCGCGTGTTCGGAGCGGGCGTCGCCCGGCTCCAGGATCCGGTACGCCCAGGCGCCCACGCCCACCGTCAGGGGATACAGGAGCACGAACTCCAGGAAGACGCGGACGGGGGAGAAGCGGCAAACCAGCGGCTCCATTCAGTCATGCTACCAAACATTCCTATTGAAAAGCCTGCCGGATTCAGTCATCCTAGACGTTCTGTTATGCGATGCACAATCAGTTCCCTCCCGATCCGAATTACGCGCCGCGGGCCGCGGCCCGGCAGCCTCTAGCGCTCCGGCCCGTTCTCGTTGTTGCGTCGCTGACTTCTAACCCAGAACCATCCGGCGGGGATTATTTTGCCCGCCATTCGAGGAGGTCCGCATCATGGCTCGGCTGGTGAAAATCTACGACACCACCCTTCGCGACGGCACCCAGGGCGAAGGCGTCAATTTTTCCATGGAAGACAAGGTCCGCATCGCCAAGCGGCTCGACCAGTTCGGCGTCCACTATATCGAAGGCGGCTGGCCCGGCTCGAACCCCAAGGACGTCCGCTTCTTCCAGCAGATGCAGAGCATCACGCTGAAGAACGCGAAGCTGGCCTCGTTCGGCTCCACCCGCAAGCCCAACACCCCGGCGGCGCAGGACACGAACCTCCAGCGCCTCGTCGAGTCGCGGAGCGCGGTCACGACGATCTACGGAAAGAGCTGGGACTTCCAGGTCCACGAGGCGCTCAACACGACCCTCGAAGAGAACCTGGCCATGATCGCCGACTCGGTCGCGTTCCTCCTCCCCAATTTCGAGGAGGTGATCTACGACGCCGAGCATTTCTTCGACGGCTTCAAGAGCAACAAGGAGTACGCGATCAAGTCGCTGCTGGCCGCGGAGGCCGCGGGGGCGAAGTGCCTCGTGCTCTGCGACACCAACGGCGGCACGATGCCCAACGACCTGGTCGAGATCGTCCGCGAGGTGAAGAAGCGGGTCCGGGCGCCCCTCGGGATCCACGTCCACAACGACGGCGAGTGCGCGGTGGCGAACTCGCTGGCCGCGGTCCTCGAGGGCGCGGAGCAGGTGCAGGGCACGATCAACGGCGTGGGCGAGCGCTGCGGCAACGCCAACCTCTGCTCGATCATCCCGAACCTGATGTTGAAGCACGGCTTCGACGCGATCCCGAAGGAGAAGCTCTCCGAGCTGCGCGACCTTTCGCGTTTCGTGTCGGAGATGTACAACCGGCAGCCCTGGCAGCACCAGCCCTACGTCGGCGACTCGGCCTTCGCCCACAAGGGCGGCATGCACGTCGCAGCCGTGACGAAGCACCCGGAGACCTACGAGCACGTCGACCCGACGCTGGTGGGCAACAACCGCCGCGTGCTGGTCTCGGAGCTCGCCGGCCAGTCCAACGTGCTCTGGAAGGCGGCGAAGTCGGGGATCGACCTCAGCAAGAATACGCCCGAGACGCGGCAGATCCTCGAGACCCTCAAGGAGCTCGAGAACCAGGGCTACGAGTTCGAGGGCGCCGAGGGGTCCTTCGAGCTGCTCATGGAGAAGGCGCGCGGCAAGCGTTCGTCGAACTTCGACCTCGAAGGCTGGCGCGTGGTGGTGGAGAAGCGCGGCGACGCCTCGCCGGTCTCCGAGGCCACGATCAAGCTCCGCGTGAACGGCATCCCCGAGCACACGGCCGCTGAGGGCAACGGCCCCGTGAGCGCGCTCGACGCGGCGCTGCGCAAGGCGCTCGACGAGTTCTACCCGAACCTCAAGACGATGTCGCTGCGCGACTACAAGGTCCGCATCCTGGAAGGCACGCAGGGGACCTCGGCCAAGACGCGCGTGCTGATCACGTCGGGCGACGGCCACGAGACCTGGGGCACGGTCGGAGTCGGCCACAACATCATCGAGGCGTCGTGGCAGGCGCTGGTCGACTCGGTCGACTACAAGCTGCGCATGGACGAGAAGCGCGCGAAGAACGGGCCGGGCAAGCCGGTACCCGGGAACCCGTAACCGTCGACCAATCTCCAAAAACCACGAGGCCCCCGGAGGGCGCGAGCCTTCCGGGGGCCCTTTGTTTCTAGGAGAGAAAATTTTCCCGGAAATAATTCCAATTTTAATTACGATTTCCTATTGCGTTTTGTAACTTACGATATATCGTTTATGAGCTCGGGCGGCGCCTTCGTGGGGAGCGAAGGGCCGCGCGAGTGGAGAGAGAGAGAGAGGGGTGCCGTCATGTCCGAGTCCGTATTCCGCCATCGCGATTCCGAAGTCGACGCCTATCTGAGCGAGATCCGCGGGGTCCCGCTGCTCACCGCGCAGGAAGAACGAACCCTGGCGGGACGGATGAAGAAACTGTCGTCCAAGGACGAGGCCGTCCGCCGGGACGCCCTCGACGCGCGCGAGCAGTTCGTGAAGGCGAACCTGCGGCTCGTCGTCAACATCGCCCGCGCGTTCCGCAACCGCGGCCTGCCCTTCAGCGACCTGGTCGCTGAAGGCAACCTCGGCCTCCTCCGCGCCATCGAAGGCTTCGATCCGAAGAAGAAGTGCCGCTTCTCGACCTACGCCACGTGGTGGATCCGGCAGTCCATCCGCCGCGCGCTCGCCAACTCGGTCCGCACCGTGCGGGTGCCCATCTACATGGCGGGCATCGTCGCCAAGTATAAGAGCGCCGAGAACGAGGCCACCCAGCGCCTCGGCCGCAAGGCGACCGCCGCCGAGGTGGCGTCCGGCGAGGAAACCCTGAGCGACCGGCAGCACTGGGCCATCGACGCCGCCGATCGCTGCTGGAATCCCATCAGCCTCGACTCCTCGCGCACCCCCTGCGAGGTCGCCGACCGCAAGGAAGACTCCTCCCCGGACATCGCCGTGGGCTCCCGCATGGAAAGCGCCGCCCTCCACGGCCTCCTCGGCGCCATGGGCAGCCGCGAGGCCACGATCCTGCGCCTGCGCTTCGGCCTCATCGACGGCGAGCAGAAGACGCTGAGCGAGGTGGGCCGGCGCCTCCGCATCACCCGCGAGCGGGTCCGCCAGATCGAGAAGGCGGCGCTCGAGAAGCTCCAGGCGCGCCTGATCGTCTCGGGCGAGGAGCGGCGCCGTGTCAGCTAGGAAGACGATCCTGCTCGCGCTTCAGAGCTGCGGCTTCATGAGCCCAGGATCTTCCGGGCCGCGGCGAGCGCGTCGTCCAGGGTCTTCACTTCCCCGTCGAGCTGGAGCTGGTAGACGCGCTCGGTGACCTCGCCGACCCGGGGACCGGGCTGCAGGCCCATCTCCAGCAGGTGGCGGCCCATGAGCAGCGGCTTGGGGCCTTCGCGCTTCACGCCCAGCTCGTGGGCCCGCTCGAGGAACCACTCCTGCGCGTCGGAGTCGGGCGGCGGGATGCCGGGCGCCTTGCGGCCCAGCGAGTCCGCCTTTGCGACGCGGTAGAGCAGGTCGAGCTCGCACTTGAGCGCGAGGCGGCGGAACGCCGCGTCTCCGATCTTGTCGCGCTCGCGGTAGAAGTGGCCGGGCTTGAGATGGTCGGCCACGATCGCGACCACCTGCCGCCGCACGTCGTAGCCGTCGATCGTGTGGATGTTCAGGCGGTCGAGCACCCGCTGCGTCGGCGCGATCCCCTGCTCCTCGTGGTCGAGCGAGCGGATCCGGCCGTCGATGACCTTCGTGGTCGGCGGCTTGCCCAAGTCGTGGCAGAGCGTCCCCAGCATCACGACGACCTGCCGGGGATACGGGAGGTCGGAGAGATAGCTCGCCGCGAGGTCCACCGCCTGCAGCGTGTGGACCCAGACGTCCCCCTCCGGGTGCCAGGCCGGCTCCTGCGGGCAGCCCACGAGCGCCTTCAGGTCGGGGAACAGCTTGTCCATCACGCCCAGCGTGAGCCCCACCTGCAGGCCGATCGAGGGCTTCGACGAGCGCAGCAGCAGCTTCTCAAACTCCCCCCAGATCCGCTCCGAAGGCAGGTCGTCGAGGGGGATCCTGCTGCAGAGCTCCAGGGTGGCGGACTCGACCTCGAGGTCGAAGCGGGCCGCGAACTGCATGCCCCGGAGGACGCGCAGCGAGTCCTCGACGAAGGTGACCGGGTCCACCGCGCGGAGACGGCGGGCCTTCAGGTCCTCCAGGCCGCCGTACGGGTCCAGCAGCTCGCCCGTCAGCGGGTCGCAGAGCATCGCGTTGATCGTGAAGTCGCGGCGGCGGGCCGCCTCCTCGACGCTCATGGTCGGGTCGCCCGTGACCGTGAAGCCCTTGTGGCCCTTCCCCGTCTTGGAATCGCGGCGCGGGATCGAGACGTCGATGTCGCCGATCTTGTAGACCGTGAAGGACTCCCCCACGGCGTTGACCCGGCCGAAGCGCTCGAGGATCGTGCGCAGCGCGGCGCCGTCGAGCCCGTAGACCTCGAGATCGTAGTCGCGGGCCTCCAGCGGGATGCCGAGGATGCGGTCGCGGATCAGCCCGCCGACCAGGTAGGCGCGGCCGCCGGCACGCTGGACCGCCCGGCTGATCTCCAGGACGCGGGGGTGCTCGAACTCCAGCTTCATTCTGGGAACGAGGATACCGGAAGGCGCGGAATTGTTCTAGATTGGCCACGGAGCCCACAAAGCCCACAGAGACCGTCCTCTGGGGGCTCGGAGGGCTCTGTGGCCAATCAGGGCCGCGAAAGGAGCTGGGCGAACATCCGCTGCAGCTCGGAGCGGGTCATGCCGGCCCGGCGGGCCTCGGCGATCAGCTCCCACATCCGCTCGCAGATGTCGTCGGCGTCGGCCGCATTCGCGATGGCCTGATGCTCGTCGGAGACGCGCCACTTGCCGGCCTCCGAGACGAGGAAGCCGCGCTGCACCAGCTCGTCGTAGGCGCGCTTTACCTCCGCGGACGGGGCGCCGATCTGGCCCGCGAGGTCGTTGATGCCCGGCAGGGAGTCGCCGGGCGTCAGCTGCCCGAGCGCGATGACGGCTTTCAGGTACGCCGCGACCTGGCGGTGCGGCGGGACGTCCGAGCGGATCTTGAGGCGCGCGATGTCGATCGACGGTGCAGGCATGATGAGGCTCCCACCACGATTCCTCGGATCGCCCCCCGGTTGGCCCGACCAAGGAATACTACACTCTCCCTTCCGGGGCGTTAACAAAATTCAAGTACGCCCTATAATGGCCCCATGCCCCAGGTGGTCTTCCTGCAGCTCGTCCCGAAGCGCAAGGCGCCCCCCGTGCCTACGGCGTCGCTGAAGCTGCTCGAGGGGCTGGGCATCGAGGGCGATTCCCACGTCAAGCCCCGCGGCTCCCGCCAGGTGCTCCTCATGGCGGAGGAGAACTGCGACGCCTTCGGGCTCGCCCCCGGCGAGGTGCGCGAGAACATCGTGACGCGGGGGATCGGGAACCTTCAGGCCCTCCCCGCCGGCACCCGCCTCGAGATCGGCGGGGCGGCGCTCGAGATCACCAAGGACTGCGAGCCCTGCTCGTTCATCGACCGCCTCCGCCCCGGCCTGCGCGAGAAGATGGTCGGGCGCCGGGGGATGCTGGCCCGCGTGACCCGCTCCGGGGAGATCCGGGTCGGTGACGAGATCCGCGTCCACCCTCCGGCCCCCTGAGCCGCGGGATTTGGGAACCCTGCGCAAGAGAAGAAGTAAGACGTGCGAAGCAAGAAGCAGGAAGGAACTACTTCCGGCGGTCGTGGCGGGCTTCGACGCGGGTCTTGATGCCGCCCCGCGCGTTGAACTCCCCGCTCACCGTCATCCACACCGGGTCGCAGGCCTGCACCAGGTCGCGCAGGATGCGGTTGACGGCGTTCTCGTAGAAGATGCCGACGTTGCGGTACGCGGTCATATACATCTTGAAGGACTTCAGCTCGATGCACTTCTTGTCGGGCTCGTACTGGATCGTCACGGTCCCGAAATCCGGCAGGCCGGTCTTGGGGCAGATCGCGTTGTATTCCGGGTCGATGATGGTGATGGTGTAGCGCGGGTACTGGCTGACCCAGGTCTCGATGCGGGGCAGCTTCGCCGAGAGCCCGGACTCGGCGCAGTTGCCGTACGACTTAGCCATACTTGATCGAGGTGATCTTGTAGCGGATGCGGCCGCGCGGGGCCTGGAAGTCGGCGATCTCGCCGACCTTCTTGCCGATGAGGGCGGCGCCGAGGGGCGACGTGACCGAGACGGTGTCGACGCCCTCGCGGATCTCCCCCTCGCCGACCAGCATGAACTCGTCCTTCCCGCGGCGGTCGACTTCCTCGACCTTCACGGTCGCTCCGATCGCGACGGTGTCGAGGTTCATCTTCTTGGGGTCGAAGATCTCGGCGAGCGAGATCTTGGTCTCGAGCTCGCTGATCATCGTGTCGAGCTTCCACATCTCCTCGCGGGCGGCGTCGAACTCCGCGTTCTCGGAGAGGTCGCCCATCTCGCGGGCCTCGCCCAGCGCCTTCTGGACGCGGGGCATCTCGGTGTTCTTGAGGTAGTCGAGCCGCTTCCTGGCCTGCTCGTAGCCTTCCGGGGTCATCGGGACGCGATCCATAGGCTCCACAGTTTACTTACCGGTCCGGAACGATGCAACATCTGGAAACCGGTTGCTGAATCCCATTTTCATGCCCGCCGGTATCCTATTTCCGGAGGTGACCATGAACCGATTCCTGCCCGCCGCCCTCATCGCCCTCTGCTGCGCCCTGGGGGTCGCCCTCGCGGTCCAGCGCTCCGCCCTCAACGCCACGCGCGCCGAGCTCGACCAGGTCGGGGCCCGCGTCGAGCGGCTCGAGGCGAAGCAGAAGGAGACCGTGGCCCGCAAGGCCGTCGAGGACCTGCAGGAGCAGGTCGCGCGCGTCGAGCGGAAGGCCGCCGCCGCGACGGTGGCGGCCGAGGCGGCCTCCTCCCGTCCCGCCCCCAAGGACGCCAACGCCCCCGTCGCCTTCACCGAGGACGACATCACGAAGATCGTCGAGGCGCGCCTCGAGGAGAAGCTGAAGAAGAACGAGAAGAAACTCGGCGACAACGACCGGAAGATGCCGCTCTTCGAGCTCGCCAAGGAGCTCACGCTCGACCCCGCCGTGCAGGCCAAGGTCTCCACGATCGCCAACACCTGCAAGAAGGAGATCTTCGACATCCTCAAGACGCCGCGGCCCGACGGCACGAACGCGGCCGACGACGTCATCCAGGCCTTCACGAGCGGCAACAAGGACGAAGCCCAGAAGATTTTCCTCAAGCTCTTCACCGAGAAGATCCCCGGGACCGAGACCACCTACGTCGCGGCGGTCGCGCGGGTCCAGGAGAAGGCCGGCCTGGGCCTCTCGGCCGCCATGGGAGCGGATGCGTACGGCAAGTTCCAGGGAATGAACATCAAGCCGGAGAACATCGAGACCGGCTTCGATCCCTGGGCGGACTACCTGCAGCAGAAGGGCAAGTAGCGTTTTGCTTTCCTGCGCTACCTTCCGGTAGTTTTCCTTGCAAGATCCGGCCGCGCCTCTATGATTCGTGGCCGACGATGAACGCCCTCGCTTCCCTGGCGTCGGCCGGCCAGCCGCCGATCTGGAGCGTCCTTCCCTTCGCCGCCTACCTGCTGGTCATCGCGGTCGTGCCGCTCTTTCTCCC
>Ga0310810_10002505_pt1 | contig 19773 bp, 16 predicted proteins | sample NCmetagenome_FD_207641 | JGI IMG/M metagenome (GOLD analysis project Ga0310810, IMG submission 207641) | Soil microbial communities from experimental microcosm in Duke University, North Carolina, United States - NC | ecosystem: Engineered > Artificial ecosystem > Soil microcosm > Unclassified ...
CGTGGATGCCGGCCTTGCGCGGATGGCTGTAGGCGCTCAACACGGTCTTCTTGATGAGGCCCTTCTTCGTCGCGCACACGAGGAAGTGCTGGTCGTCGAACTCCTTGACCGTGACGACCGCCTGCACACGTTCGTCGCGCGACAGCCCCTCGAGATGGTTCACGAGCGGCCGGCCGCGCGCCATGCGTCCCGCCTGGTCGATCTCGTGCACCTTGAGCCAATAGCAGCGCCCGCGATCCGTGAGGATCAACAGGTACGCGTGCGTGTTCGCGATGAACAGATGCTCGATGTAATCCTCTTCCTTCGTTCGAGCGCCGATGACGCCCTTGCCGCCGCGCCGCTGCGAGCGATAGGCGGTGACTTCCTGACGTTTGATGTAACCGGCGTGCGAGATCGTGATCACCATGTCCTTCTGTTCGATGGTGTCTTCGTACCCGATCTCGCCTTCCTCGCCGACGATCTCGGTGCGGCGGTCGTCGCCGAAGCGATCGCGCAGGCGGCGCACCTCGTCCTTGATGATGCCGAGCATCTTGCTCTCGCTGGCCAGGATCGAGCGCAGTCGCTCGATGAGCTGGATGACCTCGAGGTATTCCTCCTCGATCTTCTTGCGCTCGAGCCCGGTCAGGCGCTGCAGCCGCATCTCGAGGATGGCGCTGGCCTGGATCTCGCTGAGCTTGAACTGCGTCATGAGCCCGTTACGCGCGGTCTCGACGTCCTTCGCGGCGCGGATCAGCGCGATCACCGCGTCGAGGTGATCGAGCGCGATCTTGAGCCCCTCGAGCACGTGGGCGCGCTTCTCGGCTTCGGCCAGCTCGTACTCGGTGCGCCGGCGCACGATGATGCGGCGATACTCGACGTACTGGTCGATGAGCGTCTTCAGGTTCATCACCTGCGGGCGCTGGTTCACCAACGCGAGCATGATGGCGCCGAACGTGCTCTGCAGCGGCGAGTGCACGAACAGCTGGTTCAGCACGACCTTCGGATTCGCGTCCTTCTTGAGCTCGATCACGATGCGCATGCCGTCGCGATCCGATTCGTCACGCAGGTCGCTGATGCCGCTGACCCGCCCCTCGCGCACCATGTCGGCGATGCGCTCGAGGAGCGCCGCCTTGTTGACCTGGAACGGAATCTCGGTGGCGACGAGGCTCATGCGCCCGCCGCGCCCCTCCTCGACCTGCACACGCGCGCGCACCCGGATCAGTCCGCGCCCCGTGAGGTAGCAGTCGCGGATGCCCTGCGTGCCGTAGATGATGCCGCCCGTCGGGAAGTCCGGACCCTTGACGATCTTCAGGAGATCGACCGGCGTCGCGTCGGGCTGATCGATCACGTGCACGATCGCGTCACAGATCTCGCGCAGGTTGTGCGGTGGGACCTCGGTCGCCATGCCGACGGCGATGCCCGAACAGCCGTTGACGAGGAGATTCGGCAGCACGCTCGGCAGCACGACCGGCTCTTCGCGGGTCTCGTCGTAGTTCGGCCGGTAGTCGACCGTGTTCTTCTCGAGATCGTTCAGCATTTCGACCGCGAGCGGCGTGAGGCGCGCCTCGGTGTAGCGCATCGCCGCGGGTGCGTCGCCGTCGATCGAGCCGAAATTGCCCTGGCCGTCGACGAGCGGGTAGCGCATCACCCAGTCCTGGGCCAGCCGGACCAGTGTCGGATAGACGACCTGCTCGCCGTGCGGGTGATAGTTGCCGGACGTGTCGCCGGCGATCTTCGCGCACTTGCGGTACGGGCGGCCGGGCGCCAGGTTCAGATCGTTCATCGCGACCAGGATGCGGCGCTGCGATGGCTTGAGCCCGTCGCGCACGTCCGGGAGCGCGCGCGAGACGATGACCGACATCGAGTAGTCGATGTAGCTGGTCTTCATCTCGTCTTCGATGTTGGTGTCGACGATCTTCGTGCGATCGTTCAGCGCCATGTCGTGTGTCCCATGTGGTCGGGCGCCCGGTCAGGCGCCGCGAGCCGTTGGTGGTCTAGTGTCCGCCGCGCCACGACCAGTCGACGCCGGCCGAGACGAAGCGTCCGAGCACGTCGTTGTCGAGCCGGTGATAGCGAACCGATGCGCCGAGCGCGCCGTGCGCACCCAGGGCGTGACGCAGGCCGGCCCCCAGGCTGAACCCGGCGGAGCCGACTCTCGATTGGATCTGCCCGCGCGCGTCGTTGACGACGCGGTAATAGCCGAATGTCGAACTCGCGAACGGGCGCCAGCCCTTGCGCTCGGCAAGGTCCGCGTCGAGGCGCCAGGACAGGCTCCATGCGGCGCGATGCTGGTCGAGCACGACGCCCAGGTCCTCGCCGTCGTTCACGTCCGTGAATCGGCTGAAGCGCTGGCCCGCGTCCTCTGCGAAGTAGGAAATGCCGAACGACAGCGGCTCCAGGTCGAGTGGCCAGAGGGCGCCGGCCGCGATCGACCAACCGCCCTCGTTCGGCTCGCCGACGACCGCGAGCGTGTGGCCCACGCTTCCCGTCCACGTCGGCGCCGGTAGCGCCTGCGCCACGGGAACGACGAGGGCGAGCACGAGCAGTGGAAGAGCGAGCGGCGCGGCGCGCATCAGATGTCCAGGTTCTTCACCGAAAGCGCGTTCTCTTCGATGAACTGACGCCGCGGCTCGACCTGCTCTCCCATCAGGATGGTGAAGATGCGGTCGGCTTCGACCGCGTCGTCGCTGTTCACACGCAACAGCGTGCGCGTCTCGGGGTTCATGGTGGTGCGCCACAGCTGTTCCGGGTTCATCTCGCCGAGGCCCTTGTAGCGCTGGACCATGACGTTCTTGCGCTCGAATCGCTGGATCGCGGCGTCGCGCTCCTTCTCGTTGTAGCAGTAGATCTCTTCCTTGCCCGCCTTGACCATGAACAGCGGCGGCTGCGCGATGTACACGTGGCCGTGCTCGACGAGCGGCTTCAACTCGCGGAACAGGAACGTGAGCAGGAGCGTGCGAATGTGCGCGCCGTCCACGTCGGCATCGGCCATCAGGATGATGCGGTGGTAGCGCAGCTTGCTGATGTCGAACTCGTCCTTCACGCCCGCGCCGAGCGCGGTGATGATGCTCCGGATCTCCTCGTTCGCGAGGATCTTGTCGATGCGCGCCTTCTCGACGTTCAGGATCTTGCCGCGAATCGGCAGCACGGCCTGGAACCGGCGATCGCGCCCCTGCTTCGCGCTGCCACCCGCCGAGTCGCCCTCGACGATGTAGATCTCGCATTCCGCCGGATCGTCCCACGCGCAGTCCGCGAGCTTGCCGGGCAGCGAACCGCCGTCGAGGATGCTCTTGCGCCGCGCGAGATCGCGCGCCTTGCGGGCCGCCTCGCGAGCGCGCGCCGCCGAGATCATCTTCTCGACGATCTTGCGCGCAACCGACGGGTTCTCCTCGAAGAACTCGCGCAGACCCTCGCCCACGACGGTCTCGACCGCGCCCTTGATCTCGCTGTTGCCGAGTTTGGTCTTGGTCTGGCCCTCGAACTGCGGGTTCTGCATCTTGATGGAGATGACCGCGGTAAGGCCTTCGCGCACGTCCTCGCCGCCGATGTCGGCCTTCAGGCTCTTCGTCAGCCCTTCGCGATTCGCGTAGTTGAGCAGCGTGCGCGTGAGCGCCGCGCGGAAGCCGCCGACGTGCGTGCCGCCCTCGGCAGTGTTGATGTTGTTCACGAACGACAGGAGCGTCTCGGCGTAGCCGTCGTTGTACTGGAAGGCCACCTCGACCGAAACGTTGTCGCGCTCGCGCGAGAAGAACACGGGCTTCGAATGCAGCGTCTCCTTGTTCGTGTTCAGGAAACGCACGAATTCGAGGATGCCGCCCTTGTACAGGTAATCGTTGCTCTTCCCGGTGCGCAGATCGCGCAGATGGATGTTGAGCCCGCTGTTGAGGAACGCGAGTTCGCGCAGGCGCGCCGCGATCGTGTCGTAATGGAAGACGACGTCCTCGAAGATCGTCGAGTCGGGCTTGAAGCGGACGAGCGTGCCGCTGTCCTTCCCCTTGCGCTCGGCCGGCCGCGTTTCCATCGGGGCCGCGGGCACGCCGCGGTGATATTCCTGCGTGTACACCTTGCCGTCGCGCAACACCTCGACCGTGCACGTCTCGGCCAGCGCGTTCACGACCGACACACCGACGCCGTGCAGGCCACCCGAGACCTTGTACGAGTTGCTGTCGAACTTGCCGCCGGCGTGCAGCGTGGTCATGACGACCTCGAGCGCCGGCTTCTTCGTGGTGGCGTGGATGTCCACGGGGATGCCGCGGCCGTTGTCCTGGACCGAAAGGCTCCCCTCGGTCTCGACCGTCACCGTGATCTCGTCGCAGAAGCCGGCCAGCGCCTCGTCGACCGCGTTATCGACCACTTCCCAGATCAGGTGGTGCAGCCCGCGAACACCGATGTCGCCGATGTACATCGCGGGGCGTTTGCGCACCGCTTCGAGTCCCTCCAGCACCTGAATGCTGGTGGCGTCGTAGTGGTGACCCTTGGGTTCCGCCGTCAACGTGGCTTCTCCTTCTTGGGGACTCACCGCAGGTTCCCTCCGCGGCCGACGCTGAACCGAAGCTCGTGAACCAGCTCGCGCTCCAGCGCCCGGTTGAGGCGACGCACCATCTCGCGCTTGAGATAGGCGAGTTCCTGCATCCAGGCCGATCCCTCGACCTCCACGTGCAGCGTGCCCTCGCGAAACGCGATCGCCCGGCTATGGCGCGCGATGCGTGGACCCACGACGCTCGCCCAGTCGTCGACGGCCCGCCAACCGAGGACCCGATCTTCGAGCCCCAAGTCACGCACGACCTTCGCGACGACACCGCTGACAGGCTCCACTAGCCCGTGGCCTCGGGAAGACGCAGCGGCATGATGAGGCAAAGGATCTCTTCTTCGCTCTGCGGCAAGGCACCAACCGGCTCGATGATGCCGGCCGCCAGCGCCGTGTTCAGTCGGAACACGACGTCCTCGGTCGGAATGCTCTTGAGGATCTCGAGCAGATAGCCGGCGTTGTAGCCGATGTCCATGTCCTCGCCCGAATACGTGGCGGCGATCTCGTGCTCGCCGGCGCCGAGCTCCGTGGCCGACGAAACGCCGAGGCGTCCGGCCCGCACCGAGAAACGCACTTGCCGCGTGATGTTGTCCGCGTGCGACGCCACGATGTCCACGGCCTCCATCACGTCGCCGCGCTTGGCACGCACCTCGCGCGGATTGCTGCGCGGGATCACCTGTTCGTAGTTCGGGTAGGGCCCCTCGAGCAGCCGGGTCAGGATCTGCACGCGATACTCGCCGACCTGGGTGGTGAAGCCTGCCTGATTCTTGCCCGCGGCGATTTCGATCTCGACCGGACTCGTCGCCTCTTCGGCCGTGCGGCTCACGGTCTGCAGAGCACGGCTGGGAACGATCACACCGTCCTTGCTGAGGCTGCCGAAAGCACCCTTGCGCACACAGCGCGCCAAGCGGTGTCCGTCCGTCGCGACGAACGTGACCTGCTTGTCGCTGCCCTGGATCAACACGCCGTTCAACTGCGGGCGCGTCTCCTCATTCGACGCCGCGTAACTCGTGCGCGCGATCAGCCGCGACAGCGCGTCGCCGGCGATCGAGATTCGGCCGTCGGCCTTGAGTTCGGGAACGCGCGGAAAATCCGCGGGGTCCTGCACCGGGAACTTCGACCAGCCCTTGCCGTCCCCGTACCGCACTTCGCACTGGCCCGAGGCGATCGACAGCGACAGTGTGCCCTTGGGCATCTTGCGCACGACGTCGTTGAAATGCCGCGCGGATACCGCGGCTCGACCCGGGCTCTTGACCGTGCACGGCACGAGTACCGAGCACGTCACGTCGAGATCGGTGCCGGTCACTCGCAGGCCGTCTTTCTCGGCCTCGAGCAACACGCAGCTCAGCAGGGGCAAGGGGCTCTTGTTCGAGACCGAACCGAGCGCGCGGCCCACCGCGAACGCCAGGTCGCCCTGCTGGATCGTCAGTTCCATTCGGTCACTCCGTGACAATTGGGAAGTCGATGTCCCGCTAGTGGTTCCGGGAGCCGTGGCAACGTCGCTGGAGGCGTTCATTCGGGTCTCCGCATACTAGTTTTTGACCACTGGCCCTGCAAGTGCTGAATCACAGTCTCTAAGTCTTTGTTTTTCAATAAGAAAGAAGCTAGTAACCGTAGGCACTGTGGATGTTGTGAGCGAGGCCTTTTTTGCGTCTTCAATCGATTGCCGCACAACCGGATAGACTGTCAGCTCAAAATGTGGATGACGAGCCGTGTTTCCACATTATCGGTGGGTGAGCCCTCATCGCCGCAAACTGTCCCCAACCATCCACCGGTTATCCACAGTTCATCCGGAGGCCAAAGTGGAGATCAGTCCGTTGATCCTCTCCGAGAAGGGCTCGTCGGTCGTCACCAGCGTCGCGACCTTGTCGCAGGCGTAGAGCACGGTGGTGTGGTCGCGACCGCCGAACATGCGACCGATTTCCACGAGACTCAAGTCGGTCAGCTGTCGCATCAGGTACATCGCGACCTGGCGCGGCAGCGCCACCGTGCGCGTACGACGCTGTCCACAGATCGCGTCGCTCCGCACCCCGAAACGCTCCGATACGGCGGTCAGGATGCGCTCCGGGCTCATCTGGTCGGGCTCCGGGTTCACGTAGTGCTGCAGCACGTCCTCGGCAAGCTCGATCGAGACCTCCTGATGGGTCAGTGAGGCGACGGCGATCAGCCGAACGAGACACCCCTCGAGATCGCGAACGTTGTTGCGAATGCGATCGGCAATGAGCAGCAGGACGTCTTCAGGCAGATGCACGCCATCGCCCTCCAGCTCGCACCGATTGCGCAGAATGGCGATGCGCGTCTCGAGATCGGGCTGCTGGATGTCGGTCACGAGCCCCTGGTTGAAGCGCGATGTGAGCCGTTCCTCGAGCATCGGAATGTCCTTGGGCGGCTTGTCGGCGGTGACCACGATCTGCTTGTGCGCGTCGCGCAGGGCGTTGAACGTGTAGAAGAACTCCTCCTGCGTGCTTTCTTTTCCCGCCAGGAACTGGATGTCGTCGATCAGCAGCACGTCGATGTTTCGATACTTGTTGCGGAACGCGAGCGTCTGGCCGTGCTGGATCGCATAGATCATTTCGTTCGTGAAGCGCTCGGCGGGGACATAGAACACGCGGGCCTCGGGCTGCGCGGCGCGGACCGCATGCCCGATCGCGTGCAAGAGATGCGTCTTGCCGAGCCCAGAGCCCCCGAACACGAACAGGGGGTTGTACATGTTCGCGACGTTCGCTGCCACGCCGAGACAGGCCGCGTGCGTGAAGCGATTGCTGCTGCCCACGACGAACGTGTCGAAGGTGAGGCGCGGGTTGAGCTGACTCTCGAGCCAGGCGCGTTGCGCGCGCGGCGTCTCCGGAGAAGGCGCCACCCTGGTCGCGGTCCGAGGTTCGAGGGCGAGCGCGTCGCCCGGATCGGTCTCGCGCGGCGCGAAGTGGATATCGGGGCTCTGGCCGAGCACCGCCTCGAGGCTGCGGCGCAGGAGCGGCAAGTGGTGTTCGTGGATCCAGTCCACGAAGAAGGCGTTGGGGACTTCGAGTTCGACGGAGCTGGGGGAAATCTCGATCGGGACGATGGGTTTGAACCAGGTCTCGAAAGCTTGCTGGCTTCCGATTTTTTCCCGAATGGCCTCGAGTACCTTCTCCCAGGCCCGGCCGTTCACGTCCGACTGCTGATTCAGGACGGCCATTTCAACGTTCCTTGCTGAAAGGTCGCGAATTTTCCACAGGGTTCGAGGCGCCAGTTAGGCAACTCAAGCGCGGCCGCGGGCCGGGTGGAGGATTCGGTGTGGAAAGACGACGGGCAGGTTTTCAACAGGCGCTTCTCACGTGGCAAGCGTCTCTCGGTGAAGCCGTTACGTCTGGTTTTGCCTCCTTTCGTCCACACGATTTCCACAATCGCTGTGGAGACCGCTGGCGCGCCTTTGACAAAGGCGCGACGCAGGCCCGCGCCACGCGAGCCAACGTATTGTGCAGCATGCGTTTTGGATTGGTTTCCAGGCCACCAGCTCGCAGGGCTGCACCGGGTCGCTCTACGAGGAGCGGGGAGGCTAGCACCGGCCCCGGCACCCGACAAGACGGATCTTGGCCCGCGAGCATGATAGGCAACTCGTTGCAACGTTGCGCCTTGCGCGCCACGTCCGAAGCCGGATTCGGCTGCCTGCCCGTACGTTCAGCACGACCCGTCGCGTTAGAAGGGCAAATTCACCCCGGCCGCGAAGCCGACGTCGTCGTTGAAGTCATCGGCGAGGCGCAGCTGGAGCTCCGCGGTCAGGCGGACGTCGGGGATGGCCCGCAGCTCCGCTCCGAGCCTGAGCGGCACGGAAAAGTCGCTGAGCTGAGTCGGTCCGACGTCGACGTTCGAAAACAACAGCGCGAGCCCGGCGTAGGGGATCACGACCGAGCGACCGTCGGAGCGCGGCGTGAGGCTGGCCAGCAGATCGGGCCCGACTCCCAAAATGCTGAAGTTGTCCCCGGTCTCGACGCCCAACTCGCCACCGACCGAGAGATCGAGGGGGGAGGCATCCGTTCCGCGGCGCGCCAGGTACTTGAGATCGACGCCCAGGTGGAGCGTCGTGCGATCGCCGCCGGTGTAGCTCAGTCGGTTCAGGCCACCCTGGAACCCGAAGTCGACGTTCGGATAGAAGCTCAGCCGAAGCTGCGCGGTGAGCCCGACCACGTTCTGGCTGGCGTTCAGATAACCGCCGAACAGGTGCCCGTTCACGGGAAGCGTCTCGGCTCCCGTGTACTGCCCGGAGACTTGCGCGTTCGCGCGCGGCGCGAGCGCGAGCAGCGCGCACGCGGTGAGTGCGGCTGCGATCCATCGATTCACCTAGAACCTCCCTGTGGGTGACGGCGGGGCCGCTTCGTATCGGCCTCGAAAACGCAACGTCGCAAACTCTGGAAATGGCGGTCAAGGAAAACTTGCCGGTCGCCGCACGGCATGTTAGCGATGCCCTCCCATGAAACTCCTCAGCGACTTCGACGGCGTGTGGACCCATCCGCGCGCCGAGGCCCGCGCGCAAGGCGAATGGATGGACGCGACGCTGGTCGGCTGGCTGCCGAGTGCGGAGCGCGATCGAGGGGCGGCCTGGATCCGGCGGGCCCGTGCGGCGACGCTCGCCGAGCCGACGCGTTACGGCTGGGCGCCCGGCGGACGGCTCACCGCGTTCGCGGACGAGGATCCCTTCGCGCCGCACAGCGCTCTGCTTCACTACCTGCATCTGCATCGCGCGGACGACGCGACGGCCGCCGCGCTCTACGAGGCGATCACCGGCCACGGCTTCGACGGCCTCGAAGCGTTCGGCGGCGCCGCGCACGCCGAGGGCGTGCGCCGCGCGGTCGCCGAGCGCGGCCCGGGGATCCTGCCCGGGGAAGCGGCGGCGGGACGCCAACTGCTCGACGCCGGTGTCGACGTCGTCGTCGTGTCGAATTCAGGCACCGACAAACTCGTCACCTGGTTCGACGCCGCCGGCGTGCCGAACCGCGTCCACCCCGATCACGCGCCGGGCGCGCTGCGTCTGCGTGGCGCGGCCCGCAAGTTCGTGCTCGGCGAACCGGCTCGTGAGCCGCTCGCTGTGGGCGGGGTCGCGGTCGACGTGGCCCGGCCGCACTACGAGGCGATTCTGCGCGACGAGCGGCCCGACGCGGTCGTCGGCGACGTGTTCTCGCTCGACCTCGCGCTTCCACTCGCTTTGCGTCGTCGCGAGAGCGCGTTCCGGGGGCTGCGATTGTTCTGGGTCATTCGCGACTACACGCCGAACTGGCTCCGCGACGTCGTGGCGCGCGAGGCTCCGGAGGTCGAGGCGGTGGCGAACGGGCTGAAGGACGTTGCGGTGCTCCTCGCCGCCCGGCGCGACTAACGCGCCGTTCGCGCCTCGGGCGGCCGTTCGTAGAACGCCGACGCCCATGCCGCGACCGGGCGAAATCCCACACGCAAGTAGGCCGCGAGCGCCGGCGCGTTGAAATCGTTCACGAACAGGCAAGCGTGGCGACTGCGCTCGAAGAGGCGCGCACACAGCTCCGAGACTCCGCGCCGCGCGATGCCGCGGTTGCGCTTCTCGAGCGGCGTGTACACGCCCGAGATCTGCGCGGCGTCGGCCGTGCGCGCGCTGAGGCTCGCGCGAAAGTTCAGGGCCGCGTCCTCGATCCACACGAACGTGTGCCCGTCGCGGCACTCCTCCTCGACGCGTCGCGCGTACGCGCGCTCGTCGCCGTCGCGCGGATCTTCCTCCAATTCCTCGAGCCGCAGCCTGGCCCCGCTCTCGTAGACCAGTTCACGGTCGGCGGGGCGCGCCGCGCGGAGCGCCGGCAACCGCTCGAACGGCGGGAGCGCGCCACGCTCGATCGTCATGTAGGTCTGGTCGCGCGTGAGCCTCGGCCGGTGCCCGGCGGCGGCGAGGCAGGCCGTGCATTCGTGGACCACGTCGCGCGGTCCGATGACCTGGAAGCGTCGCGGCATGAACACGAGACGCTCGGCGGCGCGCTCGGCCAGCGCGCGTGCGACGGCGCGGTCGTCGGCGAGCGGCAGGAGGGACCCGGTCGGCCCCCCGAGGTAGAGCAGCCCGACGAGCGCGCCGGAGCGCCGCGCGGCCCAGAATTCGTCCCGGGTCTGGGCCAGCGAATCGCGCAGTACCAGCGCGGAGAGGTACACGTTCACGACGGGATCGCGGTCGAGATAGGCGAACACCTCGACGAGGTCGCGAGGGCTCAACCGCTCGAGCGTCAGCGCGCCGGTGCCGTGATCGATGCTCATGAGCGCTCTCCGCCAGGAAGCCGGCGCGCCCCAGCGGCGCGCCCCTCCATGCTACCGCCGCCGGCGCACGCGGCGCTCACACGATCTTCTCGAAAATCGAGTCGACGAGGCCGTCGAAGCCCTGGTCACGTTTGTTGCGAGGCCGCTCGAGGGTGATCGGCACGTCGGCCGCGATGCGCCCGGGGTGCTGAGCCAGTACGAGCACGCGGTCCGCCATGAGCACGGCTTCTTCGATGATGTGCGTCACCATGACGACCGTGTGGACGGGCAGCGCGTGATCGGCCCACAGCGTGAGGACTTCCTCGCGCAGGTTCGCGGACGTCAGAGCGTCGAGCCCGGCGAACGGCTCGTCCATGAACAGCAGATCGGGTTCGACGGCGAGCGCGCGCGCCAGGCCGGCGCGCTGCTTCATCCCGCCCGACAACTCGCTCGGATACGCCTCCTCGAAGCCGTCGAGTCCGACCTTGTCGAGGTAGTACGCGGCGCGGCGCTTGGCCGCGTCGTCGGGCAATTCGCGGGCGCGCAGGCCGAGCTCGACGTTCGCCTGCACCGTCAGCCACGGCAGCAGCGCGAAGGACTGGAACACCATCGCCGCGCGCAGATTCACCCCGGTGACCGCCTGCCCCTGGTACAGCACCGTGCCCGATGTCGGCGGCGTGAGCCCCATCATGATGCGCAGGAGCGTGGACTTGCCGGAGCCCGAAGGGCCGACGAGGCACACGAACTGGCCGTCGGGGATCTGCACGTCCACGTCGTCGAGCACGGGCATGGCGCGCCCCCGATCGGCGAAGCTCTTGTACACGTGGCGCAGTTCGAGCACGTCAGCCCTCCAGCCGATAGCGCGCGCTGACGTGGCGGAACAAGCGGTCCCACACCAGACGGTTGAACGCCACGACGGTGATGACGAGCGCCGCGAGCGACAGGAACAGCAGCGTCCGATTGCCGGTCTTGAACGTGGCCCGATTGAGCAACGCGCCGACGCCGAGCACTTCGTAGACCTTGCCGCGGTACGCGACGTATTCCGAGAGGATGAGCGCGTTCCACGTGCCGCCCCAGGCCACGATGCTGCCGGTCACCAGCGACGGCATGCACGCCGGCAGCGTGAGTCGGCGATGGATCGCGCCGCGCGTGAGGCCGAGCGAGCGCAGCGACTCGCGCAGGTCGTTCGGCACGCGCTGCGCGCCGGCCAGCAGGTTGAACAGCAGATACCACTGCATGCCGGTCAGTGCGAGGGCGACCGAGATCATCTCCATGCCGCCGAAACGATCCACGAGGAGCGCCACGAGGACCGGGAAGAACGCGGTCGCGGGCAGGGAGGCGCCGACCTGGGCGACGAGCGACAGCGCGCGCGCGCCGCGCGGGTGATCGCTGGCCCACAGCGTGACCGGAATGGTCCAGAGCAGCGCCAGCACGTACGCGGCGTTGATGCGCAGGAACGAGAACAACAGCGCGAGCGGCACGGACGCGGCCTCGGGAGGCCACGGCGGCCGCAACGCCCGCACCACCGCGACGACGCCGAGGATCGCGATCAGCACGGCCGCGGCGAGCGCCGGCCAGCGCAACGCGCGGCCCAGCGAGCGGGCCCCGGCGCCGCCGCGCGTGAGCCACTCGTTCGCGCGGCGCGTCGGCAGGCGGCGCCACACCGCGCGCGCCAGCCCGCGCAGCGGCCGGATCAGCGCCGGCAGGCCGAGGTCGGGCAGGCTGAAGCGCGCTTCCTCGCGCGCCTCGGGGCTCTGGCTGTCGTAGCGGAAGCGCTGCGACCACGCGCGCAGCGGCCGCCACAACGCGAACTCCATGACGAGCACGATCACCATCAGCGCCACGATGGCGCCGGTCGCGAGGCGCAGATTCCCCGCGGCGAACGCGCGCGACATCATGCTGCCGAGTCCGGGCAGCGGGTATTCGACCGGCCCGGCGACGATGATTTCGCTGGCGATGAGGAAGTACCAGCCGTTGGCCCACGACAGGATGCTGTTGTAGATCAGCGTGGGGATGCACGCCGGGAGCAGCAGCGAGCGCCACAGCAGCAGCCCGCGCACGCCGAGGCTTTCGGCGGCCGCGCGCGTCTCCAGCGGAATGGTCGACAGCCCCTCGTACACGCCGAACGCCAGGTTCCACGATTGGCTCGTGAACAGCAGGAAGATCGACGCCATCTCGATGCCCCAGCGCCCGCCGCCGAGCAGCGTCACGAACAGGAAGATCGCGGCCGGGAAGAAGCCGAGCACGGGCACCGACTGGCCGACGTCGAGGAGCGGCAGGATGACGCGCGCGGCGCGCGGATTCGTTGCCGCCTGGTAGCCGACGATCCACGCGAAGGCGAGCGACAGCACGTAGGAGGCCGTCATGCGCAGCAGCGACCAGCCGGCCGCCGCCGGCAACTCCGCGAATCCGGGCTGGCGCACCACGCCGCGCGCCACCGAGAGCGCTTTCGGGCCTTCCGCCAGCGTGGCCAGGGCGAGCACGCACGCGATCAGCGCAATGGGCCACCAGCGCGATGTCGCACGGGCTTCGGCCATCGGTTCCCTTCCTGCAAGGTGCGGCGCGAGCGGAGCGACGAAGGACCCGCTCGTCCGGTCTCCGACCCTCGGCGTGATTGAAACGGCAATCTAGCCTCTGGGTCGAGCGCGGAACAACGACGAATCACGCGCCGGCCGCGCGCGTCGTGATTGACCCCGCGTGCGCACGCCCCGTAGCATCGATGCGGCGCGGAGGAACCATGGCGGACCTGGTGATGGTCATCGAAGACGAGAAGGAGATCCGCGATCTCATCCGTTACAACCTCGAGCGCGCGGGTTTTCGCGTGGCCGCGGCCACGGACGGGGAGGAGGGACTGGAGCGGGTTTTCGCGTCGCGTCCCGATGCGCTCGTGCTCGACCTGATGCTGCCGGGGCGCAGCGGGCTCGAGGTGCTGCGCGAAGTCCGCGGAGAGCCCGCGACCCACGACCTGCCAGTGATGCTGCTCACCGCACGCGGCGCCGAGATGGACAAGTTGTTGGGCTTCGAGCACGGCGCCGACGACTACCTGACGAAGCCCTTCAGCCCGCGCGAACTGACCGCCCGGCTCCACGCCCTGCTGCGCCGCGCGCGCCCGACGCCCGACGCGCGCGTGCTCGCGGCCGGGCCGCTGCGCGTCGATCCGATGTCACGCGAGGCCGCGGTCGACGGCCGCACGCTCACGCTGACCCCGCGCGAATTCGACCTCCTGGCGCACTTCGCGAGCCGGCCGGGACGCGTGCTGTCGCGCGAAGAGTTGCTGCGCAAGGTGTGGGGTTACGACTACGTCGGCGAGACCCGCACCGTCGACGTGCACGTGCGGCGCCTGCGCGCGAAGATCGGCGAGGCGCATCGGCTCATCGAGACCGTCACCGGCGCCGGGTACAAGTTCGTCGGCGCGCCCCGCCCCGCGGCTTAGAGCGGGCCCCGTCGCGCCGCGTTCGCGGCGTGCCCTGCGGCCGTGGTCTTTTTTCAATCCGGAAACCTGGCGGCCACGGTTCGCTCATCGTCCGGGGCGCATGCTCGGCACGTCGGAGAGAAGGCCGGAGTGGCGCGCGGGTGGTCCCACCTCACGTCCCCGCACACGCCCGGCAAGGGCCCGCGACGCACGCGGCCTTCGCTCCGCTGCCTCCGCCGCATGCCGATCCGCGAGCGCTGGTCCTCGGCCTTCGCTGCCGCAGCCAAGCGTTCGGACTGCCGGAGGTTCGCGCCGGGAACGATCCGTCACGCGATCGCTCCCGGCGCTCGCGTGATGAGGACGATCTCCGCGCGCGGCGCCCGCGCCTCGCGCTGGACCGTTCGACACGCGCTCGTTAGGCTGCGCGCCGGCGCCGGGATCCCTCCGGCGCGAGGCCCCGCTCCTCGCGTTCCGCGGGGCGGGCGCGCCCCTCGTCCCCAAGGAGCGGCCGTGACGCTCGGCCTTCGCGATCGACTGTTCCTCGGCTTCGCGCTCGTGCTCGTGGCCACTCTGGCACTCGTCGGCGTCATGACCGCGCGCGAGCAGGAGCGCTGGGTCGGGGCGCGCACGCGCGAAACGCTGGAGCGCGCCGCGCGTGTCGCGCGCCACGATCTCGAGGCCGCGGCCCGCCCCGTCGACTGGTCCGCGACGGCCCGGGCCAGCGCCGGGCGACTCGGTTGTCGCGTCACGTGGATCGCCCGCGATGGGCGCGTGCTCGGCGACAGCGAGGTGCCGCGCGAGCGGCTCATCGAGGTCGAGAACCACGCGGGCCGACCCGAGGTGCGCCGGGCCCTGGCGGGCGGCGTCGGCTGGGCCGTGCGCCACAGCCGCACGACGGGCTTCGACCAGATGTACGTGGCGATTCCCGCCGTGCTCGACTCCGCCGCCGTGGTTCGCGCTTCCGAGCCGCTCGCCGCGCTCGCCCAGCTCCGCGCGTCGCTGTTTCGCCTGTCGCTGCTCGCGCTGGCCGGCGCGCTGCTCGTCGGCCTCGCGCTCGTCTTCGGCGTCGCGTCACGCCAGGCGTCGCGCGTGCGCGCACTCGAGCACGTCGCCGCGAGCCTCGGCGAGGGGCGCGTCGACGCGCGCGCCGCCGAGCGGCCACACGACGAGCTCGGCCGCCTCGGCCGCGCAGTCAATCGGATGGCCGCGGATCTCGCGGCCCGGCTCGATGCGCTGGCCCGCGAACGCGACGAGCGCGAGCACATCCTCGCGCACATGAGCGAAGGCGTCGCGCTGCTCGACGCCGAGGGCCGCGTGGCGCGCGCGAATCGCCGGCTCGGCGAGCTGCTCGAACGTCCGGAACCGGAGCTGGGGCGCCCGTTCCGCGAGCTGGCGCGATCGCCCGATCTCGACGCGTTGCTCGAGGAGGCGCGGCGCGAAGGCCGCGTCGTCGAGCGCGAACTGCGCCTGTGGACGGGGCGCCAGCGCCTGGTGCGGGCGAGCGCGACGCCGCTCGATGGTCCCGAAGGCCGGTCGCTGCTGCTCGTGCTGCACGACCTCACCGAGGCGGAGAGGCTGAATCGCGTGCGCCAGGACTTCGTGGCGAACGTCTCCCACGAGCTGCGCACGCCGCTCACGTCGATGCGCGGCTACGCCGAGACGCTGCTCGACGGCGGACTCGAGGACGTCGAGCATCGCGAGGGCTTCGTGCGCATCATCCGCGACCAGACCGCGCGGCTCCAAGACCTCGTCGACGATCTGCTCTCGCTCTCGGAACTCGAGCGCCCGGGCGCCACGTTGCGCATCAGCCGCTTCGACCTGCGCGCGCGCGTCACCGCCCAGGCCGCGGCGTTCGCCGAACGCGCGCAGCGCGCCGGACTGACGCTCGCGATCGACCCCGGGCCACCGGTGGAGATCGCCGCCGATCAGGCGCGCCTCGATCAGGTCGTCGCCAACCTGCTCGACAACGCGGTCAAGTACACCGAGCGGGGCGGCATCCGACTGGCACTCGGCACGAACGGCGAGCGCGTGTGGTGCGAAGTCACGGATACGGGCCCGGGCATTCCGCCGGAGGATCGATCGCGAGTCTTCGAGCGCTTCTATCGCGTGGACAAGGCGCGCTCGCGTGACAAGGGCGGCACCGGTCTCGGGCTCGCCATCGTGAAGCACATCGTGACGCTGCACGGCGGCGACGTGTCGTTGAGGAGCGAGCTCGGCAGGGGCAGCACGTTCCGTTTCTCGATCCCGCTCCAGGCGCGCTAGCCGCAGGAATCGAAGCGCCGCTCGGACGACGGCCAACGCCCCACGCCACCGTGACGATATCGGGCAAGCCGAGTGGTTGCCAAAAATCATTCACCCAAGAAACAGGACGGCCGAATGGGAACAGTTGTCCCAGACGTTTGCTGCGGCTAATATTTCCGCGACATTGGTCCACAATGTCGCATGCTGATCGCTGCAACCGAGATGCCTGGCCCAAGCGCTCCTGGAGGTCCCCCGTGGAGAAGCGTGAAGCCCAGACTCCGGATGCCGGATCCGACGTCCCAACGCAGGCGCCGCGCCGAAAGCGCGGTCGCCCGCTCGAGATGCAGCCCGAGGAAGTGTTGGCGCGTATTCGCGCGCTGGCGTCCGACTCCGCAGGGCTGTTCCGCATCCATCACACCGAGCCCGCGTTGTACGCGCGGGCGCGGCGGCTGTTTGGCACCTGGCAGGCCGCCGTTCGCGCCGCGGGATTCGATTACGCGGGCGTGATCGGCGATGCGCGCACGCGATCGCTCGCCGGCCGCAAGCAGGCGACGAGTGTGAAGAGCCAGATCACCTAGCCGGCACCGGCGTCAGGCGCGCGCGCATCGCGCCGCGCCGCGTTCGGCATTGTCACGCGCAAGGCCATGGGCGCCGCGAACGCACCCGTGAAGTTGCACGGCGTTCACATCCGCATGCTCGACGAATACTCCGGCCCCAAGGGCCGACGTGGCCCGGTCCGACGTCGGCCGTCAACATGCGCAGCGACACCGCGGACGTCCCACTCCAGACCGGGCGCATGTTCGTCGGTGAGCGGAGCGCCGAATCCGTTCCGCACGCGCATGGACATCTCGTTTTCGCTGCCGAAGGCCAAAACGCGCACGGCGCGGACGCCGGGGGGCGGGTTGGGCTCCCGGGCGTTCCGCGCCGCCCGCTCGCCCGCCGCGCGATGAACCCGGCAACGAAAGCCGCGTGGAAACCCCGCCCGGCGAGCGAGTTGGGCCGTTCCGCCGAACGCCGATGGCGGCCCCGGCGCGGCAATGCTAGCGTCTTCCCTCCGCGCCGACGCCCCTGGATCACCCCGGGTTCACGGCGCTGGGGGGCTCCCAGGACGGACGCCCGCCGTCGATCACAAGACCCGACACGCCACCTCCGAGTCACCGCATCCCATGCGCCTCATCCTCTTTCGCCACGGACACGCCGACGAGGCCGATCCCGCGCGCTGGCCGGACGATCGCGAGCGCCCGTTGAGCGCGCGCGGCGCCGAGCGCACCGCGGACGCGGCCCGCGGGCTGGCCGATCTCGAGGAGAGCGTCACGCGCGTCATCACGAGCCCGCTGTGCCGCGCGCGTGAGACCGCGCGCATCCTGGTCGACGTGCTCGCCGTCGATGCGCCGTTCGAGACGCACGACGCGCTCGCCCCGGGGGGCTCCGCGCGGCGACTGCTCGAGACGCTGCCCGCCGATCACGTCGACGACACACTGGTGCTCGTCGGCCACGAGCCCGACCTCGGAAAACTCGCCGGCACGCTGCTGTTCGGCGCGCCCAAGCCGATTCCGCTCAAGAAGGCCGGCGCGTGCGCGATCGTGTTCGACGGTCCGGCCGCGCCCGGCGCCGGCCGACTCGCGTGGTTCCTCCCGCCGCGCGCCCTGCGTCGTCTCGGCAAGCACCTGAAGGAGCACGCGTGATCGGCACTCCCGGCCTGTACGGGGCGAACCAACGCGAGTTCCCGGGGCGGCTGTTCATCGTCGAGGGGATCGACGGCTCCGGCAAGAGCACGCAGCTCACGCTGCTCGCGCAGTGGCTGCGCGGCCAGGGCTACCCGGTCGTGTTCAGCGAGTGGAACTCGTCGCTGATCGTCAAGGCCACGACGTCGCGGGCCAAGCGGCGCCACCTGCTCACGCCGCTGGCGTTCTCGCTCATCCACGCCACGGACTTCTCGGACCGCGTGGAGCGCGAGATCGTTCCTTCGCTCAAGGCCGGCGCGATCGTGCTCGCGGATCGCTACGTGTACACCGCGTTCGCGCGTGACGTGGTGCGCGGCGTCGACCCGCGCTGGGTGCGCTCGCTGTACCGTTTCGCCGCCGCGCCGACGCGCGCGTTCTACTTCCGCGTGCCGCTCGAAGTGGCGCTGCGCCGCATCCTCTCGGGCCGGCCCAAGCTCAAGTACTACGAAGCGGGCATGGACCTCGGGCTGCATCCCGACCCGAGCGAGTCGTACCGGTTGTTCCAGGCGCGCATCCTCGCGCAGTACGAGACGCTCGTCGGCGAGTACGGGCTGAGCGTGATGGACGCGACCGAGCCGGTGGAGGTCCAGCAGCGACGCCTGCGCCGCGAGATCCTGCCGCTCCTCAGCGGGCTCAAGGGATCGGGGGAGACGCATGCGACCGTTTGAGAACTACGGCGTGCCGATTCCCGGCATGGATCCCGCCGAACTCACCGGCTGGCTCGTGGTGGTCGAGGGCACGGACGGCGTCGGTCGCACGACGCACGTCAACCATCTGCGCACGCACCTCGAGCGCCAGGGCTACGCCGTGGCCGAGACCGGGCTCACGCGCTCCGACCTGGCGAGCCGCGGCATCCGTCGCGCGAAGCAGGGCAATACGCTCGGCTCCAACGCCTACAATCTTTTCTACGCGACCGATTTCGCGGACCGGCTCGAGCGCCAGATCATTCCCGCGCTGCGCGCCGGCTTCGTGATGCTGACCGACCGCTACGTCTACTCGCTGATCGCGCGCGCCATCGTGCGCGGCGCCGAGCCCGACTGGATCAAGCAGGTCTACTCGTTCTCGCTGCAGCCGGACGCCGTGCTGTATCTGCGCATCACGGTGCCCGACCTCGTGCCGCGCATCGTCGCGAACGGCGGGTTCGACTACTGGGAGTCCGGCATGGACCTGCCCATGGGCGAGGACATCTACGACTCGTTCATCCGCTACCAGGCCCGCGTGATCGAGCAACTCGACGGCCTGGCCCGCGAGTACGACTTCGAGACCATCGACGCGACGCGCCCCGAAGAGGGCATCGCCGAAGAGCTCGCGTCGCGGGTGTCGCGGCTGCTGGAGACCGGCGGCCGGCGCGGCCGCGCGTGACCCCCGGCCGGCCCGTGTGGGCGGCGCTGCGTGACGAGCGCTTCGCCGAGCGGGCGCGGGCCTTGCGCGTCGCCGCGCGCCGGGTGCGCCACGCGGATCCCGAGGGCGTGCACGACGTGCGTGTCGCCGCGCGCCGCCTCGAAGCCGCGCTCGCGCTGTGGGCGCCGACGCTCGATCGACCGGCCGCACGCCGGGCGCGCCGCACGCTCGTCCGCCTGCGTCGCGCGCTCGCTCCAGCGCGCGACCTGGAAGTGCAGGCGGACTGGTTCGCCGAGGCGTTCGGCGCGGAGGCCGCCGCGGGTCTC
>Ga0310810_10002506_pt1 | contig 19769 bp, 20 predicted proteins | sample NCmetagenome_FD_207641 | JGI IMG/M metagenome (GOLD analysis project Ga0310810, IMG submission 207641) | Soil microbial communities from experimental microcosm in Duke University, North Carolina, United States - NC | ecosystem: Engineered > Artificial ecosystem > Soil microcosm > Unclassified ...
GACAGCCAGTCGACGGTGGCCATCTCCTTGGCCGCGACCACCGGCGTGCGATAGGGGAGCACCACCACGCTCGGCCCGAACTTGAGCCGGCTGGTGCGCGCGGCGATCGCGGCGAGCGTGGTCATGACCTCGGGAACGGGCGCGGGAGAGGAGAGCCGATCCGAGAGCCAGATCGAATCCACGTCGCTCCGCTCCAGCATGTCGCAGAGCGTCCACAGGAAGGCGGCGCCGTCGCGGCCGGGAGGCCACGGTCCCGGCATGATGCCGACGCGGTACCTGATCGTCATGCTGCGGCATCGTACGCGCCGGTGTCGGAGCCGTCAAGGCGAGAGGGCTCGATCGCAAGAGTTGACAGGAAGGCCCCCGACACGTCAGGGTCGAATCACGCGCGGCGCCCAGGCGACGAGGCGGTGCGGGAGGAGGAATCGGGTGAGCGGTCACGATCGACGGGCGTTTCCGAGAGCGGCGGCGGCCTGGCCGGCCACGGTGGAATCGACGGACGGCCGCGTGGTGTCCGGCGAGGTCGTCAACCTGAGCCTGTCCGGCATGAAGGTGCGGTCGGACACCGACGCGGCGGTCGACAGCATCGTCACCGTGCGGGTGACGCTGCCCGGCGACGCGGGACGTCTGGAGATGGTGGGCACCGTGGTGCGGCGCGACCGGGAGAGCATCGGCGTCGCGTTCCTCAAGATGTCGGACTCGCCGGCCGGTCGGGTGACGCCGTTCGTCTCGCGCGGCGACATGCGCCGACGTTTCCCGCGGGTGCCGGTGAGCCTGCCGATCCGGGTGGAGGGAGGATCGGCGGGAACCGCGAACGGCCACACCGTCGACCTCAGCGGCTCGGGCGGCCGCGTGATCACCGATCAGCCCCTCGTCGAGGGAGACGTGGTCGTCATCGAGCTCCCGGCCCGGCCCGGGCTCGATCGCCTGCGTCTGCCCGCGCTCGTGTGGGAAGCGTACGAGGGTGGCGCGGTGCTCGTCTTCGCCAACCTCGATTCCCGGGAGTTCACTCGGCTCCAGGAGTACATCGCGAGCTGCCAGTCGCGCGGCTCGCGACCGACTTCCGTTTGACAGCCCCGGGACCCGCGAATAGAATGAACCGCGGTTCATCTCTTCCCATGCGTGATCCAGACAAGCCCCAGCAGATCATCGAGGCCGCGGTTCGGGTCTTCGCGCGCCAGGGTTATTTCAACTCGCGGGTGGCCGACATCGCCCGCGAGGCGGGCATCGCGGCCGGCACGATCTACCTCTACTTCAAGACCAAGGAAGACATCCTCATCACGCTGTTCCACGAGAAGATGGCGACGTTCGTGGCGTCCCTGCGCCGCGCCATCAGCGACGAGCCCGACCCGGTCGCCAAGGTCCGCCGCCTCGTGCATCTCCACTTCCACATGCTTGAGGCAGATCCGGATCTCGCGGAGGTGGTGCAGATCGAGCTGCGGCAGGGGCAGAAGTTCTTCCGGGGCGCCTCGAGCCAGGAGGTCGCGGCGTACTTCGCCCTCATCGGGTCCGTACTCGAGGAGGGCGTCGACCAGGGGCACTTCAAGGCCGATCTCCCGGTGAAGGTGGCCACCAAGATGCTCTTCGGCGCCATGGACCAGATGGCCACGTCCTGGGTCCTCGGCAAGCGCGGCTACCGCCTCGCGGACACCGCGCCGGCGGTGGCCGACCTGTTCCTGCAGGGCGTGGCCGCCCGGCCCTAGCTTCCCACGCAAGAGGAGAGTCCATCGATGGCGTACGAGACCCTCATCCTGACCCGCGAGGAGCGGTTCGCGATCATCACCCTCAACCGGCCCCCCGCGAACGCGATCAGCGAGACGCTCATGCGCGAGCTGAACGCGGCGCTCTCCGAGCTGGAGGCGGACGACGGCGTGCGCGCGGTGATCATCACCGGGGCGGGCGACAAGATCTTCTGCGCGGGGGCGGACCTCGGGTCGGCCTTCCAGGGCGCCGACGTGGGCACCTTCATCCGCTTCGGCAACAGCGTGGTCCGTCGCATCGAGCGCTTCCCCAAGCCGGTGGTGGCCGCGATCAACGGCCACGCCCTGGGCGGGGGCTGCGAGATCGCCATGGGCTGCCACATCCGTATCCTCAAGGAGGGGGCGCGGATGGGGCAGACCGAGTCGAACCTCGGTATCATCCCGGGCTTCGGCGGCACCCAGCGCTACCCGCGCCTCATCGGCCGCGGGCGGGCGCTCGAGCACCTCATCCTGGGGACCCAGGTGCCGGCGGAGGAGTGCTACCGGACCGGGCTCGTCAACCGGCTCTCGAAGGAGGGCAAGACCCTCGACGACGCCCGCGCGCTCGCCCGGGAGCTGGCCAAGCGGCCGCCGATCGCCACCCGCCTCATCATCGAGGCGGTGGATGACGGTCTCCACGCCCCGATCGATCAGGCCATCGAGATCGAGGTGCGCGCCTTCCTGCAAACGCTGCGAACCGAGGACGCCGGCGAGGGCATCCAGGCCTTCTTCCAGAAGCGCCCCCCCGACTTCAAGGGCCGCTAGGTGGAGTCCTAGAGTGGACCTCGGCATCGCCGGGAAGACCGCGCTGGTGACCGGCGGGGCCCGGAGCCTCGGCAAGCAGGACGCCCTCACCCTGGCATCGGAAGGCTGCCGGGTGGTCGTGCTGGACCTCAATGCGGAGGGTGCGGCGGAGACCGCGAAGGAGATCACCGACGCGGGTGGCACCGCGCGTGGGTACGCGGCCGACATCACCGACCGGACGGTCCTGGCCGAGGTCCTCAGGCGCGCCGAACAGGAAGTCGGCCCGGTGGACATCTGCGTCAACAACGCGGGATGGATCTACACGATGGGCCAGCTCAAGGACACCGCGGACGACGACTGGGACCTGAACCTCCGCATCAACCTCACCGGGACCTACAACGTCACCAAGCTGGTGTTCCCCGGCATGCGCGAGCGCCGATGGGGGCGGGTGATCTGCATGGCCTCGATCGCCGGGCTCATGGGCGGCTTCGGGCAGACCGCATACTCGACCAGCAAGATGGGCGTCATCGGGTTCGCCAAGTCGGTGGCGCTCGAGGGGGCGCGGTACAATGTCACCTCGAACGTGATCGCCCCCGGGATCGTGGGACCGAACGCGAACATGTCGCCGCTGTACGACCGCATGGTCAAGCGGGTGGCCATGCAACGGGAGGGGCAGCCCGAAGACATCGCGAGCGCGGTGGCGTTCCTGTGCTCGGAGCGCGCGCGCTACATCACGGGAGCCGTGCTCACCGTCACCGGGGGCATGGACCTCTTCACCTTCTAGAAAACGCTCGACACCGGAAAGGAGCAGCGGTCATGCCGACAGTGAAGGAGACCTTCGACAACATGGCGTCCCGGTTCCGCGCCGACAAGGCCGCGGGGGTGAACGCCACCATTCAGTACGACATCACGGGGGATCAGGGGGGGACCTGGAGCGCGGTCATCAAGGACGGCGCCTGCAACGTGAGCCAGGGCGCGGCGACCAACCCCAACCTCACCCTCACGATGTCGTCCCAGGACTGGCTCGACATGACGGGGGGCAAGCTCTCCGGGCAGATGGCCTTCATGTCGGGAAAGCTCAAGCTCAAGGGCGACATGGGCCTCGCCATGAAGGTGGGAAGCCTCTTCCAGGTCTAGCCCGCGGCGCCGCCCGGCCCCTCCGGCTCGTGAGGCCAGGGGCCGGGGCCCGGGCGCGGTCGCCTCACGTCCAGAGTTGACGCGCAGCGTCACGCCGCGCTAGGATAGGAGCCATGAAGGACGAGCTCTTCACGATGATGGGAGAGATTCCGGCGATGTCGCCGGAGCTGCTCGCGCGAATGCGGGAGGAGGCCAACCGCAACCTTCTCCGCCTGAAGCATTTCAGCGAGATGGTGATGAACCCGAAGGAGCCCGAGGTCGGGCCCACCCCGCGCCAGCTGGTCTACCGGACCAACAAGTCGCGGCTCTGGCGGTACGAGTCGAAGCGCACGGTGCGCACCCCGCTGCTCTTCGTGCCCAACCTCGGCATCAGCCGCCCCTACATCTTCGACCTCATGCCCAAGGGCTCGTTCGTCGAGTACATGACCGGGCAGGGCTTCGACTTCTTCCTGGTGGACTGGGGGGTGTTCGGGGAGGAGGACAACGGTCTCTCGGTGGAGGATGCGGTCACCAAGATCCTCCCGCGGCTGGCCCGAAAGGCCCTCGAGGCCTCCGGCGCGTCCGAGATGTCGGTGCTCGGCTACTGCATGGGCGCCCCGCTCTCCGCGAGCTTCGTGGCCACCCACCCGGACTTCCCGTTGAAGAACTACGTGGACATGGCGGGCCCCATCGACTTCGCCCACGTGGGCCTGTTCGGCAAGTGGCTGGACGCGAGCGTCTTCGACGTGGACAAGTACGTCGACACGCTCGGGAGCATCCCGGCCGAGATGGTGAAGATGGGCTTCAAGCTGCTCAAGCCCACCATGGATCTCAACACCAACCTGAATCTCTGGTGGAACCTCTGGAACCCGGACTACGTGGCCGGCTTCAACGCGCTGAACAAGTGGGCCAACGAGTACCTGCCGTTCCCGGGGGAGTTCTTCCGCCACTGGGTCAAGGATTTCTACCAGCAGAACCGTCTGATCAAGGGCGAGCTGGTGATGGCGGGTCACCGGGTGGACCTGCGCGAGATCCGCTGCCCGGTCCTCGCGGTGGGGGCCAAGGAGGACAACATCGCGCCGCCCGCGTGCGTGAAGCCTCTCATCGACGTCGTGAGCACGCGTGACAAGGAGTACGTGGAGCTGCCGGGAGGACACATCTCGCTCATCGCCGGACGCGGCGCCTCGGTGCATTGCTGGCCGAAGGTGGCGTCCTGGCTGGCCGCGCGGTCGTAGCCGCGGCCGGAAGGCGGACGTCATGGCCGACAATACCAGCCAGCAGCTGCTCGACATGTGGAAGCGCCAGGTCGAGGAGGGTACCCAGGCGTGGCTCCGGATGATGGGGCAGGGGCCGGCCGCCGCGACGCCTCCCATGGATCCGCAGGCCTTCTGGCGACCGTTCATGGACCAGGGCATGGCCGCCTGGTCGAAGGTGATGACGCAGGGGAGCGCGCCGTCGCCGGATCTGATGGCCCAGTGGAAGCAGTTCCTCGACCAGTGGATCGCGGCGTGGTCGCGCGTGCTCGAGCAGGCGATGGGCACCGACACCTTCGCCAAGATGATGGGCAAGCAGCTCGAGGGCTTTCTCAACGTCTCCGGGCCCATCAAGAAGGCGGCCGAGCAGCAGATCGATGCGTCCCTCGCCGGCCTTGGCATGCCCTCGCGCGCCCAGGTCGTCGCGCTCGCCCGTCACCTGGCCCAGGTCGAGGAGAAGATCGACGGGCTCGAGGACAAGCTGGACCGGGCCCTCCGCCGCCTCGACGGCGGGGCCGGGCGTCCGGAGCGTGCATGATCGGTCTGACGATCGACGCGATCGCGGTGGGTGACAGCGCCCAGATCAGCCGCCGCGTCAGTGACGGCGACATCGCCGCATTCGTGGACGCGGTGGGCGACTACAACCCGGTGCACTCCGACCGGACCTACGCGGCGGCCACGGCGTTCAAGGAGCCGATCGCGCCCGGGATCTGGACCGCGGGGCTCGTCTCCGCCGTCATCGGGACGCGGCTGCCGGGCCCCGGCGCGATCTACCTCTCCCAGGACCTCAAGTTCCTCAAGCCGGTGAAGTCGGGGGATTCGATCTCGGCCCGCGTCGAGGTGATCGAGGTCAACCGCGAGAAGAATCGGATCCGCCTGCGAACCGTCTGCACCAACCAGCGGGCCGAGGACGTGCTGACCGGCGAAGCGGTGGTGATGCCGTCGCGCACCCCGATCGATTACGCGCGGGCCACCCCGCCGATGGGCGCGCTCGCGCTCTGGACGCTGCAGCCCCTGGCGTGGATGGCCCAGGGCGCCACCATCATGGGCATGCTCGGCCTCTCCGCGCTCTCCGCCGCGACGCCCGTCGCGTCCTCCCGCCCGCGGCCGAAGTAGCGGTCGTGTCGCGCCTCGCGCCCGCGCCGCGCGGGGTCGGCGCCTTGTCGGGGCTAGACCGCGGTGCTAGACTGACTTCGATCATGGCGTACGTCATCAAGCGCTACTCGAATCGCAAGCTCTACGACACGCAGGAGAGCCGCTACGTCACGCTCGAGGAGCTCGAAGAGCTGATCCGGGCGGGCCGGGAGATCTCGGTCGTGGACGTGTCGACCGGCGAGGACCTCACGTCGGTCACCCTCGCGCAGATCATCCTGGAGAACGAGCGGAATCACCGCGCCACGCTGCCCACCGCGTTCCTGCACCAGCTCATCAAGCACGGGGAGGCGTGGCAAGACTTCGTGCAGAAGTCGCTCCGCTCGAGTCTCGAGGGGCTCATGACCAGTCAGCGCGAGGCCGATCGCGTGCTGCGAGAGTGGGCCTCGCGCGCCGGGTGGCAGACCGTGGCGGCCCCCGCCGGCGAGCCCGTGAAGTCGGAGAAGAACGCCGATACCGCGGAGGCCGACGTGCTCCGCGAGGAGGTCTCGGTGTTACGCGAGCAGCTGCGCGCGCTCGAAGAGCGGCTCGAGAAGAAGCGCGAGAAGTAGCGACGCGGGCCGGGCCGGGCGACCCGACCCTCGCTCGGCCCGACCCGTTCGGATGGATCAGGCGAGCGGCGTGTAGAGCGACTTCACCCGGCCGGCGAGCTCGGTGAACGTGGCCTGGATCTCCTGCCCGGCACGCTCGGCGCTCGCCTGGAGACGCTCCGCGGACCGGCTCACCGCCTGCGCCGTACCCTCGAAGAGCTGGAACGTCTTCTGCGCGCTTTCCATCGACTCGAGCGCCCCCTTATGGTAGGCCCCGAGCGGATTGCGGGGCGCGTCCTGCATCGCGTCCTGTCGACGAGGACTGGATCTCGGCGCACAGGCGCACCCCTCCCCTCGCGGTGCTCGCGGAGAGGTCCACCAGCTCCCGGAGAACCTTCTGGTTGGCGTCGGCCCACAGGGAGAAGGCCTCGACGGTGCAGCTCATAACGCGGCGCGTAAACTCGTTCAAGCGTTTTATCGCGCCGCGTCACCGCGCCCGTGCTATACGGGTAACCTCTTGAAACTCATTGCGAACTGGTGATCCGACCGATGTCTCTTGCGCGCCTGGCCGAAGAGAGCCTCGACAAGTACGGCGAGTACGTCGCGCTGGCGTTCGAAGGGCGCCGATACACCAACCTGGACCAGCAGCGGGACGCCTCCCGCCTGGCCCACGCGCTGCGCCGCCTCGGCGTCGGCGTCGGTGATCGCGTGGTCGTGATGCTGCCGAACTGCCCGGAGGTGACCCAGAGCTACGCGGCGATCCTCAAGTGCGGGGGCGTCGTCGTCCCGGTCATCTTCCTGCTGGGCGATCGGGAGGTCGCCCACATCCTGGCCGACTCCGAGGCGAAGGTGGTGATCACCGCCGCCGACATGCTCTGGAAGGTCGAGGCCCAGATCGGCGTCCTGCCCACGCTCCGGCACGTCCTGCTCGTCGATGGCGGTGGGGACGGCCTGACCCGCTCGCTGGCCGCCGAGACGGCGGAGGAGCCGGACACCTTCCCCACGGTCGATCGCCGCGCCGACGACCTCGCGGTGATCCTCTACACCTCGGGGACCACCGGGGTGCCGAAGGGAGTGGCCCTCTCTCACGACAACCTCGAGTCCAACGCGCGCGCGGCGGCCTCTCTCAACGAGCTCGGACGCGAGGACTGGGCGGTGGCGGTCCTGCCCCTGTCGCACTCCTACGGGCTCACCGTCATGAACGCGGGCCACATCCTGGGCTCGCGGGCCGCGCTGCTCCGGTGGTTCAACCCGGAAGCGGTCCTGCAGACCATCCAGGAGTTCCGGGCGGTCTCGATGTCGGCGGTGCCCACGATGCTGATCTACCTGCTGAACTACCCGGAGGCCGGCCGCTTCGATACCCGCTCGATGCGGGTCTGGGGCTCGGGGGCCGCTCCACTGCCGGTCGAGATCGTGGAGCCGTTCGAGCGGAAGTTCGGTGGCCGGATCCTGGAGGGCTACGGCCTCACCGAGGCCTCGCCGGTGGTGTCGGCCCACCGGCTCTCCGGTCCGCGCCGGATCGGCTCGGTGGGCCAGGCGCTCCCCGGCGTGGAGATCTCGATCCAGGACGACCTGGACCGGCCGCTGCCCGCCGGCGAGCTGGGCGAGGTGTGCGTCCGCGGGCGCAACGTCATGGCCGGCTATTACCGCAATCCGGAGGAGACCGCGCGGACGGTGCGGGCCGGATGGCTGCACACCGGGGACATGGGACGGCTCGACGACGACGGCTTCCTGTTCATCGTGGAGCGCAAGAAGGACCTCATCATCCGGGGCGGCTTCAACATCTACCCCCGCGAGGTCGAGGAAGTGCTCTACGCCCACCCCAAGGTGGCGGAGGCCGCGGTGGTCGGCACGAAGGACCCCCTGATGGGAGAGGACGTCCTCGCGTTCGTGGTGCTCCGGAGCGGCGAGCACGCGTCCGCGGAGGAGATCGGCGCGTTCTGCGAGGGCCGGCTCGCGCGGTTCAAGTGTCCGAAGCAGATCCGCTTCGTGGAGTCGCTCCCCAAGAGCCCGATCGGCAAGATCCTGCGCAAAGAGCTCCGCACCCAGACGTGAGGAGGCGACCATGGCGCACGTGACGCTGGCGAGCATGTTCTGGCACCGGGTGGAGAAGGACGGCGACCGACCGGCGCAGCAGTGGAAGGAGGGCGGGACCTGGCGCACCCGCAGCTGGCGCCAGGTCGGAGAGATCGTGCGCGAGCTGGCCACCGGTCTCCTCGCCCTCGGCCGCCGCAAGGACGAGGCGGTTGGCATCCTCTCCGCGAGCCGCGCGGAGTGGGTGCAGGCCGACTTCGCGACCTTCTCCGCGGGCTGCCGCACGATTCCGATCTACCCGACCTACCCGCCGGACCTGATCCAGTACATCGTCAACGACGCGGGAGTGAAGACCCTGTTCGTGGAAGACCCCGCGCAGCTCGCCAAGGTCCTCGAGGTGCAGGGGAAGATGGAAGGGCTCGAGCAGATCGTGGTCATGCACGGCTATCAGGGCGAGCCGTCGTCGCACATCATGACCTGGGACGGGCTCCGGCGGCTCGGCCGCGACAATCTCGAGCGGCTGCGGAGCGAGCTGGCGGATCGGGTCGCCGCGGTCGGCCCGGAGGACATCGCCACCATCGTCTACACGTCGGGGACCACCGGTCCGCCCAAGGGCGTGGTGCAGACCCACGGCAATCACATGGGCACGCTCGCGTCGGCGGCCAAGATGTCGGGCATCCGGGACGGCGACACCCATCTCCTCTTCCTGCCGCTCGCCCACTCCTTCGCGCGCCTCGAGTCGTTCATCGGGGTGCACCGGGGGCTCACCACCGCGTTCGCGGAGAGCATCGACAAGCTCCGCGAGAACCTGCCCGAGGTGAAGCCGCACTTCATCTGCAGCGTGCCCCGCGTGTTCGAGAAGGTCTACGCGGGCGTGCTCGCCAAGGCGGAGGCGGGCTCGCCGATCAAGCGCCGGATCTTCAACTGGGCGGTCGGGGTGGGCCGCGAGGTGTCGAGGCGGCAGCAGGCCCGCCAGCCGGTCCCGGCCCCACTCGCCCTGAGGCACCGCGTCGCCCACGCGCTGGTGTTCGCCAAGCTGCACGAGGCGCTCGGCGGGCGCCTGCGCTTCGCGGTCTCGGGCGGCGCCCCGCTCTCCAAGGAGATCGCCGAGTTCTTCCACGCGGCCGGCATCCTCATCCTGGAGGGCTACGGCCTCACCGAGACCTGTCCGTCGCTCACGTTCAACCGGCTCGAGCACTTCAAGTTCGGCTCGGTCGGGCAGGCGCAGCCCGGCATCGAGATCAAGATCGCGCCCGACGGCGAGATCCTGGGGCGCGGGCCGAACATCGCCAAGGGCTACTTCAAAAAGCCGGAGGCGACCGCGGAGGTCTTCCTGCCCGACGGCTGGTTCGCCACCGGCGACATTGGCCGGCTCGACGAGGACGGGTTCCTGTTCATCACCGACCGGAAGAAGGACCTCATCGTCACCGCGGGCGGCATGAACATTGCGCCCCAGAACATCGAAAACTTGCTGAAGGGCGATCCGTTCATCAGCCAGGCGATGGTCTACGGGGACAAGCGCCCCTATCCGGTGGCCCTGCTCACCCTGAACCCGGAAGAGCTCGCCAAGTTCGCCCGCGCCCAGGGCATCCTCGACACCGATCCGTCCTCGCTGGCGCGCAACCCCAAGGTGGTGGAGCGGGTGTCGCGCATCGTGGAGGAGCGGAACGCGGAGCTGCAATCCTACGCGAAGGTCAAGAAGTTCATGATCTTGCCGGGAGATTTCACGGTCGAGAACGGCCTCTTGACCCCGACGCTCAAGGTCAAGCGCCGCATCATCACCGACAAGCACCGGGAGCTGCTCGATTCCCTCTACCGATAGCGCCCCCCTTGCGGCGATGCGGCTCGACGGCCGCGTCGCCATCGTCACCGGCGCCAGCCGCGGCCTGGGGCGGGCGATGGCGGTCGCGCTGGCCGAGGCCGGCGCGGACGTCGCGCTCGCGGCGCGCTCGCAGCCCGATCTGGAGGAGACCGCGCGCCTGGTCGCCGCCACCGGCCGCCGGGCCCTCGCGGTCGTCACCGACGTGACCGCCTACGCGCAGGTGGAGGCGCTCGTGGAGCGCACGGTGACCGAGCTGGGGGGGCTTCACGTCGTCGTCAACAACTCGGGGATCGCGCGGGTGGCTCCGCTCGCCCAGATGTCGCCCGAGGACTTCCGGGCCGTCCTCGAGGTCAACCTGATCGGCGCCTTCAACGGCTGCCGGGCCGCGGCGGCGCACCTGATCGCCCAGAAGTCCGGCAAGATCGTCAACGTCGCCTCGATGCTCGCGCACGTGGGGCTGCCCGGCTACAGTGTTTACTCGGCGTCCAAGAGTGGGATCACGGGTTTCACGCGGGCCCTCGCCGTGGAGTGGGCCCGCCACTCCATCCAGGTCAACGCGATCGCGCCCGGCTGGTTCGTGACCGACATGAACGCGGATGCCTTCGGCGACCCCCGGGTCCGGGAGCGGCTGCTCCGCGACGTGCCGGCCCGGCGCACCGGCCGGCTCGACGAGATCGGGCCGCTGGTGGTCTACCTGGCCTCCGGCGCGTCGGACTTCATGACCGGGCAGACGCTCTTCCTCGACGGCGGCCACTCCGCGGCCTGACGCGGCGACCGGGCGTTAGCCCGGGAGGCGTCCCGCCGCGCGGTCCACCGTCTCCCAGAAGGCGCGCTCCGGCTCCCTCGGGGCCGCCTCCACCCGGCAGCGCCGGTCGAGGATCATGGTGCGCCGGTGCGCCCCGTCGTAGCCCGGCCATTCCCCGATGCCGGGATGCGTCGGCCGGCCGGTGCGGGCGAACGCGATCCACGCGTCCTGGACGCGCTCGGCCAGGGCCATCGCCTCGGGGCCCCGGCCGACGAGCGGGCGAAGCAGCCGGTGCTCGAGCGTGCCGAAGACGAAGGGCAGGTCGAGGGCGTGACACGAACCCAGCATGCCGCCCAGCACCGGCGAGGGCCAGCTGAAGAGATAGGCGTAGGTCTGCGGCTGGTGCGCGGCCTGCCGCGCGGCCAGGCTCATCGACGGATGGCGCATGGTCCGGTCCGTCTCGATCGCGAACCAGAGCTCGCCGGGCTCGACCCGCTCGCCGCGCGCCGCCCGTGCCGCGACCTCCACCGCTCGCTTGCCGAGGCCGGCCGCGCCGACGCGCCCGGCCCCGATGGCCTCCTCGCAGCGCGCGACCAGGCCGGCCTCGTCGAGGCTCGCGGCCTCGGGATCGAGCGGGGCGAAGAGCTTCGACTCGTCGAGGTTGGTGCCGATCAGCAGGGACACGTGACGGGCCGCGCCGGCCCCGATGGCGGCGAGCGGATCGCCCGGGATCACCTCGCCATCCACCACCGGCTGGAAGGGCAGGCCCTGGGTGCGCAGCGCCCGTAGCGGCGCCATCGCATCCGGCGGCCCAGCGGCCCGCCGCCGCCCGCGTTGCTTGAGGACGTCGACGAGGCGGCGCGCGAGCGCCGAGGCGAGGCGGCCGAACCGGCGCTGCGCCAGCGACAGGCCGAGGAACATGGCGCCCGCGACGCGCTGGCCCGCGGGGGAGAGACCGCCCAGCACGTGATCCTCGCCCAGGAGCAGATCGCCGAAGAACCGGCGCTGGACGGCCAGGATGCGATCGGTGGTGAGGGCCTGGAGCGCCTCGGGCGTGTCGACTCCGAGCTCGTCCAGCACGTGCTCCGAGAGGCGGCTCGCGATCTCGCGGGGCCAGACGAAGTTGGCCCCGCCGGATTGTAAGATTGCGCGGTGGAAGAGGCCGTGGGCGCGCGGGAGCCCGAGCAGGGTGGCGCAGCTCATGGAGCCGGCCGACTCGCCGAAGATCGTGACCTGCTCCGGATCGCCACCGAAGGCCTCGATCTCGTCGCGCACCCACGCGAGCGCGGCGAGCTGGTCGAGCAGACCCTCGTTGCCGGTGGCGGGCAGCCGTTGCCCGAACCGGTCGCGCAGGCGCAGGAAGCCGAAGACGCCCAGGCGGTAGTTGATGGTCACGACCACGACGTCTCCGCGCCGGGCCAGGGCCGCGCCGTCGTAGAGCAGCTGGGAGCCCGCTCCCAGCACGAACGCGCCGCCGTGAATCCACACCAGCACGGGCCGGCGCCGCCGATCGGCCGCGGGCGTCCACACGTTGAGGTAGAGACAGTCCTCGCTGGTGCGACCGATGCCGAGGCTCATGATCGGGCCGATGAGCGCGCCGTTCTGGGCGGCCGACGGCCCGAACCGGATCGCGTCGTGGGTGCCGGGCCACGCCTCGGCGGGCTCCGGGGGGCCGAAGCGCCGCGGCCCGATCGGCGGCCGCGCGTAGGGGATCCCGCGGAAGACCGCGAGGCCCCCTTCGGCCACGCCGCGCACCCGGCCGCGCCGGGTTTCGACCAGGATGTCCATGGCCCCTATACTAACGTTCACCATGAGCGGCACGCAGCTCCGCGCCTTCGCGGACCAGGGTGTGGTGCAGCTCTTCGCGTGCTTCTCGCGCGTGGGGAGCAGAAGACCTACGTGCAGGACCAGGTCCGCCGGCACGGGCCGGAGGTGGGCAAGCTGATCGAGCAGAGGGCCATCGTGTACGTGTGCGGCGACGCCAGCCGCATGGCGCCCGACGTGCGCCGGGCCTTCGCGGCCATCCATCGCGAAGCGACCGGCGCCGACGAGCGTGCCGCGCTCGCGTGGCTCGACCGGCTCGCCGCCGAAGGGCGCTACGTGGTCGACGTGTGGGCCGCCGGCTGAGGAGCGGTCGTCAGCGGAGGAGCAGCCGCTCCAGCAGGAGGTGGATCGCGTAGAGGCCTCCGCCCGCGAGGCCGCCCACCACCGTGCCGTTGACCCGGATGTACTGCAGGTCGTCTCCGGCGTGCTCCTCGATCAGCCGCACCGCGCCCTCGGGGCCCAGGGCGTGCACGCCGCGCTCGATGAACCGCGCGATCCGATCGTGATAGCGGTCCACCGCCTCGGTGACGCGCTCCTTCAGCCACCGGTCCAGCTCCTGCCGCAGCGCCGCGTCCTCGGCGAGGCCACGCCGGGCCCGGTCGAGACGCGCGGTGATCCAGCCGACCACCTCGGAGGGTTCGCCCTGCAGGTCCGCGATCACGGTCCGGCGGAGCCCGTCCGCGACGCGCTCGACCAGCCGGGCGAGGGCCGGGCTCGCCAGCAGCTCTTCCTTCGCGGCCTCGAGGCGGGCGGCCAGCTCCGGGTCGGCCCGCAGGCGGCCGGGGAGGGCCGCCAGGGTCTCGGTCAGGCGCACCCGCAGAGGATCGTCCGGATCGCCCGCGATCTTCTTGAGGGCGTCGTGCAGCGAGGAGACGAGCCGCTCGCGATCGATGAGCCCGAGCGTGTTGGCGAGGCCCATGAGCACGCGCGGGTACAGGCTCATCTGGGCCCGGTACCCGGCCAGCACGTCGTCGACCAGGTCACCGACCGTGGAGCGGAAGTCCGGACGGTCGAGCGCGTCGATCAGCGCCTCGGCCATCGCCTCGATCAGCCGCTGGTCCCAGCCCTGCCGGCGCGCGATCTCGAGCCCGGTAGCGAGCACCGGCGCGATCGGATTCGCCCGCACCAGCCGGGTCAGCCAGCCGGCCAGGTCGGTGGTCGCCCCCGGGCTGACCTGCTCCGCGGCCCAGCGAGCCACCGCGCGGACCGCCGACTCGAGATCGGCCGGCCGCAGGCGCTCGGCGCCGCGCGCGAGGAGATCGGCCAGGTCGAAGGTCGCGACCTCGCGTCGGACGTAGTCCTTGGTCAGCACGCGATCGCCCACCATGACGCCCACCCGCTCCGCCATCAGCTCCCAGTTGGCGGGGATGATCGCGGTGTGGGGGATGGGCAGCCCGAGAGGGTGGCGGAAGAGGGCGGTCACCGCGAACCAGTCGGCGAGCCCGCCCACGATGCCCGCCTCGGCGATGGCCAGGATCCAGCCGCCCCACCACGTCGCGCGGAAGGGAACGGCGGCCGCCGCCAGGGCCACCGCCGCCAACAGCACGAGCAGCGCGAGGCGTCGCTGGCGGGGCGGCCGCCTCGCTGCCGATGGGCCGCGGCCGTTCACGCTCGGAGCCTACTACGGAAGAGGGAGCCGGACAAACAGACGCCGCGGGCCTCGATGCCTGCAGTCACGTATAATCAATTACTTAGTATACATCACCTACCTGATTGGGTGAGCCACGTCACCGGGCTCGATAACGCTCTGCGGCAATTTTAGTTTGACTCGATAACGCACTGTGTTAACATCATCGCGTGATGGGACAGTCGCGGAATCCTCAAACGACCGGAGACGGAAGGAGCAGCGTGATGGCGATCAATTCTCAGTTCGAGGGCATGCAGGGCAAGATACTCGAGGCGGTGGCCGCGTTCACCCAGGCCAACGAGCGCGTGGTGGGGCAGCTCATCGAGCTGTCCTCGAGCACGGCGCGCGAGAGCCTCCGCACGATCGGCGAGCTTCAGGCCGCGGCCGTCGACACGGTGCGCGCGATCCCTATGCCGGGCGCGATGTCGGCCGACACCCTGCCGGAGGCGCTGGAGAGCCTGCGGCGCGACCCGTTCGCCTGGTACCGCAAGGGCTTCGAGGCGATCACGGAGTCGACCCAGCGGGCGGCCAAGCTGGTGGAGACGAACATGCAGATCGTCGCGCGCAACGCCGAGCGGCTGCAGTCCTCCGCGGCGTCGACCGCGAAGGAGATCGAGCAGGCGGCCAGCGGCTACGCGAGCCGGATGAAGGACATCTACACCCGCGCCTAGCGGGTCAGGGCGACGGGGGCCGGTGCTCCGGCTCCCGCCGCCTCGGCCGCATCCGCGGCCTGCACCGCATCGTTCACGGTGCCCCCCAGCGCTGTCTTCGCGCGCCGGAGCTTGCCGAACGGGAACTCGGCCCACCCGAAGCACCGCTCGGACGAGAGCGGGGCATTCCGCGGCGCCCGCGGCGTCGGTCGCAGCAGGTTGGGCGCGGAGGTGCCCACCGCGCCCGCGAAGACGTCGTCGGTGGCCGCATGGGCCACCTTGGTCAGCCGATCGCGAACCGCGTGCTGCAGCAGGGTCAGCGGGTCCGGCAGCGGGCGGGGCTGCCAGGGCGAGGCCGGCGGGAGGGGTGGCGCCGCGTCCGGCTTGAGATCGTGGAGCACCATGGTGAGATCGACGCCGGAGACCCCGTCGATCATGGCGTAGTGGACCTTCCAGATCACCGCGGTGTTGCCGTCGGCGCGGCCGTGGACCATGATCAGCTGCCACAGCGGATGATCGCGGTCGAGCATCCGGCGAACGCCGCGCCCCCCCCACCTCCTTGCTCCGGCGCGGCCCGGTCCGCTACGATAGCGACCATGATCGCCGCGGTGCTGCGAGGCCCTCGCGCGCTGGCGCTCACCACCGTCCCGTCTCCGTCCCCGGGGCCCGCCGACGCGGTGGTGCGCGTCAAGGCGGCCGGTCTCTGCGGCACCGACTACCGGATCTGGACCGGGGAGCGGCCGGTGCAGTACCCGCGGGTCATGGGTCACGAGTTCGTGGGCACGGTAGCCGCGGTCGGGCGCGACGTCCGTCATCTCACGATCGGCCAGACGGTGGCGGTGGAGCCCAACTACTCCTGCGGCACGTGCCCGCTCTGCCGGGAGGGCAATCGCAACCTGTGCCTGTCGCGGGTCGCGGTCGGCATCGACGTCGACGGCGGCTTCGCCGAGGAGGCGACGGTTCCCGCGCGCTGCTGCTGGCCCGCGCCCGACGGCCTGGCCGACGAGCGGCTGCTCCTGGCCGAGCCCCTGGCGGTGGTGGTGCGCGCGGTCGGCCGCGCCAGACCACAGGCCGGCGAGACCGCGGCGGTGCTTGGGCTGGGCTCGCTCGGGCTCCTCGCGGTCCAGACCCTCAGGGCGCGCGGCGTCCGGGTGCTCGCGGTGGCACGCTCGACGCGTCGCCTCGGGCTCGCTCGCGAGCTCGGCGCCGAGGCGGTGGCGCTGTCCGGCGCGGACGACGACGCCGCGGCCGCGCGCGCGTTCTCGGGCCGCGAGGGCGTCGATCTCGTCGTCGAGACCGCGGGCACCGCGCTCGCGGTGGAGCAGGCCACCAATCTCTGCCGTCCGGGCGGGCGGGTGGTGCTGACCGGCCTGCCCCACGAGCCCACCTCGCTCAACTTCTTCTGGGTCGTGCGGCGCGAGCTACGCATCATCGGGTCGATGATCTACCAGGACGAGTTCCCGGAAGCGATCCGGTTGCTCGCGACCGGGGCGGTGCGGGTCGAGCGGCTCCTCTCGCAGACCTTCCCGCTCGCCCGCATCGACGACGCCTTCCAGGCCCACCGCTCGCCGGACTCGATCAAGGTGGCGGTTATTCCGTAGCCCGGGCCGCGGCCCGGGCCCGAGGCGGGCCGCCCTGTCTCCTCCCTGTAAACGTTGAGATACGGGGAGACGTCTGCTCGGGAGGAGGCGGCATGCGACATCGGCGGCGCGGGGCGGTGGCGATCCTGGCGGTGCTCCTGGGGGCCTGCTCCTCGGCCTCGCCCCCGGCTGGCGGCCCCGCCCCGGCGGCCTCACCCACCCGGGCGGGGCGCTCGCTGGCCCTGCCGCTGTCGCCGCTGACTCCCGACCAGCAGATCCTGCACGCGCTGAACCGGCTCGGGTACGGGCCCCGGCCGGGAGACGTCGAGCGCGTGCGGCGGATGGGGCTCGCGGCTTATCTCGAGGCCCAGCTCGATCCGAGCGACCTCGCCGATCCCGCGGTGACGCAGGCCCTGCCCGCCTATCCGGTGCTCGCGCGGAGCGCGGCCGATCTGGTTCGCGAGTTCCCGCAGCCCTCCCCGCAGGTCCGCCAGCAGCTCGCCTCGGGACAGATGACCCGCCAGGCGGTCGTGCAGATGTATCCGCCTGAGCGGCGTCCCGCGATCATCACGGCCCAGATGCAGGCGGCCCGGGTCGTGCGGGCGGTGCTGAGCGAGCGCCAGCTCGACGAGGTGCTGGTGGACTTCTGGTTCAACCACTTCAACGTGTATGCCCCGAAGGGCGCGGTGCGCTGGATGCTCCCGGCCTACGAGCGCGAGGCGATCCGGCCGCACGTGCTCGGCCGGTTCCGCGATCTGGTCCTGGCCACCGCACGGCATCCCGCGATGCTCTTCTACCTCGACAACTGGCTCAGTACCCGGGCCGACCTGGTGGTGCCGCGCGGGCCCAACGCGGGCCGGCGCGCGGGGCTCAACGAGAACTACGCGCGCGAGCTGATGGAGCTGCACACCCTCGGGGTGGACGGCGGCTACACCCAGCACGACGTGGTGGAGGTGGCGCGCTGCTTCACCGGCTGGACGATCGACCGGCCGCAGCAGGGCGGCGGCTTCGTCTTCCGGTCCCTGGCCCACGATCGCGGAGAGAAGCGCGTGCTGGGCCAGGTCATCCCGGCCGGGGGCGGGCGGGAAGACGGCGAGCGCGTGATCGACATCTTGGTGCGCCATCCCGCGACCGCGCGCTTCATCGCCACCAAGCTGGCGCGGCGCTTCGTGAGCGACGATCCGCCGCCGGCCCTGGTGGAGCGCGCGGCCCAGACCTTCCAGGGAACGGACGGCAGCATCCGGGCGGTCCTGGTGACGATCCTCACGTCACCCGAGTTCTGGTCGGCCGAGGCCTACCGGGCCAAGATCAAGACCCCGCTCGAGGTGGTGGCGAGCGCGGTGCGCACGCTGGACGGGCGCGTCGTGGCCGGCGGGGCCGGGCCCGGCGACGGCGGTATGGTGCTGGCACGCGAGGTGTCCCGCCTCGGCGAACCCCTCTACGAGGCGCAGCCGCCCACCGGCTATCCCGACCGGGCGGAGTCCTGGGTCAACACCGGGGCGCTGCTCGGCCGTATGAACTTCGCGCTGGGCCTCGCCCACAACCGCCTGCCTGGGACCACCGTCGATCTCCCCCGCGTCGTGGCGGGAGTGGACCGCGGCCAGCCGGCCCAAGTGCTGGACCGGCTGCTGCTGGCGGTGCTGCACGGTGAGGCCTCGGCGGAGACGCGGACGGTGCTCTCGGCCCAGCTCGAGAGCCCGGAGATCACTCGCGTCACGCCGTACGACCGGGTGGCCAAGGACACCGACGTGGAGAAGCTGGCCGCGCTGGTCCTGGGCTCCCCCGAGTTCCAGCGGAGGTAGCGCCATGACGGACTGCACGCGACGGTCGTTCGTGAAGGGCGGGGCGCTCGCGCTGATCGGGCTCGGCGCGGTTCCGCGGTTCCTCGTGCGCACCGCGCTTGCCCAGGAGCGCGCCGGTCGCCCCAAGGTCCTCATCGCGATCTTCCAGCGCGGCGCGGTGGACGGCCTCAGCATGGTGGTCCCGCATGGCGATCCCGACTACTACGGCGCGCGCGGCAGCATCGCGATCGCGCGGCCGGCTCGCGGCGCGGCGGATACCACCGTCGATCTCGACGGCTTCTTCGGCCTGCATCCCTCGCTGGCTCCACTCAAGCCCCTGTGGGACGCCCGCCGCCTCGCGGTGGTCCACGCGTGCGGCTCGCCCGACACCACCCGCTCGCACTTCGACGCCCAGGACTACATGGAGTCGGGGACGCCCGGCGTGAAGAGCACGCCGGACGGGTGGCTCGCGCGCGGGCTCGCCGCGATGCCAGCCCCGGAGCCGGCCTCGCCCTTCCGCGCGGTCTCGCTCGGGGCCGCGCTGCCGCGCATCCTGCGGGGCGACGTGGGCGCGGTGGCGATGAGCAGCGTGGCCGACTTCGACGTGAAGGACAGCGGCGCCGCGGCCATGGCGGGCCGCCCCGGCGCGCGGCAGGGCTTCGAGTCGCTCTACGAGAAGGGCGTGCGCGACCTCCTCTACGGCACCGGGCGCGAGACCTTCGAGGCGGTGAAGATGCTGAAGGCGGCCGCGCCGCAGCGCCTGCTCCCCGCCAACGGCGCGGTGTACCCGCGCGGTCGCTTCGGCGACAGCCTCCGGCAGATCGCCCAGCTCATCCGCGCCGACGTGGGCCTCGAGGTGGCCTTCGCGGACGTGGGCGGCTGGGACACCCACGCGGGGCAGGGCAACGAGCGCGGCCAGCTCGCGGCGCGGCTGCGCGAGTTCGGCGAGGGGCTCGCCGCGCTCGATCGCGACCTGGGCGCCCGCATGAGCGACGTGGTGGTGCTCACGATGTCGGAGTTCGGCCGGACCGTGCGCGAGAACGGCAACCGCGGCACCGATCACGGGCACGCCACCGCGATGCTCGCGCTCGGGGGCGGGGTGAAAGGCGGCCGGGTCTACGGGCGCTGGCCGGGGCTCCGGCGCGAGCAGCTCTTCGAGGGCCGCGACCTGG
>Ga0310810_10002509_pt1 | contig 19748 bp, 14 predicted proteins | sample NCmetagenome_FD_207641 | JGI IMG/M metagenome (GOLD analysis project Ga0310810, IMG submission 207641) | Soil microbial communities from experimental microcosm in Duke University, North Carolina, United States - NC | ecosystem: Engineered > Artificial ecosystem > Soil microcosm > Unclassified ...
CGCGATAACCATGCCTCCGCCCTCAATGAAAATGCCGGACCCTTCCCACATCATGGAAGTCGGAATGGGGTACATGGCTTCCAAAGCCCTCCTCACAGCGGTAAAGCTGGGTTTGTTTACCGAACTCGGGTCGTCATCCATGAGCGCGACGGAACTCAAGGCCAGGTTCAATCTGAATGGGAGAGGACTTCTGGATTTTCTCGACGCGCTTCACTCCCTCGGCTTTCTCAACCGCGAAGGAGTCGGCGGGGATGCGCGCTACAGCAACACGGAGGCCACGGGCTTTTTTCTCAATAAGAATAGCCTGCAATACATCGGCGGGATTCTTGAGATGAGCAATGACCGCTTGTATAAATTCTGGGGCGACCTTGAGGAGGGACTCCGGACCGGAAAGCCGCAGAATGAAGTAAAGCATACGGGCAAGAACCAGTTCGAAGAATTTTACGCGAGCCCGGAACGTATGCGGAGCTTCATCGAAGGGATGGCGGGAATCCAGATGGGAAATTTCATGACGTTCGCGCGGCAATTCGACTTCTCGGGATACAAGACCCTTTGCGATATCGGCGGGGCGAGCGGCCAGCTTTCGATCATCGTTTCAATGCATCAGCCCCAGTTGCAGTGTACCTCGTTTGACCTGCCTGTCGTGGAGCCTCTGGCGAAGTCGATCATTGACAGATTCGGATTTTCCGGCCGCGTCGCGACCGCAGCCGGAGATTTTTTTGCGGATGATTTTCCGAAGGCCGATATCATTACGATGGGCAATATTCTCCACGACTGGGGGCTTGAGGACAAGAAGAAATTGATGAAGAAGGCGTATGATGCCCTTCCGGCAGGAGGCGCGTTTGTTGCCATCGAGAGCATTCTCGACGACGAGCGCAAAGCGAACTCCGCGGGCCTTCTCATCTCGCTCACGATGCTCATCGAGACGCACGAAGGGTACGATTTTACCTTTGGAGAATTCACTTCATGCGCGCAGGAGATTGGGTTCCGGAAGACGTCGCTCATGCCCCTTACCGGGCCGACAAGCGCGGCTATCGCGGTCAAATGAGCGACAGAGGTAATTCCGAATTTCGTATATGCGCGCCGAACGCACTAATCATGAAGTCTTATTATAGCCCGGTATGACCCGCAAGCTCGTCATAGCGATCATCGTGATAACGATCGTCGTTTCATTCGTATGGCAGGTAAAAGTTGGCTTATGTCCGGTCCCATAATTATATTTGGACATGAACGAACCTCTTGCCATTGTTGAAGTCAGGGTTTTGGGATCGCTGATCGAGAAGCAGCTGACGACCCCGGAATATTATCCCCTCACGCTGAACTCTCTCACCACCGCCTGTAATCAGAAGAACAACCGGGATCCGGTCACAGCCTTTGATGAAACGACTGTCGTCCGCGCGCTCGATCTTCTTCGGGAAAAGAAGCTCGTCAGCACAGTGACCGGCGCGGGGATCCGCGTGCAGAAGTACAAGCACAATTTCGACGAGGTATTCTCCGTCAACAGGCAGGAAATATCCATCATGTGCCTGCTCATGCTGCGCGGGCCTCAGACTATGGGCGAGCTGAAAGGGCGTTCCGGTCCGATGTTTCAATTTACGTCGGTGGAAGAGGCTGAAGGTGTGGTATCAGGGTTACTGCAGCGCGACCATCAGCCGCTCGTGCAGAAACTGCCTCGGATGACGGGGCAGAAAGAATCGAGGTTTTCTCATCTGCTGTCTGGAGCTCCCACAATTTCGGATGTCCCCCCGCCTCCTGAGCCTGCCCGGCTCCAGGTCATCACCGAAAACGAACGGATTGGCGCGCTCGAGGAGACCGTCAAATCCCTCCAATCGGAAATCGAACAACTTCGAAAGACTTTCGCTGAATTCAAGAAACAGTTCGAGTGACTCCAGGGTTTGAGAAATTCCTAAGAATTTATTATAATCGGAGCGAGTCTGTTATCAATCCACCATCATAACTAGGAGTTCTATGAAACGCACCACGTTTATTGTTTCGTTCGCGTTGATGATTGTTCTGGCCGCGGCCGTTACGGTCACAACGGCGATCTCGCAGAAGAAGAAATCTTCAGGAGGAAAATTCGCGAAGGAAACCATGGCCCAGCGCGGAGAGTACCTCGTCCGCATTTGCGCGTGCCACGATTGTCACAGCCCCAAGATCATGACGCCCATGGGCCCGCTGCCCGACACCACCAGGCTTCTGTCGGGGCATCCGGCAGGCGATAAGATTCCTGAGGTTCCCGCGGGGGCGATCGCTCCTGATAAATGGGGCGCAGTCGCATCGAACGACTTCACGGCATGGCACGGAGCATGGGGAACAAGCTACACGCAAAACCTCACGCCCGACGTCGAGACCGGTCTCGGCTCCTGGACAGAAGACATGTTCGTAAAAGCGATCCGGTACGGCAAACACATGGGCGTCGGCCGGCAGATCCTTCCGCCAATGCCCTGGCTCGAATACCGGAACATGACTGACGAGGACCTCAAATCGGTCTTCGCGTATCTTAAGACGCTGAAGCCGATTTCTAATCCGGTACCGGATCCTATCTCTCCGACCGGCCAGGCAATCCCGACGCCAAAAGTTCTCAAGTAAGCTTTCAGCAGTCTGATGTTCTACTCTTTTCATAACGGCAGCTGCCTCAAATCCATTGCAGCTGCCGTTGTTGTATTTCTGTTCGTCGCAAGTTCCAGTAGTTTTGTCTCAGCGCAATACAAAGAGATTACCGTCGAGCACGGCGGCACTATCCGTGGAAAGGTTTCACTGAAAGGTGATCTTTCGAAAGTTTCCCGCATGGAGGTGACGAAGGATAATAAGACCTGCGGAAAAGTAAAACCGTTTTCCTGCCTGAGCGTGGGAAAGAACTCAGGCATGGCGAATACCTTCGTCTATCTCGAAGGGATAACACAAGGTAAACGCTTTGATGCCGCTTCCACGTACACGCTGCACCAGCACAAGTGCGAGTATGCACCTCATGCGATGATCGTCCCCCTCGGCTCGCGTCTTGAAATAGTCAACGAAGACCCCATTCTTCACAACGTCCACACGTACCTTGACGGAAAAACCCGCCAGTCACTGTTTAACATCGCTCAGCCGATGAAGGGGATCCGCACGAAGACGAAACCGATGGAAAAGCCCGGGCTGGTCCTCGCCACCTGCGATGCAGGCCACCCGTGGATGTTCGCGCACGTCATGGTTGCAGAGCATCCCTATTACGCGATCACCGACGCGAACGGAAACTTTTCGTTGACCGACGTCCCGGCGGGGACGTACACGGTAAAGTATTGGCACGAAGGAATCTGTATTGCAAATAAGGTCACCGAGGAGGGCAAAGTCTCAAAGTATGAGTTCGAGCCCTGCTATGAGGACACCCGCCAGATCACGGTGACATCAGGCGCTGAAAGCGTCGCTAATTTCGAAGTAACTCTCCGATAAGCCCGACAAGGGCTCGTTTTTCGCGTTTCCTTCTGAAGGGAGGGTTTTCCCCTATTGATTTCTACCTAATTTTTTCGTAAACTGTTCAAGATTCTTTCATGAACCTGCAATCTACGAAAAAATCGGGGGGATGTGCGATGCAGCTTGGATCAGGTCAGGGTAAATTAGCGCCATTGGTTGGTTCGTTGCTTTGCTTGGTTGTTGCTATCCTCTTTGTTTCCGGCTGTAATGACGATGACCCGCCTGTTGTTGTTCCACCGGATTCACCTCCGGACATAACGTTGTTTACGGCAGACTCGACCTCGTTTGATGCCGGATACGATGTCACCTTTGGAATCAGAGCATCAGATGACGTGGGACTTGACTCTGCAGTATTTGACTACGGTGATAAGAGCAAGAGAACTTTTTTGCTGAACGGTATAAAGCACTTTGCTCCATTCTATCAGCGTGAGTACGGTGTGGCCGGTTTCTACACAACAACACTCACTGTTTTCGATAAGAAAAAGCAGACCGCGCAGGCATCGATAGAATTTATGGTCTATCCATCTCCCGATTCTACACCCTCCACGCTAAAGCCAAGTTTCTTTCGGAAGAACCACTTCCAAAATTAAGATCAGGCTTTTTAGTTGACATTCTCCGGCAGATTATGTAAAATATTGCCGGAAATCACTTCCATATTCTATTCCTAAACTCATTTTCAACCAATTCTAAGGAATTTATGCGTCCGTTCCGGGTCACATCGCTTATCATCTTTGTAATCCTTTCCATCACTCTGTCATTGGGGCAGGAAGCGGGCTCGCTCAAGAGCAAGATCGCCCGGTTTGCGCCAACCAAAATCACGGGCAATACCTCGAAGCTCTCGAAGGGAGACAAACTCGCCCTTCAGAAACTTCTCCAGGCCTCTGTCATCATGGATTCTCTCTACCTGCGGCAGGCGTGGAAGGGAAATATCGACCTCTGGAACGATCTGAAGAAGGACAAGTCGCCGGGAGGAAAAGAGAAGGCGCATTATTTCAGGATCAACATGGGCCCGTGGTCGAAGCTCGACCAGGACGCGCCGTTCCTCAAGGGTGTGCCGAAGGAAAAGCCCCAGGGCGCGAACTACTATCCTTCTGATATGACGAAAGCTGAGTTCGAGAGCTGGCTCGCTGCGCAGCCCGATTCGATTAAACAGCAGGCGACAGGATTTTTCTACACCATTCGCCGCGGGAGCGATGGGAAATTGATGACCGTCCCCTACAGCGAGGAATATAAGCCCTGGCTCGAGAAGGCGTCCGCGCTCCTGAACGAGGCCGCAAGCGCGACAGACAACGCGTCGCTGAAATCTTTCCTCAGCAAACGCGCCGCGGCATTCCTGAGCAACGATTACTATGACAGCGACGTGGCGTGGATGGATCTCGACAGCCCCGTCGAACCCACCATCGGCCCGTACGAAGTCTACATGGACGAGCTTTTCAATTACAAAGCGGCATTCGAGGCGTTCATCACTCTCCGCAACGACGGAGAGACCAAGAAACTTGAAAAGTATTCCTCCTACCTCCAGGAGATCGAAAACAATCTGCCGATCGAAGCCAAGTACCGCAACCCGAAACTCGGGGCACTCTCCCCCATCCGGGTTGTGGATGAAGTCCTCGTCGGCGGCGAGTCCCGCGCCGGTGTTCAGACCGCCGCATTCAATCTCCCGAACGACGAACGCGTGACGAAAGAAAAGGGGAGCAAGCGTGTCATGCTGAAGAACGTGCAGGAAGCGAAGTTCAACTCGATCCTTAAGCCCATCTCGCACGTCGCGGTGGAAAAAGACCAGCAAAAGCTGATAGCATTCGAACCTTTCTTCACGCATATTCTCGCGCATGAACTCATGCACGGCCTCGGACCGCACACGATCACGGTCAACGGCACGCAAACGACCGTCCGCCAGGCGATGAAGGAACTCAGCTCGGCGCTCGAAGAGGCAAAGGCCGATATCTCGGGCTTGTTCGCCCTTCAATATTTAATCGATAAAGGCGTGATCGAAAAATCATTCGAGAAGAAAATGTATGCGACCTACCTCGCGAGCACGTTCCGCTCGGTCCGCTTTGGAACCAACGACGCGCACGGCAAGGGCATCGCCGTTCAGTGCAACTTCATCCTTGATGAAGGCGGGTTCGAGGTCAATACGTCGGGCGAGTTCAAAGTAAATTACGATAAGATTAAAGACGCGGTGCGAAAGCTTACCAGTAAGATTATGACACTGCAGGCGGAAGGCGATTATGACGGCGCGAAAAAGCTCCTCGACACCTACGGCGTCGTTCGTCCGCCGATGCAGAATGTCCTCGACAAGCTAAAGAAGGTACCGACTGATATCGAGCCTCAATTCTCCAGTAAGTGAAATGTCACGCATTCGTTTCTTCGCGCTTTCGGCACTTCTCCTCTGTGGAGGAGCCGTCTCCCGGGGGCAACAGTATAGCCTGATCATCCGGAACGGCATGATCTACGACGGGAGCGGCATGCCGCCTGTGAAAGGCGATATCGCGATCATGGGGGATTCCATAGTTGCGATGGGCTCTTTGAATGGCGCGACGGCCAAGACGGTCGTTGATGCCGGGGGGCTCGCGGTCTCCCCAGGGTTCATCAACATGCTTGCCCACTGCGAGGAATCGCTTATCGAAGACGGTAGATCGGAAGGCGAACTCCGGGAAGGGGTAACGCTGGAGGTGTTTGGCGAATCTTCCATGGGACCTCTCTCCGACACACTGAAAAAAGAGGGCAAAGAATCTCAGGCGGATATTAAATACGACATAACGTGGACCACGCTTGGGGACTACCTGGATTTCCTGGAAAAGCACGGGATCTCGACGAACGTTGCCTCCCTGGTTGGCGCAGGAACCGTACGCTCCAATGTTATCGGGTACGAGAACCGTCCGCCGACGCCGGAGGAGCTTGAACAGATGCGCGGGCTTGTCCGCCAGGCAATGAAAGAGGGGGCGCTTGGGCTCACCTCCGCCCTGCAGTACGTTCCCGATGTCTTCGCGAAGACAGACGAACTCATCGCTCTGGCGAAAGTGGCATCGGAGTACGGCGGCATTTACACGTCGCATATCAGAAGCGAAGGACGGCACATCTTCGACTCTATTGACGAGCTAATTACAATTTCCCGCGAAGCGCATCTCCCCGCCGAGATCTATCATCTCAAAACCTCCGGAAAAGAGAACTGGGCAAAGCAGGACAGCGTCCTCAGACAAATTGAAGCGGCGCGGGCAAGCGGACTGCCCATCACGGCCGACATGTACACCTATGTCGCGGCCGCGACCGGGCTCGATATCTCGATGCCTGCCTGGGTGCAGGAAGGCGGCTACAAGAAGTGGGCGGAGCGCTTGAAAGATCCTGCCATCAGGGAGCGATTGAAGAAAGAGATTACAACCCCCGACTCATCGTGGGACAACGGTTATCTGCGTGCCGGGTCGCCTGAGAATATTCTCCTTGTCGGTTTCAAGAACGAAAAGCTCAAGCAGTACACCGGCAAGTCTCTCGGAGAAATTTCCAAAATAAGAGGCACCTCTCCGGTCGAGACGATGATGGATCTTGTCGTCGAAGACGGTAGCCGTGTCGGGACAGTCTATTTTTTGATGTCCGAGGAGAACGTCAGGAAGCAGATTGCCCAGCCTTGGGTGAGTTTCGGATCGGACGAGGCTTCGCAAGCGCCCGAAGGGGTTTTTCTGAAGTCTAATCCTCATCCGAGGGCATACGGAACGTTCGCAAGATTGTTGGGAAAATATGTCCGCGATGAGAAAGTAATCTCATTGGAAGAGGCAGTGCGCCGGATGACCTCATTCTCAGCCGCCAACCTTCACATCGCCCGGCGCGGAATGCTGAAGCCGGGTAATTTCGCCGACGTCGTTATTTTTGATCCCGCGAAAATCGAAGACCATGCGACGTTCGACAAGCCTCATCAATACGCGACAGGCGTACGGGACGTTTTCGTCAACGGCGTGCAGGTTATCCGCGACGGCGAGCATACCGGAGCGAAGCCGGGGCGGTTTGTGCGGGGCCCGGGGTGGAACAAGTGAAATTATCGCTTGAGGAGATCAAGCAACGGCCTGTTAATAAAAAGATGGTACTTGCCGACGTAGTGTTCCCGTAGAATCCCGCTTTTGGCCAGCGCGGCAAGATACCGGCTTGCCGTTCTATAGTTGACATCCAGCCTTTTCCCCAAATTCACCGGCGTAATTATGGGATATGCAAACAGTGCCTCGACCAGATCGGCAGAATAAAACTTTCTATGCTTCGTTTTTATCACTTCCTTTGCACGCTCCAGCATGGCGATGAGTTGCAAAAGAGCATGCTTCGTTTCTTTTGCCTGAGCGTGGAATCCCTCAAGCATATAAATAATGAACTCGTTCCATTTACCATGCGAGCTCACTTCCCGCAACCGCCGGTAATATTCGTTTCGATGCTTGTTTATATATCCGCTCATGAACAGGGTAGGCAGCGCCAGAAGCTTTTGTTCAATCAGGTATAGGACAATGAGAATTCTCCCGGTTCTCCCGTTTCCATCATCAAAAGGATGTATGGCTTCGAACTGGTAATGCGCAATCGTGCTCTTGAGCAGCGGATCAATACCATCCTCAGCGTGAATAAACTTTTCCCAGTCTCCCATGAGTTTGGAAATATTCTGCGCGGGGGGCGGAGTGTAAAGGATTTCTCCGGTACCAGCGTTCGAGATCGCATTCTGAGTTGTCCTGTATGCGTGCTTCGCCCCCGGAAGTAGCTGCTTATGAATGCCGAGGACAAGCCGGGTGGATATCGGAAGCTTTTTGAGTTGATTGAATCCCCAATACACTGCTTCGCTGTAGCGAAGGACTTCTTTGTCGGCCATCCCCCGCTCCGATTCCGGAAACAGTTGCATCTGCAGCACCTCCTCGACAGTAGTGTTAATGTTCTCAATGTTGGAACTCGCCACCGATTCTTTAATGATATTGGGCGATAGCAGAATCATCGGATTGGGTAGCGAATGCGAATAACCATTAAGCTCTCCCAGTTCAGTCCGCGTTGTCAACATGATGTCGATGAATTTCTCATGCCTGAAATCCAGAGCCGGGGGAAGCAATGGTAAATCAAACGGCGTTCTCGGATCGAATGTCATTTTTGCCTGAATTTTGATATGTAATAAATATACAAAAATTGTTACATATCGCAAAACATATGGAACATCGTGTTACATATGGGTCTTATGGTCAAAAGGGCTGTAAAATCCGACTGAGGTACTTCCCCGCCTTGACTCAGCCGCCGGAAAATGATATATTCACCGCAATGAACTGCCTACAGCTCGGAATTCGCCATTGGCCTTACTAAGCTTCCTATAAACTGACGTGAGTCTTTCAGAAGACATCCAACGCGTCCGTGAGTTTTGCAAACTTGCAATGGACGGGAAAATTAATTTTGATGACGTATCAAAGGCCTGGCCATCAAGTCTTAGAGGAATATATTTTTATGATCAGATAGAAAATGATATTTTCCAAGCCATAGAACATTTTCCGACCTCGCTTTTTACGGGCCAAGTACCTGATTACTGGGGTGTGAGTGATGAATTTGTTCGTATTTACTTGGATTGGAGAATTTTAGAACTCCAAACGGGTGCTTCACAAATGAATCTGATGCGAGAAGAACTAGTGCGTCAGGATCTTTCGTTGGGTCAGATTGACAAGATCGTTGATCGATACCTTTCGAGTTTTTAGCGCTATGGACCGTATTGGTTCATACCGTCAATTTAATCTACCCTCCTCTCCGCAAGCCGTCCTGGCGTGAAGATCCCCTCGCTTTCGTATATCGCACAGCACGCGACCTCAACATTCCGGCGGTTTCCATTTGCCATCTTAGACGCGGTCGTAGGCACGGCCGCCGCATTGCTCTTTATCCACTATGAGGGGAACCGTCCTGAGGGAATCCTTCCAAACGTCATCCTCGCGGCCACATTGGGAATCTCCCTCCTCACGACGGTCGTGGTCTTCGGGGAAAAACGGGGTTGGAGCTGGGGAGCAAAGACTCTTGCCCAGCTGATCGTTGTACTTCTGCTTGCCGGATATTGTTTTTCCCTTCCCTCTGATCTCGAGGCAGGTCCGGAGCTGCATTATATCCGGTTTGCGATTCTTCTCGTGGCGATGCACCTGCTCACCTCGGCAGCTCCCTTCGCGGGGAGAAATGAGCCCATAGGATTCTGGCAATACAACAAGACCCTCTTCTTAAGATTTCTCACTGCGGGGATTTATTCCGCCGTGCTCTGGGTCGGCCTCATCATAGCGATTGAGGCGCTCAAGCATCTGTTCGGCGCGAACATCGACTTTAAGTGGTACGGAAAATTGTGGGTTCTCGTCACCGGAATATTCAATACCTGGTTTTTCCTCGCCGGAATACCCGAGCAGCTCGATCAGCTCAATGAAAGCACGGACTACCCGAAGGGGCTGAAAGTCTTCGTGCAGTACATTCTCATGCCGCTGATCGTCATCTACCTGCTCATCCTCTATGCGTACATGGGAAAGATTCTCGTCGAACGAAATCTGCCGCAGGGATGGGTGTCTAAACTTATTCTGGGATTCTCGATCACCGGCATTCTTGCATTATTGTTAGTCCATCCGATCAAGGACCGCATCGAGAATCTCTGGATCCGGACGGTCTCAAAATGGTACTACATCGTCCTTGTGCCGCTGGATGCCATGCTGATGCTCGCGATCTGGCGCAGGACATCCGAGTATGGCTTTACGGTGAACCGGTACATTGTTATCGTACTGGCGTTCTGGCTCACGGCGATTACGATCTATTTCATCGTCAGTAAATCGAAAAACATCAAGGTCATCCCCACTTCCCTCTGCATTATCGCGTTTGTGATTGCGTACGGGCCGTGGAGCGCGTTCGATGTCTCCATGCACTACCAACTCGACCGCCTGCGGACGCTGCTTGAGAAAAATGGAGTGCTCGTCAATGGAAAAGTTCACAAAGCGACGCAAAAGGTTGAGCTCGAGGAGTCGAAGGAGATCAGCTCGATCGTCAGATACCTGATTGAGACGCACGGTTCGGTGTCGCTCCAGCCCTGGTTTGAGGAGCGAATTGATTCGCTTCGATCTGCGGCATCAGGATCGCCGCGTACCGCGCAATATCAAACGCCGCAGCTCGTGATAGAGCTGATGGGCCTGGATTACGTGACGCCCTGGGAATACCGGGGAAAACATTTCAGAAACGTTTCCACCGCCAGCCGGAATGCCGTCAATCTGGCCGGCTACGAAAAGCTCATTCACGTCAGCGCCGGCAGTATACCAGAAAGTGAAACCGCGCGGTTGGGAGGCGAGGAGTACACTGTCAATGTCAATATTCAGGATTTCACATTCCGAATACTCGGAACCGGGGGCGGTGATTCATTGAGGTTCGACCTGTCGCAGATGGCGAAGCGCCTGAATAAATTGGCCGATTACAAAACAAACGTCCCTCAAGATAGCATGACGATACGCGCCGAGGGCAGACGGCTAACAGCGATGCTCATCGCATACCAGCTTCAATACTCGATCGATTCTACGAAGTTCACAGGGTCCTCTATCGAGGCGGATCTTTTACTAGGGGCGAGGTAGCATGCCTCGGCGTAGATGGGGGATTATGCCGCTGCTTGCTGTGATCTACATTGTCCTCTTGTCCCCGGCGTATACTCAGCCGCCGACGCGATTTGCCGTTATCGGAGATTACGGGCTTGCAGGGCAACCTGAGCTCGACGTTGCAAATCTCGTCAAGAGCTGGAACCCTGATTTCGTCCTTACTCTTGGCGACAACAATTATGAGCTCGGAGCAGCATCCACGATCGATCAGAATATCGGGCAATATTATCATCAATTCATTTCCCCGTATTTGGGTGCGTATGGCCAGGGCGACAGCGTCAGCCGGTTCTTTCCGTCGTTAGGAAATCATGATTGGATTGCTGCCGGCGCAGCGCCCTATCTCGGCTATTTCTCGCTCCCGGGAAATGAACGGTACTACAATGTTTCCAGGGGGCCCGTTGAGTTCTTCGTCGTGGATTCAGACACGAACGAACCGGACGGATCAACGGCGCTTTCTGCTCAAGGACAATGGCTCCAGGCCGCGCTCGGCAGCTCTTCTGCGCTCTGGAAACTCGTTCTGTTTCACCACCCTCCTTATTCCTCCGGAACGCATCACGGATCCACAGCCAGAATGCAGTGGCCGTTCCAGGCCTGGGGTGCGACGGCTGTCCTGAGCGGGCATGAGCACAATTACGAAAAAATCATCGTCGGCGGATTCCCCTACTTCGTCAACGGCCTTGGCGGAAGAAGTTTATACACGACATTCGGAACCCCGGTCAACGGCAGCCAGATACGCTATGCCGGAAACTACGGCGCGATGCTCGTCGAAGCAACAATGGATTCAATCCGCTTCAGGTTTATCACCCGGACCGGCACGACAATAGACTCCTATACGCAGTACGCACCGGGGTATTCAACGCAACAGGTGTCGCTTGAACAGGGATGGAATATGGTTTCGCTGCCAGTGCGGGTAGCGGATGCCTCGGTTTCGGCTCTATTCCCCAGCGTCTCCTCTCAACTTGCATATTTCTTTACCGGAACGGCCTACGAACAGGCAGAAATTCTCCACTCAGGCACGGGCTACTGGGTGAAATCAGACGTCCCCGCAACTATCAGCCTTTTCGGCGAAACCATCCACCGGGATACCATTACTGTATCTGCCGATTGGAATCTCGTTGGTTGTTCGAATACTGTAGTGCCTGAGAATATTATTCCGGATCCGCCGGATATCCTCTCCTCGGGCTTCTTTGGCTACAAGGGAAGCTACATTGCAGCAGACACACTACGTTCGGGTAAGGCGTACTGGATAAAGATCACACAGCCCGGAAAGCTTATCATCGGCAAACCGTAGTGCGCGTCAAGCACTCAAACTTTTTCGGCAAGCACGAAACGGTAGCCGATCCCCGACTCGGTAAGAAATAATGTTGGATGCGAGGGATCTTCTTCAAGCTTCCTGCGTAACTGGGCGACGAAGACCCTCGTATACTCGCTCTGTTCCGAGAATGCCGGCCCCCAGACCTGCTCCAGAATGTATTGATGCGTAAGGACTCTCCCGAGATTCCGGACGAAGAGCGAGAGCAGGTTGAACTCGGTAGGCGTCAATTTCACCTGCTCACCCGATCTTTTCACGATCCGCGCCCCAAGGTCGATCGACAGATCCCCCGAAACGACAGAGCTTTCCTGATGCACGGCGGGCCGATGCCGCAATGCTGTCCGGAGGCGCGCCAATAACTCCCCCGACCGGAAGGGTTTGACAAGGTAATCGTCGGCGCCGGCGTTCAAACACGAGATAATATCCTCTTCAAGATTGCGGACTGATAGAATGAGAACTGGGACATTCGACCATTTCCGGATTTCCTTCAGTACGCTCAATCCGTCCCTATCCGGCAAACCCAGATCGAGGATGATCAATTCCGGCCTGTCCATGCCCGCGCGGCGGATCCCGTCCTCACCTGTTTCGGAAAAGAGGGCCCTGTATCCGTTCGAGTCGAGCGTCAGCTGCAGGAGCCTCCTGATCTGAACTTCATCATCGATCACAAGGATCACGGGCTTATTCTCCATTCGATTCCTCCACGATGGGTTGCGCCGGCGGGCCGAATGGTAAGCGCACCGTGAACTTTGCTCCCCCGTGCTCGTTATTCTCGGCATGAATGGACCCTTTATGCGCTTGAACGAATCCAAGGGCGATCGAAAGTCCAAGCCCGATGCCTCCGGTTTTCGCACCCGGGACGCGATAGAACTTATCAAACGCTTTGTCCAACGAGTCGGGGGGAAGCCCCGTTCCATTGTCGGCCACCGAGATGACGACCTCTTTCCCTTCCGTCGTGACAGTTACTTTTATGCATGAAGTCGAAGGCGTGTGGAGCGCGGCGTTTCGAAGAAGATTCACGATCACTTGTTCCATCAGCGGAAAGTCTACCTTCACAAGAGAGACGCCGGCCGAAATATCAATTGTGAGTTTATGCGTCGAAAGTTCTTTCTGGAGTTTTGCGACGGAGGAATTGATAATGTCCCTCACATCGGCCCAATCGAGTTTGGGCTGGATAAGGCCCGATTCCAGCCTTGTCATCGCGAGCAAATTTTGGACAATATTATCGAGCCTCTCCGCCGCAGATTGAATTTCAATCGCGAGTTCACGGCGGATCGATTCCCTTCCGCCCACATTGTCCTGCGCAAGGCTCTCAGACGCCCCCAGAAGCGCGGTAATCGGAGTCCGCATCTCGTGCGAAATGGAATTAAACAGCGTCGTATAGAGCCGTTCCGACTCTGCCAGCGCCACAGACTGTTTTGCCATTTCATTGAGAAATTCCCGGTCGAGCGCCGAAGAGATCTGGCTGATAAAATTTCCAAGAAGAATTTCCTGGTCCAGGGAAAATCTCTGTGCCGGTTTCACACCGATGACACCCAACGGATATCTTGGCCCGGAGAGTGGAAGATAGATGGCTTCGGCGAACGGGAGCGTATCGGTGAATTTCCCCGCCCGTTTTTCATTCCAGTGCACCCATGCCGAAACTCCCAGCTCCTTGTCACCGGGGGTATAGCTGCTCGCGGAATGAGGTCGGTTTACAAAATCTCCGTCCAGTTCGCTTAAGAAGATCGCGACTTCCGCGTTGAAGAATTTCTTGATATTGGAGACGGCGGCGCCGACAACCTCATCCTGGCTGTTCGCGGACGAAAGATCGTTTGTCAGCGAGTACAACGCCGTCGCCCTCTCCTCGCGCAGGCGAACGGCCTTTTCACGGGCACGAACGCGCACCGTGAGCACCCCCGTCACGGCCGCGATGGCAAAATATGTCACTACCATGAGAACATCCTGAGGGGTGGTGATAAAAAACGTGAACCTGGGCGGGATAAAGAAAAAATCCCATGACAGCGCGCTCAGGACCGCGGCGAGGAGGACGGGCCCGACTCCCAGACGCAACGGCAGCAACACGACGGTAAGGAGCAGCATCAGCGACACGGTCTGGTAGCCCAGAAGCGAGGTAAACGGATAACATAGAACTGAGACAAGAACGATGATGCCCGTCGCAATGGCATACTGCGCGAAGCCCGATTGAATATCAGGAACTCTGAAAAGCGCTTTTGGCTTTCGATCCTCAGCCTCTTCACCGCTGGTGACATAGACGTCGACATCGCTGCTGAGTTCGATGAGCCTGTCGACGACGCTCTTCTGCATGAAGCGCTTTTCCCCCGACTTGCCGACAATGATCTGGGTTGCGTTCTGCTCTTTTGCGACGCGAACGAGTGCGGCCGCGATGTCTTCGTCGGCCGTTGTGATGATTTCAGCCCCCAGCTCGCGCGCGAGAGCGATATTTTTTGCAAACTGGTCGTGCTGCGCCTCGTTGAGCGGGGCTGCCCGCTCAACGAATACCGCCACCCAGCTCGTTTGCATCGCAAACGCGAGCCGCCGCGTCCACCGGATGAGACGGACGGAATCGCGGCTCGGGGTAACTCCCACGAGAAGCCGTTGGCCGGATTTCCACGGACCCCGGATCCGTTCGGCCTGCATGTAATCCCGCAGCTGATGCTCGACACGCTCCGCCGTAAGCCGGAGCGACATTTCGCGCAAAGCGGTGAGATTTCCTTTCCGAAAGAAATTCTGGATTGCCTGCTGGGATCGTTCCGGAGTGTAGACTTTTCCGTCTGAAAGGCGTTTTAACAGTTCATCGGGGGGAATGTCGATTATTTCTACTTCGTCGGCCTGCTCGAAGATCGAGTCCGGGACGGTTTCCCGCATGACCGATCCGGTGATGCGCGCGACGGTATCGGCGCGGCTCTCGAGATGCTGGACATTCAGGGTCGTATAAACGTCGATGTTGTTATCGAGCAGCTCCTGGACATCCTGATACCGTTTCGTGTGACGGCTTCCGGGAGCGTTTGTGTGGGCGAGTTCATCGACGAGGACAAGCGGAGGTCGGCGGGTAAGAATCGCATCGAGGTCCATTTCTTCCAGAGAAGCGCCCTTGTATTCAATGCGCTTCCGTGGAACAATCGGAAGACCGGTGACAAGGGCTTCTGTTTCCAAACGCTTATGCGTCTCCACGTATCCGATGACGACATCGATACCCTTGGTTTTTGCCTCCTGCGCCGTCTTCAACATGTCGTACGTCTTGCCGACGCCGGCGCACATGCCGAAGAAGATTTTGAGCTTTCCTTTTTCTTCTTTTTTACTTTCGAGGTTTACAGTCCGAAGAAGGTGGTCGGGATTCGGCCGTATTTCATCGTTATTCAGCATTATTACAGTAATATACCAAACGTCATAATACCAAGTTTCCGGCTAACGTCGTCCCAGGCAGCGGATGCGCAAGTGAACGCAGCATACGACAAAGAACACTTGTTTCATGACATTCTTCTCTACTATTTCAGGCTATTGTGGATTTTCGTTGTGTCGATCTGAGTCGTATCGGCAATCATGAAATTTTTCCAGATGGGTTTGTGAGGGTCTATGAGATGATCGTGGACCAGAATCACCAGAAGCAAAATCACGACGACGGCAAGAATAAAAGTTATCGTCTTATAGATGTTCGGCTTCATGGGTACGATTCCATTCCGTATCATCCGTATCCGAGGGCATGGATCAGGATGTCGACCAGCTTGATGCCGATGAACGGAGCAACCAGTCCCCCCAGGCCGTAGATGAAGAGATGCCGGCGCAGCAATCGCGCTGCGCTCATGGGCCGGTACTTGATCCCTCTGAGCGCCAGGGGTATGAGGGCAATAATGATAAGGGCGTTGAAAATGACTGCCGAGAGAATCGCGCTTTCGGGCGTCGCAAGCTTCATGATATTGAGCGCGCCGAGTACGGGGTACGTCGTGGCGAACGCGGCAGGGATAATTGCAAAATACTTCGCCACGTCGTTCGCGATGCTGAATGTCGTGAGTGCGCCGCGCGTCATCAGGAGTTGCTTCCCGATTTCCACTACCTCAAGCAATTTTGTCGGGTTACTGTCGAGGTCGACCATATTCGCGGCTTCGCGCGCCGCCTGCGTCCCGGTGTTCATCGCCACCGCGACATCCGCCTGAGCGAGCGCGGGGGCGTCGTTCGTTCCGTCCCCGGTCATCGCCACGAGTCTCCCTCCCGTTTGATGGGTGCGAATGAGCTTTAACTTGTCCTCGGGTGTGGCTTCCGCGAGGAAGTCATCGACGCCCGCCTCCGCGGCGATTGCAGTCGCCGTCAGCGGATTATCGCCCGTGATCATGACGGTTTTTATCCCCATCATGCGAAGCCGCGCGAATCGCTCCTTGATTCCTCCTTTTACGACATCCTTCAGATGAATCACGCCAAGGACATCCCTGTTCTCCGACACGACCAGCGGAGTCCCGCCTTGCTTGCTGATATGGTCGAGGATGTTCTGAACCCCCGGAGGAAACTGTCCGTTCTGCTGCTCGACATATCTTTGGATCGCGGACGCCGCACCCTTCCGGATGCTCCGCGAGGCAGTCCCGTCGACAGCCGGGAGATCAGCGCCGCTCATTCTGGTTTGCGCTGTAAACGGGATAAACTGAAGGCGGGAGGCAGCCACCTCGCGTCCCCGAAGTCCGTATTTTTCTTTCGCGAGGACGACAATGGAACGGCCTTCCGGCGTCTCGTCGGCAAGGGATGCGAGCTGCGCGGCATCGGCGAGCCTCTCGATGGAAACGCCTGCGGCGGGAATAAACTCCGAAGCCATCCGGTTACCGAGGGTAATCGTCCCGGTTTTGTCGAGCAACAAGACGTCGACATCTCCGGCAGCCTCGACGGCGCGCCCTGACGTTGCGATGATATTGTGCCTGATCATTCGATCCATCCCGGCGATCCCGATCGCGGAGAGCAGGCCGCCGATTGTCGTCGGTATGAGACAGACCAGCAGTGCGACGAGCACGGTGACTGTAATCGGCAACCCATGGCCTGAAGCCGAGACGCTATAGAGAGAAAACGGCAGCAGCGTCATGCATACAACAAGAAAGATTATCGTGAACGCCGCCAGCAATATATTCAGGGCAATCTCGTTCGGAGTCTTCTGGCGTTTTGCCCCTTCGATCAGCTTGATCATGCGATCGAGAAACCCTCCCCCCGGTTCAGTTGTCACCCGGATGACGAGCCAATCGGACAATACTTTGGTACCGCCCGTCACCGCGCTCCGGTCGCCTCCCGATTCGCGTATGACCGGCGCACTTTCCCCTGTGATAGCGCTTTCGTCGACCGAAGCGATGCCTTCGATTACCTCTCCGTCGGCAGGGATGATTTCCCCGGCCTCAACGAGGATCGCGTCGTTGGCCCGCAAACCTGTTGAAACAACTGTCTTGAATTTTGACCCGTAGCGTCCTTCGTCAAGGAGTTTCGCAGGAGTATCGCTCCGCGCTTTACGGAGCGCCTGAGCCTGCGCTTTGCCTCTCCCCTCCGCTACCGCTTCTGCGAAATTGGCAAACAGAACCGTAAACCAGAGCCAGAGCGTAACCGCGCCGATAAACCACGCCGGCGCCTCGCCCGACCCGACGAGCGCCTGCATCCAGAGGAAGGTAGTCAAGACGCTTCCAACTTCGACGACGAACATCACGGGATTGCGAACCATCGTTTTTGGACTGAGCTTGGAGATCGAATCCAAAAGCGCGCTGCGAAGCATCACGCCGGTCAACTTTGACGGTTTTGGCTTCGAAATCGATTGTACAGAGTTTTGAGCCTGGATCATGTCGGAAATTCCTGTGAGGTATCTATCTGCACATGAGATGTTCAACGATCGGGCCAATGGCGAGCGCCGGAAAGAAATTCAGAGCTCCAACAATAATGACGATCGCGATAAGCCAGCCCACAAACAGCGGGCCATGGGTTTGCAGCGTCCCTTCCGTCGCGGGAACAAGTTTCTTTGAGGCAAGCGAACCTGCCAGGGCAAGCGTGGGGACCGCAAGCCAATACCGGCCAATGATCATTGCGATGCCGCCCCAAAGATTATAAAATGGAGTATTGGCGTTGATTCCGGCGAAGGCACTCCCGTTGTTGTTGCCTTGAGAAGTGAACAGGTACAGCACCTCGCTGAATCCATGCGGCCCGGGATTCAGGATCGCCGCTTTTCCGGCTTCGGTCGCCACCCCCGCCGCCGTCAGTACGAGCACGGTGATTGGCATAAACAAAATGAGCACCGACGCCATCTTCATCTCGAAGGCTTCGATCTTATGCCCCAGGTATTCCGGAGTCCTTCCCACCAGCAGACCCGCTACGAATACGGCGATGATGACAAAAACGAGCATACCGTAAAGGCCCGATCCTACCCCGCCGAAAACAACCTCCCCCAGGTGAATCATAAAGAGCATGACAAACCCGCCAAGCGGGGTGTAGGAATCGTGCATGGAGTTCACCGAACCGTTCGACGCCGCCGTCGTCGCGGTAGCCCACAGTACGGAATTCACGATGCCGAACCGCACCTCCTTCCCTTCCATGTTCCCGCCAGACTGCAGGCTGCTCCCGGCCTGATCAACCCCCAGGGCCTTCATCCCGGGGTTGCCCCGCTGCTCGTAATTCCACATGAGGGCCAGGAGGGAAATGAAAATCAGTGTCATCGCCGCGAAGACTGCCCATCCCTGGCGCATGTCGCCGATCATTTTTCCGAAGGTGAAGCAAAGCGCGGCCGCGATGAGGAGGATCGAAAGCATCTCCACAAAATTTGAAATGGGTGTGGGATTTTCATAAGGGTGTGCGGAGTTCACGTTGAAGAATCCTCCTCCGTTGGTGCCAAGCTGTTTGATGGCAATCTGCGATGCCGCCGGGCCCATTGGGAGCAGTTGTTCTGTCATCCTCTGGTGTGACGAATCGGCGGGTTGCAAATGCTCGAGCAGGGTGGCCGATGTATACGGGGAGAAATTCTGCACGACCCCCTGTGAAACGAGTACGATCGAAAGAACCGCCGAGAGCGGAAGAAGGATATACAGAATGCTTCGCGTGAGATCGACCCAAAAATTGCCGAGCATTGTTGTAGAATGGCGCGCAAGGCCGCGGATAACAAGGGCCAGTACGGCCATGCCGCTGCCTGCCGAAACGAAATTTTGTACGGTGAATCCCAACATTTGCGTCAGATAGCTCATCGTTGTCTCGCCGCCATACCCCTGCCAATTGGTATTCGAGCCGAAGCTGATGGCAGTGTTGAACGCGGAGTCCGCCGCGACGGGCGGGAAAGACTGGGGATTGAGCGGCAGGAAAGATTGCAGGCGCTGCAGCGCATACACGACGAGAATACCAAGAAAGTTGAAGACGAGCATCGCAACGGCATTCTGTTTCCAATCCATCTCTTC
>Ga0310810_10002510_pt1 | contig 19747 bp, 16 predicted proteins | sample NCmetagenome_FD_207641 | JGI IMG/M metagenome (GOLD analysis project Ga0310810, IMG submission 207641) | Soil microbial communities from experimental microcosm in Duke University, North Carolina, United States - NC | ecosystem: Engineered > Artificial ecosystem > Soil microcosm > Unclassified ...
TGGCGCAATTCTCCGACGAGCGATCCCGCGGAATCCGCGTGCAGGCCGGTGGGGGCGAGCTCAAAGTGCACTCCTCGGTGTCGGAGACCGGCGAGAGCGAGGATAGTATCCCCGCCGCTTACGATGGACCGGTGGTCGAGATCGGATTCAACGCCGAATATCTCCTGGACTTCCTGCGTGCGGTAGCAACCGACGAAGTCACGTTCCTGTTCAAGGACGCACATAGCGCGGGAGAGCTTCGCCCGGGCGGCGAGAAAGCGGACAACTATCGCTACGTGATCATGCCGATGCGGATCTGAGCGGAGTTTTTAAAGAAAGAAGTATGGCGACAAAAGACACCGGCGCAGTCTACGATTCCACTAGTATCAAGGTGCTGGAGGGCCTGGAGGCGGTGCGCCTCCGCCCGGCGATGTACATCGGATCCACCGGCGAAATGGGTCTGCACCACCTGGTCTACGAGGTGGTGGACAACGCCGTCGACGAGGCGCTGGCTGGATATTGCACCGAGATCAACGTCACCATCCGCGAGGACGATTCGCTGAGCGTGGTCGACAACGGTCGCGGCATACCTGTCGACATGCACGCCGAGGAAGGCATGTCGGCCGCGGAAGTGGTGATGACCAAGCTGCACGCCGGCGGCAAGTTCGATTCGAACACCTACAAAGTTTCGGGCGGCCTGCACGGAGTGGGCGTCAGCGTGGTCAACGCGCTGTCGGAAGTGCTGCAGCTTGAGATCTGGCGCGACGGCTTCACGTGGGAGCAGGAATACTTCAAGGGCGTTCCCAAGTCGGCGCTGGCCAAGACCGGAAAAGCCGGCCGCAAGACCGGGACCAAGGTCACTTTCAAGCCTGATGCGTCCATCATGGACGCCAGCAAGTTCAATTTCGACACGCTATCGCAACGGCTGCGCGAACTCGCGTTTCTGAACAAGGGTCTTAAGATCACCCTCACCGACGAGCGCGAGGATCCGGCCCGCCTGGCCGAGTTCCAGTTCATCGGTGGGATCGCCGAGTTCATTAAGCATCTGAATCGCGGCAAGGCCGTGCTGCACGATAAGCCCATCTATTTCGAGGGTGTGCGTGATCTGCCCAACGGCGGCCAGCTCACCATGGAAGTGGCGCTGCAGTACAACGACACCTACAGTGAATCGGTGTTCAGCTTCGCCAACAACATCAACACGGTGGACGGCGGGTCGCACCTGAGCGGATTTCGCAGCGCGCTCACCCGCACCATCAACGCCGCGGGCCAGAGCGGCGGCTTGTTCAAGGACGTCAAGGAAAACCTCACCGGCGACGACGTACGCGAAGGACTCACCGCCGTGGTCAGCGTGAAACTGCCCCAGCCGCAGTTCGAAGGCCAGACCAAAGGCAAGCTCAATTCCGATATTCAGGGGTACGTGGTCCAGCTCATCAATGAAAAGCTGGGCGAGTATTTCGATAAGAACCCCACGGTGATGCGCAAGATCGTCGGCAAGGCGATCGAGGCGGCGCGTGCCCGCGAGGCGGCTCGCAAAGCGCGCGATCTAACCCGGCGTAAAGGCGCGATGGATTCCGGAGGCCTGCCCGGCAAGCTGGCGGATTGCCAGGAGCGCGACCCGGAACGCTGCGAGCTGTTCCTGGTGGAGGGCGAATCGGCCGGCGGCACCGCCAAGGGCGGCCGCGACCGGCGCTACCAGGCTATCCTGCCGCTTCGCGGCAAGATCCTGAACGTGGAAAAGGCCCGCTACGACAAAATGCTGGGGCACGAAGAAATTCGCGCCATGATCACGGCGCTCGGCACGGGCATCGGCAAGGACGATTTCGATGTCGCCCGTCTGCGCTACGGCAAGATCATCATCATGACCGACGCGGACGTGGACGGGTCACATATTCGTACCCTTCTTCTAACCTTCTTCTACCGTCACATGCAGGAGCTGATCAAGCGCGGCCACGTTTTTGTGGCGCAGCCGCCGCTCTATCGCATCAAGAAGGGCAAGAGCGAGAAGTACATCAAGGACGACAAGGAATTCACCCGCGAAATTCTGCGGCGGGCCACCGAAAACCTGAAGGTCGAGAACGGCGACAAGGCGATTCTCGAGGCTACCGAGCTGCGGAATTTCCTGATGCAGCTGGATGAGTTTCAGCTCACTTGGCGGCGCATGGAGCGGCGCCTGCGCGAGCCGCGGGTGGTCGAAATCCTGGCGCGTCCCGAGTTGGCCATCGACACCAAGGCCGATTTCCAGGCGGAAGCCAATCTGAAGCCGGTCCACGAAGCGCTGAAAGCTCTGAAGATTCAATCCGAGCTCAAGCGCGAAGAGGAACATTCCGCGTGGATGGTGACATTCAAGGATCCCACCAATGCCGAGCGTGCGATCGACATTGAGCTGGCCGCGCAGCCCGAGTATCGCCGGCTGCGGACGCTCGCCAGGCAGGCGGCCAAGCTGAATCGCCCGCCGTTCGTGGTGATTAAGGACAACCAGCGCGAGAATCTGACCACCTGGCGCGATCTGCTGGCCCACGTCAAGAGTGAGGGCACGCGCGAAGTCAGCGTGCAGCGCTACAAGGGTCTGGGCGAGATGAACGCCGAGCAGTTGTGGGAGACCACCATGAATATCGAGACCCGCACGCTGCTCAAAGTCCGGCTCGAAGATCTGGTGCTGACCGATGAAATCTTCACCACGCTCATGGGCGAGGATGTGGAGAGCCGGCGCAAGTTCATCGAAGAGAACGCGCTGGACGTCCGGAATCTGGACGTCTAACGCCGAGTCGAGCGCTGATACGCGGTTCTAAACCAGATATGCTGTTCTAGACGAGGAGAAAACCAATCATGCTCAAGAAGATATTCTATGCAGTCGCGGTGCTCGCCTTCACGGTGAGCCTGGCGCTTCCCCAAGGAAAAGGCGGCGGCGGTAAAGGCGCTCCCAAAGGTCCCGGAATGGCGCTGTCCTCGCCCGATTTCCAGGACGGCGGCATCATCCCCGATAAGTTCACCCAGGCTGATCCCATGCCGGTTTCACCCAGGCTGGAGTGGACCAATGTGCCCGCGGGAACGGAGAGCTTCGTTCTGATCATGCACGATCCCGATAACGCGCTGAACAAGGGAACCGACGACGTACTCCATTGGATGATGTTCAACATCCCCGGAACGGCTCGGAGCCTTGCTGGCGGTTTACCCTTGGACGCGAAGTTGCCCGATGGCACCATCCAGGCCAAGGGAATTCGCAATGTCGGCTATATGGGTCCCGGCAACGCCGCCATCAATCCGTATCATCACTACACGTTGGAGCTGTATGCGCTGGACGCGAAGCTGACCCTGGGTCCGGAGGCCACGCGCGCCGACGTCATGAAGGCGATGGAAGGCCACACCACCGGGAAAGCAGTCCTGGTAGGCCGCTTCAAGAGACCGCAGTAAAAGCATCCCCTGCAGCGTGCGGGTCACTTGGGTAGAGATCAGTCGACGTATACTCGTTTGACCCGCGCGCTGATCCCGCACAGCACGCTGTACGAAATGGTCCCCGCCGTGCGCGCCATCTGCTGCGCGTCAATCGAAAGTTCTCCCTCCGATCCGAGCAGTGTGACGGCGTCTCCCACCCGCATTTCCGAGCTGGCGGTGACGTCAATGGTAGTCAGATCCATCGACACCGCGCCCACGATCGGCGCCAGCTTCCCCTTTGCGATCACGTTGCCGCGGTTCGACAACCTGTGCGGAATGCCGTCGGCATAGCCCGCGGCCAGCACCGCAATCCGCATCGGGCGCGTGGCGCGATGGATCCCGCCGTAACCCACTAGCGCTCCTGCTTGCAGATCTTTCACCGCCAGGACCGTGGCTTTCCAGGAGAGCGCCGGGCGCACCACCAGCTGGCGTTTGGGCGCCGAGCCTCGTGCCGGCGAAACGTATCCGTAGATGGCGTGCCCCGGCCGGACCAGGTTCCACCAGGCCGTCTTGCGCCCGTATGCCACGGGGATGGTTCCGGACGCATGAATGTAGCGGGGCGCGAGGCCCGCCCCGCGCAGACCCGAAAGCACACTATCGAAATGCAGCAGCTGGTCTTCGGTCTGGCGACTTTCATAATTGGCGGAGGACGCGAAGTGCGTCATCAGGCCTTCCATGCTCGACGGCGCGGCTTGCACGGCGCGCGCGATCTCCTCCGCGCCGGCCCGCGTTCCCAGGCGGCCCATGCCGCTGTCGATCTTCAGATGATAGGGAACGCGCGCGGCGGGCAGATCCTCCAGCGAATGAATCACGGGCGTCAGCTGGAACTCTTCCAGGCCGGCGCGCTCCTCGGGAAGAAAATCGGCCATTACTAATATGCGGGCGCGGATCCCCTGGCGGCGCAGATAGACGCCTTCCTCGACATTGGATACGGCCAGCCACTGAGCGCCCTCGGCTTCGAGCGCGCGAGACACTTCCACGGCGCCGTGACGATAGGCGTCGGCTTTGACGACCGCCATCACGTCCACCGCGGCGCCGACCACGCTCCGCACCGCGCGGTAATTCGCCCGAATCTGTCCCAGCGAGACTTCTACCCAACTTCTCATTATTTACCGACGGCGCCCTTGTCTCGTTTAGCGAGCCTTGTCAGCAGTTTCTCATACGCGTCGGTGACGGCGTCCCAACTATAGCGCGTGCGAACGCGTTCTCTCGCTTTGGTGCGATAAGCCTCGCGTTCCGACTCCGGCATCTCGAGAGCGCGCTCGAGCACCTGAGTCAATGTGTGCCGCTGGAACGAAAGGCCCGCGCCCCCGGCCACTTCGGCGTTTTCCGGCGTGTCGAGATACAAGGTGAGTGCCCCGCGCCCCATGGCCTCGATCAGCGCCGGATGCGTGCCCCCGACCTCGGTGGCGTGGATGTAGGCGAAACAATGCGAACCGAGCTCCCGGTAGCCTTGGCCATAAATCGCTCCGGGGATTATAATGCGCGGATCGCTGGTGGCCCGCACCTGGCCGATATAGTTTGCCGCGTAGGGCGCGTCGCCGATCAGCGCCAGCTTGAAGGGTGTCCGCAACTGCTCGAACACCTCGCGCACGAGCAAGGCGTTGTTCTCCGGCTCCATGCGGCTCACGTATAGAAAATAACGGCGACGCTCCAGACCCAGGCGATCGAGCGCTTCGGACGTCTCCACGGCGCCCACCTCCGCGCCGTAGGGGATCATCTCCGAAGAACGTCCGTATTCCTCCCGATAATATGCCGCGATGCTGTGGGCATCGGTGACCACCACGTTCGGCATCCAGGTGGCCAGGCGTTCCGAGATGCGGTACCAGGCTTTCGCCAGCCGATTCCATTTCTTGCGATGCCGCTCCAGGCCGTCGACGTTTAATGCGACCGGCATCCCCAGGACACGCGGGATCCAGGTGAACACGGCGTTGGCGGCGTTACAGTACAACACTGCGTCACATCGGCGGGCAACCGCCAGATGCAAGGTCGAGAAGAACGTATGCGCGAGCGTATCGAAATACTTGTGGCGGATGGTGGGCAGGTACTTCAGCCGGACACCACGGTAGGAAGGTTCCGGATACTTTTCGCGGCAGTACACCGTGAGGCTGTGCCCGCGTGCGGCGAGCCGGGTAGAAAGCTCCTCGGCGAACGTCTCGAAGCCGCCGTAACGCGCCGGGATGCCGCGGGTGCCGAGTATCGCGAACCGCACTTCTTGGCTTTCTGAAGCCGGCGCCTTTTCAACCGCGGGCGGCGCGACCCCGGGCGACGGCCCGGGCGGATGGACGGGGCGCGGGCCGACTCACCGGCTGGTAGGAAAACCAACTGGAAATATAGTCGTCCTTGGCCCTGCGCCGCTTCATGATCTCGCGGCGTTTTTCCAGCACGCGCTTCCAGTTGCGCGCCAAATACCAGAACGCCTTGAGGGATCCGTGCTCGTGGAGGATGCACGCGCCCACCACCACGAAATCGCGAGCCGTGATGGAGAACCAATTGCGCCGGTAAAGATCCGGCGTCATGTTCTTCAGCCGCATCAAAAACCGGTTCTTCACCGAGTGCATGTTGATGACCGAAGGCAGCGCACGCCGATTCCCGGGCAGCACATTGCGCACATGGTACCCGCGCGCCAGCGGCGTATAAATACACCGCCAGCCCATCAGCTGGGCGCGCCAGGCCACATCGGCGTCTTCCCGGTATACGAAGAAATCCGGATCGAAAAACTCGCCCAGAACCGCGATGTCCTCGATCATCGAGCGGCGATACAGCGCCGCGGCTGCCGTTGCCCCAAATACGTATTCGAAGTTCAGGTAGTGGCCGTTATCGATTTCCTGGCTGCCGCGGTCCAGATGACGCAGCATGGGCGTGAAATAGATGCCGGTGGAGTCCACCAGTTGTTTGTCGGGAAGATCGAAGGTGGCGCGGATGGTGAGCAGCTTTCCGCACACTGTCCCGACCTTGGGATCCACCTGTCCCGCATCCACCAGGGCCTGAATGAAGTTGGGCAGCAGCAGAACATCGGGATTGAGCGTCAGCACCCACTCCCCCTGCGCCCGCGCGATGGCCTGATTCTGGGCCGCCGCGAAGCCTAGGTTTTCATCGTTGTAATAGATGCGGCAGCGGTCGGCGAATTGTTCCAGAATGTCGACGGTGCCGTCGGTCGACGCATTGTCGATCACCACGACTTCCATATTCAGATACTTCTGTTCCAGAACCGATTCAAGGCATCGCTTAATAAATCTGCCGCTGTTGAACGTGACAAGTGTTACGGAAACCAAATCGTTAGAGGCCATCGCGTCTTATTTTTCTTAAATCTTCTCGGTGCGTTCGGACGACTGCGCCGGCCGCGTGCGGGACACCAGCCGTCGTACTGCTAACCGTATTATTTTGCAACCACTAACGACAGGGTTCAGGTTCTGTTCGCGAATAATCCCCGCGACCGCTCGCGGAACCGTACTAAGCACCGCCGCAAGGCAAACACCCCGATATGGCCAAGGGCGGAAGTGCTTCGCCGCATATCTTAGAAGGCTATCATACCAGTACTGCTCCATGCGTGCCGCTGGCAGTTTTTTGAAGGAATGGCCTCCGGTATGCTCGGCCTGGACCTGCGGCACGTACTCGATGCGATACCCCGCCCGCATCGCGCGAAGGCAAAAGTCCACATCCTCGAACCATACCGGATGAAAGGCTTCATCCAGGCCACCCAGTTGCTTCCACACATCGCGGCGTGTCATGAGAAATGCGCCCGCGGGCTGTTCGATGGGGCCTTCGCGATCCACATCCCTGTCCAGGTATCGATACCGGCGGTTGACCGCGTTGCCCGGCCACAGGCGGTTAATTCCAAAAAGCTCAAAGGCCAGCGATGCCGGCGTGGGAAAGCGGCGGATGGTGAACCCGGCCTGAGCCTGGCCATTCAGCCCGACAAGCTGCCCGGCGGCGATTCCGTGTTCCTGGCAGGCCTCGATCAGCGCGGATAGGGGCGTCCGCAGCCGCACGTCGGGATTCAGTAAGAGAATCGCGTCGGCCCCCGTTTCCTCAAAAGCTTGATTCGCGGCTCCGGCGAACCCGCGATTTTCCTGGTTCGCCACCAGATTCAGCCCGGACCGACCCCGGACCCGTTCCACCGTCCGATCCGTGGAGGCGTTGTCGATCACCGTCACGGCCACGTCGGGGGCGTGTTCAGCTAGCGCATCGAGGCAGCTCAAGATCACCTCCTCCGAGTTGTAGGTGACAATTACAGCCCCAACAACCAGAAATAGGCCCTCCAGTAACGGTCGAACCCGGTCTGCCGTTGAATGTCAAGAATCGTTTGCTCGCTTTCCCGAAAAAGAGCCTCAACATTTCTGGACGCCGGCTTCCGCGACGGGAAAGTTCGAGCGACGCGCATGCCCGCCATCTTACCCTGCAGATAGGCGCCTGCACACCCGTGGCAAAAAGCCAGGATACCCCATAGCAATTGTCCGGCCACGATGGGCCAGCGCGACAAACCTTGGAAGTGCTTTGCTGCCAGCAAAGTCTGATTGCGGGCGATGAGCCGGACTGAGTATTTATTCCACTGACCCCAAGTCGAACTACCCAAATGACGGGCAGTCGCTGCCGGCACGTAGACACCCCACCGCTCGTGGATTGCGCAGCGAATCCCGAAATCGATATCTTCGAGATACGATTCGAACGTTTCATCGAGAGAGCCGACTTCCTCGAACAGACGCCGCCGGAACAACGCTGCGGTCATGGGAGCCATCCGGATCCGGCCAGGCTGATTCCATAGCGGCCCGTCGGGCTTGCCCGAGCCGCAGCGGTACGCACACGCGCCCCGCGAGATCGCGTCGAACGTCCCATCAATGCGCGCGCCGCGGGAAGGATCGCCAGCCATGAGAGTCTTGCCAGTCGCAAACCAGGCCTCTTCCTCTTCGGCGGCGGCCAGGAGTGTGGCCAGCCAGTCGTTCGCCAGGGTTACGTCATTATTCAGGATCGCGATCCAATCCGCGCCGGGGGCTTCGAGAAAAGCCGCTTCGATACCCCGATTCACCGCGGCCGCAAACCCCAGGTTGCGCCCGAGCCGGATCACCTTTGCACCGGCGCGCTCGGCCACCGCGGCGGAGTCGTCTGTAGAGCCGTTATCCACCACGATGATCTGGTCGAACGCTCGCGCCTGCTCCCGGAGGTTAGCCAGGAGCGCCTGAAGAAGGTCTTTCCGGTTCCAGTGAGGAACTACGGCGGCCACCTTCATGAGAACCGCTTTTTGAGGAGGAACCAGAGATTATAGATGCCGTCGCGCCACGGATTCAGTTTGATCTCGCCCAGCCGCGAGCTGTACAGAATCGATAGCTCCGCGAAGCGGTGGCGATTGATCTTCAGCGCCTCAATCTTAATCTCTTCGGAAAAAGCCATCCCGTCCGATTCCAGCTTCATTTTGCCGAGAATCGAGCGGTGAAATACCCACATGCCCGACTGCGAATCGCGAACCCAACTCAAGTACAGCAGGGACATCGCTAGCGACAGGATCAGATTCCCGACCCAGTGCTTGAAGCTCATGGCCGACCCATCCCGCACCGGAAAGCGCGAAGCATTCAGGAAATCGACCCGCAAATGGAGAAAAGCCTCCAGCAGATAGGAGATGGCGTCGGGCGGATAGCTATGGTCGCCATCGAGGGTGATGATGATATCGCCACTGGCCGCCGCGAAACCCGTCTTATAACTGCGGCCATACCCGCGGGCATCCTCCCGGATCACCTGCGCGCCGAATCTGCCGGCTACTTCCGACGTCCGGTCGGTGGAGCCGTTGTCGACCACGATCACCTGATCGACGAACTCCGGCATCCGGGTCAATACCTGCTCTACGCCCTGTTCTTCGTTTAAGCACGGCATGATCACCGTGATCGTTTGTCCCTTATACATTCGACCGTTTCACCAGCATAGCCTGACCGGCCGACTCGGTATGACAGGTCGGATATGATGGGGTACATGAAGTGGCTTTTGAGCATTGGGTTGGGTGCGCTGGGCGCCCTATTTACGATTTCCGGAGCGCACGCGCAAGTCTTCGGAGTGAAGACCGTGTATGTGCTTCCCATGGCCGGCGGACTCGATCAGTATCTGGCGCTGCAATTGACGTCGGGGGGAGTGCTCCAGGTGGTGACCGATCCGAAGAAGGCGGACGCAATTCTCACTGACGGGATCGGAGCGCGTTTCGAGGAAAACCTCACCCAGCTATACGGCGCGCCGGTAGACAAGGATAAGCCCGAGAAGGCTGGTTTGGGCGAATTCGCCCACCCCGCTATGCAGCCGCTTTCCCGCAGCCGCGGCTTGGTTTTCCTGGTGAATCGGGCCAGCCGCGACGTGTTGTGGAGTACCTTTGAGCGGCCCAAAAGCAGTCAGCCCGACGATCTGAAGCACGTAGCGCAGAAGATCGTAGAACGGCTGGCGAAGACGCATCCGGCCAAGTAGGAGAGAGTTACGTGCTCGTAGTGCGGGCCTCCAGGCCAGCCGTCGTTTCCCTGTTACTTGTTACTTCCTGGCGCATCCTGCGGACCTCCGCGCGGTAACATTCCACCAGCCTTTCGGTCATCGCCCGCATGTCGCGCTTGGCGACCACCTCGGCTCGAGCGCGCCGGGCCAGCGCCTCGGCCTCCGCCGGATGGCGCAGCAGGTGGACCACGTGTCCCGCGAATTCAGCCGGATCATCGGCCAGGGCGCAGATCTCTCCATCCTGCTCCGCCAGACCCTCCGCGCCCAGACGCGTCGAAACCACCGGAATTCCGGCCGCGAATGCCTCCAAAAGTTTTACCCGCACACCAGAACCCGCGAGAATCGGGCAGACGAACACGGAATAGCGCATCAGCGGCTCGCGCACATCTTCCACGAAGCCGATCATTTCGATCGCTTCCGGATCTCGCAAGGAATGCCGCGGAGGAGGGTCGGACCCAACGATCACCAGCCTCGCCCGGGGCTCGTCCTGGCGGATGCGCGGAAATATCTCCTGAAGAAACCACTGCAGTGCCTCCACGTTCGGCAAATGCCGGAAGCTGCCCAGGAACAGCAGGGTGAAGGGCTCGCGTCCGGAAGGCCGGAACTCGTATCCGGACGTGTCGATGCCGGCGCGATATCCGTCGTCCAGCCGGCCGTTCAGCTGCGGCAGGAAAGACCGCAGATATTCGGCGTTGTCGCGGCTGCACACCTGGACGCGGTCCAGCCGCGGCAGCAACTTGAGTTCGTAACGGATCGCCCTGAGATACTCCCAACGTGAAACCGTTCGCTCGAGCATGCTGCTCATATAGGGAAGACGCCGCTCGATGGACTGGAAATATACATCGTGCTCGAACAGGATGCTAGGAATGTGGCGGAACCCGCCCGCATATTGCCCCATCACCAGATACTCGAGCTGCAGCACGTCGATTGCACGGGTATAGATCTGGCGATGGATCAGCCAGGCCAGGTCGCGATTGCGAAACTCGCGGGCGGCGTGCGGCTCGGCAGAGCCCAGCGCCTTCTGGCGTCCCTCCAGGCGGACGATGTATTTGGTGGACGCGCAAATCCGGTCCAGTTCCGCGTGCGCTTCCTGTTCGCGCTCGTGATCCAGTAAAACGATGAGGTGAAGGTCGCACAGCCGGGCCAATTCGCGCACCGTCTGGTACATGAATACGCCGCCGCCGTGGACCGGGGGACAAATCGGGTACGGTGATACGAACAGGACCCCAAGACGCGGGGGATCGGGGCGCATTGGGAGGAATGTATCGCGATAGTGGCCTCCCAGCGGCCTTCGGAACGCTTCCCGGTCGATGATAACCGCCAGCTGGCGGGCTCGTGCGCGGGAACGGAGCGCGCGGGGCAGAGCCAGGAACGCCCGCAGGATTCCTGAAAAATTCGGGCGCTCGGGGGAGTCGCCGGCCAACCAGCTGAGAGTCGCGGCCGCCCACGTGAAGAAAAAGTGCGAACGCAGCCAGCGCCAATCGTGGATATTCTTCCAGGTGAACAGTAGGAAATTCTTCTTGAGCACGGCTTGGATGTAAGCGTCGGAGAAACGCCTGCCGATGGTGCCACGATGTTCGTGATACACCACGCTGGCCGGCTGGTACAATACCTTCCAGCCGCGCTTCCAGGCCAGATAGCCCAGGTCGGTGTCTTCCAGATAAAAGGGTTTGAGCAATTCGTCAAAGCCGCCCAGCTCCAGAAACTTCTTGCGGTCGAACGCGCAGGAGCCGCCGCCGCCGTAGAAACAAGGATAGAGCTGGCGGATTTCCGGCTCGATGCGATGCCTGACGCGGAGCCCTCCCTGCAGCCACCAGCCCTCCGTCAGGCCGCTTTCTTCGCGCGGCTTGTCGGGATCGGAAAAGAAAATCTGGCAGGAGACGGCGAAGGTCTTTTCGTCCGAGAAACCATCAAGGAGCCTTTGCAGGAAGTCCCGCTCCACGCGCATGTCGTTATTGAGCAGGACGACGATGTCATTGCGAGCCGCCTGGAATCCGGCGTTGGAGCCGCCGCCGAATCCAAGGTTACGTTCGAGTGCCACCAGTCGAACCTGAGGAAAGTGTTCGCGCACAAACTGCGCGCTACCGTCGTCGGAACCGTTGTCCACCACGATGATTTCGTTTCGCGCGGAGCCGGATAACGCCGCGATGACCGACGGCAGGTATTTTTCGAGCAGATTGCGGCCATTCCAGTTGGGAATCACCACGCTCGCAGCTCGCGCGTCGGGAGCGGTATCGATAGGAAGCCTGGTTCGGGGTCTCAGCCAGCAGAGCAGGTCGCACAGGAACATCGCCAGGGCGGCCAGGACCAGCAGGACGGGGGTGAGTAACGCCAGCGGCAGGCCCCGGAGCAGTGTCCAGACGCCCGCCAGGAAACGCTTCATTCCATTGCTTCCTTGGCAGGCGCTTCCTTGACTCGCGGTCCGAGCCCCAACTGGCGGCCCAACTTCAACCATCGGGATTCGCGGATCATGGCGAGATGTGCCGCAGTTTCCTGAAGCTGCGCATCCAAGGTGCGCGCCCAGTTGGTACGCTCGACCACGGTCGCCTCGGCGCGATCCAGCAGGCGGACAGCTTCCGCGAGCTGGCCGATGCGCTGTTCAAGATCGGCCGTGAGGCGCTGCTCCGTCTCGAGGGCCCACTCGGTCTTGCGCCGGTTTTCTTCGTTCAGATTGGCGATGATTTGACCAGCGCGCGCTTGCTCGGACTCGAATTGTTGCTGCAAATCGGAATGCGCCGTTAGCAGATCGTTTCGGTCAGCCGTAGTTTGATCCAGCCAGGTCCGGACTTGGGCGAGTTCCTGCTCGAGCAGGCGGATGTGTTCCTCGCGCTCCCGCAGGAGATTGGCGGCACGAGGGGCGTAGAGAAAGGCTGCAAGCTGTGGCAGGGGAGCGCGGGAACAAAAGCCGATGAAGAAGTTGGCTGTTTCCGGTTCGCCCGACGGGCGAACCAGATCGGCTTCAGCCCTGGGCGTTTGGATACCGTCGTAGAAGGCGAAGGCTTCCACGCGATCTTGAAACATAATCTGCACATGCGGAAAAAATTCAGCCAAGGCTGACCGGAAGTCCGTGAATTCGAACTCGTGCTCGTGAAACGGATTCGGACCCGACTTGGCCCGGGCTTCCGCGTAGTAGCGCTTGTTGGGCGTGGATACGATCAGGAGGCCGCTCGGGTCGAGCACCCGATAAGCTTCAGCTAACAGGGTACGCCAGTCGCGAAGATGTTCGATGACTTCGAACGCGGTCACCAGATCGAATGAGGCCGGCGGGAAGGGCACGGTGGTCGCCGAGCACTGGAGAAATCGCACGGGCGCGAAATGGCGGACGGCATATTCGATCGCCTCGGGTGCAAGATCGACACCCACGGCGGAGGAAGCTACTCGAGCGAGGTCCGCAGTTCCGTAGCCTGCACCGCAGCCCAGGTCGAGAACGCGCCGTCCATGTGCGAAGCGCGCCGCCAGTGCGTAGCGAGCCACATGTTCCGCCCACAGATCGTCATTGACCTGACCGGGAATGACGCGCTCGCCGGTGAATTCGGTCACGGCGTCGTCACCCCGCTACCCACCCTGGCATTCACTTTGATGCGGCAGTCCAGATGAAACTGCCCGTACATGGGCTGGTCCGATTTCTCCATTTGCAACACCACCGCGTTATCAATCCAGTCGCACATGGAGTAGTGATCGAGCGACCCATTCGCGATCGCGGGCGAAAAAGAGAATGACGATGCATATAGCGCCGGCAGATCCAGGTAGAAATCGACGGTGCAAATGTCGCCGGCCAGCATGGGCGGAAGATCCTGACGTTCACGAGCCGTGTTGGTGCCCGCGAAGTCGACTCCCAGATGATTGCGGAACATGAAACCGACAATGGGCCGGTCCAGATTCTCTTTCGCTTGTACGCTGATTCTTACTACAATTGTAGAATGTGGTTCGAGAGACGAAATGCGTGAGCCCCCCCCATCCAGCACTGCAATGCCGATCACTTCCGCCTTGCCGTCCCCAAAACGATGATCGATGTTGGGAATTCCCTCGATTATTTCTTCGGGCGCCGGCAATTTTCGGGCTTTTTCCAAAGGAAACTCGTGTGCTTGATAGACGCGGTCTTTTTCCGACATCGCCGCGAGGTATTGCGCGACCACCAGATCTGTTTTGCCGAGTGCTCTGACGACACCCTTCTCCAGCCACAAGGCTCGATCGCCGAGCGCTTTCACATCGCCTGTGGCGTGCGACACGAATAGAATCGTAACGCCGCGTTGCCGAAGCTCATGCACTTTGCGCATGCATCGCTGCCGGAAATAGACATCGCCCACGGCGAGCGCCTCATCCACCAGCAGAATTTCGGGATCGATGTGAATGGAAACCGCGAACGCCAGGCGGATCACCATGCCGCTCGAATACGTCTTCACCGGTTGGTTGATGAAGGCGCCGATCTCAGCGAACGCTTCGATCTCCGGGAAGCGACGATCCATATCCTTGGTCGAAAGGCCCAGGATGGCGCCATTCAAATACACGTTGTCTTTCCCAGAGAATTCGGGATTGAAACCCGATCCGAGCTCTAACAGCGCGGCAACGCGGCCCTGCGCCACAGCCGTGCCCGTGGTGGGCGCCAGAATGCCCGCGCAAATCTGGAGCAAGGTACTCTTTCCCGAGCCGTTTTCGCCGATGACACAAAAGGTTTCTCCGCGCTGGACATCAAAGCTTACATCACGCAAGGCCCAGAATTCCGTGTGAAACCGGCGCGTTTGAAAGGTGGCCAATTCTTTCAATCGATCGCGTGGGGCCGCGTAGATCGAGTAGCTTTTGGAAACATTGGAGAATTGGACAGCAGGAGAAGACACTAGAGAAATTGTAGTCCAAACTTGACAGCTTCCAGCAGCGATCCTACGCTGGTAAGCAGCGCCGGCGTAGCTCAGTTGGTTAGAGCGACGGTCTCATAATCCGTAGGTAGCTGGTTCGAATCCAGCCGCCGGCACCACCTATTTCCCGCCTACGATCTGCTGATACAGCCGGTCTAGGTCGGCTTGCGAGTAGTATTCGATTTCGATCCGGCCACGCTGTTCGCTCAGTTCGACAATGCGGACTCGCGTTCCCAGGGCGCGTTCCAGTTCATCCGCGGCAGCCCTCACGTTTGGATCCTGGACCGAATCTTTGCGCGATCCATGAGCGGGTTTCCCGCGGTCGGACGTCATTTCCTGGACCTGGGCTTCCACTTGGCGCACGGAAAGTCCTAACGCTACCGTCTTTTCCGCTACTTGAATCTGCTCATCGGCAGTCGGCAAGCCTAGGATGGCGCGCGCGTGCCCCATGGAAAGACGCCTTTCGGCGACCAGGAGCTGAACTTCCTTCGGCAGCTTAAGCAGTCGGACGATGTTGGCGATGGACGTTCTGTCCTTGCCCGTCCGCCGCCCAATTTCTTCCTGAGAGAGCCCCAAATCACGGCCGAGGCGCTCAAACGCGTGCGCCGTTTCGATGGGATTCAAGTCCTCGCGCTGGATATTCTCGATCAATGCAAGCTCCAGCATGGAGCGATCGGCAACGTCCTGGATGACGACGGGGACTTCTTCCAGCTCCGCGATGCGTGCGGCCCGCCAGCGACGCTCGCCCGCGACGATCTGGTAACTATCGCCAATGCGGCGGACAATCAGTGGCTGAATGATTCCATTGGCCCGGATCGATGCTGCCAGTTCTTCAAGGCCGTCCGAGCTGAAATGCGTCCTCGGCTGCATCGGATTGGGCTGGATCAGGCCCAATGGCAGTGTCCCGGGCTTCATCGAGGCAGGGGGAACTGGGGCCGGCGCAGTCGCCACTGCGGCAGCTGCGGGTTGCCCACGTCCTGGAAGGAGAGCGGAAAGGCCCTTACCCAGCGCTTTGCGTGTTTTGTCGTTGGCGTTGTTCATTCGCCAAAATCTCCTTCGCGAGTTTGATATAGCTCTCGGCTCCCCGGGAACGAGGGTCGTACATGAGAATGGGTTTGCCGTAACTGGGCGCTTCCGCCAGTCGGATGCTGCGCGGAATCACAGTTGTAAGTACTTGATCGCTAAAGAAATCTTTTAGATCCTCCGCTACTTGGCGCGCGAGATTGGTCCGCTCATCATACATGGTGAGCAAGATCCCCTCGATCTTGAGCGAGGGTGAAAAAGACTCTCTGATACGATCCACAGTGTCCATGAGCTGCGAGATTCCTTCCAACGCGAAGAATTCACACTGAATCGGAATGAGAACCGAATCCGCAGCCACCAACGCGTTCAAGGTAAGCAAATCCAACGCAGGCGGGCAGTCGAGCAGAATGTAATCGTACCGCCCGCGGATCGGCTGGACGATGCGGTGGAGTCGAAACTCCCGTTCCGGAAGATCGACCAGGTCCAGGTTCGCGGCGACCAGGTTCTTGTCTGCCGGAATTACATCCAGACCGTCACAGTCGGAGGGCCGAATGGTCTCTGAAATATCCATTCCGCTCAATAGTGCGTCATAGAGCGTCTTGATCTCGGGTGTTTTTTCGATTCCCAGCCCGCTTGTAGAGTTGCCCTGCGGATCGCAATCGATTAGCAGCACCCGTAGATCGTTGGCCGCCAACGATGCAGCCAGGTTCACGGCGGTCGTCGTTTTTCCCACACCGCCTTTTTGATTCGTAATGGCGATTACCTTAGCCATGTCTTCAGAATCTTAACATGGGTGTTTCACGTGGAACACGAGATAGCGGGCGGCACCCCACGGGATCAGTTCAGATCGCTCGCCACTAGGGCTCCCGACCAATAAAGCTAAGTTACTCGCCAACTGTAACTTACAGATCTCTTCTGGAGAAATTGCGCGGGATACTAGCCAGTCATACTCCGACTTCAGATTTTCTGCCCGATCTGTGACTACCCTGACGTTACTCAAATCTCGGCCTGCCTCGCGAAGGAACACGCCCTTGCGTTGATGGGATTCCACCAGCGTAACCGTGCATTCTGGGCGCAGGACAGCGATGGGAATTCCAGGAAATCCAGCTCCCGAGCCCACATCGACGATGCGCAGCGACCCGGCCGGGAGCCTGGTTCCCACGAACAGAGATTCGCAGTAGTGCAGCCGCACAGCGTCTTCGATGAAATCAATTCGCGTCAGGTTGAGCCGTGCGTTCCACCGCACAAGCAGATTGTAATGCGCTTCGAGCTGATCGATTTGCGCAACGGTCAGGGATCCATACGGAGCGAACTCACGAGCCAGCAACTCACGAAACATGGGCTATTGCTGGAGGCTCAGATAAACATCGAGGACAGCGATCGCGGCTGGAGTGATCCCGGGAATGCGGCTGGCTTGCCCCAGAGTCTCGGGGCGAACCCGGCCGAGCCTCTCGGATGCTTCATTTGAGAGTCCTGGCACGCCCACATAGGAGAATTGCGCAGGAATCCGGCGGGATTCCGCGTCTCGAAGCCGTGCTATGAGTTTTTGTTGCTGAGCGATGTAGCCAGCATACTTAAATTCGGTCTCCACCGTTTGCAGCACGCCATGAGCCCAGTCATTTACTGGGAGGCCGGAAACATTGGCGATTCGGCTATCAGGCCGGCGTAGCCAATCCGCCCGTGTGGGATTAGTTTCGAAGTGATTCCGCAATTGTCGCTTCTGAGCCTGCTTCCTCGTGTAGAGCTCCCAGCGATCATCCCGCACCAGCCCCGCGCGCCGACCGATCGGCGTCAATCGCTCATCGGCGTTGTCGATGCGCAGGTGCAAGCGAAACTCTGCTCGCGAGGTAAACATGCGATACGGCTCGTCAGCACCCTTGGTGATCAGGTCACTCACAAGAATGCCGACGTACCCCTCCGTTCGCTCGACGATCACCGGATTCGACGAACCTACTCGAGCAGAGGCGTTTAGGCCTGCGATCAAGCCCTGACAGGCGGCTTCTTCGTAGCCGGACGTTCCGTTGATCTGTCCGGCGAGGAATAGACCCTCGATGTTTTTGAGCTCGAGAGTATGCTTCAATTCCCGCGGATCGATGGCGTCATACTCGATCGCGTACCCCGGCCGGATCATCTCCGCGTCCTCTAGTCCCGGCACCGAAGCCAGCATCCTGGTCTGCACGTCGATGGGCATGCTGGTGGACATGCCGTTGACGTAGATCTCATACGTATCCAGACCTTCAGGCTCCAGAAACAGCTGGTGGCGAGTCTTGTCGGGGAACTTCACAACCTTGTCTTCGATAGAAGGGCAATACCGAGGGCCAATCCCCTCGATTTGCCCGCTATAAAGCGGTGAACGCTGGATGCTATCTCTCAGAATCGAATGCGTTTCCTCCGTGGTATAAGCTATATGACAAGGGACCTGCTCACGTACTATCTTTGTAGTAAGAAATGAAAACGGCGTCGGTTCCGGATCGCCATGCTGAGGTTCGAACCGAGACCAATCGATAGCTCGACCATCCAGACGTGGGGGAGTCCCCGTTTTCAAGCGTTTCCACTGCATTCCGAGCCTGCGGAGCTGATCGCCGAGCAAGTTCGAGGACGCTTCACCACTACGGCCGCAACTATACGTCTGCTCGCCGACGTGCGCGAGCCCGTTGAGGAATGTCCCTGTGGTGATCACAACGGTTTCTGCCTGTAGCACGCGGCCGTCACGCAGCTCGACGCCGGTGACGCGCCTGGGTGATCCATCGGCGATCGTCAGGCAAGCCACTTCGGCCTGAATGATGCGCAGATTGGGCTCTTTCTCGAGCACCTCGCGCATTTTGACTCGATATTGCTTCTTGTCGCACTGAGCGCGAGGCGACCACACAGCCGGCCCGCGGCTGGTGTTCAAAAGCCGAAATTGAATACCGACCGCATCGGTAATCTCGCCCATCAACCCGCCCAAAGCGTCGATCTCGCGTACCAGGTGCCCCTTGGCGATGCCGCCGACCGCCGGATTACACGACATCTGAGCGATGAGGTCCAGGTTCATCGTGATCATCGCCGTGCGCAAGCCCAGACGTGCGCAGGCGCGAGCCGCCTCGCAACCGGCGTGTCCAGCTCCCACCACGATCACCTGATACGGTTTGGACATAATCAGCTTCAAACGTTAGCTACATTCTAACTTGTCAGGGTAAACTGGCATTTTCCACCTCGTGAAGATTCTCATCATCGGCAGCGGCGGCCGCGAGCATGCTATCGCCTGGCGCCTGGCACAAGAAGGCCACCGAATCTACGGAGCGCCGGGAAATCCTGGCATCGCCGAACTCGGTCAAATTCTGCCAACCACGGAGTACCTAGCCGTGGCGAACTCCATCGATCCCGACCTCACAGTGGTTGGACCCGAAGTTCCATTGGTCGCCGGCATAGTCGACGAATTCCGTGCCGCGAAACGAAAAATCGTCGGGCCGGCGCGCGCGGCCGCGCAACTCGAAGGGAGCAAAATCCATTCCAAGGAGTTCATGCAGCGCCTTGGTATTCCCACTGCTCGCTACGCTCGCGTGGAGTCGGTAGAAGCGGGGATTACCGCGCTCGACGATTTCGACACACCGGTCGTGATCAAGGCAGACGGCCTCGCCGCCGGCAAAGGCGTGATCATCGCGCGAAACCGCGACGAGGCTGAAGCGGCAGTTCGTTCCCTCGGTTCCCGACTGGTGATCGAAGAGTTCCTTCAGGGCGAAGAAGTCAGCTTTATCGCATTGTGTGACGGCAAAAACATAGTCCCGCTCGAAGCCACGCAAGATCATAAGGCTGTGGGTGATGGCGATACGGGTCCCAACACCGGAGGCATGGGCGCGTATTGCGACGGACGCATTCTGCCGGCGGATGATGCGCGACACGTGCTCAACACCGTCATCGGACCCGTAGTCGAAGCAACCCGGTTCACCGGATTTCTCTATGCCGGACTGATGATGACCACCGGCGGGCCGAAGGTGCTCGAATTTAACGTTCGCTTG